>Ga0157378_10001628_pt1 | contig 20301 bp, 16 predicted proteins | sample M65metaG_FD_115309 | JGI IMG/M metagenome (GOLD analysis project Ga0157378, IMG submission 115309) | Miscanthus rhizosphere microbial communities from Kellogg Biological Station, Michigan, USA - M6-5 metaG | ecosystem: Host-associated > Plants > Roots > Rhizosphere > Soil | place: USA: Michigan...
AACTGCCGTGCTCGAGTGCGAGAGAGGTCAGTGGAATTGCAGGTGTAGCGGTGAAATGCGTAGATATCTGCAGGAACACCCGTGGCGAAGGCGGCTGACTGGATCGCAACTGACACTGAGGAACGAAAGCTAGGGGAGCAAACAGGATTAGATACCCTGGTAGTCCTAGCCCTAAACCATCAGAACTTGGGGTAGCCCGCGTAGGCGGGTTGTCCCGTAGCTAACGCGTTAAGTTCTGCGCCTGGGGAGTACGGTCGCAAGACTGAAACTCAAAGGAATTGACGGGGGCCCGCACAAGCGGTGGAACATGTGGTTCAATTCGACGCAACGCGAAGAACCTTACCTGGGCTTGAACCGCTACTGACCAAGGGTAGAAATATCCTCTTCCCGCAAGGGACAGTAGTAGAGGTGCTGCATGGCTGTCGTCAGCTCGTGCCGTGAGGTGTTGGGTTAAGTCCCGCAACGAGCGCAACCCTTACTCGTAGTTGCTACCCGCAAGGGAGAACTCTACGAGGACTGCTCCGGATAACGGAGAGGAAGGTGGGGATGACGTCAAGTCAGCACGGCCTTTATGTCCAGGGCTACACACGTGTTACAATGCACGGTACAGACTGTTGCGAACCCGCGAGGGGGAGCTAATCGGATAAAACCGTGCTCAGTTCGGATTGCAGTCTGCAACTCGGCTGCATGAAGCTGGAATCGCTAGTAATGGCGTATCAGATCGACGCCGTGAATACGTTCCCGGGCCTTGTACACACCGCCCGTCACATCACGAAAGTGAGCTGTACTAGAAGTCGCGCAGCTAACCGCAAGGAAGCACGCGCCCAAGGTATGGCCCATGATTGGGGTGAAGTCGTAACAAGGTAGCCGTAGGAGAACCTGCGGCTGGATCACCTCCTTTCTAAACATAGCGGCAAACGATCCTGTGCAGGTGTGCAGGTGAAGTTGCCCAAGCTTCGGAACCTCTCACGGGGATCCGAGGTCAATCGCTCGAACGATTCAATCTTCGAGCGGGTTCTGTCAGATCTCATCTTTTATAAACTCGCACTCCATGTGCGAAGAAAAGTGCACTCATCTGCGCTGCCCGGTTTTTCATAAGAGCAATCAAACGCACAGAAGCTCGCCCCTTAACCGGGGCGGGCTTTTTGTTTGTTGAGACTAGGAAACCGACCTTCAGTCGAAAATGGTCACGTCCTCTCGAAATCTTTCTTGAATTTGAGAAAGTGGCTTTTGAGAATTGGTTCCATGATCACCTCAGAGCGACCGGAAACATGCTACCGGAATTAGAGGATTACATGACACAAACGTAATTCCGCAGCGTCATTATTAGGGATGGCGGAATGGAGTATTCACGCGGGGTGCGCCAGCCTTTGAATTTGCGGGTGCCTCATCCTTGCGCCTTTTGCAAGGGTGGGGTTTTTAAGGTCCACGTATGCGACGATTGAAATCTTGACTTGTGTTGACTCGCGTTCAAGTGGGATGGGTTCTTTCGCCTTCTTCAGACCTTCGACGTAACAGCGAACTGCGTCCTTGGCCATGGTTCGCGCGTGCCGCAGGTTCTTGCCTTTCGTCACAAGTCCAGGAAGGACGGGTACCGTCACGGTGTAGCCGCCGTGTTCGTTCGCCTCGAAAAAAGTGGTGAATTCGCGAGCCCTCTTCCGATTACTCTTCATGGATACATTCTAAATCAAACAATTCAAGCCGACCTGTCATTCTGAGGACCTGGTTTTGGTCCGAAGAATCTCTCCGTTCTGCCTTAAACTGGCAGAGAGATTCTTCGCTTCGCTCAGAATGACAACAAGTGCGTCACGCGCTCAACAGACGCATCAACCCCACCGCCGCGTGCGAGAGGCGGGCGCCGCGGCGCGAGACCAGGTACAGCGAGCGCGGCATCTTCATCTGGCGGATGCGCACTTCGGCCAGCAGCTTTCTTTCGACTTCCCAGTGGACGCACATGCGCGGGACGATGGCCACGCCCATGCCCATTTGCACGAAGCGCTTGATGCTTTCGATGGTGGGCATTTCGACGTCGCGGCGGAGCGGGGTGCGGTATTTCTCGAACAGCTGGATGACGCGCGAGCGGTAGGGCGAGTCCACGCTGTGCGCGATGAAGGTTTCTTCACCGAGTTCCTTGATGTCCACGGAGCGGCTGCGCGCGAGGCGATGATTCGGCGGGACGACGAACGCCAGCTCATCCTTCAGAATTTCCACGGCCTCGAGCTTGGGGTCCTGCGGCACGTACGAAACGGCGCCGAGGTCGAGGCGGTAGTTCAGCACTTCCTGTGGGATGTCGCGCGAAAGCGTGCGGTGCATCACCAGCTTCACGCCGGGGTACAGTTTGCGGTAGCGCGCGAGGGCCGGGAGCAGCGCGTGGATCGAGCTTTCGTTCACGCCGAGGCGCAGTTCGCCGCGGCCCAGGCTTTTCAGGTCTTCCATTCCCTTCTGGATTTCGTCGCGCAGGTTGAGCAGGCGCTCGGCGTAATCGCGCAGGAGTTCGCCCGCGTCGGTGAGTTTCACCTGGCGCGCGCCGCGCACGAGCAGCGGCTGGCCAACGGATTCTTCGAGCTTGCGGATGACGATGCTCACGGCCGGCTGCGTGCGGTAGAGTTTTTCCGCGGCGCGGGAGAAGCTCTGCTCCTTCGCCACGGTGAGAAATACATGCAGTTGGGATAGGTCCATGGGTCCTTTCGAGTAGCACAGACTTCAGTCTGTGGGGTTTCGTTTGGTCCTTGCAAGGACTCACCCCCACAGACTGAAGTCTGTGCTACTGGCGGTTGATTCGGCTTCGATGTCCGTATAATTACAGTTTATAGGAGATTAATCTACTATAAATCCGGGAAGTCGGCATGGCTCGATTAAACGGAGGTGCGGCCGCTTTTTGTTTTGAAGTACGAGGTGAGGAACAGGAAAGCAAGAGCCCAGTCCACGGAGGCGACGGCGAGAGTGGAGGACGCTAGCCGCCCCTCGGAAAATAGAATGAAGCTCGGAATCCCGAAACTGATTTTTTCGACGATGGACGGCAGGATCATGGGGCGGTATCGCACGGGATCCGTCGAAAGCACCAGAAATACAAACTGCCAGGCGAGGGCCACTCCGACAAAGCCATAGAAAAATTCGGGATGGGTGATGGCCGGCGGCGTGTCCCGCCCGATTTTGCTTTCCAGGAAATACATCGGGGTCAAAACGAGCAGGCCATAAATGCCGGCGACGCGAAAGACGATTTTTGCAAACCTCAAGTCTATTCTCCCATTGGAACGAACGCCTCAACCGCCATTCGGTTTTACGGCCACTACTACGATGCTCAAGTCGGCATCATTGTTGTTCTTAATCGCACGCTTCGCTTTCCCGCGCGGAATCCAGACCACCTCGCCCGGCGCCAAGGATTGATCCGGCCCCTTGCCAGAAGCCGCGGAAATTGTCGCGGCGCCTCCGAACACGATCAATTCATCGCGGTCCGCCTCGCCGAATGCCGCTTGCCGATTGGCGCGAAGCCGGCTCGACGTGACGCGAGTCTGGTCGGACTCAAATTGCGGAACGTCATTGCGTGGCGCGTTGGCGTCCACTTCCGCGGCGCTTTGGCAATTTTGAGGGGAGTTTGCGATTTGCTTCCCGCAAAGATTGTGCGCGCCCGATTGTTTGCGAAGCAGTTCAATCGTGATGAGTCTGTACGGCCCTGGCCCGATATTACGCAACGAATGAATTCTTGGTCCGGACGCGAGGCGCACTTCCCCGGGTTTGGAAATTCGCAGCAAGTCTGCTTGTCCGGGGGACGTGCTGACTGTGGTGGCGTCTCCCAGGATGACGGCTATGTCGTCATGATCGTGGCGATGCATGGCAAGAGCGTCATGCGACGCCACATCGACGGCGTAGACCTTCAGCACGTCATTTTTCAGAATCAGGCGATGATGCGGCTCTGCTTCCAGCGCAATTGTCGGTGAGGTTTGAGCGGCCACCAATAGCGGCACGAAAATGAACCAAGCCAGATGAGCCAGCGCCCGCCCCACGACGCGTAGGTCATGGTCGGTTGCCTTGACTGCTAGTTGCCAGGTCGGATTTGCGTTCCGAGAAGCCAAAACGTCAGGGAACGCGCGGGAAGATGATGGCATGGAACCACGCTTCCCTATCGCCAGGATTTTGGTAAACGCGCCCGTGATCAACCCCTCCGTCAATCCACACAAAGTCTCCGGCCTGCTCGACGGCAACCGTATGGTAGGGGGTGTCGCCGTCGATATGCGTGGAGTGGTAGCCGGACCGCTGCAGGCGGACCTGGGCATCGGCGGTTTTCTGGTGCACATCGTGCTTGCCCGAAACGCCGATCGCAAAGGGGCGTAGCGCAAAAAGACAGACGGCAACGGCCCCTGCGGCTTTCAGTTTCACGTTTTCTCACTTTCGGGATTCAATCTAAGCCCGATTGAATATCGAGTCAACCGTTACACTAAGTTATTTAAATATAATAAGATGCATTCCTATTTGAGGATGTAACACAGAATTAACATTCCTCTCATGGCCTGTTAAGGGCGTCTCTATACTGTCCGCACAGCCCGGAGGTGTGCAAGGAGCATTCCGTTTTGGGAAATGCAATTTTACCCAGACGAATCTTTCGCATCCTGACATCCCGCGGTAGAACGATTCGTTATGGGCCGTTTGCAGGTGGGGCCGGGCCATTACATGTTGCCAGCGAGAAAGCTTCGCGGGGATCCTGGTTAAGCCAAGTCATCCCCGGTTTCAAGAAATTGCAGCCCGTCATTGGAATTCATTTTCAGGAGGAAATGGAATGCGAGTATTCGCAGCAGTGTTGTTGGGCATGAGTCTTGTGGCCTCGCCGCTTCTAGCGCGCAATGCGGACGAGACGGGCAAGGAGGATGCTCCGGTAACGCCGGCAAGTGCATCCGCAGTGCCGGACAAGCCCGCCGCCGTGAAACCGGAAATTTCCGCGATCGAGAGCGAAATGGAACTTCTTCGCAGCCTCGTTGAGGAGCAAAGAGCCGAGCTTGAGTCGCAGCGCGCGGCGCTGAAGGCGCAGCAGATCAAGATGGAAGCGCTCGAGGAAAAGTTCAGCGCCACTCCTTACGAGCGGGCTGTAGCCCCGTCGTCTGCACCAATCGCCGCGGCGGTCTCCCCTATGAGTCCAATTTCGAGCGCAGCCGTCGCTCCGGCCACTCCCGCAGCAAAGCCCGCGCAAAAGGGCGATGACGAAGTTTCCCCGCTACAACTCAAGATCGGCTCCGCCTACATCACCCCGGTCGGATTTATGGATTTTACCGCTGTCTATCGAAGCCACGATGAGGGAAGCGGCATCGGAACGAACTTCGCCGGCATAAAGTACGGAAACACATTTAACACGCATCTGAACGAATGGCGCGAGAGCATACAGAACTCCCGCATCGGGTTCCGCGTGGATGCACTGGTTAAGGGCGCTCACGTAATGGGCTACATGGAGTCCGACTATTTGGGCAACAACCCCGGAAACGTCGCCGTATCCAGCAACAGCAACACCCTCCGCTCCCGGTTGTACTGGGTGGACGTTCAAAAGGACAAGTGGGAATTCCTTGCCGGCCAGACATGGAGTTTGATTACTCCGGGCCGGACTGGCATCTCACCTCTGCCAGGAAACCTCTTCTTTTCACAAGACATCGACGTGAACTACCAAGTGGGTCTTGTTTGGGGACGCATTCCTGAATTGCGGCTGGTGGTTCGCCCCACGAACAAAGTGGCAATCGCTCTTGCGCTGGACAGCCCCGAGCAGTACATCGGCGGTTCCGCAGGCGGTCCGACCCCGAACTTTCCAACGGCATTGGCTGCCCTTGCAACAAACAACCAACTCAGTAATGGTGCTTCTACACTGAGCACACCTAACGAGGTGCCGGACGTCATTGGGAAAATCACGATCGATCCGTCAAGCAGGTTCCATTTTGAGTTTGGGGGTTTGTTCCGGGAGTTTAAGATCTGGAACGCAAACCCATCGCCGGCTGGAACCAGCTTTTCCAAGTCTGGAGGGGGCGGTTTCGTCAACTTGAACGTTGAGGTGTTCAAGGGCTTTCGTCTTTTGACGAACAACTTTTGGGCTGACGGAGGTGGCCGGTACATCTTCGGGCAGGCGCCGGACTTGATTGTGCGAGCAGATGACACAATTTCCCCAATTAAGGCCGCGTCAACCGTTTCCGGATTTGAGTACACGCACAAGAACAGCTTTATCTATGGCTACTTCGGGGGAATCTACGTATACAAGAACACTGCCCTCGATACCAATGGCACGACGATTGTGGGTTACGGAGTGCCGGGATCGTCAAGCCAGAACCGAATGATCGCTGAGGAGACTCTCGGCTTCAACCAAACGCTGTGGAAAGACGCAAAGTACGGCGCATTGAACCTGATGGGCCAGTACTCGTACCTGAGTCGCAATCCGTGGGCGACGGTGAATCCGTCCAACGCGCACATCAACATGGTTTTCCTGAACCTGCGCTATACGCTGCCGGGCTCGGCTCCAACGCTCGGGAAGTAGATTTTGAAGTTTCAAGAGCACAGAACTTCCATCCGGTGCGGACCGCGAGGCCCGCACCGGTTTTTTTTGTGGCACAGACTTCAGTCTGTGGATCTTGTGCTTGCAAGGACGAAACCCCACAGACTGAAGTCTGTGCTACTGACGCGGTGCGCCACTTTGTGCTGTACGAAATTGTAAAATTAGGCGGCGTCGGGGTCGTAATTTAGATTGGGGGCGAGCCAGCGCTCGACGGTGCGCAAATCAAGCCCTTTGCGACGGCTGTAATCTTCCACCTGGTCGCGGCCGATTTTTCCCACCGCAAAATATTTCGATTCGGGATGCGAAAAATAGAAACCGCTCACCGCGGCCGCTGGATACATGGCGAAATTTTCGGTCAGCGTGATGCCCGTATTTTTCTCCGCGCAGAGCAGATCGAACAGTGGGCGCTTTTCGGTATGATCGGGCAGCGCGGGATAGCCGGGCGCGGGACGAATGCCGCGATAGCGTTCACGCACCAGTTCTTCGGGACTCAGATGTTCTTCCTTGCCGTAACCCCATTCATCGCGAGCGCGTTTGTGCGTAAGTTCAGCGAGACCCTCCGCGAGGCGGTCGGCCAGCGCCTTGGCCATCAGGGCGTTGTAGTCGTCGTTGTCTTTTTCAAATTTTGTGACCAGCTTTTCGATGTTTATTCCGGCGGTGACCGCGAACAGTCCGAGATAATCCATGCGGCCGCTTTCGCGCGGGGCTACAAAATCAGCGACGGCGTAACTCGGTTCCTGGTTGCCTTTCACGGTTTGCTGTCGCAGGGTATGAAACGTCGCAAGCGGATGGCGTGACTCATCCGAGTACACTTCGATATCGTCCTGAACGCTGTTCGCCGGGAAAAATCCGATGACGGCGCGCGCTTCGAGCAGTTTCTCCCGCACGATGCAAGCCAGCAATTTCTGGCCGTCGTCGAACAGCTCTTTGGCTTTCGGGCCGACGCCTTCCTGTTCGAAAATCCTGGGATAAATCCCGCGCAGTTCCCAGGCGTGGAAAAATGGCGTCCAGTCGATGTAGGGAACGATTTCTTCGAGCGGCACCGGATTGTAAACGCGGGTTCCGAGGAACGATGGGCGCGGTGGCTCGTACGAGGACCAATCATAAACCGGCCTTTTGCTCCGCGCCTCCGCAAACGGCAAGAGAGGCTGCGCCTTTCGCGAGGAATGTTTTTCGCGGGCGCGTTCCTGCTCCCTGCTGTTTTCTTCCGTGAAGGTCGTCTTCAAATCCGCGCTCAGCAAGGTTGATACGACGCCGACGGCGCGCGATGCGTCCTGAACGTGGATCACCGACTGCCGGTACGACGGCGCGATTTTCACGGCCGTGTGCGTGCGGCTGGTTGTGGCGCCGCCGATGAGCAGCGGCACAGTAAAACCTTCGCGCTCCATTTCCTTCGCCACGTGCGTCATTTCTTCGAGCGAAGGCGTGATGAGACCACTCAGGCCGATCAGTTGAGCGCCCGTTTCGCGCGCGGTTTTCAAGATTTTATCGGCCGGCACCATCACGCCGAGGTCGATTACTTCGTAGTTGTTGCAGCCCAGCACGACGCCGACGATATTCTTGCCGATATCGTGGACGTCACCCTTCACCGTGGCCATGACGATGCGGCCTTTGACGGAAACCCCGCCCTCCAACTTTTCCGCTTCGAGGTAAGGCTGCAAATAAGCCACAGCTTTTTTCATTACGCGCGCGCTCTTCACCACCTGCGGCAGGAACATGCGGCCCGAGCCAAAGAGATCTCCAACCACGTTCATAGCGCTCATCAGAGGACCCTCGATCACGGCGAGCGGTTTCCCATATTTCTGGCGAGCTTCTTCGGTGTCTTCCTCGATGTAATCCGTCACGCCTTTGACAAGCGCGTGCGTCAGGCGTTCCTCGAGCGTGCCCTTGCGCCAGGAATCCTCTTCCACCGCGCCTTTTTCCTTGGCCTTGACGGTTTCGGTGAAGGCCAGCAGGCGTTCCGTGGAGTCCGGACGCCGGTTCAGGAGCACATCTTCGACGAGCGTGAGCAGGTCCTTGGGAATTTCTTCGTATACGGCAAGCTGGCCGGCGTTCACGATGGCCATGTCGAGTCCGGCCTGAATGGCGCGGTACAAAAACGCCGAGTGCATCGCTTCGCGCACCACGTTCTGTCCGCGGAAGGAAAACGAAATATTGCTGACGCCTCCACTCACCTTCGCGTAGGGCAGCTTAGCTTTGATCTGCCGCGTGGCCTCGATGAAATCGACGGCGTAATTGTTATGCTCCTCGATTCCCGTGGCTACGGTCAGAATATTCGGATCGAAAATAATATCTTCCGGAGCGACGCCGGCCTCTTGGGTCAGGATCCGGTAAGCTCTTTCGCACACTTCCATTTTGCGCGCTAGGGAATCGGCCTGCCCTTTTTCGTCGAAGGCCATCACCACCATCGCCGCGCCGTAGCGCCGCACAAGACGCGCACGCTCACGAAAAGCTTCTTCGCCTTCTTTCAGACTGATGGAATTCACAATGCCTCGGCCCTGAATGCACTTCAGCCCGGCCTCGATGATTTTCCAGTTGGAGCTATCAACCATGATCGGCACGCGGGCAATGTCCGGCTCCGCGGCGATGTGATGCAGAAAGGTAGTCATGGCCTGCTCGGAATCGAGCATGGCCTCGTCCATGTTGATGTCGATGATTTGCGCGCCGTTCTCGACTTGCTGGCGCGCTACGGAAAGCGCCGCTTCGAGTTCGCCGGCAAGAATCAGTTTGGAAAATTTAGGCGAGCCGGTGACGTTGGTGCGTTCGCCGATGTTGATGAAGCGGGAATCGGGACGAACCACCAGTGGCTCGAGTCCGCTGAACCGTGTGTAGCGCTCCGGTTTCGAGAGCTCGTGCGGTTTCAGGCCGCGCACGGCCTCGGCAATCGCTTTGATGTGATCGGGAGTCGATCCGCAGCAGCCGCCCGCGACGTTCAGCCAGCCGTTGGAGGCGAAATCGCGCAGGTCCGCGGCCATGCGCTCGGGCGTCTCGTCGAATCCGCCAAACGCGTTGGGAAGCCCCGCATTCGGGTGACAACTGATGTTCACGGGCGCGAGGTGCGAAAGCTCCTCCACATACGGACGCATCTGTTTCGCGCCGAGGGCGCAGTTGATGCCCACGCTCAGCAAGTCCATGTGCGAAACGGAAATCCAGAAGGCTTCGACCGTCTGGCCGGAAAGCGTGCGGCCGCTCTGGTCGGTAATGGTGACGGAGACCATGACCGGCACGCGCTGCCCTGTGGCCGCGAAAAATTCGTCGTTGTACTGACTGATGGCAAACAGCGCGGCCTTGGCGTTCAACGTATCGAAAATCGTTTCGAGCAGAAGAAGATCCGCGCCGCCTTCCACCAGGCCGCGCGCCTGCTCGTAGTATACGTCGCGCAATTTGTCGAAGGTCACGCCGCGCGAAGCGGGGCTCTTCACATCCGGCGACATCGAGGCAGTACGGTTCGTCGGCCCCATCGACCCGGTAACGAACCGGAATCCGCCGGGATGCGCCGCTTCGTATTCGTCGGCCACCGCGCGGGCGATTTTCGCGCCCGCAACATTGAGTTCATGGACGTGATTCTCTAGCCCATAATCGAGCGCGGAAATTCCGTTGGCGTTGAACGTGTTGGTCTTGATGATGTCGGCGCCGGCTTCGAGATATTGGCGCTGGATCGCCTGCACGATCGCAGGCTGCGTAATGTTGAGCACGTCGAAGTTCCCACGCAAATCACGCGGATGTTTCGCGAATTGAGATCCGCGAAACGCCTCTTCTTCCAGCCGCTGTGACTGGATCATGGTGCCCATGGCGCCGTCCAGAATGACGATCCTCTCCTTCAGGAGTTTCCTGAGCGCCGCGATTCGTGTTTCTCTTCGATCCAACGTACCTCTCCCACGTGAATTCCGGACTTGGAAACAATGGAGCCGCGCGAATGCCGGCCACATTCCTCAAAAGAACGCTGCAAATGTCTCTCTATTAGTTTACCGGAGAGAGCATTACGACCGTACCGCCATTCTCACATGTTGTACCTGAACCCAGCAAATCGCGCTTGTTCCGTTGACCTCCAACAAGCGGTAAGAGTAAACTTCAAAACATGCGAACGAGGGTTTCCTTTATCACTGGCGCGATTGCCTTGGCGATCTGCGTCGTGTGCCCCCTCGTCGATCTTTTCGATCAATGGGATCACGCCCTGCAAACGGGCAATGACACGGAATACCCGCTGGTCATTCTGGCGTTGTGCGTGGGAGCCGCATTTGTATTGGGGCGTCTGATTGTGACGCTCTCCCCGAACCTCCCCACATCAAGTGTGCGTTATGCGATTCAGTCCGCCTTGAATTCGATTCCTTTTTTTATTGCTCCCGCGGCATTGCCTCTTGCTTCTGCTAGTCCCCCGCTTAGCCTTCGTATCTAGAACTACGCCCAAGATTCTTTAACGAACGCTTAGTAGCGTTCTGGCCGTCATGCGTTCGTAATGACGTGCCCTCTCCGTCCCGAAGAACGCGGGACGGAGAGGCCTCTACGAAACCGTAATACGTTGTCGCAATTGGTTTTGTGTTTTTGTAGAGGCCGTCCGTTTTTCGGGCGGGCAGTTTTTTTCTGCCGGCAATTCAAACTGATGCACCACCTAAAGTGCCGAGGACTTGACCATGGAATATGCAATCGATGCCACGGCGTCCAACCACGATGTTGCGGTTCGCTGCCGGGGGCTGACCAAAACGTACGGAGAGGGTGATGCAAGTGTGATGGCTCTCCGAGGTATCGACCTTGAGGTGCGTCGCGGCGAACTGCTCATGGTCGTCGGGCCGTCCGGATGCGGGAAGACGACGCTCATCTCAGTTATCGCCGCCATCCTCGGCCAGGATTCCGGCGAGTGCGAAGTTCTGGGCCGCGATTTGAAAAACATGGATCAGAAAGAACGCACGCGCTTTCGCGGCGAGTCCATCGGCTACGTGTTTCAGATGTTCAATCTGCTGCCCGCGCTCAGCGCCCTCGAGAATGTATCCATACCGCTGCTGCTCAACGGGGCTTCTCGCAGCGAGGCGGAAGGCCGCGCCGAAGAAACGTTGCAGGCGGTTGGACTCGGCACGCGACCGGACGCACGTCCATCGCACCTCAGCGGCGGCCAGCAGCAGCGAGTGGCCATCGCTCGCGCTCTGGTGCATAACCCGAAGCTGATCGTTTGCGATGAACCGACCAGCAACCTCGATCATGTGGCCGGGCGCACCATGATGGAACTCCTGCGCAGCGCTGCCCGCAGCCCGGATCGAGCGCTGATCGTGGTCACTCACGATCCGCGCATTTTTGAATTTGCCGACCGTATCGCCCGCATGGATGACGGAAAAATTGTTGAAATCGTTGAGAACGGCACGAAGGAGCATTTCCTATGATTCGCAAATACGGGCTTCCTCTTCTGGCGTTGATTGGAGTGGCGCTAGCTATCGCCATGGTGCTGACGGACAACCGCAATGCGCCCGCGGCTCAACCAGCAGTTCAACCTGCGAGCGCACCCTTTTCCTCCTACATTTTCGGTCCGGGAATCGTGGAAGCCAGCACCGAAAACATCGCCGTGGGCACACCTGTCTCCGGGATTGTCACGGCCGTTTACGCAAAGTGGGGCGACCGCGTAAAACGCGGAGCACCCTTGTTCACGATCGACACACGCGATCTGGAAGCCCAGCTTCCCGCGGCGGCCGCGAAAGTCAAAGAGATGGAAGCACAACGTTCGTCGGCGAACGCCAAAATCAGTGAAGCGCAGGCAAACCTGGCAAGAGCGGAAAATCGCTTGAAAACGGGAGACAGCCTGGAAGTCGGCGTTTCCATCAGCGCACAGGAACTGGCCAACAGGCAGTTCGATGTTGGGGTCGCTAAAGCCGGACTCGCATCGGCGCAAGGACAGATCGAACAGATCAACGCGCAAATCGAATCAGCGAGCGCGCAGGTTACTCAGCTGAAAAATGAGATGGCGCTGCGCACCGTTCACGCGCCCATTTCCGGCCGTGTGCTGCAGATGAAGACCCGCCTGGGCGAATACGCACAGAGCGGCGCCGTCAGCACGCCGCTGATGCTGCTGGGAGACGACGCCCGACTGCATGTGCGTGTGGACATCGATGAAAACGATGCCTGGAGGTTTCAAGCCTGCGCACAAGCGATGGCTTCCGTTCGTGGCAACCAGCAATTAAAAGCTCCCTTGCAATATGTGCGCACGGAGCCCGCGGTGATCCCCAAAGTATTACTGACGGGCGACACGACGCAGCGCACCGACACCCGAGTGCTGCAGGTCGTTTACAGCTTTGATCCCGCCGCGCTGCCTGTCTACGTAGGACAAATGACGGACGTTTTCATCGAAGCGCCGACTGCGACGGATGGCCAACCGCAAAATCCGACAAAACCGTGCGGCGATAGAGCCGCCCAAAAGCCAGAAGCTTCCGGCGCGAGGAAACCATAATGCTTCGACTTGCCGTGAAGATGCTCATTGGAGACCGAGCGAAGTACGTGGGATTGATACTGGGCATTACTTTTACTTCATTCCTGGTTACCTTCGCGATTTCGTACCTGTGTGGATTCATGACGCGAGGATTTGCGCTGATCTCCGAAAATCCAGGCGCGGACGTATGGGTGATGGATCCGGCGGTGGGTTCCACGGAGCAAACCACCAACATACCCGATTCGGCGCTCGATCGGGTCCGCAGCGTCAGCGGCGTGCGTTCCGCGGCGCCGCTGGCCTTGGCTGCAACGGATGCGCGCTTCGCCAACGGCCGGTTCCAGAATTTTCAGTTGATCTGCGTTGATGACGCCACGTTGATCGGCGTTCCAGCGCTGAAGGATGGAATTTCCCCCAGCGTATTACGTGCTCCGGACTCCGCGATTGTTGATCCCGGCGGAACAGACGGCAAACTCGAAACGCCGGTTTCCAAAGCCGATCAATGGCCTTTCGGACAACCGCACCTAAGCGCTGCGACACGCGAGCTGGCCGCGGGTGACGAAGTGCTGATTAACGATCATCGCGTCGTAATTCGGGGCCGTTCGGCTGCGGTGTCGCGCTTTCCGCCGCGGCCGCTGATGTACATGACGCTCTCCAACGCCAGGCGCGTGCTGCTGCCGGAGCGGCATCTGCTGACGTTTGTGCTGGCAGGCGCTGCCCCAGGTGTCTCGCCACGCGAACTGGCCACTCGCATCCACACCCAGACCGGACTCAAGGCGCGTTCCTCGGATGACTTCAAGGCCGACACTGTACTTTGGATTTTCATCAACTCGGAAGATGTTGGCGATATGGCATCGATGCTCTCTATTGCGATGCTGGTGGGCTTCGGGGTAACGGGCGTGATGCTGTACATGTTCACGACGGAAAGTTTGAAGCAGTACGCGGTGCTGAAGACGATGGGGGCGTCCTCAAGGCTGCTGATCGCGATGATCTTTGTGCAGTCCAGCGTGTGCGCACTCATAGGTACGGGCCTGGGCCTGGCGTTGTGCGTGATCGTTGGCCGGATCGCGCTGGCGGAGGCGGACTACCCGTTCCGAATGATGTGGTTCACGCCAATCCTTGGAGGATTGATGGTGATGCTGGTGAGTGTGGTAGCGGCACTGATCAGCGCGCGGCCAGTGTTGAAGCTGGAGCCAGCCATCGTATTCGCCGGACGCTAATTCAAAAGATTAAACGAAATTGTTGAAGTTTTTGAGGGAGAGGTGCTCGATGCCTGGAATACGAAAGCAGATCGTTCCCCTGTTTGTGGTTTGTTTGTTCGCGGGTTGTGCCGCGCAACGCTACCAACCTTCTCCCATCGTGGCTGTTACATCCGCGTCACAACTTGAATCGCGAAATCTTGCCGATGACGGGTTGCGATCGTTCATTGAAAAAAATCTGGGCCAATCGGCACCGCGTCCACTAAAAACCTGGAATTTGCAAACGCTGTCGCTGGCCGCGTTGTATTTCAATCCCGCACTCGACGTGGCTCGCGCTCGCGTTGCGCGCGCGGACGCTGCGGTGGTGACAGCCGGCGCCAGGCCGAATCCCACGTTGGGAATTTCTCCGGGTATTCCAAGCCCCTACTTGCTCACTTTGGATTTTGCCATTCCCATTGAGACTGCGGGCAAACGTGGGTATCGCGTTCAGAGTGCCCGCAACATCGGCCAGGCAGCTCGGCTCGATCTCGCCGATTCAGCCTGGACGGTCCTGGGTGGCGTCCGCCTCGCGTTGCTGAACTATCTTCTCGCCTCGCGAAATCTGGAAATGACTCGATCGGAAGAGCAGGCCCGCACGGACCAGGTCAATATTCTGGAGCGGATATCATCCGCCGGGGAGATTCCCAGATTCGATGTCGATTTGGCGCGGATCGAACTTGCAAAAATTGAGGCAGCAATGCGCTCGGCGGAAGGCCAAACCGCCGAGGCGCGGGCCGCTCTGGCCGCTGCGATTGGGATCCCCGTGGCAGGTCTTCAGGACGCGCAATTTGAGTGGCCGGGCATCGACTCACCGCCAAATACGGAAACCATTTCCACGTCAGAGGTTCAGCGCGATGCGCTCTTGAATCGGCTGGACGTTCGCCGTTCGCTTGCGCAGTACGCGGCCGCTGAATCGGATTTGCAGTTGGAAATCGCCAAACAATATCCGGATATCAATCTCGGGCCAGGCTACACGTATGAAGAAAAACACAGCTTCTTTACCGTCGGTCTCTCGTCCGCAATCCCGCTCTTCAATCGAAATCAGGGACCCATTGCAGAGGCGGAGGCGCGACGCAAGGAAGCCGCGGCAGCATTCCTGCAAGTACAGGCTCAGGTCATCGCGAGGAGCGAACATGCACTCGCTGCTTATTCAGCTGCTTTGCGGGAGATGAGGGAGACGGAGTCTGTCTACAAACTTCAGGAATCTCAGCTGCAAATTGTTCAGCAGGGAATACGCGCCGGTTCCGAAAACCGATTGAATCTGGACGTCGTGCAGATTCAGATTTCCATCCTGGCGCGAGCACGGCTGGATTCCCTGGGACGGGCGCAGCGAGCCCTCGGCGATCTCGAAGACGCAATTCAGCGTCCCTTAAATCACGACGAACTGCTTCCGGTCACGCCCGAATCTCCCGCTTTAAAAGAAGTGCCGGAACGCCGCTAAAAGAGGTCGAGAATTTCCTCGTACCGTTTGAACGGAGGAATCAGGTAAGCGCCCGCGATTCCCAGGTGGCGCGCTTCTCTTGCCCAGTCCAGCATTTTGCGCGCGAGGGCGAAGCCGTGCTCGCGAGCGGACGCTCCCGCGGCTTCGAGCTGCTTCAGAAGCGGCTCGGGAATCACGATGCCGGGAACCTCGTTATGCAGGCGAAGCGCCTGCTTATAACTGCTCAGCGGCCACAGTCCCACGAGGATCGGGATCGGCGCTTTTCCGCCCATGCGCTCCAGAAATTGCTCCCAATGCTCTGGATCAAAAATCGGCTGGGTCATGGCGAAGTGCGCTCCAGCCTCCACTTTCAGCAGAAAGCGCCGCAACTCCTCGTCCAGATCTTCGGCCAGGGGATTGACCGCGACGCCGATGGTGAAATTTGTCGCGCCGCCCAGATTTTTGCCGCCCCAATCCTGTCCCTTGTTCAGCTTGGCCATCACCTTAACGAGGCCGATGGCGTCCACCTCATACACGCCGAGGGATTCCGGATAATTCCCGACCGACGGAGGATCGCCGGTGACGGCGAGTACGTTGCGCACACCTCCCACGGCCCATGCGCCAAGCAGCATGGCCTGTAAGCCGATCAAATTGGCGTCGCGCGTGGTGAGATGCGGAATCGTTTCGATGCCGCGCGCTTCAAGTGCTCCGGAAAGCGACAGCGCGTCCATGCCTACTCGCGCCAGCGGGCCACTGTTGACGTCGATGGTGTCCACTTTTTTCGAGGCCATGACGTTTTGCACCTGCTCGATCACGCGATCGATCGATGTGCCCTTCGGCGGATCAATTTCCACCGAGATGACGAATTTTTGCGCCTGAATTTTCCGCCACAGAGCGCTCTCCGGTTCGCGCGCCGCCGCCGGACGGACTTCCGCGGGAGCTTCAACGACGGCAACTTTGCGCGCGTCGCTCGACGGGTGCTTGCCCTTCACGGCCTGAACCATGGCCTTAATATGTTCCGGCGTCGTTCCGCAGCAGCCGCCAAGGATTCGTGCGCCCAGCACAATCGCTTCGCGCGCGAAAAGATCGAAATATTCTGGCGATGATTTGGGGTAGATGACGCGGTCGCCCGCGCGCTGCGGAAATCCCACGTTGGGCATCGCGCTCATCGGAAACGAACCCGCCACTGCGGCAAGGTCCTGCAATATCCGCAAGTGATCCTGCGGGCCGACCGAACAATTCGCTCCAATGACCTGCACGCGGCGGTCATGCAGCAACGCCCAGGCATCCTTCGGCCGGAAACCGCTAAACGTGCTGCCTTCCTCGGAGTAAGTCATCTCCGCGACAATGGGCAACTGCGAGAAGGAACGGATCGCGTCGATCGCAGCTACCAGCTCGTCCGGATTTCCAAACGTCTCCAAAACGTAAAAGTCCACACCGCGTTCCTCGAGCGCTTCCGCCTGTTCGCGAAAAATGTTTTGGAAATTTTCAGGAGTAGCTTCCCGCGCATCCCGGAACGCGCCGAGAGGACCAATCGATCCGGCAATGAGAACTTCGTGGCGGGCGGCTTCGCGGGCTTCGCGGGCAATTTTCACGCCGCGATGATTGAATTCCGTGACTCGCTCTTCCAGGCCCAAGGCACTCAACTTATTGCGGTTGGCGCCGAACGTATTGGTCTCAATAATGTGCGCGCCGGCTTCCAGGTAGGCCATGTGCACCCGAAACACTTCCTCGGCGCGCGTGGCGTTCAATTCGTCGACGCACCGCTGCGCTCCCAGGCTCTCGTAGAGCAATGAACCCATTGCTCCGTCCGCGATCAACACGGAGTCGCGCAGCCTCTGCTGAAATTCGTCAATTCGCATGGTTCAGAACACTCTCCCGAATTTTCCGGCGAAATGAATCCCCAAGTATACAGGTTCGCCGTTTTTCAGTTGGATTCCGGTCTCCTAATGTTCACGGACCGTGGCGTTAGCAAGAACATAGATTCTTCGAGACCAGTCTGGGATTCAAGATCTGCGGAAACCGAATCAAAACAACAGGAGTGTCCGTACCCCTGGCTATTTATTGCGCGCCAAAAATAACATCAGGCCAAAGACGAGCACGGGGATCAGGGCGAGCATGACGTAAAACAAAATTTGTCGCGCCACGGGAGATCGTCGCTGCTTCCAGTTGCTGAGTTCGGCTCGTTCGGCCACGCCTACTTTTTCGGGATGCTGCAAATCCAGGGCGAATTCATGGGCGTTCGGATAGCGCTTGTTGGGATCGCGCTCCAAGGCCCGGTAAATGATTTCCTGCAGCTGCGGAGAAATGTCCGGATTTACTTCGCGCGGCGGAATCGGATTATTGAGCAAGCGCTCGTTCATGATCACGAACGGATTGGGGCCGGTGAAAGGCACCTTGCCCGTCAGCATTTCGTAAAACATGATGCCCAGAGAATAGACGTCGCTGCGGGCATCGCCCCGTTTTCCCTTCACCTGTTCGGGAGAAATATAGTCCGGGGTTCCCATTGCCTCGGTGAGCTTGGCGAACGTCAGGCGCCGGGATCCGGCGTTCGCGGCGATGCCGAAATCGATCAGTTTCACCTGATCGTTCGGGCCGACCATGATGTTTTCGGGTTTCAGGTCGCGATGGACCACGCCCTGACTGTGAATGTAGTCGAGGGCATCGCACAGTCCGAGCGTGATCCGGATAGCGCGTTCCGTTGGAAGTTTTTTTTGCTCGTTCAGGATCTGGCGCAACAGGCGCCCTTCCACCCACTCCAGAACCATGTACCGTCGGCTGCGCTCCTCATCGTCGAATACGCGAACGACGCCGGGGTGATCGAGTTTTTTGCCGATTTCTTCTTCGCGTTTGAAGCGGTCGAAGAGGATGGGATCGGCTTCCATCTCCTCGTGGGGCACTTTGATGGCGACCTCGCGATTGTTGCGCACATCCGTGCCGCGAAAAATGGAGGCCATGCCGCTTCTGGCGACCAAGCCCACGATGCGGTAGTGATCGAGCTGATCGCCGGGATGCAGGTCGCTCATTGAGAAGGAAGGTCCGGGCCAGACTGGAAAAGATCAATCAATCCTCATCAATCCGTATCAGGGTAATTTGTAGGGCCGTCCACGATACATTCCCATCCGCTCGACGCCCCGGATTCGGATCAATTGAACGCTGATATTATCGCCACCACCACGATCATTGGCAAGGGCCACAAGTTTTTCCGCGGCCAGATGGAGGTCGTGTCCCTGACCGCAAAGCGCCGCCATTTCAGAAGCATCCACCAAACCGTGCAACCCGTCGGAACAGAGCAGCAGAACGTCGCCGGCAAAAATCTGGTGATCATTCGTTTCCACGTTCGCAACTAATTCCGTTCCAAGCGAGCGGCTGAGGATATGGCTCGTCTGCGACTCGGCAGCTTCCTGGGCAGTGACCAGGCCCATGCGCACCTGCTCACTGGCAATGGTATGGTCTCGCGTGATCTGCGATGCCTTGGTATTGCGAATCAAATAGCAGCGCGAGTCGCCGACGTGCGCAACAGCCACGCGGTCATATCGCAGCGCACAAGCCACGATGGTCGTCGCCATCCCGGCAGACGATCGTCCGCCGGCTACCGCCGCGTCGAAAATGGCTGCGTTGGCCCGCTGTACCAGCCGCTGCAGAACGGTGGAGTGCGATTCACCGTCTTTGGTGGAATGGAATCCCGCGACCATGCTTTCGACGGCAGTTTTGGACGCGACTTCACCTTTTTCCTGCCCGCCAACTCCGTCGGCTAGGACAAACAGCCAGCCGTGCGTGCGCACCTGCGCAGGAGTGGCGGGTGCCGCGTGGCCCAGAAAATCTTCATTGTGGTCCCGCACCCGCCCAACATCGGTGCGTGCCACGAATTCGAGATCCAGCATAGGTCCGGAGGCGGAACGGCTCGCGGAGTCGGCCCGGGAAGAGCTGCTCTGAAGCGCGTTACCCGCGAGTTCCTCGATATTTTGATTAGCTTCAGAAATGGAAATTCGGACAGGCGCAAGCGCCTGTCCGAATTTCCTGGCTAACTGAGCGATGTTCATACTACACCATTACGTGCGGCTGGTGACGAGCGTCGTTCGCCCCGTGGCTTTGCTGGACCGCAGGAAGTAAATTCCTCCATAGATGGCCCAGACCAGCGCAATTCCCAAGGCTAACAGTGGCTCTTTCGCGGTGCCGTATCCCATGAAGGGTCCTATTAGGTAGAACGCCATACATCCCAGATTGGCGACCAAACCGAACAATGGAATGATGAGATGGCGCATCACCTTGAAGTTGGGGTGATTGTGGTAGGCCACGAGGCAGATGATGCAGCTCAATCCGTAGAGCAGGAACGTGCCGAAATTCGACGCCAACGTAACCGTCAGCAGTGAATTCGGCATCGCCGCCATCTTGTCATGGGTTGTATATCCGAAGCTGGAGAGCAAACCATGAGGCAAAGCCTGAATGGTTGCGTCCTGCGGCGCTCCCGCATCGCCGAATGCCATCGTGACTCCGATGCATCCGATGACCGCGGAAATAATCGCCAGGATCCAGATGGCGCGGTGAGGGCTGAGGTTCTTGGCGTGGAGCATGCCGAAGTGTTCCGGCACTTCTTGGTCCTTGCCCATGGCGTAGGTGACGCGGGCTCCGGTGTTCATGCAAGAGAGCGTGGTGCCGATCAGCGCCAGAAACACGGTGAACGCTTCGATCAGCATGAAGGTCTTGCCCACGCCGG
>Ga0157378_10001629_pt1 | contig 20288 bp, 14 predicted proteins | sample M65metaG_FD_115309 | JGI IMG/M metagenome (GOLD analysis project Ga0157378, IMG submission 115309) | Miscanthus rhizosphere microbial communities from Kellogg Biological Station, Michigan, USA - M6-5 metaG | ecosystem: Host-associated > Plants > Roots > Rhizosphere > Soil | place: USA: Michigan...
CGTCGACTCCATCGAAGGGCTCTCGCCGGCCATCTCCATCGAACAGCGCACCACCTCGCGCAACCCGCGCTCGACCGTCGGCACGGTCACCGAGATCTACGACTACCTGCGCCTGCTCTACGCATCGATCGGCGTACCGCACTGCACCAACTGCGGCCAGGAAATCCGCCCGCAGACGATTCAGCAGATGGTCGACCGCCTTCTGCTGCTCGCCGCCGGCACCAAGTTCACAATCCTCGCCCCTTACATCCGCGGCAAGAAGGGCGAGTACCGCAAGCAGATGCTGCAGATGGTGAAGGAAGGCTTCACCCGCGCCGTCGTCGACGGGAAGACCATCGAGCTGGCCGATCCGCCGACGCTCGACAAGCAGAAGAAGCACACCATCGATGTGGTCATCGACCGGCTCGTGGTCAAGGAAGGGATCCAGCAGCGCCTGGCCGACTCGCTCGAAACCGCCACGCGCGTCTCCAAGGGCCTGGTCAAGATCCTCTACCAGGAAGACAACCGCGAGGAGCTGCTGTCGCAGGCCTACGCCTGTCCCGATTGCGGCGTTTCCATCGGCGAGATCACGCCGCGGCTTTTCTCCTTCAACTCCCCCTACGGCGCCTGCCCGCGCTGCTCCGGCCTCGGCGTGTTGCTCGAGGTCGACGAGAAAAAGATCATCCCCGACTGGAACAAGTCGATCGAGGACGGCGCCATCGCCATCTGGAAAGAGGGCGCCGAGAACTGGCGCCTCCGCCAGATCCACACGCTGGCCAAGCACTACAAATTCAAGGTCGACGCGCCGTGGCACGCGCTGCCGGAGAAAGCCCGCCAGGTGATCCTTCACGGCTCGTCCGAGAAGATCAAATTCCAGTTCACCGGCTCGGAGAGCACCTACTCGTACAGCGGCACGTACGAAGGGATCGTGCCGATGCTGACCCGCCGCTACAAGGAAACCGACAACGACGACATCCGCGAAGAAGTCGAGCGCTTCATGACGCCGATGGACTGCCCGGAATGCAAGGGGCGCCGGCTCAAGCCGGAAGCTCTGGCGGTCACCGTGTCCGACAAACCGATCGACAAGATCGTGGCGCTCCAGCTCAAAGACGCCGAAGACTTTTTCAGGACCATCTCGCTGACTCCGCGCGAGGAGCAGATCGCCGGCAAGATTCTCAAGGAAGTCCGCGACCGCCTCGGCTTTCTCTGCTCCGTCGGCGTCGGCTATCTGATGCTCGACCGCAGCGCGGCCACACTCTCCGGCGGCGAGGGTCAGCGCATCCGCCTGGCCACGCAGATCGGCTCGAAGCTGATGGGCGTGCTCTACGTGCTCGATGAGCCGTCGATCGGCTTGCACCAGCGCGACAATCGCAAGCTGATCGATTCCCTGGTCGAGCTCCGCGACCTCGGCAACACCGTCATCGTCGTCGAGCACGACGAAGAGACCATCGAGACCGCCGATCACATCATCGACCTCGGCCCGCGCGCCGGCGTCCACGGCGGCGAGGTCGTGGCCGAGGGGACGCTGGAGCAGGTCAAATCGTTCCCGTCGTCGCTGACGGCCAAGTACCTTCGCGGCGAGGCATCGATCGCCGTCCCGGCGAAACGCCGGCCGGTCACCGACGCCAAGCTGGTCATCCGCGGCGCAACGCAGAACAACCTCAAGAACCTCGACGTCACCTTCCCGCTCGGTGTCTTCATCGCCGTCACCGGCGTGAGCGGGTCGGGGAAATCGACGCTGGTCAACGACATCCTCTACAAAGCGCTGTCGCGCCATTTCTTCGACGCCCACGACTCGCCCGGTAAACACGAGCGCATCGACGGCCTGGAGCTGATCGACAAAGTCATCGACATCGATCAGTCGCCGATCGGCCGCACGCCGCGCTCCAATCCCGCCACCTACACGCAACTCTTCACTGAGATCCGCAACCTGATGGCCCAGACGCCGGAAGCGCGCATGCGCGGCTACGGACCGGGGCGCTTCTCCTTCAACGTGAAGGGCGGCCGCTGCGAAGCGTGCAAAGGCGACGGCCAGATCAAGATCGAGATGCACTTTCTCCCCGACATCTACGTCACCTGCGATGTCTGCGGCGGCAAGCGCTACAACCGCGAAACGCTGCAGGTCACGTACAAAGGCTCGTCGATCGCCGAAATCCTGGACATGACCGTCGAGCAGGGTCTGGAGATGTTCCGCAACATCCCCAGAATCGCCAACATCCTGCGGACGCTTGACGAGGTAGGTCTCGGCTACATCAAGCTCGGCCAGTCATCGACCACGCTCTCCGGCGGCGAAGCCCAGCGCGTGAAACTGGCCAAAGAGCTGGCCAAACGCGCCACCGGCCGAACCCTCTACATCCTCGACGAGCCGACAACCGGCCTGCACTTCGACGACATCGACAAACTCCTCCACCTGATGCACGGCCTGGTCGACCGCGGCAATACGGTCGTGGTGATCGAGCACAACCTCGATGTCATCAAGACCGCAGATCACGTCATCGACCTCGGGCCGGAAGGTGGAGATGGGGGCGGCTACATCATCGCCACCGGGACGCCGGAGAAGATCGCGAAGACGCCGAATACGCCGACTGGGGAGTATTTGAAGAAGATGCTGGCCAAAAGTGGGCGTGTCGCCGTTTAGGACCTTAGCAACTATTCGCCAGCTGGAACGCTCTGCATGAAGGCCATGGTAACTACGTTTTCAGCCCTGCTGGAACGCGTGAACCTATTGATCCGCGAGCTTGGCAAAGAGGGCCTGTCAATCAATCCCACCTCTCGATTCAGTGTGTACCAACGTGAACTAGCGAAGGCGGTCAAGTCACGGTCTGCTCCGGACGATGAGCAGTTGAAGCGATGGCACCGTCTACTAATCGAGGTCAACGACCTCTTGATGATTCAGCACGAACTGTCAAGACCACCGGCCGTGTTCGGCTGGAAGCAACGAACGCGCGAGGTTCTCTCGGGCTCTTTCTTTCGAACCTCGGATGGTAAGAACTCCCGCCCGAGAAACACCCAATTCGAACTTGTAGTTGCTGCCGTTCTGCGATCAGCCGGATATCAACTAGTGCTCGAAGAACCCGACATCGTTGTCGAAATGTCATCTGGACGGGTTGGCATAGCTGCCAAGCGGCCCGCCTCCCAACGAAATCTAAACAAGATGATCAGCGACGCCGGGCACCAAATTGCCGAGCAAAACAAACCCGGCCTTATAGCCATTGACGCCACGGTGTTAGTGGTGCCTGACGATCAGCAGATCACCACGACTGACTTCGCCGCTACAGAGGCACGTGTCGCTGACCATGCAATCGAGGTGGCAAAGCGTTTGGCGGCGATCGCTGGCGTGAGGGTCGGAACGAAGCACGTCTTTGCAGTGATAGCGCGAGTATACGTACCAACTTGGGAGCCGAATCATCTTCGCTTGTCGTACGTGGAGCGGTGGCCGATTGTGTGCTTGGTTAACGAATCGGACGACCGCTATCGGGACTGTTTTGACCTTGCGACCAAACTACAAAACGCTGGCTAGCTCAGGCTCTGTGATGCCGTTCCACGCGCCACCGACTTGGTAACGATGGTCATCCCCATCTGCGGAGATACCCGCCAGCGAGCCGCTGGCGGTACAGCCGTCGGGCCGACGGCGCTACGCCTTCGCGGCGCCACGACTCCGACCGGGGAGTATTTGAAGAAGATGCTGGCAAAGCGCAAGTTGGCAGTTTCTTAACGGCGGTGTGCCCGCTTCCAGCGGGCGATGCGAAACATCGGTTTTTTGCGCCCGTACGACTGCCTTCAAAATCGCGTCAGGAGAACCTGAATGGCCAGTCAAATGAGCGCCGGCTCGAAACGCACGCTTGCTGTTTTCTTTGCGGCTCTGGTGATTGTCTGCGGCTTCTTCGATTTCATGGCCGTGCACTACAAGGGCGGGTCATTCAATGTGATGTGGAGCGTGACCATCGCCACGTTGCTGGCCTTCTGGATCACGAAGCGCGATCTGCGAACGCTGGGGTGGGGCTGGGGACCCTGGCGATATCAGTGGATGGCGTTCCTGATCCCCCTTGCTTACTGCGCCATTGCCTACGCGTTGATCTGGGCGAAAGGATGGGGTGGCTTCTACAACACCGAATTCGTCGGCCAGACACGCGACAGGTTTGGCTTGACGGGATGGAGTGACAGCGCAGTCCTGGCGTACTTCCTGCCGTTGACAGCATTCCTGGGCATGCCGGGAAGTCTATCCAGCGCGCTCGGCGAAGAGATCGGATGGCGCGGTTTCCTGGTACCGGAATTGGCCAGGTCCATGACCTTCGCCAAGGTGACATTGATCAGCGGAGTGATCTGGTTCGCGTATCACCTGCCCATCATTTTGTTCGGTTCGTACCACAACAATTCTCCGAGCGCGTTGCCGCTCGCGGGACAGCTCGTGATGTTCTTCATCGGGGTTATGTCAGCTTCTGTGATCATCGCCTACCTGCGGCTCAAGTCGGGCAGTTTGTGGAGCGCAGCGGTATTTCACGCAGCCCACAATCTGTTCATTCAACGAATGTTCAACCCCCTCACGATCGAGTATCCAAATTCGGCAAAGTACATCGACGAGTTGGGTCTGGTGCTACCGCTCACGATGGTTCCGGTGGCGTTTATTTTTTCGTGAAGGGATGCAGGGAGTTCGGCTGAAGGTCTGACTTGCCAGTTGGTCATACCCGAGTCATACTCTTCTCATGAAAGCCGCCGTCTCGATTCCCGATCCCGTTTTCAAAGCTGCGGACAAGCTCGCTCGACGCATGGGTGTTTCTCGTAGCCGGCTCTACAGCGTCGCCATCCAGCGCTTCGTGCAGGACCACGATGAAGAAGCCATCACTGCGAAACTCAACGAGGTCTACTCGACTGAGTCATCCGCTCTCGATCCGATCCTCCAGAGTATTCAGAGCCGTTCTGTGAAGTAGACCGATGGAAGTTCTTCGAGGGGAGGTTTGGTGGGCCGATCTTCCCGATCCCGTGGCCTCGGATCCCGGCGGCACTCGGCCTGTCCTCATCGTTCAAGCCAATCCGTTCAATCGAAGCCACATCTCAACTGTACTGGCCGTCGTCATTACGACGAATGAGCGGCTGGCGGACCCGCCCGGCAACGTTCTCCTGCCTTCGCGCGAAACGGGACTCAAACAACGCTCGGTTGCAAACGTCTCGCAGATCGTCACGGCGGACCGCGCTTTTCTCAGAGAACGGATCGGCCGCGTCCGTCCAGAGATAATGGCCAAAATCGAAGCAGGATTGAAGCTCGTCCTCGGCATCCGGTAAGCGCGTTCGTAGCGCCGTCGGCTCGACGGCTGTACCGCCGCCGGCTCGGCGGCAAGAGAACCCGAAACCGCCAGCGAGCCGCTGGCGGTACAGCCGTCGAGCCGACGGCGCTACGGGCGCTACGCGCTCTGCGCGCGTTACGCGGCTACGATGTCGCGGTGCGTGAGACTCTGCGAACGATCTACCTCCGTGCGCTCGATGCCTGCGCGCCTGAGCGCCTCGTTCGCATCACGCCCGGCATGCCGCGCACCGTCGTAGCCATCGGCAAGTGCGCGGGGGCGTTGCGGGATGGGCTTGATGATGATGTCGATGCGTTTGTCGCCATCCCCGCTGGCTATCGACGGCCGGTAAAAAAAGCGAGGGTCGTTGAAGGCGGCCATCCGAACATCACAGCGGCGAGTTTCGACGCCGGCAGACAACTGCTCGACTTCGTGGACGCACACGACGAGATCCTCTTCCTCATCTCCGGCGGCGGCTCCGCGTGCGTCGAACAGCCGCTGGCACCGTGGTTCAACGAGCGCGATCTGATCGACATCAATGACAAACTCGTCGCCTCGGGATTGAAAATCGGCGACATCAACTGCGTCCGCAAGCATCTATCGGCGATCAAGGGCGGGCGGCTGGCGACGCGCATCAAGCGAAGCGTCACGCTCGTCTACTCCGATGTCGCTACCGGCGCTTTGGCCGACGTCGCCTCGGGGCCGACGCTGCCGGACAAAACGACCAAGGACGACGCCATCGCCATCCTGCGAAAACTCGGCGGGTGTGACCGAATCGTTGCGCGACTGCGCGACGACGGCTGTCCGGACACCGTCAAAGAGATCGACTCGGAGGTTGCACTCATCGCAGACAACACCACGCTCGTTTCGAAAGCGGCGGAGATTGCGAAAGATCTCGGCCTCAAACCGGTCATCGTCGAGCAGCAGATCGAATCGGACGTCGCCGATGCCGCGCACGAATTGCTGCAAATGTCCGAGGGATTGCGGAGTGGCGAAGTGCTGATCGCGGGTGGAGAACCGACCGTGGAAAGACGCGGCAACGGCAAGGGCGGACGATGCATCGAGCTCGCTGTCCGAATGGCGCTGGAAGGGGGGACGATGAACGTCGAAGCACTGCTTGGAACGTCGGACGGCGTCGATGGAAACAGCGGTGTCGCAGCCATCGCCATATCGCTCCCGGCCACGTTCGATCGTGAATCAGCCAAACGCCAGCTGGCCAACTCCAACAGCCTCGCCGTCATCGAACGGATCGGAGAGGCGATTATGATTCCCTCCGCGGGCAATAACCTCCGTGACCTCTATCTTTTGGCTCGCAGTTAGCAGGAGTTGGCGGCCTCGACGAAATGACGACCGAACCAGCAGAGGAGCACCATCACCGCTCCGCGCGCGAGAGGCAGAGGAGAGGTCCCATGTGGGGCTGCCTCCGATGGATGGGTTGTTCCACCATCGGCTTCTTCGTGCTCCTGGCGCTGGTCATCATCGGCGGCTGGTGGTACCTCGGGTCGTCGAGCTTCGCCGGCCTGGTGCGGCTGCGCATCGAGAAGACCCTCGAAGCGCGCTTCGGCCGCGACGTCGTCGTCGGATCGGTGCAGATCGAAGGTGGTCGTCAGAGCCGCACCATCATCAATGACCTGCGCATCGCCAACGCGCCGGGCGGCGTGCATCCGTACTTCGCAACGGCCAAGCAGGTCATCGTCACCGGCGGCATCGATTCCTTCTGGGGCCGCAAGATTCGCGTCGGCCGCATCGACATCGTCGAGCCGCATCTCAACTTCGAGATCTTTCCGGCCGGTTCGAAACTGACACACAACTTCCCCCGCTGGAACTCCGGCCCGCCGTCGCGCTACGAGATCTACCATCTCGACCTCGGCAACCTCTACGTCACGCACGGCGCGTTCGAATATCTCGATCGCCGCCACAACCTCCTCGCCACCGCGAACGACATCGCCTCCACGATCTACGTCACGCCGAAGGAAGACCTCTACGCCGGCGTGATGACCAGCCCGCAGTTCGCGCTGAATCTTCAGGACGCGCTGCCGATCCGCACCGCGCTGCGCGGCAAGTTCCGGTTCACGCCCGACAACCTCGAGTTGCAGTCCGTCGCCCTCGAAAGCGGACCGGACCTGCGCGTCTACCTGAACGGCAAAGTCGCGCCGCTCAGCGAAGCCGCCTACAACCTCCATCTCACCGCGCAGGTCGGCCTCAATCGCGTTCGCGAGACGTTCAAGGTGAAGAAGGTGCTCGACGGTCTGATCGACGTCGACGGCATGCTGCGCGGCAAGGGCGGCTCGGTCTCGATCACAGGCGGCTGGCTCTCGCCGAAGATCAGCGCCGACGTTTACGACCTCGCCAACGTCCGCGGCACGATGAACATCACCGGCGACCGCGCCCTCGTCGACATCCAGCGCGCGTCGTACGGCGGCGGCACGATCGCCGGGCATTACGAGCTGCCGACGTACTCCGAGCCGTATCCGATGAAGGTCGACCTTCGTTACAACGGCGTCTCGCTGGAGAAGCTCTTCAACGACTGGGGCATCAAAGACAACGGCCTGCGCGGCGGCGCGACCGGACATCTCGCCTATCACTGGGAAAAAGATCGCGTGCTCGCCGGCGGCGGCGAGGGAACGGCCACGCTGGCCAGGCATGCGCAGGCGTTCTCCAACGCGGCGTACCCGGTTCCGCTGGCCGGCTCGACCGACTTCGCGCTCGACAACGGCACGGTCACCTTCAAACGCGCGCAGCTGACCACCGAGGCGTCGGCAATCGACTTCACCGGCAAGTTCCGCATCGAGGATGCCTGGACCGACCTGCTGATGAAAATCCACAGCAGCGACTTCGGAGAGCTCGATCGCATCGGCTACAACTTCGCGCGCTCGGCCGGAAAGAAAAACTACACGCTGCTCGGCCTCGGCGGCAGCGGCGACATCACCGGCAACATCAAGGGGCGGATCAAATCGCCCGAGGTCGTGGCGCGCGTCGTTGGGAGCGCGACGAACTACAACAACATCCTCCTCGGCGACTCCGAGATCGATCTTCGCTACGACGGCGCCAAGAGCCAGATGACCTTCGAGCGCACGACGTTCCGCGATGGCGCCGCGCGTTTGTCGATGTCCGGCACGCTGACCTTCCCCGACAAAGGCCCGTCGCCGCAGTTCGATCTCGCCCTCGACGCGGCGAACTACAACGTCGAGCGGGCCATGCAGGCGGTCAATCTCAAGCTGGCCATCAAAGGGAGCGGAACCGGAAAGCTCATCGTCACCGGCACGCCGGACGAAGGCAAAGTCACCTTCGCCAACTTCGCGGTTCATCAGGCGAAGGGCGATCTGCGTCTCAACGGCACCGTGGCCTGGGCGCCGGGCAAGGGCAACACCTCGTTCGATCTCGACATCACCACCGCCTCGTTCCCGATCGCCGAGATCATCACCTTCCTCGACCTCGGCAAGCAGGACGTCAGCGGCGACGTCAGCGGCAAGCTCCACCTCACCGGTCCGAAAGCGAAGCTGGAAGGATCGGGGGCGGTCACCATCACCAACGGCACGATCTACGGCGAGCCGGTGACGAGCGCCAAGGCCGACATCAAGTTCACGCAGGGCGCACTCAAGGCTACGAACGTCACGGTCGTCGCGCCGGCGGGCACGATCACCGGCGAGGCGCAGATCGATTTCGGCACGAACCAGTTCTCGTACTCGATCAAGTCGTCGTCGATCGATCTCTCCAAGCTCAAACTTCTCTCGTCGCTGGCCGGAATCCTCGGCGGCAACATCACGCTCAGCTCCAGCGGCGCCGGAACGCTGACGCAGCCGGAGCTCGTGCTCGAAGCGACGCTCAACCAGGCCACGCTGCGCGGCCTCAACCTGCCGCCGGATGCCCCGCCGCCGTCGCTCTACATCGCCATCCGCAACGGGCAGCTCATCGTGCGCGGTTCCGCCGCCGGAGTCCTGACGATCGACGGCAGCGGCAGCGTGGCCGAAGACGGAACGCTTTCCGGACTGGTGACCGTCAAGATCACCGACATCGCCAAGGCGGTAGCGCTCTCGCCGAAGACCGCGTCGCTCCCCGCCGCCGGCAACCTCACCGCGAACCTGCAGCTCGGCGGGAAGCTCACCTCGATCGAGACGCTGCGCATCGACGCCACCTTCCCCGAATTCAACGTCCGCGTTTCCGAGCACGCCTTCGCGCCCGCGCGGCCGCTGCACATCAGCCTTCACGACGGCAGGATCATCTTCGACGACTTCTCGCTCTCACTCACGCAAACCGCCTCGACGGCGTTCACCGTCAGCGGTTTCGCCGAGCTCACGGGCGCCAAGCGGCTCAACGTCGACCTGCACGGCGCGCTCGAAGCGGCGCTGCTGCAGCTGTTCGTTCCCGACCTGCGTGCCGACGGCCACATCGCCATCGCCGGCGCGCTGACCGGCACCATGGCCGAACCTCGTTTCAATGGAACCGCCGAATTCCAGAACGCCTCGGCGCGCATCCCCGGCTTCCCGCAGGTGATCGACAACATCACCGGCACGCTCATCTTCAAAGAGGACCGCATCGACATCGACTCCATTCGCGCCCGGCTCGGCGGCGGACAGATCGTCCTCGGCGGCAGCGTCGCGCTCGACGGCATGACGCCGAAGAGCGTGCGCATCACGCTGCAGGGCACCGAGGTGGCCATTCGCTACTTCGAAGGGCTGACGATGGAGGGCAACTTCTCGCTGCTCCTCAGCGGCGACCTCGAACGCGCCCTGCTCACCGGCGACGTCACCGTCAACCGCGCGCTCTATTTCAAAGACATCGACATCGGCACCGCGCTCCTCAACGCCGTGCTCGCGCGCAAGAGCGTCACGCCGGTGGTCAGCGCCTCGTGGCAGGACCGCATCGGGCTGCGGCTGCACCTGACCAGCGACAACACGCTGGCCGTGCGCAACAACATCGCCGACTTCGCCGGCAGCGCCGACATCGACGTCACCGGCACGCTCGGCAACCCGGTGATCCTCGGCCTGGTCACGCTCAACGAAGGCGGCAAGATCCGCTTCCAGGACATCGACTATCGCGTCGTGCGCGGCTCGATCAACTTCCAGAACCCGTTCCGCATCGATCCCTACTTCGACATCGCCCTCGAAGCGCGCGTCAGCGGCGGCATCTCCGAAGTCGAGTCGGGGCCGATCGATGTCACGGTCACACTGACCGGCACGCTCGACCGCCTCGCGCCGTCGATCACCAGCGATCCGCCCGCCAGCGACATCACCCTCTTCTCGCTCCTCGGCTTCGGCGCGCTCACGCGCAACACCAACGCAACCACGCCGATCTCCGCCTCCAACACCGGCCGCTCGCTGCTCTTTCAGTCGGTCAGCCGGCTGCTGAACTCCAGCGCGCTCTCGTTCATCGACTCCTTCGCCATCTCGTCCGATGCCGGCGATCTGGACAAGACCGGCGATCCCGGCACCAAGGTCTCATTCGAGAAGCGGATCTCCGACACGGTGCGCGTCCTGGTCATCTACAACACGCGCGATTCGAAGAACCGCGTGACGCTGGAGTGGCAGGTCAATCCCGACTGGGTGCTGCAGTTCACGCGCGACCAGCTCTCGAACGAATACGACATCGAGGCGCGCTTCCGCCGGCGTTACGAGGGACATTGGAATTGGGGGATGAACGGCCACAACCCGCTGGCGATGCTGACGTCGTTCAACACGGCGACCGCGACGGCTCCGGTGACGGCAACACCGATCGCGATTCCTACCACCACCGTGGCTACGCCGACCGGCGGGATCGTGACGAGCGTCGGCTTCCGCGCCGACTCCGGCGTCGACACGACGACCTTCAACAAATACGTCGCCGTCAAAGTCGGCGAGCGGCTATCGATCCACAACGTGCAGGCGTCGGTGAAGAGCCTCTTCGCCACCGGCAACTTCCGCGACATCCGCGTCGACTCCGCACCGTCCGAAAACGGCGTGGCCGTCGTCTTCGCGCTCTACACGAACTTCCGCATCGCCTCGATCGACTTCGACGGTCTGAACGGCGCCGATCGCGATCGCGCACTGCGCACGCTGACCTTCCACCTCGGCGACGTCCTTTCGCTGAATGCCATCGACCACGGCGCCGACGCCATCCAGGATCTCCTCAAACGCGACGGCTTTCTCGACGCCACCGTCGATCCCGAGACGCAGTTCGCGCGGCCGCTGAGCCGCGCCGCGGTCGTCTTCCACGTCACCCGCGGGCAGCAGGCCACCGTCGGCACCGTCACTCTCAACGGCGACACCGCGCCATTCACGCCGCCACAGCTCATCGAGCACATGAAGCGCGGCCCCGGCAAAGCATTCGATCTCGACGAAGCGCGCCTCGATGCCGACCGCATGCGCCAGTGGCTCCTGCATCAGGAGTATCGCAAGGCCAGCGTCCGCTACGACAGCAACACCTACGACCCGAAGACGCACAAGGTCGCATTGCGCTATGCCGCGACGACCGGACCGCTGGTGAAAGTCGAAGTCACCGGCATCTCGCGCGGCGCGTTGCGCGGGCTGCTGCCCTACCGCCGCAACCAGCCGTACAGCGAAGATGCCATCGACCGCGCCGCGGCCAACATCGTCACCTCGCTGCAGCAGCGCGGCTTCTACAACGCCGCCGTCGACACCGAGGAGTCGCTGAAAAACAACGTCTGGACGTCGACCTTCCACGTCAACCCCGGCCAGCAATTCAAGCTCGCCGCGGTGACCTTCACCGGCAACGAGAAAATCTCCGAGAAGACGTTGCAGGGTGTCGTCGCCAGCGCGCCGAGTGGCGGCATCAAGTCGCTCTTCGCCACGCTGTTCCGCCGGCCGCAGGGAGTCACGCGCGATCAGATCGCCGCCGACCGCACCACGCTGGAGTCGTACTACCGCCTGCACGGTTTCCTCACCGCCACCGCCGGCACGCCGGTCGTCAACACCAACGCCGCCACGGGATTGATGACGATCGACTTCCCGGTCACCGAGGGGCCGCAGACGATGGTGGCCGCGGTGACAATCGAAGGAAACGAGCAGGTGGCGACGAAAGACCTGCCCGCGCCGGCGCTGAAGACCGGCGATGCGTTGAATCCGACACTCGAGCGCAACGACGTCATCGCCCTGCAAACGTTCTACTCGGATCGCGGCAATGCCGAGGTTCAGGTTCACGTGCGCGAGGAAGTGAGCGCCGACAAGACCTCGGCGCGCGTCGTCTACACCATCGCCGAGGGACCGAAGATCGCGCTCGGAGACGTCGTCGTCCGCGGCAACACCTACACGCATAGCAACGTCGTGCTGCACACCGCCGAGTTGGAGAAAGGGCAGCCGTTCAGCTACACCTCGATCCTCGAAGCCCAGCAGCGGCTCTATCGCCTCGGCATCTTCCAGCGCGTCGACATTCAGCCGGCGCAGGCATCGACCGACGTCGCCGAGCGCAACGTCACCATCTCCGTGGCCGAGGGGAAGGATCTGACCATCGGCGGCGCCATCGGCGGCACAGCGCCGATCACTTCCGACACCGGCGCGAACCGCGTCGCACCGTTGGTATCGGCGTCGATCGCGCATCGCAATCTCTTCGGCACCGGCCGTTACCTCGGCCTGGAGCTGATCTACGCGCGGCCGAACCGGCAGGACGTCTTCCTCACCTACCGCGAGCCGTTCATCGGCAAATTGGACCTGCCCGTTCAGGTCACCGCGTTCCAGAACGACGACTTCCGCCCGCAAACCCACATCCGGCAGCGCGGCGGCTTCATCGAGGCGTCGCGCATCGCCCGCTTCCAGACCCGCTGGTCGCTGCGCTACGAATACCGCATCGCCGAATGCATCGTGCAACACAAGACCGGCGACCTCTGCGCGCTTGCGCAGAGCGTCATCCTGCCGGGCCTCGACCGCAACGCCACCAACGTCTCGATCTCCAGCCTCACGCCGACGTTCTTCTGGGACAAGCGCGACGACGCGCTCAACCCGCACCGCGGCTTCTTCACCACGGCGTCAGTCGAATACGCGTTCCGCTTCCTGGCCGCCGACGCGCGCTTCCTCAAGGAGTTCACGCAGACATCGTGGTACCTACCGGTCAGTGAACGCAGCACGTTCGCGATGTCGGGCCGTATCGGACTGATCCAGGACCTCGGCACCGGCACGACCATCGATCCAGTCACGGGCGCCGAGGTTCCGACGAGCGGCGTACCGCTGTCGGAGCGCTTCACCACCGGCGGCGACACCTCGAATCGCGCCTACGCCCTCGATCTCCTCGGCACGGCATGCCCGACGCAGGCATCGATCGATGCCGGCTGCCGTCCGACGCTGATCGATATCGTCGATCCGCTGCGCGGCCACATGACGGCGCCACTCGGCGGCCGCGCGCTCCTCATCCTCAACGCCGAGTACCGCTTCCCGATCGCCGGCCCGATCGGCGCGCAGCTCTTCGTCGATGCCGGCAACACCTACGCCGACACCGACATCCGCCTCGGCGATCTGAAATACGGCGTGGGCACCGGCCTGCGCTACCTCTCGCCAGTCGGCCCGATCCGCTTCGACTTCGGCTACAAACTGAGGCGGCAGATCCTGCGGTATGACGATATGGGGAAGGCGGTGTACGAGCGGCCGTTCGCGTACTTCATCACGCTGGGGTACGCGTTCTAGTGGTTTCGCGGTCGCGGGGTTGCGCGGTCTCGCGGTATAGGTTGCCGAGTTGCCAGGTTACCGAGTTGCCAGCTGGATCTTGGTGCTGTATCGCTCATCCGCTGGGCAACTTGGTAACCCGGCAACTCGGCAACCCAACACCGCGAGACCGCGCAACTGCGAGACCCCGCAACCGCTACACCGACTCCGCCGCCTCTTCCACCTTCTCCTTCTCCAACTCCGCAACCCGGTTGCGGAGATCGGCCACCTCGGCGTGCAGCTTCGCCAGTTCGTCCTTCACCGCTTCGCGGGCGAACTCCTGCAGCCGCGTCTGGAGGCGTTGCGTCTGTTCGGAAGAGAACTGGCTAAGCTTGTTGAAGGGCTCACCAAAGACATCTTTCAGCAGCTGTTCGAAATCGTTCGGCATACATCCGACCCGAGCAATTGAAGTGCCACGGAGAGTCGTGGGAGAATCCGCGCGACTTCCCATGCAGAGCAGCTTCGCCGATTTCTGGCCGGACTACGTGCGCGCCCACTCCCGCGAGCGCACGCGGGTCCTGCACGCCATCGGCTCGGTGCTGGCGGTGGTCATGCTCGGCCTCTCCTTCGCCATCAATCTCTGGCTCCTCATCGCCGTGCCGCTGGTCGGCTACGCCTTCGCCTGGTACGCGCACTTTTTCGTCGAGCACAACAAACCGGCCACGTTCGGGCACCCGTTTTACTCGCTGGCGGCCGACTACCGCATGCTCTTCCTGATGATGGCTGGGAAGATGGACGCCGAGGTCGAGAGGTGCTGCGGCGGCGGAGTCGAAGCGGTCACACACTCGGCGTAATCGACCAGTAGGCGAATCGCTTGCATCCGTTCCGCAGAATGTCCCGAACGCTGCCTCTCATCTTCCTGTTGTTCGTAACCACCGCCTCGGCACAGGACGTCGCGCTCCTGCCGATCGCCACGGGCCTCAATCAGCCGGTGGCACTCACCCACGCCGGCGACACGCGGCTCTTCATCACCGAGCAAGTCGGCACGATCCGCATCTACGACGCCCTCGGGCTGCGCACCACGTCGTTTCTGGACATCCGCTCGCTCGTTCTCTCCGGCGGCGAGCGCGGACTTCTCAGCGTAGCCTTCCATCCCCACTACCGCGACAACGGCTTCTTCTTCGTCTACTACACGAATCGGAATGGCGATAACAGCATCGCCCGCTACAAGGTGTCGTCGACCGATCCCGATCGCGCCGACGCAGCTTCCGGCGCGATCCTGCTCACCATCGCCCATCCCGATTTCGCCAATCACAACGGCGGCCAGCTGCAGTTCGGACCGGACGGGTTTCTCTACATCGGCACCGGCGACGGCGGTTCCGGCGGCGATCCGAACAATCACGCGCAGGATCTCTCCCAACTCCTCGGCAAGCTCCTGCGCATCGACGTCGATCACGGCTCGCCCTACGCGATCCCGCCGTCCAACCCGTTCGTGAACCGCCCCGGCGCGCGCGGCGAGATCTGGGCCTACGGCCTGCGCAACCCCTGGCGCTACACCTTCGACCGCACCACCGGCGACATGTGGATCGGCGACGTCGGCCAGAACGTGTGGGAGGAAATCGACCTCCAACCCGCCACCAGCATCGGCGGCGAGAACTACGGCTGGCGCCGGATGGAAGGCTTCCACTGCTTCAACCCGTCGACGAACTGCACCGACCCATCGTTCACGATGCCGATCCTCGAGTACCAGCACACCGGCGGTGCCTGCTCCGTCACCGGCGGCTACCGCTACCGCGGCACACAAGTCCCCGCACTTCAAGGCGCCTACCTCTACGGCGATTACTGCGCCGGCACGATCTGGACCGCCACGCAATCCAACGGCAACTGGTTCCCGAAGGTCCTCTTTCAAACGACGATGAACATCAGCAGCTTCGGCGAGGATGTGTCGGGCGAGTTGTACGTGATGGATGTGGCGGGGGGGAAGGTCTACAAGCTGATCGCGAAGGGGATTACGCGGCATCGCGCGGTGCGGTGAGTGAACCACAAGACGGTTCCGCATGGTCCAACCACCAAAGAATGCCCTGCTCTTGAAGCTTGGCGACTTGCGCCTGAAATCAATGGCCGCCGAAGCCGGAGTTCGCACGCCGGAGGCGTTCTGTAAATTAGCCGGTGGCAAGCGCCGATAGGCGCGCCGCCACCGGACCAAACGCCCACCCAGGATTCCGACCCCGGAGGGGTCACGGACGTTCGCGAAAAACACCTAACAATCACCAGAGAAACCGCTCATCAAACTCGATCTCATGCTTTTTCAATAGATCGAGATACTCGTCTTGAAACGATCGCCTACTGTGATGCTTCTCCTGCGTCTCGATGTATTGGCGAACAACGCCAATATTCGACCGGCTCACAGTGAAAGCACCGTATCCCTCCTGCCACCCGAATTTCGGGACCCGCATGTCCTCATGTATCCATCGAGAGGACGCCTTCTTGATTTCACGCAACACGTCGGCGAGACAATGCGTCGCGCGAAGACCCAGCAGCAAATGGACATGATCCGCGACGCCGCCGATCTGCTCGGGTATGCCATCGAGGGTCTTCACACAGCGGCCCAGGTACGCGTGAAGATCATTACGCCACGACGGTTCAATCCAGGGCCGGCGTTCCTTCGTGCTGAAGACGACATGATAGTGAAGACTCAAATGCGTTGATGGCATCGTGATTCTCCGGCACACCCGCCGGGGTGCGAATTTATGTCGATCGGGTACCGGTGGCGGCGCGCCGCCACCGGCTAATTTACAGCACGCCTTCGGCGTGATGAAAACAAGATCACCGCGATCGTCTGCACCACGTGGTCTTAGCCACGAATCAACTTGTCCCCGTCTGAAACCAGCGCGGAATCAACATCCCCGCCGTAAGGTCATAGGCGAAATGAACCACCATCACCGGCATAAGGGATTGTGACAACCATACGAGTCCGTGGCACCCGAGGGCGATCAGAAAAATGCCGAACATGCTGCGCAGGCCTTGCATGGCGTGGGCGGCGGCGAAACTGATCGATAAGAGGACCACCGTCACAATGGCGATGCCGGTAAGCGACTGCACCAATTCGGTCATGACGCCGCGATAGATGAACTCCTCCGCGGTGCCGGCGACGATGCAGAGGAAAACGTACGGCGTCATCTCAACGGCGTTGTGCGGGAGGATGTCGTAGAGCCGCCGTTTCGATGCGGCACTCCGGCTGGGCCAGCGCAATTTCAACGTGACGAGCATTACCAGGTACAGAAACGCCGCCGTGCTCCAGGAAATGAGCGGACGTTGCGGCATCGGCATGGCCAGGATGCCGTGCGACCACGCTACCCAGGCCGAAAGCGCAGCCATGAGCAGCTGAAAAATGATGGTCTGCCTGTAGAAACGCGAACGGGAAACCGGTAGCGGCCCACTGCCAATTCTTCGCGCGGTTTTGACGATGAAGAACGGGAGCAGGACGCCGATGAACATCAACAGCGCATAGCCCGCAGCATTGACGTGGTCAGGGATCAGCGCGCGGATCATCGATCACCAGCGATGCCCGCAATCGGCGCAACGGTAGGGCGAGGCGACCAGGAAGAAGATGCAGACCGCGAGCGCGAGATAAAAGGTCATGATCAACTGATCGACAGCGACGCCGACTGCGAACAGCAGCGCGGCCGTGATCAGAAAGCCGAGGAGCCGGCGGGTCTGGCGGACGTCAGGGGAACCGCAGTGAGGACACTGCTCCGGATGCCTGATGGCGCGCTCCGCGCTCGCCGTGGTCCGCTCCGCCACATCGAGGCCGGCGATCCGATTCAGACTCCCCTCGGCGCGCTCGACGTCGGCGGCGGCGACCTGCAGCTTTACTCCCATCGGCGACATGTAGGGAGCGATCGAGGTCACGTTCTCGTCGCCGACGAATGCGGGGACGCCCTCATCTTCGAGCACAGCTTTGGCGAGATTCGCGTCCTGCGCGTTGCGGAATGTGGTGAGGGTGACGAGCGGCATGCGGCGCGGATTGTAGGCCGTTATGATCCGCGCCGTGCCGCGACGCTTCGATCGCTTCATCGACGACCTCTCGCAGGTCGTGCTCTCGCCGCGCGCCTGCAACCAGTTCGCGCGCACCGGCGACGTGCGTGGCAACGCCGTCCGCCGCCGCAATCTCCGTCTCTACCTCGAGGAGCTCGACGCCATCGGCCCGCGCCTGCTCCTCGTCGGCGAAGCGGTCTCCCATCGCGGCGGCCGGCTGACCGGCATCCCGTTCGTGAGCGAGACAGTGATGTTGTCCGGCGTGGAGCTCGCCAACGGCACGCGCGCGCTCGGCGCTGATCGCGGGTACCTCAAAGCCGATCTCTCAACCCGAATGTCGACGGAAGCGAGTGCCACGATGGTGTGGGGAACGATCCGCAACATCGATCCGCTGCCGTTGCTATGGAACGCCTTTCCGTTTCATCCCTTCGTGGCCGGCAATCCGCTCTCGAATCGAATGCCCACGACGGCAGAGCTGGAGATCGGCCAGCGTTTCCTGACGCGACTCATCCGCCTGTTCGACATCGAGCAGATCGCTGCGATCGGCAATCAGGCGTCGTTCAGTTTGACGCAGCTCGGAGTTCCGCACGAGAAGGTGCGCCATCCCTCGCAGGGTGGGAAGAATCTGTTCGTGGCCGGGATGGCGAGATACCGGCGCTGACGGTGCGTTGTCGGTGCTCGGTTGTTGGTTGTCGGTTCACGCCCACCGCTGGCGAAGCCAGCGAGAGAACTTAGCCCCTGGTTTCAACCAGGGGTTTCCAATCGCGCCAGGATTTTGTGAGCCCGCTTTAGCGGGCGACAGAGAGTTCTTACGACCGCGCGCAGCGTTTTCTGCCGCCCGCCAAAGCGGGCTCCAAAAAAATCGGGCCTCGTTTCCCCCGGTTGAAACCGGGGGCTAAGTTCTCACGACGGCTTCGCCGCCGAAATGCCGCGACGATCGTCGTCGGCGAGGAAAACAAGTTTGTGGAAGGGATGGCACTTTTCGCGGCAAAATGCCGAAGTGAAGACTGACATTTTCTTCGCCGTGATCTTCATCGCGGCCGCCGCGGGCATCCTGATCTGGTCCGGACGGAACGCCATCCTGGCGTTGGCCAGCCGTCGATGGCCGCAGGCTGAAGGAACGATCGTCGTTTCGGATCTTCAGCGGTCGAAGGACGACGAAGGCGGATACACCTATCGGCCCGAAGTCTCGTACCGCTACAACGTGGCCGGACAGGAGCTCGTCGGCAACCGCGTTAGATTCGGCGATCAGATGGCGCTGAGTTGGTCAGCTCCTGCCGTTCGCGTCGTTCGGCAATACAAGGTGGATACTCACGTGCGCGTTCGTTACGACCCGAACGACCCTCAGGAATCCGTCCTCGAAACAGGCATCAACGGAATGGTGTTCGCCGGCATCGCTATCAGCGCAGCGTTCCTGATTTTGGGAATCTTCTGGTTGCGATCAAGCTGGTAGCACATCTATCCCCCGATGTGCGACATCTCCACCTTCTCCGCCGGCGTGGCCTCGGTGCGGATTTCGGAGTAGCGGTCGTCGCGGGAGTGCCAGCGGTTGCGGATGGCGGCGGCGATGGTGTCGTCGTCGGCGCCGCCACGGAGGAGGCCGCGGAGGTCGTGGCCGGTGCCGGCGAAGAGGCAGAGATAGAGCTTGCCGTCGGCGGAGAGACGAGCGCGCGTGCAGCTTCCGCAGAACGGTTGGGTTACGGACGAGATGATGCCGATCTCGCCGGCACCGTCGAGGTAGCGCCAGCGTTCGGCCACCTCGCCGAAGTAATTCGGCTGCGCCGGCTCGATCGGCCAGTGCGAAGCGATGCGTTCGGCAATCTCGCGGGCGGGGACGACGTCTTCCATCCGCCAGCCGTTCGTATTGCCGACGTCCATGTACTCGATGAAGCGGACGATGTGACCGGTATTTCGAAAACGCTGCGCCATCTCCACGAGGTGTTCGTCGTTCTCACCGCGTTTGACCACCACGTCGATCTTCACCGGCGTCAATCCCGCCTCGGCCGCGGCATCGATCGCCTCGAGAACGCGCGCGACCGGGAAATCGACATCATTCATCCGCCGGAAGACCGCGTCATCGAGCGAATCGAGACTGACGGTGATGCGATTGACGCCGGCATCGCGCAGGGCGAAGGCCTTCTCGCGCGTCAGCAGTGCGCCGTTCGTGGTCAGCGCAATATCCTGCACTCCGCGGATGCGGGCGATCATCGCCACGAGGCGTTCCAGGTCGCGGCGAAGGAGCGGCTCGCCGCCGGTGAGGCGGATCTTGGTAACTCCTTCGCGAACGAAGAGTTGTGCCAGGCGGGCGATCTCCTCGAAGGTCAGCAGCTCGGCGCGATCGAGGAAGGCGAAATCGCGGCCGAAGACCTCTTTCGGCATGCAGTAGGTGCAGCGAAAGTTGCAGCGGTCGGTAACCGATATCCGC
>Ga0157378_10001630_pt1 | contig 20284 bp, 23 predicted proteins | sample M65metaG_FD_115309 | JGI IMG/M metagenome (GOLD analysis project Ga0157378, IMG submission 115309) | Miscanthus rhizosphere microbial communities from Kellogg Biological Station, Michigan, USA - M6-5 metaG | ecosystem: Host-associated > Plants > Roots > Rhizosphere > Soil | place: USA: Michigan...
CTGAAACTTGCGAAGGAAGATGGAGACGAGGTTGAAGGGATCGTATTGAACGAGCGGCTTCATAGCCATCGCCTGCGGCGTCTGGAGCATGGCCCGGTTGCGCGCAACCGAATCGCGGATGCCCTGGTCGGAGAGTTTCCCGGCGACCTCATCGAGCTCTGCCGGCGTCAGGAAGAGCAGCGCTTTCGGCAGGATGATCTCGATGAAGTCGAGGGGGTTGGGGATCTTGTACGTCACATCCTCGATCTTCGGATCCTTCCGATACCCCTCGGCGACGGCATCGATGAGGGAGTCGTAGTCATGGACGTCGCGCCCTTTGGGCATGTCCATCACCACGATGTGGTAGTCGATCGTGCCGAGGTCTTTGAGGACTTTGCGGAACTCGTTGACCTGCTTGTTCTGCTGCGGGATGAGGTTGAGCAGGTCGGGATCGAACGAGAGCCGCGTGGCGCCGATGACGGCGAGCACCGCCAGCACCAGCGCGGCGATGAGGATCTCTTTGTTGCGTCGCAGGCAGAGGCGCGCGAGCGCGTCGAGGATTCGGTCGGTCAATTGGGTTCTCGCGATATCGTTCGCTTCGCGCGGAAAGACGGGGGATGACAACATGCGCGGTCGAACGAGTCAAGCTGCATTCGCGCTCCTGCTGCTGGCGGTTGCCTGCCAGAAGGCGGAGCCACTCACTGCTGCAAAAGCCGAGCAGATCCTTCGCGACGTCCGCTTCACGTCGGAACCGATCTACGCCGAGGTGCCGCAGAAAGTGTCGTGGAGCCCGCGCTTTCCGAAGGACGATTACGATGAGCGCTCGCTGCGCACCTTCGACAATCTTCAGAAAGCCGGCCTCATCACCGTGACCGGCGGACCGACGGCAGACGGCGCGGAGTACATCGCTCACACCACGAAGAAAGGCTTCCCGATCCTCGGCACGGCCCCGAGCGCGCGCGGCCCGGTCTTCCGCGGCCTGATCTGCTACCGCGTTTACGACGGCCTGCGCAACTTCCAGCGCCATCCCACCGAACCAACTACCGGCCACGGCGAGTTGGTCTGGCACTACACCCGCCCCACGGCCCTCTATCCGATGTTCGAAACGAAGCAGAACAAGCCGCTCGACAAGCCGTTCGTGTCGCTGGTGTCGTTCTATTACAAGGACCACCAGTGGCGGTTCGATGTGACGGTAAGGAAGACGGAAGCGGAGTGACGCTGACAATCGAAACTGCCACATTAAGAAGATGCCGTACACCTCAGAGGAATTAACTCACTTCGTGGGGCGGTCACTTTCCACAAACGAAGAGCGATTCGATCTTCTGTGCCAAATCATCCGCGGCGGCGTGTTGCTTGATCCCGCGCACGTTGGCCGCCGAGATCCCATCTTCACGGCAGGCCTGCGGGACAAAGAAACAGGCAAGATCGTCAATGCCGTCGAGTACTCCTCGTTCCCAATGTGAGACACGATCCAGCCTCACGCCTCAGTCAAAATCAGCTGGTCCAGTTCGAAAATGTCTGTTTTTGCGACATTCCATTGGCTGACATGGCCAGCCACTGTCAGAAGTACAGTTTCTTTGGACTCGCGCTCTCTTCGGTCACCTTAAATTCTTTGATCCGTCGTTGCCGCCAGAACACTTAGATAACTACTACATGGAACGAGAATGAAGAGTCAGTGGCAGTGTGCACTTCAAACTGGGAGACATTCAACGCGTTCTGGTGCCACACAACTTTTCTGAGCGTCTCATACGCGAGATGCCTGAGTTAGGGGTCCTGTATCACGATGCTAGCGGCTGAGTAAACGCAGCGAATACACTCAGACAATATGGATGCATCTAAACAGAAGATCGAAGCGGCGCGTGAAGCGCTCCGTTCCGTTCGAAGCGGCATGTCGCTCGGCCTCGGTACGGGAAGCACGGCCAAAGAGTTCGTCAAGCTTCTCGGTGAAACGATCTCTCGAGGCGATCTTCGCGACATCCGCTGCACCTGCACGTCGAAGCAGACCGAGGATCAGGCGCGGTCGCTCGACATCCCGCTCTTCGGCCTCGGTGACATCTCCCCGCTCGATCTGGCGGTCGATGGCGCGGACGAGATCGATGCGCAGCTTCGGCTGATCAAGGGCCGCGGCGGGGCGTTGCTGCGGGAGAAGATCGTCGAGCAGCAGGCGAAGCGATTCATCGTCATCGCCGACGAGTCGAAGATCGTCGAACGGCTTGGCCTCGGCGTGCTGCCGGTCGAAGTGACGCCATTTGCGAAGGACGTGCTGGAGAAGCGCTTCTCGGCGATGGGCCTCACTCCGGTGCTCCGCCTTCGCGACGGTCAGACGCGCATCACGGACGAAGGGCATCTCATCCTCGATGTGCGCGTGCCTGACGGGATCGACATCGCCGAGGTCGTGAATGACATTCGACAACTTGCCGGTGTCGTCGAGACCGGATTCTTTCCGACGGAAGCCGCCGAGGCATTGATCGCCACCGCGAACGGCGTTCGGCGAATGACGCGTCAGTAGCCGCCGGCGGCGCCGCCGTGCCGCGGATCCGAAATGGCGAAGAGTTTTCCGCCGTTGATCGACACCGCCTGAACATCGCCGAACGCTTCGCTCGCGTGAACGCCGTGCCCCAACGCGAGCAGCGCGTCGATCTGCGCCTGCGGAGTGCGGCCCTGCTCGTAAGTCAGCTCTTCCGGCATGGCCTGCTGCGAGAAACGCGGCGCGGCGATAGCGTCGCCGAGCGAACGGTTGAAGGCCAGGACGTCGAGCAGAATCTGCGCCATGGTGGTCGGGATCGTCGGCCCGCCCGGCGTGCCGATCGCCAGAACCGGCTTGCCGCCGCGCAACACGATCACCGGCGATAGCGGCGACGCGGGCCGATTTCCGCCAGCCATCGAGTTGGGCACCGCCGGCACGCTGCTGAAATCGTTCATGGCCGTGTTCAAGCGCATGCCGATTCCGGGGACATTGAAGCCGTTTCCATCGTCGTCGCCGGCGGACGTGGTCAGGGAAACGACGTTGCCATGCGCATCGACGATGGAGATGTGCGTCGTATGCGACGGCGCCTGCGTCACGGTGCCTGGCTCCGTCAATCCAACGGTCGGCGTCACGCGATTGGGATCGATCGACGCGCGCCAGATCGCGGCCCGTTCGTCAGAAAGGAGATCGTGCATCGGCACGCGGCCGGCCGCAGGGTCGGCCAGGAACTTATCGCGATCGATGGCCGCGCGGCGTTCGGCCTCGGCAAGGAGATGAATGTAGTTCGGCTTGTTCAGATCGAGACCGCTGACGATCTTCAGAATCGATCCGATCATCAGGCCGCCAGCCGCCGGCGGCGCGACCGTGTAAATGTCCGCGCCGCGAAAGGCAATGCGCACCGGCGCTCGCCAGACCGGCTTGTAATCACGAAGATCGCGATACGAGAACATGCCTCCCGCCGCATTCACCGCCGCGATCAGCTTGCTGGCCAGATCGCCGTCATAGAAATCGTGCGCACCCTGCTCGCCAATGCGCTGCAGCGTCTTCGCCTGATCCTCTTTCGCCAGCCGCGTTGCGGGCGCCAGCAACTCGCGCCACGGCAGCGATCCGAAGCGCGCGTGCATGGCATCGAGCCCGGCAACGAATCCCGGAATCGCCGCCGCGGCCGCGCCGGTGAATGCCGCGTTGCCCGGCGGCCGTTTCGCCGCGGCCGGCGCCGCCTCGCGGAAGTCGAGCGTCCAGACCCCGCCGCTTTCGGCATCGTAATAAGTGAGAAATCCACCGCCGCCGAGGCCTGTCGATTTCGGATCGAGAACGCCGAGCGCGAAGGAGACAGCCACGGCGGCGTCGACGGCATTGCCGCCGTTTTTCATCACGCGCAGCCCGATCTGCGTCGCCTGGGGAGAGGACGTGGCGAGGGCGGCGTGGGTGGCGGTGACCTGCGAGCCGGCAAAGGCGTTGGCGGCGAGGAGGAGTGTGATTGTAAGTATGGTTGCGCGGTTGCGCGGTCTCGCGGTTTCGCAGGCTACCAGGTTGCCAGGTTGCCGGGTTGCCGGGTTGCCGTGAAGCGGAAAAACGTCGGTCCCGAAACCTGCCGCAGTTGGCAACTCGGCAACCTGGCAACCCGGCAACCGCGAGACCGCGAAATCACGAGACCGCGAAACTTCCCTCACTTCCGTCCTCGCCTCGGCGCGCGATTCCGCTCGTAGACGATCTTCAATCCCTTCAGCGTCAAATCGTCATCGACGTGCTCGATGTACTCCGAATCCGGCGCAAGCAGCGAGGCCAGGCCGCCGGTTGCCACGACCGCGCGCACATCGGGCACCTCGCGCTTCATGCGCCCGAGGATGCCGTCCACCAGGCCGAGGTAACCGAAATAGATGCCGGATTGCATGTTGACGATCGTGTTCGTGCCGACCACCGACTCCGGCCGGCGAATGTCGACACGCGGCAATCGCGCGGCGCGGGCGAACAGCGCCTCCGCCGAAATCGTCAAACCAGGCGCGATCACACCGCCGATGTAGCGCGCATCGTGCGTCACCACATCGAACGTGGTGGCCGTCCCGAAGTCGACGATGATCGCCGGCCCGCCGTACTCCGCGTGCGCCGCAACGCAATTCACGATGCGGTCCGCGCCCACCTCGGCAGGATTGTCGGTATGGATGGCGATGCCGGTCTTCACGCCCGGCTCGACGAAGAGCGCATCCATTCCGAAAAACTTGCGCACCATCGATGCGATCGAATGATTGAGCGGCGGCACGACCGAGGAAACGATCGCGCCTTCGAAGGCATCGGAGAACGCCTCGCCGATGAGCTGCCGCGCCAGAATCCCGTACTCGTCCGAGGTGCGCTCGCGCGCCGTCGCCAGCCGCCACGAGCTCACCAGCTCATTACCGCGAAAGACGCCGAGCACGATGTTCGTATTGCCGACGTCGACCACGAGAAGATTGGACACGGCGGTAGGTTAGCAACTAATCGCCAGCTTACGGCTTCTTGTAAACGTTCCCGTCCTTCATCACGAACCCAACCCGCTCCATCGCCGTGATGTCGTTCAACGGATTGCCGGGAACGGCCACGATGTCCGCCAGCTTGCCCGCTTCGAGCGTGCCGACGCGGTCCGACATGTCCAGCAGATCGGCAGCATTACGTGTCGCGGTCTGGATGGCCTGCATCGGCGTCATTCCAAACTTCGTCTCGTACGCAAACTCCTTCGCCTCGTTGATCGCGCTCCAGTCGAAGCCGCCGGCGTCAGTGCCGAAGGCGATCTTCACGCCACGCTTGATCGCTCGCGCAAAACTGTCGCGATGAAAGGCGGGGATCTTCAGCCAGATCCCGCCGCGGCCGGACGCCACGTATTCGGTCACGGTCAACGTCGGGCAGAGGTACGTGCCCTTGGCCACCATCACATCGAGCAGATCATCCGGAATGGCGATTCCGTGCTCGATGGAGTCGACGCCGGCGTTGAGCGCATTCTCGATTCCCGGCCGGGCCATCGCGTGCGCCGCCACTTTGTGCCGCAGCCGGTGCGCTTCTTCGACGATCGCCTTCATCTCCTCGGCATTGAACGTCGGCGTCGACGAGAGCGAGCCGTCCTTTGCCACGAAGTACGAACGATCCGCGTAGACCTTGATCCAATCCGCGCCGTGCGCGATCTGCTCGCGTACCGCTTTGCGCGCCTGATCGACACCGTCGACGATCTGGACACCCATCGGATGGGTGACTTCGGGCGAGTAGCCGCTCGGACCGTAGCCGCCGGTGACCGACATCGCGCGCGTCGAGACGACCATCCGCGGCCCGTCGATGACGCCGTTGTTGATGGCGTGCTTGACGTCGACGTCGGTGTACATCGCGCCCTCGGTCTCGAGGTCGCGCACCGTTGTAAAGCCGTTGCCCAGCGCGATCTTTACCGCTTTGCTGGCGCGCAATGCGCGGTAAGCGAGCGACTCCTTGAACAGCTGCGCGTCGTAGTCCTCGGAGGTGATGTCGCCCTGCAGCAACGTGTGGACATGGGCGTCGATCAGTCCCGGCAGCAAGGTCATGTCGCCGAGCTCGATGACCTGCGCGTCAGGCGGGACAGCGCCGCCGATCGACTCGATCTTGTTGCCGCGCACCACGATCACTGCGGGCGAGACGACATTGCCGCCGCGGCCGTCGATGAGACGCGCCGCACGGAGCACGACGACTTTCGGCGGCGCGTCCGCCGCGAAGGCAGCGACTGCGAAAAGCGAGAGAGCGAGTGCGGCGGCGCGTCTCAAAAAACGCCCCACCGCGCCGACTTGACGCCTTCCACGCGCCGCACACGACTGGCGACCTGCAGCGACATCATCTCCGCGAAGAAGCCATGCATCACCACGTTCCCGTCCTTCGCCTCGACCCACATGTGCGCTGCGGCGACGTTGCCGAACTTCTCACGCACGGCCGTCATGACACGATGCTCGAGTTGAACGTCGGCAGATACGCGCGACGCCGGAGGTGCGACCGGCACTCCGGACGCGAAGGAAGGAAGTGCGACGGCGAGGATCAGGAGAAAGGCGAACGTTTGTTTTCTCATGGACCTAGAATTCTAGCCCCATGCGCTTTTCCGTGTCCGAGTACGTTCGTTGGGAAGACATCGATGCCGCCGGCATCATCAACTATCAGGCGTATCTACGTTTTTTCGGCCTGGCCGAAGTCGAGCTTTTCCGCTCCTGCGGGCTTTCGTACCGCACCCTTTTTGATGAGCTCGGACTGTGGCTTCCCCGCGTTCACGTGGAATGCGACTTCTTCCATCCCGTAACGCTCGACGAGCTCCTCATCGTCGACGCCTACTTCGGAAAGATCGGCACCAGTTCCATCCACCTCAACTTCGAAGTCCGCCGTAGCGAAGCGCCGGATGTCATCGTCGCCACCGGCAAGTACGTCCTGGTAGCCGTGAAGCGCGGCGAGTTCAAGCCGACGGCCGTGCCGGATGTGGTGCGCGAGAAACTCGCGCCGTACGTGCTTGGGGTCAGACCTTCGATTCCGCCCTAAAGCGCGCCCTAAAGCGGGGTCAGGCCTTCGATTCACCGCGAGGACTTGATCCAGTAACTGACCCAGTAGCGTTCGATTCCGGAGTCGCAGGTCGCCAGCAACGACCGCCAGACTTCCGTGAGCACGGCTTCTCTGGGGAGGACGAACGCAGTCCTCGTCAGAATGTGCGCGCTATTGTCTAGAAACCGAAATTAGCCTGATCCGCCTCAAGCTCGGAGAGTGACGAGGGCTGCGTCGAGATAACCGAGGAGATCTTTGCTTGAGCCAAACTCTCGATCGCATCGTCGGATGAGATTGGAGATGTGCCCCTCGCTTCTCAAGCGCAGTCCAGCGGCAATCGAGCGCAGAGTGATCAAACCTTCGTACCATCCGATCCACGCGGCAACGCGGCGGAGAGCGTTCCCTCTCGTTTCACGAATCCACGCCGCGCTCAGGCCCGCAGCTCTTCCAACTGCCTCGACAATCTGATGCATCCTCGGACGCCCAACCGTGCGCTGAGCCCGCGGATGATCCGTTGATCGCGGCTTCGTTTCGACAAGCTTGCGCATGTTGCGTATCCAATCCTCGGTGCCGAGGAAGATCTGGTTCGTCAACTTGCTCCACAAGCACTCTTCTCCGTCGACTCTTGCGCAGACGAAGTCTTTATAGTTCGCCCTGGCCTCACTCAAGTCTGGATGGAAGAACTCGAGCAACGATTTCAGATCGAACCATTCCGGAGCATCTTCATATCCCGCGGAGGCTCGATAGCTTGACCATTTGTAGTCCTCTGGCCGATCCACCATGTGCGCCCGGACGGGATTTAGGACCACGTATCGCAATACTTCAGCGAAGTACGCCTCCTTTTCGACCAGGCGAGCCTTGAATCGACCCTGGTAGAGATGTCCGCAGCGCTTGTGGATTCTGTTGAACCACCCGACATACGTACCGTTAAACCACTGCATGCCGAGCGAGAGATTCGGTTTTGGCGTCTGAATGACCAGGTGAAAGTGGTTCGTCATGAGAACGTAAGCCGTGATGTGCCAGCCGAAGCGCCGCGCTGCCTGACCTAGAAAGTCAAGGAAGGCTTTGCGATCCCGATTGGTGCGGAAGATCGGTCGTCGTTCATTGCCGCGTGAAGTAACGTGATAGAGCGCATCAGGAAACTCGATTCGTAGTGGTCGTGCCATAGCGAAACCGAGGATCCCTCGGAGATATGGTGTTACCGAGGAATCTGCGACCCGTGGAGAGAAGTGGCGCTGAAACTCCTCGGAATGGAAACCCAGGCTACGCCGGGTAGAGCCGTTCGTAGGCGCGTCAAGCAAGAAACTGCCGCTCTCAGATTGGAAAATCGAAGGCCTGACCCCAGCAGAACTCGGGAACTCTGGGAATGGAATCGAAGGTCTGACCCCATCCAGAAAACGAATGTTAAAAACGAAGACCTGACCCCACGAGCGTTGGTGTCCGCTACCCAACCACCTCAAACTTCCGCCCGACCTCCACGATCGCTTCAATCGCACGATCCAGGTGTTCGCGGGTGTGGGCAGCGCTGATCTGGCAGCGCAGGCGCGCGGCGCCTTGCGGGACCACTGGGAAGCCGAAGCCGGAGACGTAGACGCCGCGCGCCAACAGCTCGGCGGAGATGGCGATTGCTTTGGCGGTATCGCCGATGATGATCGGCACGATCGGATGAATCCCTTCGCGCACGGTCACGCCCTTCGACGTGAGTTGCTGGCGGAAGTAGGCAGTGTTTTCGCGGAGGCGCGTCAGGAAGCTGGGATCGTTTTCCAGGAGGTCAAACGCGGCCAGCGAGCCCATGACTACGGCCGGCGGCAGCGTGTTGGAAAAGAGGTACGGCCGCGATCTCTGGCGCAGGTAGTCGATCAGCGTCTTCGGACCGGTCGTAAAGCCGCCGTGCGAACCGCCCAGCGCTTTGCCCAGCGTCGAGGTGTGCGCATCGATCTTGTCGAACACTCCCAGCTCTTCGCCGGTACCCCGGCCCGTGCGGCCAAGCACACCGGTGGCATGTGAGTCATCGACGACCAGAAAGGCCTCGTACTCATTGGCGATTTCAATGATCTCCGGCAGCGGCGCGAGGGAGCCTTCCATCGAGAAGACGCCATCGGTAACGATGACTTTGTTGCGGGAACTGCGCGTCGCTTCGAGCGCACGGCGCAGGTCGGCCATGTCGCGGTTCTTGTAGCGTTCCTTCTTCGCCTTCGCCAGGCGCACGCCGTTGATGATGGAGGCGTGATTCAGCTCGTCGGAAATGATCGCGTCCTGCTCCTGGGCGATGGTCTGGAAGAGCCCCTCATTCGCATTCCAGCAGGAGCCGTAGAGGATGGTGTCCTCGGTGCCGAAGAAGTTGGCGATCCGCTCCTCGAGCTTGCGATGAATCGTCTGCGTCCCACAGATGAAACGGACGGAGGCGAGCCCGTATCCGTAATCCCGTTCCCCTTTTTCGGCCGCCTCGGCAATCGCGGGATGGTCGGCCAGCCCGAGGTAATTGTTGGAGGTCAGCATGATGACCTCGCCGAACCCCTCCACGTCCACGACCGCGCCTTGCGGCGATTTCATCAGCAGCTCGCGTTTGAGCGTGCCTGCGGCGGACATTTGATCGAGCTCGGTTTGCAGCGTGGAGATCAACGACATCAGGTCACCTCGGCGGGATGAGATTCGCGGCGGCCGATTCTATCAGCGCCGTTCCAGCAGCTCGATGCGATTGCCGAACGGGTCGTTGACGTACGCGCGATCGTAGCCTTCCAGCAAGTGGTCGGGGAGGGTCATGTATCCCGCTGCTTCGAGACGCGTTACGAGTGATGCCAGATCGTCCACCAGAAGTCCCGGATGCGCCTTCTTCGCCGGACGAAAATCCTCTTCGATGCCGAGGTGGAGCTCCAACGTGCCGATGCGAAACCAAAGACCGCCGCGCTCGGCCAGACTGGCAGCTTTGGGAATCTCCGCGAGGCCGAGGAGATCGGCGTAAAAGGCGCGGCCGCGGTCTTCTTCGCCGCGGGGCATCGCGAGTTGAACGTGATGGATGGCAGTGGCGGGCAAGTGGTCTACTCGTTGTCGTATTTGAGATCGCGGCGAAAACATCGCCCGGCTTCGATGTCGAAGACGACGCAGGAGTCGATGGGACGCGAGTACACGTGAACGCTGACGGCACGCTCGTTCCACTCCTCGAGGTTCTTGATGCGATGGATCGTTTGCGTTTTGTCGACCGTGTTCAGCGGGCCGCCGGGGACGCAAAGCTCGGTGCCGAGGGACTGCATCTCGATGCGGGTGGCCCCGGCGAGGCAATCGATTCCTACGACCTGCTGGTTTTCGGGGCGATTGCAGCCGAGCTGCTTGTAATTCTCAACGATCAACTTCCCCTCGATCATGGTCATCCAGCCGAGCTGGCCGTTGTGCGTGTGGAGCGGGGTAATGGCGCCGATCGGCCAGCAGATCACCATCGCCTCGATCATCTCGTTACGAAAAACCTTGTTGCGCGTGTGCCGGTCCGGCATCCACAGCTTGTAGCGTTCGAGGTCCTCGGCGCGGATCTCGTACGTAGCCAGGAAGTCATAGATCTTCTGCTTCGTGATCAGCCCGGAGGAGAGATCGCGGATACCGTCGATGAACTGCTCGACCGGTACCGGCGTCGGCGAATAGATCGGCTCAGAGGCGGTGGGGGTGGCGTTGTGCAGATCCATGAGGGTTCCTCGCTCGACGAACTATAGCCGTTTCAGAGGGATCGGGATTCCGGTCCTTGGGGCCAGACCTTCGGTCTCGGCTCGTGGGGTCAGACCTTCGGCTCGTGGGGCTCGTGGGGTCAGACCTTCGGAAGCCGAATCGAAAGACGGAAAACAAAGGTCTGACCCCATCCGACCCACTCTGTACCAACAAAACGAAGGTCTGACCCCAATCAGCCAACCGGAGGGACATCATGCTAGTCTCCGCGCCGCATGCAGAACCTTGAGGTAATCGGGGCGCAATGGGGCGATGAGGGGAAGGGGAAGATCGTCGATCTTCTCTGCGAATCCTTCGACGTCGTGGCCCGCTATCAGGGCGGGCACAACGCCGGCCACACGGTGAAATTCGGCGAGAAGCATTTCTCGCTGCGGCTGATCCCCTCGGGCATCCTCCATCCCGACAAGCTCTGCATTCTTGGCAACGGCATGGTCATCGACCCCGAGGCGCTGCTGGATGAGATCGAGAAACTGCGCGCGCTTGGGGTGGTCATCGATTCCAACCTCAAGATCAGCGACTCCGCGCAGGTCATCCTGCCGTACCACAAGGCGCTCGACCTGGCCCGCGAAGAAGCCGCCGGCGCGGCGAAGATCGGCACCACCGGCCGCGGTATCGGACCTGCCTACGAAACCAAAGTGAGCCGCTACGGCATCCGCGTTGCCGACCTGCTCGACCCCTACGTTCTTCGCGACCGCATCGAGTTCGCCTGCGCCGAGAAGAACCCGGTGTTGAAGGTCTACGGCAAGGACGGCTTCGACGCGCAGAAGCTCTACGACGATTACACCCGCTACGGCGAGGTGCTGGCCGACCGCATCACCAACGGCACGATCCTCATCAACGAGCAGATTCGCGCCGGCAAGAAAGTGATGTTCGAGGGGGCGCAGGGGGCGATGCTCGACATCGACCACGGCACCTACCCGTTCGTCACGTCATCGAGCACGGTCGTCGGCGGCGTTTGTACCGGACTCGGCGTGGCGCCGAAGCACATCCATCAGGTGATCGGCGTGGCCAAGGCCTACACCACGCGCGTCGGCGGCGGGGCATTCCCGACCGAATTGAATGACGCCAGCGGCGAGCACCTCCGCGCCCGCGGCAACGAGTTCGGCACCGTCACCGGCCGCCCGCGCCGCACCGGCTGGCTCGATCTCCCCGTCCTCCGTACCTCGGCGATGTTGAACGGTCTCGACGCGATCGCGTTGACGAAGCTCGACGTCCTCGACGAGTTCGACGAGATCCCAGTCTGCATCGGCTACAACGTCCGCTCCGAGCTCTGGAAGACCTTCCCGGCCTTCGCCGTGGCCCATCACGACTACAAACCGGAGTACCGCACCTTCAAAGGCTGGAAACAGCCGACGGTCGGCATGACGTCGTACGACGATCTGCCCCAGGCGGCGAAAGATTACGTTCGTTTCATCGAGGATGAGGTCGAGTGCCAGGCCACGATCATCTCGACAGGGCCGCGTCGCGAAGAGACCATCGTCCGATAGGGTTTCGCCGCGTTGTCGGACACGGGGTCAGGCCTTTGTTACCGGCTACTCATAAGTGAAACGAAGGTCTGACCCTAAAGTACCTGGCGCGGATCGCAGGTTCCGCTTGGGCCCGCTCTTGGGGGGTCAGGCCTTTGCTGACCGACTAACCCGAACGAAACGAAGGCCTGATCCCACGCATGATTTCGCGACGATCCGGGCTGCCCCGGTTTTTTCTTGGGCCAGACCTTCGCTAACCGACTATCGGAAGGAAACCGAAGGCCTGACCCACCAACGATCCGCGATCATCTCGACAGGGCCGCGTCGCGAAGAGACCATCGTCCGATAGGGTTTCGCCGCGTTGTCGGACACGGGGTCAGGCCTTTGTTGCAGACTACTCATTAGTGAAACGAAGGTTTGACCCTAAGTACTACCTGCGCGCGGTCTGCGCGCGATCGCGGGTTTCAATACCTCGCTTGCCCGCTCTTGGCGTCAGGCCTTTGCTAACCGACTAACCCGAACGAAACGAAGGCCTGACCCCACGCATGATTTCGCGACGATCCGGGCTGCCCCGGTTTTTTTCTTTTGGGGCCAGGCCTTCGCTAACCGACTATCGGAAGGAAACCGAAGACCTGACCCCACCAACGATCCCCACCAACGATCCCGGCGCGAAAAGACGATCGTCAGGTAGCGCCTAGGCTTTTTCGTACGCGCTCAAGAACTCGTCGCGCGAAATACCCGCCTGCGTGCAGATGGATCGAAGCGTCGAGCCTCTGAGAGTACGGTGATTGGGAATTGTCATCGGCGTGCGTGTGCCGTCTTCGTTCGTCCGTTCCAGCGCGATGTGCTCGCGTTCTCGAACGATCGTGAAACCGAGACTCGCCAGCGCAGCCAGCACGCGCGCCTTCGGTGCGTCCACCGGAAACTTTGGCATCAGACCAGAACTTCAGTTTCCGCCACGAACGCTTCGAGAACGGGAGAGTCGTCTATGAAGGTGCCGCCTCCGAACGTCTCGATGTGGAACTGAATCGCCGAGCGAACATCGGCGAGCGCCTCGTCGTAGGTATCGCCTTCGCCCACAACGACGCCACGCATTCCGACTGGGTAGGCGACGTATCCGTCATCGTGCTTCTCGACGATGATCTTGATCGAGCTCACGAGCGTCAGTATGCCACGGGCGAGGTCTTACAATGTCCCCCCATGCCGACTGCCGCGCCGCCCGTCCGCCCTGTCACGCTCGATGAGATTTACGCTGCCCGTGAGCGCATTCGCGGCGTCATCACGCGCACGCCGCTGATCAAACTGCGGCATGACTCACCGGCGCCGGATATCTGGCTCAAGCTCGACAACCTGCAGCCGATCAACGCATTCAAGATTCGCGGCGCGGCAAACGCCGTGGCCATGCTCACTCCGGACGAGCGGGCCAAAGGCGTCTGGACCATCAGCGCCGGTAACGCGGGTCAGGGCGTTGCCTACGCGGCGCGCGCGTACGGCATCCCGTGCACCGTCGTCACGATCGAGACCGCTCCCGAAACGAAGATCGAGCGGATGCGCAACCTCGGCGCGCGCATCGTGAAAGCGCCGTTCGATGCCGCGTGGCGGGCCATGGAGCAGCGCGCCTTCGAGGGCGTGGAGGGCTCGTTCATCCATCCGTTCGATGACCACAACTTCATCGCCGGCAATGCCTCGCTCGGGCTGGAGATCCTCGAAGACCTGCCCGAAGTGAGAACGGTGATCGCGGCCATCGGCGGCGGCGGACTGGTCTCCGGCATCGGCAGCTCCATCCGCCAGCTGGCTCCCTCGGTGCGCATTCTCGGCGCGGAGCCGGAGACGGCGGCGCCGGGAGCGAAGTCATTCGAAGCGGGTTCGCCTCAGGTGTTCGACGATTTCCAGCCATCCTTCGTCGATGGCGCCGGCGGCAAGAGCGTCTTCCCGCGCATGTGGGAACGGATGCAGGGAATCGTCGACGGCTCGGTCGTGGTCACGCTCGACGAGACCAAACGGGCCATGCGCCTCGTCGCCGAAAAGGTGCGCGTCATCGCCGAAGGCGCAGGCGCGCTGGCGGTGGCCGCGGCGCTGAGCGGGAGGGCTGGCGAAGGACCGATCGTGGCCGTGATCTCCGGCGGCAACATCGATCTCAAGAAGTTTGCGGAGTTGATCGGGGCGGCGTGAATGAGTTGCCGGGTTGCCAAGTTCCCAGGTTGCCGGTTGCTGAGTTGCTAGGTTGCTGAGTGCGGAAGCTAAAGCTGATCTGACGTGGCAACTCGGCAACCAGACGCCTACTTCGTCTTCGCCCTCCTCGCCTTCCTTCGATCTTCCTTGAAGTTGTGCCTGGCCTCGCCTTCTTCGACGGAATGCGATTCGGTGATCTTCTGGTCGCGCTTGGCCATTTCGGCCAGGCGCTGATAGTGGATGCGCAGCACTTTCAGCTCCTCCTCCGAGAGGTCTTCGACTGAAATGAGGCGGTTGCTCGCCCCTTCCAGCGCGGCCACGATCTCGTCCAGCTTGAGCTGCACCGCCAGAGCATCCCGGTTCTGGGCGCGTTGAATGAGGAAGACCATCAGAAAGGTGATGATCGTCGTCCCGGTGTTGATGACCAGCTGCCAGGTGTCGGAGTAGTGGAAGATCGGCCCGGTGATCAACCACACCAGGATGATCAGTACCGCGGAGATGAAGGCGCTGGTGGAACCGGTCCACGTCGTGGCCGCCGTCGCGAAGCGCGACAGAAGATTTCCCTGAGAGTGTTGCCGCCTGTCGTCCATCAGAACCTGGGCCAAGCCTGTTCACGGCCGGTGCCAGCGCGTTTAGAATGCGCCGCCATGGTCCGTTCCATCGTCCGGTTCGCAGTTCTCCTGCTGCTGCTTTCTTCGCCCGCGTTTGCAGGCGATTTCAACATCTACCTGGCCGACGCGAAGAGCGAGGCCAACCGTCACGGCCAGTCGCGCTTCCGCACGATCAGCTTCGAGCTGATGGGACGGCCGAAGCTTTCCAGGCTCCTCGAGCGCTACCTTCCCGATGCCCGGCTGGGCGTCGACATCGACTATGCCGACGTGCGCCAGCCGCGCAGCTGGTTCGGCTACACGTACGGCGATCCTGACGACTCCGTGCGCGCGGAGTGGGCGCACTTCTTCGTCCGGCAGTATTGGAGAACGTCATCGAACGTGCGGCCGTACGTCGATATCGGCACCGGCCCGATGTGGTCGAATCGCCGCATCCCGGCGGCGACGTCGAAGCTCAACTTCAATTCGCAGCTCGGACTCGGCGTCGCGCTTTTTCCGAACACGCGTTTGCCGCTGTACGTCGGCTACCGCTTCTTCCACATCTCCAACGGCGGGCTGACAGGACGCAACCCGGGCCTAAATGTGAACGGGTTCTTTGTCGGGACGCGGGTTCGCTGATTTTTCACGCGGAGACGCGAAGACGCGGAGAAAAGCACTCACACCTCCGCGTCTCCGCGTGAACCGTCTCTACGTGAACCGTCTCTACTTAACAATCGCCAAAGGCGCCTGCGAAGACGGCGGATTCGGATAGTCCAGCCTATCGATCATCTGATTGATCGGCGTGCGCATCACCGGAACGCGAACACCGGCTATCGTGGCAAAGACGCCGGTCGGCGCTGCTTTGTCGACGTTCGCGGCGAGGCGAACCTTCACACTGGCGGGATCGAGAAGCGTGACCGTGTCGCGCTTCAGCAACGCCGCCGGGACGAAGACATCGGCGTTGCCGGGAATGTTGCCGAGGACCAGGCGGGCGGCGGGGGCGCCAGGGGCGGAGAAGGTGATCGTTAGATTGCCCGGCGGCACATCGAGGAGAAGAAACGCTCCCGTCTCCGCCACGCCGCCGGAAACGTACGGCGCGTTCTCGATCCACACATTCGTACCGCGGAAAAGATTCTGCTTGCGGGCCGCTTCCGTTTCGATCGTGTGATAGGCGTTATTGGGACCGGTGTCGACGTCGACGATCCAGCCGCGGACGCTGATGGGATCTTTGGCCACGTGCGGACCTTTCGGCTCGGTCCCACCACCACAGGCGGTCACGAGTAGAGCGGCGATGACGATGAATCGTTTTGCGTTCACCGCAAAAGGATAAGCTGAACGTCGTTGGATCGCCTCGCCCTGCTTCGAAACGCGAAACACGTCGGCTATGTCTTCTCGGGCGGTTCCTCACGCTGCGCATTCCAGATCGGCGTCATCGAAGCGCTGGCGGAGCTTGGGGTCAGACCTTCGATTGCCATAGGAGTTTCCGCCGGCGCCTGGAACGCGGCCCTCGTCGCCGCCCGTTCCGAGTCGCGCATCCGCTACTACTGGCGCTCGTTCATGCGCATGCCGCACATCGATCTGCGCAATCTGCTGGTCGATCATTCCCCTTGGCGTTTTCGCCACATGCACAAGCGCAACTTCGATCGCTTCATCGGATCCGATCGCTTTCGCCAGCCGGACGCGCTGCCGCTCTTCGTCTCCGTCACCCGTTTTCGGGACGGAGCCAACGTCATCTTCAACGCCCGCGACGTCGACGATCCGCTCCAGCTCCTGCTGGCCACCAACTACCTGCCGCCGTTCTACACGCACCGGCCGATGATCGGCGGCGAGGCCTACGGCGACGGCGGCATCTCCGACAACGCCCCGTACGAGAAAGCGCTCGCCGAAGGATGTGACGCGGTCGTTGTCGTTTCGCAAAAGGGAGAATCGGAGGGTGGACTCTTCAAGAAGAAGGGCGACTACGAGCACGTCGTCACCGATCCGCGCGTCGTGGTCATCCGCCCGCACCATCGGCTGCCGTTCAGTTTCACCGAGCGGCGATGGGAAGTGCTCGACGTCCTCGCGCGCATCGGCTACCTGCGCACACGCGAAGTCCTCCTCGGCGAGGATCATCCGGAGACGCAGGTGCGCGCCGAAGGCGAAGCACCGAGCGCGCGGGCGCGGCGAATCCTCCGTGCGATAATCCCGAGGCCTCTATGACCCGCCCTTTTGCTTTGACGGCGATCGCGCTCGCCTCCGCGCTACTCCTTCTCGCCCAGGCTCCCACTCCGGCTCCGCCGCCGAATCCGGCCAATCAGGCAACGGTGCGCGCGGCGAATGGCGACCACGTCGTCACCATCGCCCACCAGAACGGCCTGACCTACTTCGCCGCCGACGAAACGATGGCCGCGCTCGGCGGAACGGTCACGCGCGACGGCAACGGCTTCAAGGCTGCGCTGAACAACACCGTGGCCGCGTTCGGGACCGACAGCCGGTTCGGCGTCGTCAAAGACGATCTGATCGAGATGCCGGTGCCGCCGGTCACGATCGACAACCGGCCGTACGTGCCATGGCAGTTTTTCCAGGGCTTCCTGATCCGGTCGTCCGCGCTCGACGCGACATGGGATCCGGCGGCGCGCGTTCTTCAGATTCGCCCCGCGCAGACGGCCGCCGTCGGCGTGCAGGTCTCCGTGGCCAACGTGCAGGGGATTTCGAAGGTCGTGGTCACGCTCACCGCACCTGCCGACTACACGATCGTCAAAGAGGCGGGCGCGTACACGGTGCGGTTCCGCAACGCCATTCACCCGCCGTACGTCGAGCAGACGCACGAAGATCCGTATGTTTCCCGGACTTCCTTCATCGGCAACGACCTGCGCATCCAGCTCACCGCGCCCGACGTCGTCGGCGACACCTATCGTCTGGAGAATCCGTTCCGCATCGTCCTCGATCTTCGCAAAGGTGCGGCCTCGGGGCCGGGCACACCGCAGCCGACGATCTCCACCAGGCCGGTCGAATCTCCCGGCATCCACACCATCGTCATCGACCCCGGCCACGGCGGCAAAGAGGTCGGCGCCATCGGTCCGGCCGGGTTGATGGAGAAAGACGCCACGCTGTCACTCTGCCGCCGGCTGGCCACCGCGCTCGAAGCGAAGCTGAAAACGCGCGTGGTGCTGACGCGAAACGACGATACCGTGGTCCCGCTCGATCAGCGGACGGCCATCGCCAATCAGTACCACGCCGATCTCTTTCTCTCCGTGCACATGAACGCGGCCATCGTCAAAGGCGCTCACGGCGCCGAGACCTATTTCCTCTCTCTCGACGCCTCGGACAAGCTGGCCGAGAAAGCGGCCGAGCTGGAAAACGCCTCGAAGAACGCCGCGCCGGCGGCATCGAGCGATCTCAAGCTGATGCTGTGGGACCTGGCACAGCAGGAGTACCTCAACGAATCGAGCCGCCTGGCGCAGGCGGTTCAGGAAGAGATGAACCGCATCACCGGCATCCAGAGCCGCGGCGTGAAGCAGGCGCCGTTCAAGGTGCTCGTCGGCGCGACGATGCCGGCGGCGCTGGTCGAAGTGGCCTTCATCACCAATCCCGATGAAGAGTCGAAGATCAAGTCTGACGCCTTCCAGGCCACGGTCGTGGAAGCGCTGACGAAGGCGGTGGAGCGCTACAAGATCGACTACGAAACGCGCATCGGCATCGCCCAACCGCCGCCCCCCGCCGCCCCGACCACCACTGCGCCCGCTCCCACAGCTCCGACGACCACCACCACGAAGGCGACCACCACGAGGACGGGAACGTAGTGCGCCGGGCGGTAGTGCTGTCGCTCGCCATCCTCGCGATCGCGGGCGGATGTAATCGGAAGCGGACTCTGACGCCGAACCTCAACGTCGAAAACAAGGTGCAGGTCCGTCCGGTGACGCTTTTCTTCGAAGGGCCGGAGATGCTGCTCGTGCGCGAAACGCGGAACGTCGGCCTGCCGGAGAACCCGGCCGGCGCGCTGTCGCTCGTCGCCCGCGAACTGCTCAAAGGTTCGGCCAATGCCGGCGTGCCGCACATCTTTCCGCGCGACACCGTCGTCCGCGCTGCCTTTCTCCTTCCCGACGGCACCGCCTTTATCGACCTCGGCGGCCCCACGCTGTCGCAGGGCTGGGGCACCGGCAGCCACGAGGAGTTGATGGCGGTCTATTCGGTGGTTCAGACCGTGACGACGAATTTCCCCGAAGCGAAGCGCGTGCGCATCCTGGTGAACGACGAGCCGGCGGAGACGCTGGCCGGGCACGTAAACCTTTCGCGCGCGCTCCTGCCGAGGGCGGAGTTCGTGGCGAAGTAGCGTCGTAGCGCTGGCGGCCGCGCCGGCTGTACCGCCGCCGGCTCGGCGGCGTTACGCTCGGCGGCGTTACGCTCTACCCGGATAAACCTCCCGCAACTGCGGCGGCATTTTCGCCTCCATTCCCAGCGATTCCTCCAACTCCACCGCATTCACGATCGCCTGGCCGCGGAAGTGATTGTTCGTCACCACGTAAGTCTCCTTCTCCTTCGCCATCGTCTGCACGCGATCGACCCACGGCGCCAGCTCTTCCTTCGAGTAGAGGTAGTTGTAGCGTTCCCAGCTCTCGCTGTGCGCGAACCACTTCTCGTAATTGCGTCCGTGCAGTCGCGCATAGGCAATCGGGCCGGTGGTCATGTCGGACGGCTTGACAGAATCGTGAAAGAGCGGCTGATCGACATTCACCCAGGCAACGTTGTGCTCGTTGAGAAATTGAAAGAACGCTTCGTTCTGAAACGTCGCGTGGCGGACTTCGAGCGCCAGCGGATAGCCGTCGAAATCGGAGAAGAGTTTCGTCAGCTTGTCGCGCGATTCCTCGTCGTTCTTGAAACTCCAAGGGTACTGAAGCAGCACGGCTCCGAGCCGGCCGGCCTCAGCGAGCGGATCGAGATAATCGCGAAACGCCTTCACATCTCCCGGCGAACGCTCCGACGAATCGTGCGTGAAGCCGCGGAAGATCTTCGTCGTGAATTTGAAATTGGGATTGGTTGCCACGCGGCGCACCCAAGACTTCGCATGCGCCGGCGGCGGGATCCGATAGAACGGCGAGTTGATCTCGATGGTGTCGAAGAACGACGCCAGATAGGCCAGTTGATCGAACTTCGAGCCGTGCGGCGGATAGACGGTTCCCTCCCAATCCTTGTAGCTCCATCCTGCTGGTCCGACGCGAATCTGATGTTCCATGATCGATGGTCAATAGGTTGACGAACTTATTTTGAGCATAGCCCAATTCGTTGCCTGGGCTGGACTTCTATGCTAAAAGGCGGCCCAACGAATCCAGCGCAAATACACATTCCATGAATCGCGATAGAGCGTTCGGGGGTCGTGCTGCGTTCGCTACCGAAGGGAGGCTGGTCGACCTATC
>Ga0157378_10001632_pt1 | contig 20276 bp, 21 predicted proteins | sample M65metaG_FD_115309 | JGI IMG/M metagenome (GOLD analysis project Ga0157378, IMG submission 115309) | Miscanthus rhizosphere microbial communities from Kellogg Biological Station, Michigan, USA - M6-5 metaG | ecosystem: Host-associated > Plants > Roots > Rhizosphere > Soil | place: USA: Michigan...
CACAGAGATGTTCCGCGATCACCTGCACGAGCTCGATGTTCTCGAACCGACTGCTGATGGTGATCTCGATCCGCTCGCCGTCACGTTCCATCGGTTTTGAACCGCGCGCATTGTAGGGGAGGCAGGGGTCAGGGACAAGGGAAGAGGGAAGAGCAATGCGCGGCGTCCCGTTCCCACGCGCATGCTTCGCCGCCTGGCTCGCATGCTCTTCGTGCTCGCCCTCGTCACCACGAGCGCGAACGCCGCATCGCTCGATGCGGAGATGAAAACGGTCGAGAAGCTGCGCGGCCTCACCTTCGAACGTCCGGTCGTGCAGCGCACCATCACGCGCGCCGAGCTTCCGCAGGTTCTGCGCGCGCAGATGGAGAAATCGCTTCCCTACTCACCCGACGATTACTCCCTGATCCTTCGCGCGCTGCAACTCGTCGACGGCGGGTCGACGGACCTCGTCGGCAGCATGCTCGATCTCTATCAATCGCAGGTCCTGGCGTTCTACGACCCGCTGACGCACATCTATTACGCGATCGACCAGCCGCCCACCGCGGCCGCGGGAATGATGGATGGCGAGGTCATGCGCGAGTCGGTGGCCATTCACGAGCTGACCCACGCGATGCAGGATCAGCGCTTCCGCCTCGGCGTACGCGACCTCGAACTGCAGAAGGACACCGACGCCAGCCTGGCCCTGCACGCGCTGATGGAGGGGGAGGCAACGCTAGTCATGATCGACTACGTCCTCGATCGCGCCGGTCAGAAGATGGATGACATGCTGGCCAATCCGGAAGCGATGTCGATGCTGACCTCGGCCATCGGCGGCGCCGACAAGACACTCGATCCGTCCACTCCGAAGTACTTCGCCGATTCGCTTAAGTTTCCATACGCCGAGGGGTTGAAGCTGCTCATCGAAGGCTACCGCCGCGGCGGATGGAAGATGGTCGACAAGATGGACACGAATCCTCCGCGATCCACGCGAGAGATCCTTCATCCATCCGAGTATTTCGACCGGCTCGCCACGACTGCGGCGGCGTCAACTCCGTTCGACGATCGATCCCGACTTCCGGGCGCGCTGACCGTCGAGCACCTCGGCGAGTTCCACTGGCGCTTCCTCGTCGGCGACGCCGGCGCGGGCTGGATCGACGATCGCGTCACCGTCACCCAGAACCTGCAGTGCGATCCAACCGTGCTCGTCGAAACACACTGGGAAAACGCCGATCGCGCCAAAGCGTTCCGCGACGCCTACGCCACTTTCCTCGGCGGCCGCGGACTGGACGCTCTCCTCGCCCTCGACGGAACGCGCGTGCGCGCCGCCTACGGCGCGGACGCAAAATTGATGGAGTCCTTCATCCGATGAATGTCGACTACGAAAACCTCGAGAACGACGTCGCCAACGGCGTCTTCCGCGAGTCGCTGCGCGAAGAATTGCTCTTCGGCTTCCGCCAGATCCACCAGACCGGCGAGCGCCTGCCGACCGCCTCGCACTACGCCGCGCAAATCGCTGAGATCGTCAATCGCGGCGCCCCTGAGCCTCTGAACAAGGACCTGGCCTTCCACGTTTACCAGGAGATCCTGCTCGCCGTCGAAGCCGCGCGGGCCGAGGTTCTGGGAGAGCCAATCCCCTCGTCATAGAATCGCGCTCGCCGATGCCGCAAAAACGCCCCACTCTCTTTCTCATCGACGGATCCAACAACGTCTATCGCGCCTACTTCGCGATCCGCAACCTCACCAACTCCTCGGGGCTGGCCACGAATGCGGTCTACGGCTTCACGCAGACACTAAAGAAACTGCTGAAGGACTTTGAGCCCGACTGCATCGCCGTCGCCTTCGATATCGGACGCGCCACCACGCGGCACGAGGCGTTCGCCGACTACAAGAAGGATCGCCGGCCGATGCCGGACGATCTGGCCATCCAGCTGCCGTTCGTCAATGAGGTGCTGGACGGATTCCGCATTCCGGTCATCGGCGTCCAGGATTGGGAAGCGGACGATCTCCTCGGCACTCTGGCCTGCGTCGCCCGCGACCGCGGTTACGACGTCGTTCTGGCGACTTCGGATAAGGATTTCTTTCAGCTCGTCGGTGACGGCATCAAGCTCTTTCACACCGGCCGCGAGGTTCTCTATGACGCCAAGGGAGTCGAGGAAGTCTTCGGCCTCCCGCCGGAGAAGGTGGTCGACGTCATGGCCATCTGGGGCGACGCCATCGACAACATCCCCGGCGTCCCGGGCATCGGAGAGAAGGGCGCCAAGGCGCTGATCACGGAGTACGGCTCGCTCGAAGGCGTGTATGAAAACCTCGACAAGCTCAAACCGGCGCAGCGCAAGAAGCTCGAGGAGAATCGCGACAAGGCCTTCATCTCGCGCGATCTGGCCCGGATCAAGTGCGACCTCTCGGTGGAGTCGATCGATTTCGAGACGCTGAAGCGCCAGGAGCCCGATCGCGCCAAGCTGCACGATGTCTTCTCCCGCCTTGAGTTCGCGTCGTTGATGCAGGAGTTTCTCCCCGCCGCGCCGCCGGTCGAGCGCGATTACCGCATCGCAGCGAGCGCCGACGAGATTCGTGACCTGGTCGCCAACGCAACCGAGGTCGCCATCTGGTTCGAATCGAAAACCACGGAAGCGCACGACGATCTGATGGCGTGCTCGCTGTCGGTGAAGCAAGCCGAATCGCTCATCGTTCCGATCGCGGATTCGGTCGGCGGCACCGCGGAACTGCGCGAGGCGCTCCAGGAATTGCTGCGCTCCGATCGCCTCTTCGTCGCCTACGACATCAAGCTCCAGCTTCGCCGCCTGGCCGCGAACGGCTGGCCGCTGCCGCAGCGCTTTGCCGACACCATGATCATGTCGTACGTGATCAATCCCGGCCTTCCCAGCCACGCCTTCAGCAACATCGCCCGCGACTGGCTGAAAGTGGATGTGGCCTCGCGCAAAGATGCCGCCAAGACCGCGCCGCTCTTCGCGCTCGATCACGAGATCGGCTCCTCCGCCCTCTCCCCCTACCAGCAATACCTCGGCGAGAAGTCCGACGTCACCGTCGCCCTGAAGGAGATGCTGGCGCCGGAGCTGACGAAAGATCCCGCGCTGGTGGACATCTACGATCGCATCGAGCTCCCGCTCATCCCGGTGCTGGAACGGATGGAAGCGCGAGGCATCAAGATCGACGTCGCCCTGCTGCACGAGATGTCCGCGAAGATGGCGTCGCAACTGGCGCAGCTCGAAAAAGAGATCTACGCCGAGGCGGGGACGGATTTCAACATCAACTCGCCGCAGCAGCTCGGGCACATCCTGTTCGAGAAACTGCAATACCCGGTCTCCAAGAAAACGAAAGGAACGAAGGCGTTCTCGACCTCGGTCGATGTGCTGCAGGAGCTGGCCAGCCACGGCTTCGCGGCGCCGCGCCTGATCCTGTTGCATCGCGAGCTGCACAAGCTGAAGTCGACCTACATCGATTCGCTGCCGCAGCTGGTTGCGAAGGATGGACGCGTTCACACGTCGTTCAATCAGGCAGTGGCGGCGACGGGACGCCTCTCGTCATCCGATCCCAATCTGCAGAACATCCCCATCCGCACCGAGCTCGGACGCGAGATCCGGAAAGCGTTCATCGCCGAGGAGGGCAACGTGCTCCTCGCGGCGGATTACTCACAGGTCGAGCTGCGCATCCTTGCTCACATCTCGCAGGACGCCGATCTGATCGAGACCTTCGCCCGCGGTGCGGACATTCATCGCGCCACCGCCTCGAAGATGTTCAACGTTCCGGAAGACGAGCTCACGCTCGATCAGCGGCGCGCCGCCAAGACCATCAACTTCGGCGTGCTCTACGGCATGTCGGCGTTCCGCCTGTCGAACGAGTTGAACATCCCCACCGGCCAGGCCAAGGACTTCATCGACGCCTACTTCGCCCGCTATCCAAAAATCCAGGAGTATCTCGATCGGACGCTCGAAGAGGCGCGCCGGAGCGGCAAGGTGACCACGCTGTTCGGCCGGGTGCGCTACATCCCGGAGATTCACAACAAGTCCTTCACCGTCCGCGGCAATGCCGAACGGATGGCCACGAACGCGCCGATTCAGGGAACGGCCGCGGACATCCTCAAGCTGGCCATGATCGCGCTCGACAAGCGTCTCGACGATGCCGCGCCGATGCTGCTCACGGTTCACGACGAAATCGTGATCGAGGTGCCGGCGCCGCGCGCTTCCGAGGTGGCGGGAATCGTGAAAGAGACGATGGAGAACATCTTCCCGCTGGCAGTGCCGCTCAAAGTCGACGCGCACTACGGCCGGAGCTGGTACGACGCGAAGGGGTGAAGATTGAGTTTGTCATTCCGGGCAGGCGCGTTGGCGATCCTGTTCCTGGTCGCGTGTAATCCTCCCGCCCGCACGCCCGCGCCGTCGTCCAGCGAACCGAAGATCCGCGCCACGGTCGTCACCATCCGCACCACCATCCAGCCGGCCAACAAGACCTACACGCACACGATTTTCATCGCCAACGATCTGGCCCGAAGCGGCGATGAGGTTGACGAGTGGCGCTTGTTCGACTTTGGCCGGAAGCAGGTAACGTTCGTCGACGATCTGACGAAGAGCTACCGGATCGAGCCATTCGCGGATGTCATCGCGTCGCACAAAGCCGCCGTGGCGAAATCGAGCGCGGACGGAATGCCGCGCGCGCAGTTCTCAGTCACCGGCGTAGAGAAAACCCTGCAAGGCGTTTCCGCAAGACAATCGATCATCCGCCTCGGCGCCTACCAGCGCGAACTGTGGATCGCGTCGCATCCGCTCATTCCGCGCGGCCTCTTCGCCATGATGCAAGCCAGCGAGCCGGTCGCCTCCCCCTTCGCCGGAGTTGCACGCGCAGTCGATGACGCGCTCCTCGACGTCCAGGGCTTCCCGCTCGCCGATCATGCCGAGCTGCCGTACGAAAATCAGAAGCTCGTCGTCGACAAGAGCGTGGTGAAGATCGAGCAGCGGGAGGTGCCCGCGTCGTGGTTGACAGTGAATAGCAAGTATTCGAAAAACAAGACCGCTCCCGCGCATTGACGGGTGGATTATCACGACCTAGACTGACTGGTCATGCCTAAGACCTACTCCACCTATGAAGCGAAAGCGCGTCTCAGCGAGTTGCTCGCGCGCGTTCGAAAGGGCGATGTCGTCACGATCACGCATCGCGGCGAGGCGGTGGCGGAGGTTGTGCCCGTCACCCGGCGTGACACGTCGATCGCCCAACGTATCGAAGAACTCCGGCGAAAGGGAGTCCTCTCGTTTCCTGCGAGTAACGCGAAAAGCGCGTTCAAAAGCCTCGTCAAGAAGCCCGGAGCACTACGTCGTTTTCTTGATTCGCGCGAATGAGAGTCGCTTACGTGGACTCGTCCTGCCTGGTGGCGATTGCCTTCACCGAGACAGGTTCTGCCGCTCTCGCGCGAACGCTCAGCGAGCAAGATCTTCTGGTGTCGTCGAATCTTCTGGAGGCCGAGCTGCGGGCGGCGTTGCGACGAGACAACGCGAAGGTTGATCCGGCCGAGTTGCTTTCATCGATCGTATGGGTGCATCCCGATCGGGCGCTTACGCCCGAGATCATGACGGTTCTCAGCGCTGGCTACGTTCGTGGAGCTGATCTTTGGCACCTCGCTTCAGCACTGTTCGTTGACCCGAACCGAGAGATCGCGTTCCTGACGCTCGACGTGCGTCAACGAGAGATCAGCGAAGAGCTTGGTTTTGCCGCCGGCGGAATGGAAGCTGAGGTTTGACTCGTCGCGCGTCGCTTCATGCTCCGAAAATCCTCTCATCGACAATTTCCCACGGCTCGCTATCTTCCGGCGACGCGCGATGTGCTTCGAGCCGTCTGTGAAGTTCGGTCAGCAGCTCTTCCGAAACGCTCAAGTCGGTTTCCGTGCTCTCAGTCATCGGCGAATTCTACCGGCCCTACAGCACCTTCCGTGAATCGCCGACCCGCTTCGTGACTCCTTCGCGATCCATCCACTCCAGCAGCGGGATGGCGATCTTGCGCGAGAGGCCGAAGTACTCCTTGAACTGAGCGACGTCGATCGTGTCGCCGCTGCGGGCTTTGATGCGCTCGCGGGCCGCGGCGAGGGCGTCGCGATGGACGTAGATGCCTTCGGCCAGCCGGACGAGGACGCCCTGCTTGACCAGGAAGCTGACCACTCCCTCGATCGTGCGCGCCTTCTGCGTCCGGTCATTGATGATCTCGGAGACCGGCGGCGGGGCCAGGCCGCCTTCGGCGAAACGGGCCTCGATCATCCGCGCCAGCTCGCCTTCGGCGCCGCCGAGGGTCTTGGAGCGGCCTGGGATGTCGAGGGCGTCGCCGGAAATGGTCACGATCTTTTCGCGGGCCAGGTCCTGTAGGAGAAAGTTGATCATCGCGCCGTCGGCGCCGCGCGGGAGCAGCTTCTGCACGAACTCGCTCTTCGGGACGTTGAGCGCCATCCGGTTCTCTTCGAAATAGCGGCGCAGAAACTCCATGGCCCGCCGGCGGAAGTCGATCAGCAGGTCCTGATGAATCCAGCGCCGCTCGCCGCTGTCGGCCAGGTGCGGCACATTCTTCAGCTCCTTCGCCAGCGTCTCGATGCGGATTCCGGTTCGTGCCTGGACCTCGTGGATGGTCAGGCCGCGCAGCCCTTCCAGCTTTGCCATCAACTCCACGCGCTGCTGCAACGTGCCGTTGGCCAGCGTGTCGAGCAGCTCGGTGCGCGTGTTGCGGCTCAGCTTCGGCAGATGCGCGTCGAGAATCACGCCGCCGCCGACGGTAAGCGCGGGTGAATAGCGGCGGATGACGAAGCGATCGCCGGCCACGGCCACGACAGGCGACTCCAGCCGCACCTGGATGTACGCGCTCGATCCCGGCTTCAGTTCCGCCGTCTGGTCGACGAATCGGATGCTGCCGAGGAGCTCGGCGGAGAGGTGATGAAAACGGATGCGCGTCTGCTCCTTGAGCGGCTTCGCATCCGCCAGCAGATCGAGGCGTGCCGTGATCACCTGCGACTGCCGCAGCGTGTTCGGCGTGACCAGCTGCTGCCCGCGATGAAGCTGATCGAGATCGATGTCCGGCAGGTTGACCGAAGTCCGCTCGCCAGCCGAGGCGTAATCGCGCGCTTCGCCGTGAACCTGGATGTTGCGCGCACGACTGCGGTCGCCGCCGGGAAGAACCTCGATGTCGGTATCGATGTTCAGGCGCCCCGCGTACGTCGTTCCGGTGATTACCGAGCCAAAGCCCTTCATCGTGAAAACGCGATCGATCGGCAGGCGGAAGACGCGGGTGGTGGCATCGCGATCGTCGACTTCGGCCACCGAGGCCAGGATGGCGCGGCGCAGATCATCGAGCCCCGCTCCCGTCACGCTGCTCACCGGCACGATCGGCTTTCCGGCCAGGAAGCTGCCGGCCACCATCTCCTCGATCTCCAGTCGCACCAGGTCGACGATGTCGTCTTCCACCAGATCGCGCTTGGTGATGGCGATGACGCCGGTCTGGATGTCGAGCAGCCGGCAGATGGCGAAGTGCTCGCGGGTCTGCGGCTTGATCGACTCGTCGGCGGCGACCACCAGGAGGGCGCTGTCGATTCCGCCGACGCCGGCGAGCATATTTTTGACGAAGCGCTCGTGACCGGGGACGTCGATGAAGCCGATCTGGTAGTCGTCGGTGAACCAGCTGGCGAACCCGAGGTCGATCGTGATCCCCCTTCGCTTCTCCTCGGGGATCCGATCGGTGTCGACACCGGTCAGAGCCCGGACGAGGGCGGTCTTGCCGTGATCGATGTGTCCGGCAGTACCGACGACTCTCTTTTTCCGGGACATGGGGGTCGCGAGTGTACCCGAGGGCAAGACCGGCACCGAATCGGCATCACGCTTTGATCGATAGACGAAACCTGAGAACCGGGTGGTACGTAGAATTGACCGAACGGTCGTTCTGTAGTAGTCTTTCGGCCGTTCCTAAATTGTTGGTTATCTCTCGGCAGTTCAGTAAGTTGTCACGTTGCTGTTACCATGAGAAAAGTTTCACAAGGTCATGCGATAATGCAGCCCGTCGTTAGAAATTGAGGGTTTACTGGATGATGTGGGGGCGGATTAGCTTCCTGTTTCAACAGCCCGCCTCAAGTCACACCGCTTGAATTCTTCTTCGAATCTTACCGATCCAGCAACATCACGCCACCCAAGCGTTCGCACCCATCTCCATCCAGTAGATTTTGCCGGCCCCGCTGAAAAGCGGGGCCGGTTTTTTTATGTAACCGGTTACGGCGGAGGTTGCTTGGATGCTGAGTTGCTAGGTTGCTGAGGTTAGGAGTAGCAACTCAGCAACCTAGCGACCTAGCAACTCAAGCAACCAGCTCGGCCAGCGCTTGCTCGACCAGCATCCGGGCATCGGCGTTGACCGTCAGCCAGCGGATGGCTGCAGTGGTGGCGTCGGCGGCGGCCAGAAGCCTTTCATGGTCGATCGCTAGCGGAACGCGGCCGGCGACGGCGTCGCAGAGAACCTGGCCGAGAAGGGCTACGGCGTCGCTGACCTCATCCTGCGCGGCTACGAGCGAGGCGATGCCGAGAAGGGCGGCGGTGTCGCGCTCGTCGGAGAAACGCGTCAGGCCGGCCACGATGGAAGCCGCCAGCGCGTCGTTGCTCTCGACCTCGCCTCCGACGAAGATCGGCTGACATCGCGAGCGGATGGTCGGCAGGAGCAGGTCGGGCGATCGAGTCAGGAGGATGAAGGTCGTATCGCTGACCGGTTCCTCCAGCGTCTTGAGCAGCGAGTTCGAGCCGCCAACACTCAACGCGTTGGCCGGATCGATGATGAAAACCTTGTTGCGCCCTTCGTACGGCCGCTGCGTGGACTCGGCGACGATCTCGCGGATTTGATCGACGCTGATCATCTTCCGCTCGCCGGTGACTTCGATGAAGTGAACGTCAGGATGCATCCGCCGTTCGATACGCGTGCAGGCGGTGCAGTTATCGCCGGTCGTCCCGTTCAAGCAGTTGAGCGTTTTGGCGATGCCGAGTGCGACCGCGCGCAGTTCTGCCGTCGAGGGACCGTGGCAGAGGATGGCGTGATGCAGCTCGCCGCGCCGCGCGGTTTCGAGCAGCAGTTCCGCGGTGGCGCTCATCGCAGCAGCTCCGGTTTTCTTCGCGCGAGCTCCGCTTCGACGCGCGCGTAGACCTCATCGACATCGCCCTCGGCATCGATGACGACGAATCGCGCCGGTTCGGCGACGGCGAGCGCGCGATACCCCTCGCGCACGCGCTGATGAAAGCGCAGCTCCTCCGCTTCGAACCGCCCTTCATCCTGCACCGCCTCGGCATTGCGCGAGCGCGCGCGATCGAGACCAACGTGTTCCGGGAGATCGAAGAGCAGGGTCAGGTCCGGCGTGAGCGAATCCGTTGCCCAGGCGTTGAGCGAACGCAGTTTGTCGAGATCGATGAGCCGCCCGAAGCCCTGATACGCGAGCGCCGAGTCGGTGAAACGATCGCAGAGAACGACCTCCCCGCGCTGCAGCGCCGGCCGGATGATCTCGACGACGTGCTGCCTCCGCGACGCCGCAAACAGAAACAGCTCAGCGACCGGATCGAGATGCGAGCTGCTGTCGAGCAGGATGGCGCGGATGCGATCGGCGAGCGGAGTTCCGCCTGGTTCTTTCGTAACCACCGCGCCTGAAATGCGCTCGGCCAGCCGGCGCAGTTGCGTCGATTTGCCCGAGCCTTCGATGCCTTCGAATGTGATGAACATTGATTTCGGAGTTTATCGCGGAGGGGATTCGTGCAACGCCCGTCCGGAAATGCGTCACGAAGTCCGTCTCTCAGTACGTAGCTTCCTCGGACAGGAGAAGACGATGCCTGAAATCAGCTGGACCCAGATGCGACACCTGGAGCAGTTCTTTTTCCATTCGATCCATGACTTTCCAAACTACCCCATCGTCCTTTGCGATGGTGACTCGTGGTTTGCGTATCCCATCTACGCAAACATCATCGACCAGCTCGACGAGATGGCTCAGCACCGTATGTCTCTGCTCCGGCTCGAAGGATCCGGCGACGAACTAATCGGCATTCTTGACACCGGCGGGTTGGCATCGCTGAAGAAGCTGATGAAGCGCTACACCCCGGATGTGTTTCTTTTGAGCGCCGGCGGAAACGACATTGTCGGACCGGAGCTCCTCACCTTTGTCGCGGAACGAACGTCGCCATTTAACGCCGCGGCCGCGTTGGATACCGCGGCTCTTGCTGCACGATTCGATGCCATGAAGAACGCATACGAGCGGTTGATCGCGGCTCGTGACGAGGTTGCGCCAAGATGTCGGATCGTCACCCACGGATACGCGCGCGCGATTCCATCCGGGAAGAAAGCCCACTATCTCGGCTTTACCTCCGGACCGTGGCTCAAACCGTTCCTGGAAGCTCGAAACTACACAGATCCCATTGAACAGCGAGCGATCGTCGACGAGCTCATGTCGCGCTTCAACACCCTGGTTGACCAGTTCGTCGGACCGCGTTTCGTCAAGGTCGACTTCCGCCATGTGATTTCAGACGACGAGTGGGGCAACGAGATTCACCCAACCAGGCATGGCTTCGAAGATTGCGCGCGCGAGCTCCACGCCAAGTTGAAAGAGCTGCTACCCGGCAAATTCTGAAGACCCCGGCGCGGGCTGCGGGATGGCCAAGCCATCCTTCAACCCGCGCAAGTAGTGTTCCCGCATCAGCGTCTCGAACACCCGATGCGTCGCCAGAACCCGGAATCGTTCGCCGAGGCGTGCGCGACGGCGCAAGTGCGCCAAGCGGCGCTCGTCCGCCAGAGTTCGCGTCTCCAATTCGTGCACGCCGAGAAAGCCGCCCAGCTCCGGGTGCTTGCGATAGAAGATCGCGCCGGAGCGGCCGACGGTGTACTGCCGGCGGGCGAAGGAATCGATGGTCATCGGGTGGTAGTGGCGGGTGACGGCGCGGGCGTTGTAGCGGATCTTCAGGCCGCGCGCGTCGAGGCGAAAGGCGAGCTCGATGTCTGCCCAGGCCGCGGCGGGGAAGGTCGTGTCGAATGGTTCGTTGCCGAGGAGATCGCGGTCGAGTGAGATGTTCGAGGTGTAGAAAAAGTTGAAGGGCACGATCTCGCCGTCGTGAATCAGCCTGTAGCCAAACTGCAGGCCGTAATCGTTGATGTAGTCCATGAACGCAGTCACGCGCTCGCCGGGTGGCCAGCCGGTGTAGCCGAGACCGGCCATGAGCGGATCGTCCTTGGCGTCGCGGTGAACACGGGCGTGCTCGGCAAGGAAGCGCGGCTCAGGGACGGTGTCGTCGCCGATGAAGAGGACGTATCGACCGGTGGCGAGCGAGACGCCATGATTGCGGGCCCGGCCCGGACCGGCGTTCGTCTGCGAGCGGAATGTAAGCGCGTAGTTTGCCGCGTGCCGTTCGCCCATCACGCGCGACGTCTCATCGCCCGATCCGTCGTCGATCACGATCACCTCGAACTCCGGCGCGTCGCTCTGTGCATCGAGTGCATCGAGCACGCGCAGCAGCATCGGCAGGCGCTTGAACGTGGGGATGACGACGGAAAAATAAGGGGCGGACATCGGGCGGCGGATTGTAGCGCTCAGCGCGGAGCGAAGAGGAGGAGGTCGAGGCTGAAGGTCACGCGCATGGCGCTGACCTTCTCGATGGCGCGAGGCCGGTAGATCGAGAGAAGTACGTCGTGGACCGCGTCGCGATCGAGGTCGGACGAGGTCGTGGCGCGGCGTTGATCGAGGAGCGAGAAGTCGCTCGCAAACGTCTCGACTGTTCGCGAAACCCGATCCCGCCCGGCGCCGCGAAGCTCGACCAGATCGTCGGGAGCAGGGATGGCGATCAAGAGCTTTCCGTCATCGCGCAACACGCGCCGGAACTCGGAGCTGTTCATCCGCGCGGTGATCGATAGAACTCGCGAGAACGCCGCATCGGCGTACGGCACGAAACGATCCGCGTTGGCCACGATCCACTCGCAGTCGGGATAACGCCGCGCGGCCGCGTCGATGGCAGGAATGGAGATGTCGACGCCATGCGCCGAACTCTTGCCGGCGAGCGATCCGAGGTAGAAACCGTCGCCGCAGCCGGCATCGAGGATGACGTCATCGCTCGCAACGTTCGCCATTTCCGCGATCGCATCGAGCAGCGGCGCGGTCACGCCGCGATCGTGCAGACGGCGGCGGGCCGCAACGGCTTCCGCTGCATCGCCCGGCTCTTTCGATCGCTTGTCCTGCGGCTGCAGCAGGTTGATGTAGCCGCTGCGCGCGACGTCGAACGAATGCCCGCGCGGACAGATCACGCGCCGCTCTTCGCGAGCGAGCGGTTCGTGGCAAGTGCGAACGGTGCAGAGAAGGGTCATGGTTATTGAGTTGCTGGGTTGCTCGGTTGCTGGGTTGCTCGGTTGTTCGGTTGCTCGGTCATGGGTGAACAGCAACTCAGTAACCCAGCAACTCCCTACCCCAGCAACTACAATCAAATCATGCACCGCTCCACGCGACGCCTCATCGGCCTCGCGATTGGTCTCGTCCTCTTCCTGGTCGCCTCGGCATTGCTTTATCAGGAGGGGATGGCGCGCCTGGAGAAAACGCATCGCACCTTCTGGGACAGCTTTGAGTGGGCGGCGGAGACGCTGAGCACCACCGGCTACGGCGCGGACAGCCACTGGCAGCATCCGGCCATGGTCCTGCTGGTGGTGGTGGTGCAGTTTGCCGGTGTCTTCCTGGTCTTTCTGATCGTGCCGATTTTTCTCGTGCCGTTCCTCGAAGAGCGATTCGAGCGGAAGATTCCGCGAGTCCCGCCGAAGATGACGGATCACGTCATCGTCTATCGCTACGGCCCGGCGGTGGAGACGCTGCTGCAACGGCTGAAGACGCACGACGTGGCTTCGATCGTTGTTGAGACCGATGAGACCGCGGCGCGGGCGGTGCTGGAGCGCGACTTGCCGGTCGTCTTCAGCCGCGCCGAGGAGGATGCGCTCGACATCTGCCGGCTGCCGCAGGCGCGGGCGCTCGTGGCCAACGGACGCGACGAAGAAAATGCAGCGCTGATTCTTCGCGCGCGGCAGATGGGCTTTCGCGGCGAGATCTTTGCCTTCGTCGAGGAGCCGGCGCATCGCAAGCCGATGGAGCTCGCCGGCGCCACGGCGGCCTACACGCCGCGGCACATCGTGGCCGCGGCACTGGCGGCACACGCCAGTGATCTGATCAGTCCGCGGCTGCCCGGTTCCGAGGAGTTGACGACGCTCGAGCGCCGCGAGCTTCGCGTCGCCGCGACCAGCCCTCTCGCCGGGCTCACCCTCGCCGCCTCGAACCTCGGCGCGGCCAGCGGCGCGATCGTGGTCGGCCAGTGGATCCGCAATCGGCTGCATGCGCGGTGCGATGCCGCGATGGTCATCGAGCCGGGCTCGATCCTGGAGATCGTTGGCGATGCCGCATCGCTCGATCGCGCGGCGGCGATGATCGGCAGCCGCTTCCTGCGGCGCAGCGGTCCGTATCTGATCGCCGGCTTCGGCGAAGTGGGGCGGAAGGTTCACGAGTTGCTGCGCGATGCCGGCGAGGAGTTGCGCGTCGTCGAGCGGGAAGCGAGAGATGGCGTCGACATCGTCGGAAACGTGCTCGATCCGTCCGTGCTCGAGCGTGCCGCGATTCATGAATGCCGCGCGGTGGTGCTGGCGCTCAACAGCGACGATTCGACGCTCTTCGCCACGGTCATTGCCCGCGATTCCGCGCCGGATGTGCCGGTGATTGCCCGCGTCAATCATTCGCGCAACATCGACAACATCTACCGCGCCGGTGCCGACTTCGCGCTTTCCATCAGCGACATCTCCGGCGAGATGCTCTCCGCGCGACTCCTCGGCCGCGTGGCGCGTTCGCGCGACGAGCACCGGCAGGTCGTGCGCTCGATCGCGAAGGCAGCCAGGACGGTTCGCGATCTGCCGCTACGTCAATATGGTTGCTCGTTGCTGGCCGTCAAACGGGCCAACACCTTCATGCCCGTTTCCGCAGAGTTATCCGTTCAATCCGGTGACGAGCTCTACATTTGCGGAGCCGCCGAGGAAGTCCGCGCCGTTGCCGGGCTGATTTGACGCGATACCGGCCCGCTCCTTGCTCTTCATCAGCCTGGGAGGACCTCATGGACGTCAAATCGCCGACCCGCACCACGATGATGCGGCTGGTTCCGCCGCTGGCGGTGTGGGCCATCGGCCGGATCTTCGAAATCCCCAGTGTGAAGGGCAACGTCATGGTGGTCGACGGGCTCGCCAACAAGCAGAAATACGACCTCAGTCGATCGCTCAAACGCGCGGTGAAGAACGCAAAGTCGAACATCCCCTTGCTCGCCGCGGGCGCAGCGGCAATCGTCGTTGGCGTCGGACTGATGGCCAGGGCCTCGACCGGAGACTAGAAGCTACGGCGTCAACAACCGCTTCACTGACTTGATCGCCACGATCGTTGCGCTGATCACGCCGAGCAGCGCACCGATCAACAGTCCCGCCACACTTCCGGCCACGACTTTGCCCGCGCCGCCACCCGAGGCAGGCACCGTTTTGTAGACGGTCACTGGCACCAAAGCAGGCGCCTCCTCTTTCGGTTTTGCCGCCTTCGATTCCTCTTTCCGGCTGCCGTGCGAGCGCGCGTACACCTGCGTGAACTCTGCGCCGAAGAGAAGGATCTGCGCAGAGTAGTACACCCACAGCAGAACGATCACCAGCGATCCGGCGGCGCCGAAGCTCGATCCGACCGCGCTCTTGGCGAAGTAGATGCTGAGCGCGAACTTGCCGAGGACGATGAGCAACGACGTCAGCGCGGCGCCCAGCCAGACATCGCGCCACTCGATCTTCAGGTCCGGTAGCAGACGGAAAATCCCGGCCATCAGAACGGAGACCACGCAGAACGAGAACGCCAGCTCGACGATGTGCCACAGCGCCTCGCCGCCGGGCAGGTGATTGCCCGCGTACTTGCCAATCGCCGCGATGGCGGTGTCGATCACGAGCGAGACCATCAGGAGAAAGCCGACGCCGAAGACCATGGCGAAGGAAAGGAAGCGGTCCTTGATCAGGCTCATGACGCCGCCGCCTTCTTTCGGCTTCACGTCCCAGATCGTGTTGAGCGCGTCCTTGAGCTGGCCGAAAACGCCGGACGCGCCGAGGATCAGCGTGGCAACGCCGAGGATCGTGGCGATCGAGCCGCTTTTCGGCTTCGCGGCGTTCTTCACCATCACCTGCATCGCTTCCGCGGTCGTCGGTCCGAGCACCCCTCGAAGCTGCTCGAAGATCTTCCCTTGCGCAGCGTCATGCCCGAAGACGAGCCCGGCGATGGCGATCACGATCAGCAGCAGCGGCGCCAGCGAAAAAATCGTGTAGTAGGCCAAGGCCGCGCCGAGGCGGGGAACTTTGTCGTGGCTGAATTCGGTGATGGTCTGCTTGAAAATGGTCAGGTACTTTTTCATCGCTCCGGATGAAGAGCAATGGATGTACCCGCCGCCTTACCGCGAACGCATCCAAGCCACGCAGCGCTCCAGACTGGCGCGCATCGAGGCGGCATCGAGGTGGATCGGGCGGCCGTGGCCGGGGAGAACCCATTCGAAGCGGTAATCGAGCAGCCGCTCCATCGATCGGATCTGCTCCGGCCACGAGTACCAGCATGCGCTGCGAAAAGCGTAAAGATGTCCGCGGCTCTCGCTCCAGGCCAGATGATCGCCGGTGAAGAGATACGTTTCCCGATCGAGAAACACCGCATGTCCGCGGGTATGGCCGGGCGTCGGAATCATCATCAGATCGTCATCGAGCCCGATCGGATCGCTGCCGGATGGCTGGAGTTCGATGGCCGAGGTGCGGGCGTGGATGTCATCGCGATGGAGGACGCGTTCGCAACCGAAACGCTCCGCGAATTTGGCGTGATCGGCGACGTCGTCCTGATGCGTGAGAAGCATCCGCGACGCGCCTCCCATCGCCGCGATGTTCTTCACCAGCGGCCCGGAGAAGCGCGGCGAGTCGATGAGGATGTTGGACGACGGACGGCGAATCAGGTAGCTGATCGCGCCGAAGGAGGATTCGGAGGCGTAGCCGCAACGGTAGACGTCGCCATCGACCAGCTCCGGCAGCGCCGCCAGTGCCGGACGCATGTCGTGTTTCTCCAGCGATCCGATCGAAGAGGTCGGGCAGGAGATGAGCGCCTTCTGCGCTGCGAGAAGCTCTTCCTCCGTTTCGGGCTGGTGGTAAACGCTCGATTGATCGCCTTTGTCGGTGAAAACAGTGGGTGCGAAGATCCGGCAGGCGTCGCAATCGATGCAGGTAGAGTCGACGAAAAAGTCGCCGGGAACGTTGTCGGGAAGGCGCTGCGCGAGCGAGGCCACGGGGATCGAAACGGCGATCCGGCAAGGGCAATTTCGAGCGGGTCTTGTGTCATTTTCGCGGAGTTCCACGCCGGAGGCGTTCCGGGAGATTAGCCGGTGGCAAGCGCCGAAGGCGCGCAGCCACCGGACAGAAATGCCACCCAATGTCGCACCCCGGCGGGGTGCCGGATGTCTTCCGTGACCCTTCCAGGGTCGGAAGTTTGGGGCGGGATTTGAAACCGGTGGCTGCGCGCCTTTGGCGCTTGCCACCGGCTAATCTCCGGAACGCCTCCGGCGTAGCGAAGCTCGTCCACCCTTTCGGCATCATCAACGACGACTGAGAGCTCGGAATGACCGCGCCCCCTTCGCGTTTCTAGTCCCGCATGTTCGACAACCTCCAGGACAAGATGGATCGGGTCTTCAAGACCCTGCGCGGCGAGGCGGCTCTCAACGAGTGGCACATCGACAACGCGCTGAAGGAAATTCGCGTTGCGCTGCTCGAGGCCGACGTTCATTTCAAAGTGGTCAAGGAGTTCACCAACCGCGTTCGCGAGAAAGCGGTTGGTCAGGACGTTCTCACCGCCTTCTCCCCCGCCCAGCAGGTGACCAAGGTCGTCCGCGATGAACTGCAGGAGCTCCTCGGCGGAAACGAAGTCGGCCTGGCTCTGGTCGGTTCGCCCGCGGTGGTGATGATGACCGGGCTTCAGGGCTCCGGTAAAACGACTACCTCGGGCAAGCTGGCCTTCCACCTCAAGAATCGCGGACGCCGGCCGTTCCTGGTGCCGTGCGACGTCTACCGTCCCGCCGCCATCGAGCAGCTGCGCATCGTTGCCAACGCAGTCAAGGTGCCGTTCTTCGAGCTCGGCGACGATCGCGATCCGGTTTCGATCGCCCGCCGTGCCGTAAACGACGCGCGGACCCTGCTCTACGACACCGTCATCCTCGACACCGCCGGCCGGCTGCACATCGACGCCGAGCTGATGGCCGAGCTGGATGCCATCAAGCGCGACACCCGCCCGAGCGAGATCCTCTTCGTTGCCGACGCCATGACCGGCCAGGACGCGGTGAAGTCGGCCAAAGAGTTCGATGACCGCCTCGGCGTGACCGGTATCGTCCTGACCAAGCTGGATGGCGATGCCCGCGGCGGCGCGGCTCTCTCGATCAAGTCGGTGGTCAACCGCCCGATCAAGCTCGTCGGCGTCGGCGAAAAGTTCGCCGATCTCGACGTCTTCCATCCCGACCGCATGGCCTCACGCATCCTCGGCATGGGCGACGTCCTTTCGCTCATCGAGAAGGTCGAGACCGAGATCGACCGCAAGGAAGCCGAACGCCTGGCCACCCGCGTGGCCAAGGACAAGTTCACCCTCGAAGACCTTCGTTCCCAGCTGCTGCAGGTCAAGAAGATGGGCCCGCTCTCGTCCCTGGTGAACATGCTCCCCGGCGCCGGCAAGATCAGCGAAGAGGACATCGACGAGAAGGCCATCGTCCGCATGCAGGCCATCCTCGACTCAATGACCAAGAAGGAGCGCGAGTTCCCGCAGGTCATCGACGGCAAGCGCAAGAAGCGCATCGCCAAAGGCTCCGGCACCTCGGTGCAGCAGATCAATCAGCTCCTCAAGCAGTACCTGCAGATGAAGAAAATGATGCGCAGCTTCTCCAAAGGCTTTGGTGCGAGGAAGTTCGGCAAGATGATGAAGGGGATGCCGCCAGGGATGATGGGGTAGGCCGCCCCTCGGAATGAGAGCCCTACCATTGCGGTTTCAGGCCCCGGTTCGGTAGGATTGCCGGCCCGATTCACGAAGGAGCATCACACGACATGTTGAAGATTCGACTGCGCCGTCAGGGCGCGACCCACTCGCCGTTCTACCGAGTCGTCGTTTCCGACTCGCTGAAGACTCCGAGCAATGCCACCATCGAGCAGATCGGCCACTACGATCCGAAGAAGAATCCGGCCGACGTCAAGATCGACAAAGCACGCGTCGATTACTGGGTCAGCAAGGGCGCCCAGCTCTCGCCGACCGTCAAGTCGCTGCTCAAAAAGAACAAAACCGCGTAGTCTCGGTCCATGGAAGAGCTGATCGAGTTCGTCGCCAAGTCGCTCGTCGATGATGCCGAGGCGGTGAATACGCACGTCTACAACCGCGGCGATCAGACCGTGGTCGAGCTCGAGGTGGCCCAGGCCGACCTCGGCAAAGTGATCGGACGCCAGGGACGGACCGCGCGGGCCATGCGCACTCTCCTCACCGCGGCCGGCCAGAAATCGCGCCGCCGCTACACCCTCGACATCGTCGATTGACCGTCATGCCCGGCGACCGCATCGCCATCGGCATCATCCGCAAAGCGCATGGGGTTCGCGGAGAAGCAAGCGTCGAAGCGTGGTCGGATTCGCCCGAGCGCTTCGCGGATCTTCGCACCGCGACCCTCGTTTCTCCCAATGACGAAACGCGAGACGCCTCGATCGAGAGCGTCCGCATCCACGCCGGCCGCGCGCTGGTGAAGTTCGCCGGGATCGAATCCCCCGAGGAAGTTCAGAAGCTGCAGAACTGGACGGTGGAGATCCCGGTATCCGAGGCACGCTCGCTCGATGACAACGAGTACTTCCTCCACGACCTCATTGGACTGACGCTCATCGATGCTGAGGGAGTCACTCGCGGGAAGGTCGCGGAGGTCGAGGAGACGGCCGGCGGGTTGCTGCTGGCCGTCGACGGACCTCGGGGACGCTACGACGTGCCGTTTGCGTCGGAGATCTGCACGAAGGTGGATCTCGAGGCGAAGACGATCTCGGTGGAACTCCCCGAAGGCATCGAAGATCTCTGAAGGGGAGACGTTTGACGCGGAGGGGCGGAGGCTCCGCGTTCTCCGCGCCTCCGCGTGAATGATTTGAGGCGCTGATATCGTTCGCCCATCGTGCGCATCGACTTCGTCACCATCTTCCCCAAAATGTTCGAGCCTCTCCTGGCCGAGGGCGTGATCGCTCGCGGCATCAAGCAGGGATTGCTCGACGTCCGCGTGTGGGATCTGCGCGACTACGCGACTGACCGGCATCGCTCGACGGATGATGAGGCCTACGGCGGGGGGCCGGGGATGGTGATGCTGGCGGAGCCGGTGCTGCGGTGCGTCGAAGCGATCGGCGGCGGGCATGTGCTCATGACATCGCCCCAGGGTCGGGTTTTTACGCAGAGCGTTGCCCGGGAGTTGGGAGGAAGCGATCACATCGTCATCCTCTGCGGGCGCTACGAAGGGTTCGACGAGCGCATTCGCGAAGCGCTGCAACCGGATGAGATCTCGATCGGCGATTTCGTCGTTTCCGGCGGCGAGCTGCCGGCCATGCTGATCGCCGACGCGGTCGGGCGGATGATCGAGGGAGTGGTCGGCAACAGCGGCTCGGTGGAGGAGGACTCCTTCTTTCGCGGGCTACTCGACTACCCGCACTACACGCGACCCGAAGAATTGCGAGGGATGCGGGTGCCCGAGGTGCTGATGTCGGGGCATCACGAGAAGATTCGTAAGTGGCGGAAAGAGCAGGCTTTGCGCGCAACGATGAAGAAACGGCCTGACCTTCTGGACTCCGCCGAGCTGGACGATGAGGCCCTGGCCATGCTGCGCCGCATTCGGGAGGAATGACTCCACCCCCTCTGCCGTTCTACGCCGGGCTGTTGCCTAAAAGAAACAAATCAGCGATGCTTACCGGCTCGCTTCAGAAACTCGAGGAAGGTTGTCAACATGGCTCAGGATTTAATGAAACTCGTCGAATCGCGTGAGGCGCGGACCGACATCCCGAATTTCGCTACGGGAGACACGGTCAAAGTCCACGTGAAGGTCAAAGAAGGCGACAAGGAACGTATCCAGATTTTCCAGGGTCTGGTGATCTCGCGCAAAGGCGGTGGCGCGCGCCAGATGTTCACTGTCCGTAAAATCTCCGGTGGAATCGGCGTGGAGCGCATGTTCCCCCTGAACTCTCCGAGCATCGATCGCATC
>Ga0157378_10001635_pt1 | contig 20269 bp, 19 predicted proteins | sample M65metaG_FD_115309 | JGI IMG/M metagenome (GOLD analysis project Ga0157378, IMG submission 115309) | Miscanthus rhizosphere microbial communities from Kellogg Biological Station, Michigan, USA - M6-5 metaG | ecosystem: Host-associated > Plants > Roots > Rhizosphere > Soil | place: USA: Michigan...
CCTGCGGTCAGCTCGCCCAGCGAGGCCATTTTTTCGGATTGGATAAGCTGGGTTTGGGTATCTTTGAGTTCTCCTAATGCCAGTCCAATGTTGTCGCGCTGCGATTGTATTTCCTCTTTTTGCTCGCTTAGCAGCAGGTTGGTTTGCTTTTGCTTAAGGTTATTGCGCCATATTAATAACGCCACAATGACGACAAAAATTATAATAGCAACGCCGCCGAAAAGACGGTAGCGGTTTTTTAAATCCTCTTGTTTCTGCAAAAGTACTTGCTGACGCCGCTGCTCATTTGATAAGATACGTTGAATACGGCTGAATTTCCCAACGCCATAAAGTGTATCATTATAGCGTTTGGCAATCAGCTGATAATAGTAGGCGCTGTCAGTTTTTTTTTGCCTGCCATAAACGTCGGCTATAAATTGCGAGGCATCGAGTACAGTTTTACGCATGGATATAGATCTTGACATGAGTAATGACTTACGAGCGTAATAGATCGCAGAATCCAGTAGCCCTAAGCTGTCGTAAACCCGGGCCATTTGGTATTGTATGGTGGCCTTATCAATCACCAGGTTTAGTTTTTCGGCCACCGGAATTCCTTTTTTGTAATACCGGAGTGCCTTAACATAATTACCCCGATCGGCAAAGGCATTTCCCATGCGCCACATTAATTCGGGAAACAGGTCCGATGATTGAGAGCCTTTTCTGTTATATACCATATTTTCGTAATACAGAGCGGAATCGGGCATGTGAAGTAACTCGTAAAGGTACCCTATGTTAGAAAGCTCATTCCCTTCAAAATAAACGTTCCCTACATTTTTAGCTTTTGCTAATGATGCTCTGTAATAACCGAGCGCTGTTCGCAAGTCATCCATATAGGTATAACTGTTGCCGACCCAGTTTAAGGCTCTTAATTCTATATCCTCTCTTTTTGATTGCCTGGCAAGTTCAAGATATTGTAATTGTGTATTTAAGGCTTCGGGCAGGTTTCCCATTTGCTGATGAGCGAATTGGATACAATCCAGCGCCGTCATTTCAAAAAGTTGATCATTGTCTTTTTTTGCCAGCGTCAATAATAATCTTCCATAAAACATTGCCGAATCATTATTTACCTGTCGGTAAGAGGCTGAGGTATTAAAGTAAATTTGCATCAAATTTTTATCGGCTTTAGTTTCGCGGTATAGGCGATTGTATTTTTTCAGAGAGTCGCTGTAGTTTGCTAGTTGCGCGTTGGCAGATACCTGGCACAAAGCAAAAAACAGCATTAAATACATATATTTAAAACACGTCATCGTTATTGAATGGGTAGCGTAATTATAAATTCCGTAAAGTCGTCTTGTTTGCTATCAACCTCGATACTCCCCCTATGCCCCTTCACCACAATATCGTAACTCAACGAGAGCCCTAAGCCTGTGCCTTCGCCGGTTGGTTTGGTGGTGAAGAAAGGCTGCATGATCTTGTCTTTGATAGCATCGGGGATACCGGTGCCGTTGTCCTTAACGTTGATTTGAACAAAGCCATCTTTCAGACCAGTGGTCAATTCAACGGCGGGCTGATATTTAGGGCCTGCGGTCTTTTGCCTTTGCCGGACGGCATAAAATGCATTGGTAAACAAATTAAGCAGTACCCGGCCAATATCCTGCGGGATGGCATTAATCTTTGGCAGACCCTCATCAAAAAACGTGATGATCTCTGAATTGAACGATTTGTCTTTGGCGCGCAAACCGTGATAGGCGAGGCGAAGGTACTCATCAGCTAAGGTATTGATATCGGTTAGCTCTTTTTGCCCGCTGCTGGCCTTTGAATGCTGCAACATGCCTTTTACAATGGCGTCAGCACGCTTACCGTGGTGGCCTATTTTTTCGAGGTTTTGTTTGATGTCCCCTGCAATATCAATTGCCTCGTCTATTTCGCCGCGTTTTAGCTCGGTTTCCATCTCCTCCAAAAGCTCAATGTTCACTTCCGAAAAGTTATTGACAAAGTTGAGCGGGTTCTGTATTTCGTGGGCGATACCGGCTGTCAGCTCACCCAATGAGGCCATTTTTTCGGATTGGATAAGCTGGGTTTGGGTGGTTTTGAGATGGTCAAGCGTACTTTCCAGTACTTTGTTGGCTTTGTGCTTTTGCCGGTTGTTACGATAAAGGATTATTGCGATGATGAGGAAAACACCCAAACCGGCAAGTAGTGCATAAGTTCTGATCCGGCTTTGATAAAGCACTTTTTCCTTTTCCAGGTTTTGCAGGCGAAGCTGTTCCTTTAACGAAAGGCTTTGAAACTGCGCGAGGTTTTCGATCTGGATATTATTGATCTTATCCTTTGCAACAAGGGCCAGCACGGCATATTTATAAGCGCTATCTGTTTGCCCTCTTAGTTTGTAGCTATCGCAAAGCCTTTGATAAACTATTCCGGTATTGAGTGTCCCGCCAGAAAATATACCCAAAGTATTAAAGCTTTGAAATGCCCTTTTCGCAAAATAAAGACTTGAATCTTTTTGCTTCTCTCGAAGATAGACATCGGTGAGCCTCAGGAAAAGCCACGTTAAAGTTATTTGGTTTTTTTGTTCTGTTGCCGAGGATACCCCTTCATAATAATAATGTTTTTCACTGGTTGCGTTGCCCTTTTTGAATGCGGCATCACCGAGATTCATCAGGATAAAGCTTAAGTACTTTTTAGGGCCGAATCGTAAGGTCATCTCTTTGGCTTCATTTAAAAAGATCAATGCCGAATCGGTCTTGTTAACTGACAGATACGCTCCGCCTAAATTCATGTCGGCGAGCATAATACGTGGTTTGTTGTTTATTAAAGCAGCGATCTTCCTTGCTTCAGCGAAGTGAAATATCTCCTGCTGTGTATTATGGGTGGCGCGCATGAGGGTGCCATACATGTGATGAGTTAGCGCCAATACAAAGAGCCGTGTTTGCTCGGGCGAATACCTTTGATTAGTGTACCAGACGGTATCAGTAAACCAGCTGTTACTTGCGTTTTTGGGATCTTCGGCAAGAGCGAGTGCCTGGAGTATATTTTTTAAGGCTTCAGCATATTGTCCTTTGCCGGCCAGTAAGTAACCCTTACTCGCCAGGCATCGTGCTGTTACCAGGTTTTTTTTGTCCTTTTTCGATAATGCCAGGCGCTTCTCATTATAATACAACGCGCTATCCTTATTGATTTCTTCAAAATATAAGTAAGCTTCATGATTGGCTTTGTATCGCGAAGAATCATCAGAGGTCGTTTTTAGTGCTTTAATGATGCTGTCAGGTAAATGCTGCTGGGCACCGGCGAATGCGGGTGCGAGAAGCAATATGGCTATTTTTAAAAGGCGTTTCATTTGTTTATGATTGATTTACCGGTAATTGAATGATAAATTCGGACCCTTCACCTTCTTTGCTATTAACTTGTATCGTTCCCCCATGCCCCTTTACCACAATATCGTAACTCAACGAGAGCCCAAGCCCGGTTCCCTCGCCTGTGGGTTTGGTGGTAAAAAAGGGTTGTAATATTTTATCCTTTATCTTATCGGGAATGCCTGTGCCGTTATCCTTCACGGTTATTTTTACAGTGTCGCCTTCCTTTGCGGTGCTTATTTCGACGGTTGGTTTATAATCAGTTCCGGCAGTTTCCCGCTTTTCATTGACGGCGTAAAAGGCGTTATTGAACAGGTTGAGCAATACGCGGCCGATTTCCTGCTGAGCAATATCGATAACAGGTAAATTCTTGTCAAAATTGGTGACCATTTCGGCGTTGAATGATTTGTCGCGTGCCCGCAGGCCATGAAAAGATAGTTTGAAAAATTCATCAGCCAGGATATTCAGGTTAGTCGGCTGTTTTTCGCCCGTGCTGGTTCGGCTGTGCTGCAGCATGCATTTAACAATAAAATCGGCACGTTTGCCATGCTGGCTGATCTTCAGCTGGTTGGTTTTTACGTCGGCAGCTATGTCCCTGACTTCCTGGAGGTGGCCGGCAGATATTTCCTGCTCCATTTCGTCGAGCAGTTCAGTATTTACTTCCGAGAAGTTATTGACGAAGTTGAGCGGGTTTTGAATTTCATGCGCGATACCTGCAGTCAATTCACCCAGCGATGCCATCTTTTCGGACTGTATCAGCTGGGTTTGGGTATGCTTCAGGTCGGTCAGCATTTTTTCCAACGCCTTGCTTTGGGTTTCTATTTGTTCGTTGCGCTGACGGAGTAATTCATTGGCTTTTTTTCTTTTCCCGTTGGCGTAAATAAGAATGCCGGCTATCAGTATAAATACCACGATGACCCCTAAAAGCGCATAAAAACGCACCTTGTTTTGATACGCTGTCTGAGCGGCTTCAACTGCATGCCTGCGTTGCTGCTCGTTGTAGGTCAGATTTTGTACCTGCAGATTTTTTTGCTGGCTGAACAAACTATCCTGTGCTTTAAGTGTGATCTGCTGATAATCGAAAGCTTCCTTATAATCTCCTTTTGAAAGGAACGCTTCGGTAAGGAGCTTGGTTGCACGCTGCACCAGGTCGGGGTTCCGGTCAAGCTTCGCCTGTTCGAATGCCTTTTTTGCATAATCGATACACGAATCGGTTTTATTCATTTTCTGATAAGCCTCTGCCATCCGGCGGTAGTCCTCGCTTTGCAGAAAATGGTTGTTGTAGGCCGAGGAATCGTGCAGGCTTTTTTGATAGTAGCCGATAGCGCCTTCGAGGTTTCCTTTTTTGAATTCAATGATGCCGAAATTACGAATGAGGTAACCGAGATTTTTTACCATGTGTATTTTTAGCGCAAAGGCATAATCTTTTTTTGTGAAGTATAATGCCGAATCCAATTTGTTCATATCCAGGTATTGCCTGGCAATGTTGTTCATTTCAACCACCAGCAGGTCGTTATAGTGGTATTTTTCGGCTACATTCTTTGACGCGTAATAATTATCGAGCGCCTTTTTATGATCCTTCAACGTGGAATAAGTAAGCCCCCTGGTGTTATAGCATGAGGTAACGGTTCGCATTTCATGAATCTTTATCGCTTCGGGAAGCGCCTCAAAAGTAGTTTTTAAGGCCCCGGGCAGGTCGCCGCTGATATTCTGAAAGGTAGCTACAGCGGAAAGAGCCCTGACCTCTCCCTTTTTGTAATGGATCTTACGCGATAAAGCGAGGGCTTTCCTTGCCAGTAACGTGCCCGAGTCGACATTAGTGGTGAGGTATGTAGTCATGCTTTTTACATACATGTACTCGATAAGCGTGGTGTCCTGCTTGTTTTTATTATAGGCTTTCTGTAAGCTGTCGACGTTGTTTTTTTGAGCAAAGGCAAGGCTGTAACAAAAGAGGAGCATAGCCGCTGAAGCCAGTGATTTTTTCATAAAGTGGGTTTGGGTTGATCGTTACTTTATAAAGGTATAAGAATCTATAAATTTAAAAGAATTTATAGATTATCATGGGGTTAGGACAACTAATCTCATGGATGGATTATATCGGACACCGGATAATGAATACCGAATGATGAAGTAAAAATTCAGATAGTAAACGCAGTACACCGAATGAAGAATCACACTCCGGTGTTATTCATTATTTAATAATGCTTCTAATGCTGTCTTGCGCGGCGTTTCAGCACGCCTCCGGCAGCTTCTTTGATAGTGCTGGTAAAGATGAAGGCCTTTTCGTCTACCTCGTGGACAAGGTCTTTCAGACGGAGCACCTCCAGGCGTGTTACTACGGTAAAAATGATGTCGACCGGGTGGCTTACATCAAAGCTGTTCTTCAAAAACCCGCGCTCGCCTTTATAAACGGTTATACCCCGGCCGAGTTCCATGACCAGGCGTTCTTTAATAATCTCGCTTTGGCCCGAAATAATGGTTACGCCGGTATATTCTTCAAGTCCCTCGATCACAAAATGACTGGTTTTGGAAGCGGCATAATAGGTTATGATCGAGTAAAAGGAAGTTGGTAAGCCCAGTTTAATGGCCGCAATCAGGAATATAATGATATTGATGCCCAAAATAATTTCGCTGATGGTAAAGCTGATGCGTTTGCCTGTATAAAGCGCTAATACTTCGATGCCGTCAAGAGCGCAGCCGCCGCGTATGGACAACCCAACTCCTATGCCCATAAATACACCACCGAAGATGGATACCAGTAACTTATCTGAAGTGACGTGCTGTTCCGGCATATACAGGAGGCATAGTCCAAGACCGACGATCGCCAGAATAGTTTTGATGGCAAAGGTTCGGTTTACTTGTTTAAGGCCCATGATGATAAAAGGGATATTGGCGACCACTATTACATAAGCTATGGGGATATGATAAAATTCGGAAATGAGGAGAGATACCCCGGTTACGCCGCCATCAAAAAATTGGTTGGGCACCAGGAAGCTTTTCAAGGCAAATCCGCAGAATAATATGCCAAGGACCACATAAATTGTATCGATAACACCACCAGGTAAGCTGAGTCTTTTCATATTTTATTGCAATAAGGCCTTTACCTTTTCCAGGTTGTCCTGCTTTTTTGCCGCGCGTAAATTTAATGCTGTTTGGGTGAAATAATGGTGTGCCTGCATAAATTTTAATTGTATGGCGTTCCATTCGTTCCTGTCGGTCAATCCGCGTTCATCATAAAGCTTATCGCCGATGGAGAAAAAATCGTCGCGGCCCAGGTAATCCAGGTCGGCATCGGCTAGTATCTGTTCCAGTTTGTTTTTGGGCGATTGCGGTATGCGCGTCGCCATGATCATTCCGCAAATACGGTCGATCTCTTCATTGCTGAATCCGAAACCAGGTAAGCTTTCCTTGGCTATGTTACACGACTCCGTTTCATGCTCGTGTGTGACGGCCAGGAAGCCACAATCGTGATAACAGGCCGCCGTAAGCAGCAGTTTCATTTCATACGGAGAGATCAGTTCGCTATTGCCTATGCTTTCAGCAGCGGAACGGACATCCCGGGTATGATCGATGTTGTGATAGCAAAGCGTTGCCGGTATTTCTTTCTCCAGCCTGTCCAGAATAAAGTCTCCGGCTTGTTCAAATAGCATTCGTTATAATTTTCGATGCTAAATATAAAAACTTAGCGGGTTTATACGAAAAATCATACAACGGGTTAAAATCTCTTGCTGCAACATAAGGACGAACTGAAGGCCTGCTATCAGTAAGTCACCAACCAGGAAAAGGATGTAACCTTAGGCCTTCTGTATCTACTTTCTAAAGTCTAGGGTATACTCTGAAATATAATCCCCCCGGTCTTTGTAATTATCTTTGTAAAACAAGCGGGCTTTTTGGCCGAGTTTGAGCGATGAATATTTATTGGTGCCGTTGGCAACTGAACTTTCGGGTTGCAGGGAGGGATACCAAATCGTATGCCCAGGTTTATCGACGAGCAATTGCGGGGCAGACCATTGTTGTGCGCTATCGCCGGTACCGAGATCAGCATTTTTGTTGAAAGATATATATATGCTGTTGCCCTTCCACGAGGGACCCTCGGCTTTGGCCATCAACATTACCCAGCAATTGAGATAGGTATTCCAGCTGACGGATGGTCCCCAATAATATTTGCCGGTGGGCGACGATGCAGGACCGCCGCCTTGTTCCATCGGTATTTGTAAGGATATTACCGGTTTTCCAGGGCCGTTATAAGGGGCGTTAAACCCGTTGCCATCCCACCTTTTGGCTTTTCCTTGGGGAAGATCAAGATCGCTTAATGCTATCCTGGCGATGCTGATGCACTGCCCGCTCCATTCTTTTTTGGCGCCGTAGGCCGCATTGCTGTATTTTTCGGGATAGCCATATTCGCCATAAAACAGGTACAGGTATTTGCCGCTTGCTACCGCAGACGGGTCGCCGGTGCCACCCGCAAAATTTGCCGCAGTGTTGTGCTGTTTAAGGATAAGCCGCGGTTGCAGGTCCTGGATGAACAGGCCGTTATTCTTCCAGCTAAGGCCACCGTCTGTTGATTTCATGATGCCGATACGGCACACAGCTGATGGCGAGGCGGGCCCTTTTAATCCCTGGGGCCAGTCGGCGTTGATATAGCCCTCGCCCGTTTTAGCATCATAAGGCAGGGTGGAGGGGTAATTCTCGTTGTGATAGAGTGCAAAGAGCGTTTTACCACTTTTATCGTTGGTGTCCTGGTAAACTGATTCGAACCAAACGGCGCCGTGCAGCCCTGGCTTGCCGGGTTTGGCATTTGGTGGCATTTTAGGAACTATAAATTCTGTTGATTTTCGTCCGAAAGCCTGGTCGACTGTTTTACCGTCGGCATATTTCAATTCGTTCGAATAACCCCAAAGCGGGTCTTCGCCAAATTTTCCAGGGAAGATACGAAAGGTATCGCCCACCCAAACTTCGGACATATTGCAGTCGACAAAGGAGTTGAAAGTAAATGGTTTTGTCGGGGTGAGTTTGAATTGCGGTTGCCGCCCGGCGGGATTTGGATTCAGCCATAGGAACGCCGTAAGTATCAGTAATAAAGGCGCAAGAAAAACCAGAAGATGACGTCTTGTTGGTATTAAAGGCATGAAGGAATTGGTTTGAATTGGAATATAAATATACGAAAATAGGAGCATACCACGGAGAGTTTTGCTCGTAATTATTTAGTCTGTACCGGGTAAATTAATGACACTGCTCCGCAGAGGACCCCGCGGGGGACATAAGGATAAAAAAAAGGCTGTCGCTATTAAAGTGACAGCCTTTATGAATTTTGTATTGATAGAAGTGGTTATGATTTAATAAAAGCCAAAAGATCCTTATTAATGGTTGCAGCTTCTGTGGTTGGCATCCCATGGGGGAAACCGGGATAGGAGATAAGTTTCCCGTTTTTCAAAAGCTTTACAGCTTTTGCCCCGGTAAGGGCGATGGGAACGATCTGGTCGTCTTCGCCATGCATAACGAGCACCGGGATATCCACGCTTTTAAGGTCTTCCGTAAAGTCTGTTTCTGAAAAAGCTTTAATACAGTCGTAATGTGCTTTTATACCGCCCATCATTCCCTGGCGCCACCAGTTGTCCCTGATTCCTTGTGATACTTTCGCTCCCTCGCGGTTAAATCCATAAAACGGGAGGGTAAAATCCTGGAAATATTGTGGCCTGTGTGATGCAGTGCCTTCGCGTATTTCATCAAATACTGACATAGGGATACCGTCAGGATTGCTTTCGGTTTGTACCATGATCGGAGTAACCGCACTGATCAGTACTGCTTTGGCTACACGGCCCTTTCCATGTTTTGCAACATAGCGGATAACTTCGCCACCACCGGTGGAATGGCCAATATGTACCGCATCTTTTAAATCCAATGCCTGGGTAAGCTCAGCCACATCGGCTGCATAGGTATCCATATCGTGCCCAACGGCAGTCTGGCTGGACCTTCCGTGCCCGCGGCGGTCGTGGGCGATAACCCTGAATCCCTGCCCCAGGAAAAACATCATCTGTGCATCCCAGTCATCGCCGGACAATGGCCAGCCGTGATGGAAAAAAAGTGGCTGCCCGGTTCCCCAGTCCTTGTAATAAATTTCGGTTCCGTCTTTTACTTTAATGTTGTTCATAGTGTTTGATTTTGATTATTGAGATGAATAGAATTTTGAGATGTAACTATTGAACACGGCAATACTGATAGCGTACAGATTAGGGTCTGTATATAAGCCAGTCAAAAGCCAAAAATAATAAATAAAGGAATTTTACCTATCCGGCGGGTTAAAATTAATATTAGCTTAACGGTGCAAAGCCTGTTAGGGTCTTTTCGTGGATTACAAATCCACTATTATCCAGACCAACTAAGCCAACCTCATTTTCGGCTACAACAACAGCAGATTTGGCTACAACTGCTTATTTCGCCCTGCGGATCTTTGTTATATAAAAAACATACAGATGAAAATTATCATAACAGGTTCGTTAGGACATATCAGCCAGCCGCTGGCAAAGGAATTAGTGCAAAAAGGTCATGCAGTTACGGTCATCAGCAGCAAGGCCGAAAAACGAAAGGACATTGAAGCCTTAGGTGCTGCCGCCGCCATAGGCTCATTAGAAGATGCGGGGTTCTTGACGGCAACTTTTACCGGTGCAGATGCGGTATATTGCATGGTTCCGCCAAAAAATTACTTCGATCATAACCTCGACCTAATGGCTTATTATCGCGACATCGTCAGCAACTATGTACAAGCCATCCGCGCTTCGGGTGTAAAGCGTGTGGTTTACCTCAGCAGCGTTGGCGCTCATTTAAGTGAAGGCTCAGGCCTCATCATGGGGCATCATTTCGGGGAAGCCATTATGAACCAACTACTGGATGTGGCTATAACATTTATGCGTCCCGTTGGTTTCTATTACAATTTGTACAGCTTTGTGCCAATGATAAAAGAGAAAGGCTTTATAGCGGCAAACTACGGCGCGGAGGAAAACCTCGTATGGGTTTCGCCAATAGATATTGCCGCTGCGGTTGCTGAAGAACTGGAAACACCTTTTGCCGGCAGAAACGTTAGGTATGTGGTAAGCGAGGAACTTACCGGCAACGAAACAGCAAGCATCCTGGGTGCAGCCATTGGTAAGCCTGATTTGAAATGGATATTGATCTCGGATGAAGAAATGCAAAGCGGTTTAGAAGCAGCCGGGATGAATCCGCGCATTGCTGCCGGTTTGGCCGAAATGTTTGGAAGCCAGCATCGCGGGGTATTAACAGAGGATTACTACCGCAACAGGCCCGCGGTTTTTGGAAAGGTGAAATTGACGGATTTTGCAAAAGAATTTGCAGCAGCCTTTAAATAAATACACTTATATTGAAGTATGACAAATATGCAACCTCACCGGATTAAAACGATAATCGAGTATCATAGACTAATGGGGCTTCCCAAGCCGGAGCACCCATTGGTTAGTGTTATAAATTTTGAATCCATCAAATGTTTGCCATATAAAGAACCGACGAGTTTACTATTTGATTTTTACTCCATTTCGCTGAAAAGAAATTTCAATGCCAGGATGAAATACGGACAGCAACAATATGACTTTGATGACGGTATTATGTTTTTTATTGCACCTGGCCAGGTTTTCAGAGTAGAGATTGAGCAGAACGAAAAGTTGCGGCATACAGGGTGGGCGCTGCTTGTCCATCCGGATTTTTTTTGGAACACGCCTTTGGCCCAAGGCATAAAGCAATATGAATATTTTGATTATTCGGTACATGAGGCGCTGTATCTTTCTGAAAAGGAAGAAGCAACTATCGTCAGCACAATGCAAAATATCGGTCAGGAATATCACTCCAACATTGATAAATTCAGCCAGGGCATCATCATCGCCCAGGTGGAATTACTGCTCAATTATGCCGACCGCTTTTATCATCGGCAATTTATTACCAGGAAAATAACCAACCATAAAATCCTGGATCGTTTGGAAAGCATTCTTACCAAATATTTCAATAGTGAAGACCTGGTAAAACAGGGATTACCCACTGTTCAGTATATTGCTGACACCTTAAACGTATCGCCCGGCTACTTAAGCGGGTTACTAAAAGCATTAACAGGACAAAGCACCCAGCAACACATTCATGATAAACTGATAGAAAAAGCTAAGGAAAAGTTGTCGGTCACCGGTTTATCAGTAAGTGAAATTGCCTATGAATTGGGTTTTGAGCATCCGCAGTCGTTCAGTAAGTTATTCAAGACAAAAACCAATATTTCGCCGCTGGAATTCAGGCAGTCGTTCAATTAATAAAAACGCCAGCTATGCAAGTTAAACTCCGCCTGAAAGGTGAAATTTTGACAGCTGAAACTGAAAAAATTTCATTTTTTGGAATGATTTTTTTTCAGTTTGTAATCCTCCCGGTTATTGGCATTTTCTTTGATTCAGGATATATAGTTTAATTAATTTAAGAAGTTCAATCATTAAATTTTTAAGGAGAAAGACCTATGACATTGGTTAAATTTAATCCCGAAAGGAAAAACAACACATTATTGCCAGGCTTTAATGATGTTTTCGAATCATTCTTTAACGATTCTTTTTTTTCTGACCGAATGATCACCCGTGTACCAGCAGCCAACATCAGCGAAACACCTGATCATTACCATGTAGAGCTGGCCGCACCCGGCCTGAAAAAGGACGATTTTAAATTACAGCTCGACCAGAATGTGCTGACTATTTCGGTGGAACAACGTTCTGAGGATACCAGTGCAGAAAAAAGCTACAATAAGCGCGAATACAGTTATAGCTCGTTTGTAAGATCATTCACTTTACCTGAAAGCGCTGACGATAATAGCATCGAAGCCGAATACGCCGACGGCATACTAAAGATAAATATTTCAAAAAAAGAAGAAGCCAGGGCTGTGCGCAGGCAGATAGAAGTTAAATAATCCAATTTTTGATCTTCTGGTAGAGGCCCCTCAACGAGGGGCCTTTTCTGGTTAAAACATTAAGGAGATGGAAAGTCGTTATTTTGTTATGCTGAGTTTGAAAGGCATGGGAGGCCACGAATGTTTTGGTCAATTTTTTTTGGGAGATGATAAAAAATATGCAATTGATGTTTTTTCGGCCATGAAAGGAAAAATCGACCTAATTAAACAGGGCATGCTGCATATGGACCTAATGGAAATGGCAGACGAATTACCCGTCAGGCTTAACACGATCTGCTGTAACCTCGACGAGTTTACCTGTAATTGCAAATTCATTGCAAAAGAAATTTTTCGCTTAAATACTGTTGAAGAGCTTTCTTAAAGCATCACCCAAAAAATGTTCCCAAAAGGTTCTTTTAATGCTTTTGCAAAAATCGGTATTAAGGGCCGTTTCTTGTTTTTTTACGAATTTGGAATTTCCTGATAATGAAGTTTTCACGCGTTTGACAGAATGGCAAAGTGCAAAAATGTGAACATTATCGCCAACCAGGGCCCTATTTCATTTCCTCCTGGATTGCCCGGTAAAACTCGTTGAGGTGGCGTGTGCCGATGATATATACAAGGCCGTCGCGATCTGTTAGGTGGATAGCATCCTTGCCCGAGGTGTAGAAACGGATGGTGCCTTTTTGGTGCAGATTATATACAGGGTTGTTGAAAAAGTAACGGCTGTAAATGCCTTTTTCTATTTTAACAATGCTGTTGAGGTCGATTTTTACCAGCTTGGTAGTCCACAGGCCGTCTATCAGGATGCTTTGGTTGATAACCCGTGTGCGAAAATGCAGGAAAAAGCCCATAATGATGGATATGGTGATGATCCCGAATCCAGCCACGGCCAGGATGTCGGCCTTTTCGTTAGCGTCAGTAAAAAAGTTAAAGGTGTACGCGGCAAAACAGAACATAGCCAGCATCAGGCGAATGGTGATGGGTATCCATTCCCTGCCCAGGTATTGCTTTTCGATGAAGGCTGGTTTGTCGCTCATAATTTTTAATTGCGTCCTTTTTTATTCACCCGGTCATCGCTATGCTTGACCACCCTCTTTCCGCTTCGCGCAAAGAGGGTTTTTATTCTCCGCCAAAGGCGAAGAGTAGTCTGGTGAGCTGATACAGGATCGCTCATGATTTATACAGTTCGAAGATAGTAACTTTTTTAGTTTTCGCGCTTACTTTATACCTGTTATCAGGCCTGTAACCGCCGATCCAGATGATATCACCATTGCCGTTCACCAGCAAAGGGATCTGTTTTTTATCATGCAGCGGGATTTTTAGCCCTATGAAAAAGTCGCTTAGCTTTTTTTTTGTTTTCATTCCCAGCGGGTAAAAATAATCACTTTGCTGCCAGCTGCGCACAGTTAACGGGTAGATGAGCAATTCCGTATCGATAGAAACTGCAAAAGGGTTATCCTTAATAATGAGCGGCGAATCGTCATGCAAAATACTGAGGCGGTATGCGCAGTAGTGGACCTCATGGTCGCCTTCATTAATTATTACTGATGCGGCAGGTTCTGCCTGTTTTTTTGAAAGGATCAGGTACTGGCGGTCTAATATCAAAGTAAAATCAACGGATTCAAATACCCGTCCGGAATGTTTATCCAGTGATGAAATGATATCTTCCACCGTTGATTCATTGAAGCCGTATTCCTGTAATAGCCCGTACAGCAGCAGGCTTTTGGGATTTAGCTTTTTAACTTCATCAATGGGTATGCGGATATCATTGTCATGGGTGATAAACAGATCTTTCCTTAATTCATCAAGCTTTTGCTGCAATAATGTCTCCAGGTTGCGAAAGTGGGCCAGGTTGCGGTCAAACGTTTCCTCCAGTGCAGGGTTCAGCTCCTTTAGGTTGGGGATTACCTCAAGCCTGATCTTATTTCGAGCATACTTGGCGGATGCGTTCGAGCTGTCTTCGACGTAGTTCAGTTGGTTTTTTTGAATGATGTCATCGATCTCCTCCCGTTTTAAAAACAGCATCGGGCGTACCAATTTCCCGTTTTTGGGCAGGATGCCATGCAAACCCGCGATACCGGTGCCGCGTGTAAGGTTGAGCAATATTGTTTCGATCGCGTCGTTTTGGTGGTGTGCAAGCGCGATAACATCATAGCCAAATTGTTGACTGATCTGTCCGAACCAATTATACCTTAGTTCGCGCGCTGCCATTTGGATAGAAATTTTCTGATCTGCCGCGTTTTTTTTGGTATCAAAATCAATGTTGTGAATGGGCACGCCAAGTTCTGATGCCAGGGTGTTTACAAACGCCTGGTCGGCATTGGCTTCGTTGCCGCGCAAGTGGAAATTGCAATGGGCGATGGCGAAGTTAAACCTGGCGGCTTTGAGCAGGTGAGCCATCAGCACGGAATCCTTGCCGCCGCTTACGGCAGCTAATATTTGATGATGATGCCCGAAGAGGTCATTTTTTGAAATAAAATCCGTAAAGCGTTCAACCGGCAGCATTGTCAAAATTATTAATTTAATAACCCCATCCAAAAAACTAATTTTGCCTCGTGATCAAGTCTGTATTAACCTTTTTTATGCTGATGGCTGTGACAACTGTTATGGCGCAACAAAAATCGGTCATTCATATTACAAAATCCTCCAGCGTGCAGGGCGGCAAAGTGAATGGCGTTGAGGTGCTGAAGGTTTACGACGCCACTTTTCAACAGGATTATTCGACCCTGCAATCGGATAGCGCTTATTTCCATCAAAAAGAAAATACATTCGATGCCTTTGGACATGTGGTGATCACGCAGGGCGATACGATGCATATCTATTCGGATAAACTGAACTATAACGGTAATACCAAAATTGCTATCCTGACCGATAATGTGCGGATGGTAGACAAGGATGCAACACTAACCACCAATTATCTTACCTATAACACTGCAACCCGCTATGGTACTTACACCGGCGGGGGTAAGCTGGTAAATAAGGACAATATCCTCACAAGTAAAAACGGCTACTATTTTGCCAGTACGCGCGACTCATACTTTCGGTATGATGTGCACCTGCTAACACCGGATGCGCTGACAGTTACAGACACCATGCGCTACAATTCAGGTAGTAAAATAGCCTATTTTTATGGGCCGACGAATATCTACGGAAAAAAAAAGGGTAAGGATAACGATACCCTTTACACGGAGAATGGTTCATACGATACCAATACCGAACAGGCCTTTTTCGGGAAGAAGAATCAGTACAGGCAAGGCACAAAGACCCTGACCGGCGACAGTCTTTTTTACGACAGAAAGAAGGGATTTGGCCGGGCTATCAATCATATCATCTTTAAGGATACCGAGCAAAAAATGACGCTGAAGGGCGACCTGGGTACCTATTATAAAGCGGACGAACGCACCGTGGTAACCCAAAATGCCTACGCAGTGATTGTGACGGAAACGAAAGATACTTCCAAAAATGATTCGCTTGCCAGGGCGCCTGCAATTAGTCCGGATAAAAGCAAAAAAACAATAGCAGATACCGCTAAAGGCAAGCCGGATAAACTAAAGCCGCCGCCGAATACGATGCCGGTTAACACCACTGTCAAAGTGAAGGTGCAGGATAAGCCGGTAACAAAAAATACAGTTGCTGCCAAAAGCGATACTGCGGTTGCGAAGCCAAGGAAAAAAGGGAAGGCCTTAACACTGTCCAAACTGCCGGTAGATACATCGATCCATAAGAAGGATACGACAAGGATGAAGCACGATTCCATTTATATGACGGGAGATACGCTTGAAACAAGAGTGATCACCTGGAAGGACCTGAAGGACATACAGGAGAAGATCAGGTTGTCGCATATTATCGATACCACGATAAAGGCGCCTTCGATTGTGTACAAAGGGCCGGTGAAGCATATCGATCTTTCGCCGCCCGCAATACTGCCGGATACATCGTACCTGCACCGCAATTATTTTGGTGCGCCGAAACCGGATACAACCAAACAGAAAAAACTGGTGGCTAAAGGAGATAAAAACAAACCGGCCGATAAAGATAAAGCGCCTCCGCCACTGCCAACCGGAAAAAAATTGAGCAAGCAGGATAGTGTCAAACAGGCCGGTAAGATAGATTCGGTTTTTCTGACCCGGAAAATCACGCTGAGCGATACCTCGCGGGTGAGGATACTGAGCGCCTTCCATCATGTTAAGCTGTTCAAATCGGACTTGCAGGGAAAATCCGATTCCGTCTTTTACAGTAGCGGCGATTCTACCATCCGGATGTATGTGAACCCGCTGGTATGGACCCAGGGCTCGCAGTTGTCTGGCGATACGATAAACCTGCAGATGAAGGATAAAAAGCTCAATAATATGGAGCTTTTTCCAAACGCCTTTGTCGTCAATATCGAGAAGGATGATTCCATCCATTTCAACCAGATGGCCGGGAAAAAGATGCGGGGTTTCTTCAAGGATGATAAGCTGGAAAGGATGTATGTATCGGGCAATGCGGAGACCATCTATTTTTCGCGCGACAGCGGAAAAATAAGCGGCCTGCAGCGATCCCTCAGCAGCAGGATACGGGTAAACTTTAAAGACAGTAAGGTTACTACCTTAATGTTTATAGCAAAGCCAGAACACCGGTACGGGCCGCTCAGCAAATTTACAGAGGAGGATAAAACACTGAAAGGTTTTATCTGGAAACCGAAGGAACGTCCGGTATCCAAAGAGTCGATCATCCCGTCATTGAACAAAAATAAACCTGTAAAAACAGATAAAGGCAAACCGCCTGTCAAAGGGAAAACGGGCGCCAAAGGTCCGCCGGGAAAGAATCCAGCCGGTAAGAACCCGCCTGCCATTAAAGCCGGGCAGGATACGAGTAAGGTTAAACCGGGTAACGGAGTTGCACCTGTTATCAAAACGGGAAAGGACAGTATCCCAAAAAAGCAACCTGATACGACTAAGAAAGGTAAAGATACATCTGCGGTTAAAAAGCCAGTGGTTAAACAGGATCAGTAGTGTTTTTATTCAAAAACGCCACTAATTTCTCAACGGCTTTGGCGCGGTGACTGAGTTTATTCTTTTCCTCCAGGCTCATTTCGGCAAAGGTAATATCGAAGCCATCAGGCTGAAATATCGGGTCGTACCCAAACCCATCGGAGCCGATTGGCTGATGTCTGATCGTGCCTTCAACAGTGCCTTCAAAAAAATGCTCTTCGCCGTTCCATACCAACGATATGACACTGATAAACCGGGCCCTCCTGTTTTCGGTACCCTCGAGTTTTTGTAATACTTTCCGGATGTTAGCGGGATGATTGCCATGTTCGCCGGCATAACGGGCAGAATATACGCCTGGCTCGCCATTTAATGCGTCAACCTCCAAACCGCTGTCATCACCAAAGCAATTCAGCCGGTATTTTTCATAAACATAGTGGCTTTTGATCGAGGCATTCTCATTAAAAGTGACCCCGGTTTCTTCAATATCTTCATAGCAGCCGATGTCTTCCAGGGTTAGCATATCAATGGCACCTTTAAGTTTATCGGCGACTTCTTCCAGTTTATGCCCGTTGTTGGTGGCAAATACAAGTTTTACAGGCATATTAAAGATTCTTCATTTGTTCCCAAAATGCCTTTTTGTTTTCGACATTGGTCATCATCTCATCAAAGCCAAAAGTGTATAATGCTTTGATACTGTCCTGGTTTTCAATGGTATTGAATTTTAGTTCCGCAATTCCGGCCGGGATGGATGATTTTCCTAAAACAAGCAGCGTCTGGGGTTTAAAAAATGCTGAAAGCCGGCCGTGATCCGCCCCGTCATGCCTGGCAAGGTTAAGGATCGCGACATCTTCCCGGCGAAGGCCCTTGCGATTCAAAATGCTCTCCAGCGCTGCCAGGTGATCATCCTGGATAAATTCATGGCCGCTGTAATTAACCAGTACCAGGAAATTCTTTTTGTTTGATCCAAGGTAATTAAAAACGGGTTGCGGCGTTTCTATTGCTGGTGAGGGCATTGGAGCGCCTGTGTATTGGTTTTTATCCTCATCAAGCAGGTATATTTCATCCTGCAGGATGAAACGCAGGGCATTTTTATCTTCAACTTTCACTTTTAACAAATTTTAACCAAAAATAGTTAATTGTTAGAGCCATTATCAGCATATTCGCACAAAATATTCATGCGCTTGTGCTGATAAATTTGCACCTTTGCATGTTTTGCAACATTCATAAAGTACATGAGAAAGATTGGGATAGCTTTAGTTTTAAGTATAGTTTTAGCAATATCGTTTGCCAACGCACAGCCTGTGCGTACACTGGATAAAATAGTAGCGGTGGTTGGCAGCAGTATCGTGCTGAAATCAGATATCGAATTACGTTATGCCAATTACCTGGTTTCAGGAGGGCAACCTAATGAAGCCATTAAGTGTGATATTACGCAAAGTTTCATTACACAAAAATTGCTTGCCCAGCAGGCCGTGATCGATAGTGTTACCGTGAAGGATGACGAGGTTGATAACGAGGTTGACCGCAGGATGCGCAGCATGATAAGCAGGGCAGGCGGACAGGAAAAGCTTGAGCAATTCCTGGGCCGTTCTACTATACAATATAAAGATGAGATACGAAGTGACATCAAAGAAAACATGGTGGCAACACGGATGCGCGGTAAAATAACCGAGAAGATCAATGTGACGCCGATGGATGTTGAGAATTTCTTTAAAAAGATGGCAAAGGATAGTCTGCCGACCTTTAACAAAGAAGTGGAAGTAGGCGAGATTGTCTTTCAGCCTAAACTGGATAAGGACGAGAAACAGCTTTACAGGGAAAAGGCCGAAGAATTGCTGGCCCGTGTAAAAAAGGGAGAAGATTTTGGCAATCTTGCGCGTTTGTACTCAAATGATACGGGTTCAGCGCCGGATGGCGGTGACCTTGGTTTCGCCGACCGCAGTACTTACGTAAAGGAATTTGCTGCCTGGGCTTTTAAACTGAAGGCGGGCGAGGTATCACCGGTATTTGAAACGGAGTTTGGTTTCCATTTTTTGCAGGTTATCGAGCGTCGCGGTGAGCAGGTGCATGTTCGTCACATACTGGTTACTCCGATTACTACCCAGCCAAGTCTTGACCGCGCCAAAGCTAAAGCCGACAGTATTTATTTGTTGCTTACCAAGAACAAAAACCTGGATTTTTCGGCTATCGCGACTTTTTACTCTGATAACAAGGATACCAAATATAACGGTGGTATGATGCTTAACGCTGATAATGTGGAAACCCGTACCACTTATATTCCTACCGATAAACTGGACCCGCAGGTTGCACTGACCGTCGATACCATGAAAGTAGGGCAATCATCAAAACCGCAATTGTTTACTGATCAGGGAGGAAGAAAAACCTACAAAATCCTTTATTTAAAATCTGAAACGGACGCCCACAAGGCAAATTTGAAACAGGATTTCCCGAAAATAAAGGCGGCTGCGCTGGATGATAAACTGAACAGGGTAATAAGCCAGTGGTTCGAGAAAAGAAGAAAAGAAACCTTTATCAAAATCGACCCGGAATTCAGCGTTTGCCCCCAATTAAAGGGTTGGGCCAATACGCCAATGACAATGCCGGCAACAAGCGCAACAAATAATCCTTAAGTACTATTATGCAACACCGCACGGATGTGGAAGCTGCTGACGCATTGAAGGATGCTTATAAGCACATAACTTCTGAAATTGGCAAGGTTATCATCGGGCAGGATGAGGTCGTGAAATCCGTGCTTATTTCTATATTCAGTAACGGGCATTGTTTGCTGGTAGGGGTGCCGGGCCTGGCAAAGACCCTGCTTGTACAAACCTTAGCGCAGATACTCGACCTGGATTTTAGCCGGATACAATTTACACCCGACCTGATGCCATCAGACATTATCGGTTCGGAAATATTAGGCGAAGACAGGAACTTCAAATTCATATCCGGACCTGTTTTCGCTAACATTATCCTTGCAGACGAAATAAACCGTACCCCGCCAAAAACCCAGGCGGCACTGCTGGAAGCCATGCAGGAAA
>Ga0157378_10001637_pt1 | contig 20265 bp, 23 predicted proteins | sample M65metaG_FD_115309 | JGI IMG/M metagenome (GOLD analysis project Ga0157378, IMG submission 115309) | Miscanthus rhizosphere microbial communities from Kellogg Biological Station, Michigan, USA - M6-5 metaG | ecosystem: Host-associated > Plants > Roots > Rhizosphere > Soil | place: USA: Michigan...
GGATGGGAGATTCAGCAGCATGCTCGAGAGACCGTCACCGGTCTGCGAGGCATTTAGATTGGTTCCGTAAGTCGCGCTGGTCGGGAACTGATCAAACCCCACGCTTGCTCCCCAGCCATCATCGAAACTATGAATATGATAGAACATAAAGCCGGCGCTGAACGTGTGCGCCCCCTGAACTTTCTGGAAGTCGGCATTGATCGCGTGAGATCGGATCGGACCGAGGGGAATCGCAAACTGGTTGGTTCCGCCAAGACGCGGATTCAGGTTGATCTGGGGCACGATCGGAATGTCGTTTCGCACAGGTTCGAACGCTGCTGTGTTCGTGGCGTCTAGCAAAGCTGTGCCGCCCGGGACGTTGGTAGTACCGAAAAAGGTATAGTTGTAACCATAGTGCAACGACATGAGAAAGGTAGGCGTAAACAGATGCGAGTAGCCCACGGCGAGTACGCGGGCGTGGTTCTTCGACGTATTTGCGCCAGCCAGCAGCGAACTCGCAAAAGTTTCATCGGGTTGCGTGTAATAGAAGTTTCCAGACAAGGTGTCGTTGTTTGAAAAGGTGTGATCTATTCGGACACCGAATTGATCGTTTGAGATTGTTTGAGGGCTCGTGACTGCCAGGTTCGGAAAACTGTTCCCGCCAGGACCGAAATTTGGCAGAGGATAAAAGGCCTTGAGGTACGCAAGCGCTTGGGCGTTCAGAAGACCGGTTGGAATTACGTTCCCCGGGAAGGGATCGCGCACGGAACCGCTGCTCTGCGCAACTAACCCTGTTGTTGGGTCGACCTGCCCTGCACTTACCGTTCGAGTGCTATAAGGATCGTAGATTTGACCTACCATCACGGGTCTACCCAGTGGGTCGACAATGGAGGTGTTGGTTGTGGGATCGACCGCCTGCTGGCCGGTCAACAAGTCTGAAAAATTTCCACCCAGCTCAGCAGCCGTCGGAACGCTGTTGAACAGAGTGAAACCTTGAGTTGACCGAAAGCCCTCCCAGTAGCCAGAGAAATATGTCTTGGCCTTGCGCCCGTCGTAGATGCCCCAAGGTGTCGGCAAAATGACAGGCCCGCCGACTGTAACGCCGTACTGATTCTGACGAAAGGCCGGCTTCTTGACTTGCGCGAAATTGTCAAAAAAGTTTGCTGCATCGAACTTGTCATTTCGTAAAAACTCCCAAATGGACCCGTGAAGTCCATTGCTCCCCGATTTTGTTACTACGTTTACGTTGGCTCCTGACGAGATGCTGAACTGTGCGTCAGTAATCTGGGATTGCACATTAAACTCCTGAATGGCGTCGGGAGGAGGGCTGATTGCCCAAGTATTCGTGTAGATGTCATTGTTAAGAACTCCGTCCAGAGTGAAATTGTTTTGCTGACCCCGCTGGCCGTTTACCGATGGACTTATTCCGCCGCCGCCAATGGGAATAACAAACCCATTCTGCTGGCCGCTCTCCTTGGGGGCGGCACCTGGTGTTAGCAGCACGAGCTGCGTGAATTGTCGTCCGTTCAATGGAAGATCCACCACTTGCTTGGAACCGATCACTTGACCCAACGTCGCATTGGCGGTCTCTAGAACTGGGGGAGCAGCGCTTACCTCAACTCGCTCCGTTACGTCTCCCACTTTCAACGTGTAGTTCACTTCCAGATCTTGGTTCACGAGAAGTTCGACGTGTTCTTGCACAACGGTCGCGAATGATGGTTTCGACACCGTCACCGAGTATCGCCCGGGAGGCAATTCGGTAAGGATGTACAAGCCGGAGCTATTTGCGGCGGCCACGCGGACTAGACCAGTGGCCAAATTGGTAACCTTTACAGACGCGTCCGGGATCGCAGCACCCGTTCCGTCGGTCACAGTTCCGTGGATCGTGCCATTCACCGTCTGCGCAAATGCAACCCCCCGTATCCCCAGACCAGAGATGATCGCCCACACCAACAGAATTCCGACCGCCACACCCCTCTTCGATAACATATGCCCCTCCTTTCGGTCGTCACCCTTCGAGAGCCCGTCACCAAAACTTTGCTCGGGACCATCCAGCGTGTCGGGACACTAATGCAACGAATGTGGCCAAGTCAATCTTTTTTTGTTTCTTTTTTATTCTAAACGAAACATCTAGGTTTCTTTTATCCACGCCCAGCAGTCTTGGGTCACCGCCCTTAGCTCATGGTTGAGGCAGAATTGATCGCGCCAAGACAGACTCGGCCCGAGCGCGGACCAGGATTTGGCGAGGCTATGTTCAACAAAGGCGGGTACTTAAGATAGAACCAGATTTGGAGGACGCTCTTAGACGCGCGTGATTTGTAAGTGTGCCTTCTCGAAGGGTGCCAACATTTCGTCGGTAGCTCCCGAATCCGTAACCAGGAGATCTAACTCAGATGTCTGGCAAATACGCCAGCCGGCAATTTTTCCGAATTTTGTGTGATCAACCACTGCAATTTTTCTGCGTGCGTGCCGGACCATGGCTGAATTCACGTTCGCTTCTTCGGGGCTATAACAGGTCGCTCCCGATTTTGCATCGATGCCATCAGCACCGATGAAGAGAGTATGAATCACCAGGTGAGAAAGACTCTGAACAGTGGTGGGCCCGACGAGCGAGAACCATTCCCCATGTAAATGCCCGCCGGTAACGAAAACATTCAGATCTTTGCGCTTAGAAAGCTCCATCGCGACATTCACGGTGCTGGTGACGACCGTGATCTTCTGGTTCAGCGGCAGCCCACGAATCACCTGGGTAGTAGTAGTCCCGGGGGTTAAGGCGATGATTTCCCCTTCCTTAATTAGTGCGGCGGCCGCCCTTCCAATCCGTCGCTTTTCATCGGCAAGTTTCTCGACTTGATCCTGAAAAGAACGGTCATTGCGAAAAGGTTCGTAAAACAAAGGTGCTATGGAAACCGCACCGCCGTGCGTTCGCCTGAGCCGACCCTGAGCCTCAAGGGCGTCCAGATCCCGACGAACCGTTACCACCGTTACATGCAGCTGCTGGCTGAGTTCTTCGACAGACACCGAGCCGGTCTGTTGCAAAGCGGTGAGAATCTTGTTCATCCGGGTTCGCTGCTTGTCGGAACTTTCGTCGTTACCCGATGATGAAACAAGATCGCCAACCGAGTCGCCCTCAAAACGGTCTCGCTTGATCAATTCAACCTCCCGTAAGGGCCTGACTCTTCAACAAGCGTTAGGAAGAGAATTCGACTCACCTTTGGTTCCCAACTGAAATAGCCTTATATCTCGTCGAGGAGGGAAACTCAACTCGTTGACTGGGGCTGGTACTTTTGTTGATTTTTCACATGCCACCGACTACCATCACCCTTATGAAGTCGCAAAATTTTGGAGAAATTCCCCATATTGACTGGATCAGCGGTCACTTTGTCGGCCATGATGTTCGCGAGACCATGAAAACATTGGAGCAAATGCAAGGGCTCTTTCACAGTCGTAACGATTTGGAGCGGATGGATTTGAATACAATCGTTTACCGAGTTCATTGGTACGCACCTGTCCCGGAAGGAACTCCAGGCGGCTTGTTTTGGGGTACAACAGTGATCGAGCCGGGCAGAGTCGGAGACGAATATTTCATGACGAGCGGTCATTTCCACGTCGAGCGCAACCGCGCAGAGTACTACAGTTGCATCGTAGGAAGAGGGATGGTCATTATGATGGACACTGCTCGGCGGACTTGGGCGGAGGCGATGGCTTCGGGAAGCGTTCACTATATTCCTGGAAACGTAGCTCATCGCGTCGCCAATACCGGGCAAACGCCGCTCAAATTTGTGGCCTGCTGGCCCAGCGATGCGGGTCACAATTACGAGGTGATCCGTCAAAAAGGCTTTGGGGCCCGTCTGTTCGCATGCAATGGTGAGCCCGTTTTGGTGCCAACCGAGTAGTTTTTTCTTCTCTCTTTCAAAGCTGCCGTCTTCCGTTGCTAGAAAGGACCCCGCGCCATTCGTCTGCCGAGCCACATCATATCCTTGACAGAAAACCTGGATATAGATAGGGTCTACTTTCTATTCGCGCATAAACGAAGGCGATTTGCTCCGAAAGACTGCGGAACGATCATAACTGCCCTAACCGAATTCGAGGGGGCGCGCGCAACGATACTGAGTCAATGTCTCGAAAATCAAATTACGACAAGTATCCTTGCGTTCCCATTGACACTTCTGGGTCAGAATGTTTGACAGGTTGGCCACAAATTCTTCAGCGGCTCAATGGCCTCGCAAGTCTCAACAAGTGTGTGGCTTGCGTGGAATGTTATCCTGGCACGTTTGAGCGAGCGATCAAGAAGATCTTAGGGGAAGGGTTACATCCCTCAGCGGAGATCTTCACCCCGGATCTTCTGAAGCCCGCGATCAAAGTCGACACAATGTTACAAGGTGTTCTGGGTGACGACCCGGTGTTTGGTCGAATGAGTGCCATTCGGCTTGAGGATTTCTTCGATGAGTGGAAACTCGCAAGAGCCCGAGAGACGGTACGGAGTTGGAAAACGGGACTGCTGCTCATTGTTGGCACTGGCGCCGCGCTGGTCTCGCGGGAGCCAGAACTTCTTGTGTATGCGGACATGGCCCGTTGGGAGATTCAGTCTCGGCAACGGCAGAATGCCATCGGGAATCTAGGAGCGGACAACTTAGAGGAGAGCGCCAGCGCAAAATACAAGCGCGCGTTCTTCGTCGATTGGCGTACTGCCGATCAGTTGAAGAAGGAGCTTCTACCGAAAATCGATTTTCTGATCGATACGAACGGTGACGTACCCAAGCTGATAGCCGGGTTCGCTCTGCGCGAAGGATTGCGTAAAATCGCTCACCACCCTTTCCGAGTAGTTCCGTACTTTGATCCCGGCCCTTGGGGGGGACACTGGATGGAAGCAGTATGCGATCTTCCAAAAGATGTGCCGAATCATGCGTGGTGTTTTGATTGTGTTCCTGAAGAGAATAGTCTGCTTCTCGGTTTTGGAGAGGCTTGTCTTGAGATCCCTGCTATCGATCTTACGTTTCTCCACCCACGAGAATTGCTCGGTCAGGAAATCTATTCCCGATTCGGAGCGGAGTTCCCAATCCGCTTCGACCTCCTCGACACGATGGGTGGAGGCAACCTCTCGCTGCAAGTGCACCCAAAGACCGAGTACATTCGCCGCGAATTCGGAATGAACTACACGCAGGACGAGAGTTACTACCTGCTGGATGCTGGCGCGGACGGAAGCGTTTATCTCGGTCTGAAGCCGAGTGTCGACGCCGAAGCAATGATCCGCGACTTGCGCCTAGCACAGAACGGTGGACCGCAGTTTAGGGCAACAGAGTACGTGAACCAATTTCCTGCTCGGAAGCATGATCATTTCCTTATCCCCGCCGGCACAGTCCATTGCTCAGGCAAAAACAGCATGGTGCTTGAAATCAGTGCCACCCCCTACATCTTCACCTTTAAACTGTGGGACTGGGGACGTCTAGGGTTGGACGGACTGCCGCGGCCGATTCACATTGATCATGGCAAAGCAAATATCGTTTGGAGCCGTGACACGAATTGGGTTCGACGGAATTTGATCAACCGCGTTGAGCCGATTGGCGACGGCCCAGCTTGGCGCGAAGAGCGCACGGGACTGCACGAACTTCAGTTCATCGAAACCCGCAGGCACTGGTTCACAGGTCCAACACCCCACGATACTGGTGGAACCGTCAATGTGATAAACCTCGTCGAGGGAATGGAAGCAACGGTAGAAAGCCCAAACGGAAGTTTCGACCCGTTCATTGTCCACTATGCTGAAACGTTCATTGTGCCTGCCTCGGTCGGTAAATATACAATCCGGCCCAGCGGAGACTCCTTGGGCCAGCGGTGTGGAACTATCAAGGCATTTGTTCGAAGTAGCGAGCTGCACTCTCGTATGGGGTAACTAGCGAAGGCGATTGTATGAACTTTCATCCAATGATTGACGTTCGGTTGAATCCTGCATCGCTTAGTTTCGACTACGGATCTGGTGTATTCGGCCCACAGTGCGAATTTCGGCGGATTGATGACATTCGCTCCAGCCTCCTCGACCCGCTCTGTTGCGGCCCCGACCCCGTTTATGCAATCGCGATGGATGTGGGCAGAATCTCACATCGCGATGAACTGCGTAGCCGAAGGTTGCTGTTCGGCGTAGTTGCTTACGCAAGCGGAAAACTCGGGAAAGAGTTCGTGCATTCCCAGGGGCATGTGCACGCGATTTCACGCCATTGTCGCTGCTCGACTCCAGAGCTGCTTGAGATTTGGCAGGGGAGTGCAATTGTCTATATGCAGGAAGCTGCCGAAGACAACCCCGGTCGTTGTTTTGCTGTAGAGGCTCAACCCGGAGGCAAGGTTGTGATTCCTCCAGGGTGGGCGCACTGTGTGATCAACGTTGATCCGGGTGAGGTGATGACATTCGGTGCATGGTGTGTGCGTGACTATGGTTTTGATTACCGTGCAATCCGAGCGCACGGCGGCCTTGCTTGGTTTCCTCTGGTGGATGAAAGCCGGGGCGTCAAGTGGGAACGCAATCCTACTTACGACGCATGTTGTATCGTTAAAAAGCACGCGCGTGAGTACCCGGAACTGAGCGTCTGGCGGGAAGTGCCCATTTACGAACAGTTCTCGAGAAATCCGGAGAGTGTTCAGTGGATTTCAAATCCGGCGAAGGTGGCCAGTACCTGGGAGAGGTTTGAGCCCTGAACAGCTCTACGGTCCGATGTGAGCCACGCCTTCGACCTCGGAACCTACAGAGTGGAGAAAACCGAACAATGAATGGGTCGGCCTTAGGATTTTCTCTGTTGTTCCTAGCAGGAACGATGAACGGGAGCTTCGCCCTCCCGATGAAGTTCACTCGCAAGTGGGCGTGGGAGAACACCTGGGCGATTTGGACGATATTTGCACTATTTGTCTTTCCTCTACTGCTCGCTTACAGCACCGTGCCACAGCTTAGCAGCGCCTACGCTCAAGCCGGACCAGAGGTCGTTTTGATGGTGGCCGTCTGTGGAGCAGGTTGGGGAATCGCCCAGGTCCTGTTTGGTTTGGCGGTGGAGGCAATCGGCATCGCTCTCACTTTCTCTGTTGTTTTGGGCCTATCAGCCGCCGTGGGCAGTCTTATTCCGCTCGTCCGACTACACCCTGACAAAGTCGTGAGCTCAGCAGGACTGGCAGTCATTTCAGGTGTAGCGCTTGTGCTTATCGGCGTAAGCATCTGTGCGCTTGCCGGCCGAAGGCGTGAAGCCGCACTGGGTGCGACGAAGGCGCGAACTTCAATTGCTAAGGGACTCGTATTTTGCACTCTCAGCGGATTGACCGCAGCACTGATGAATGTCGGTTTGGCTTTCGGGAGTCCGATTCTGGAAGCAGCGCAGAAAAATGGTGCGCCAAAGCTGTGGAGCTCGAATGCAGCGTTCTTGCCTTTGATGTTGGCGGGGGGGGTGCCCAATCTGGCGTATTGCATCTACCTCATGCGAAGAAACAATACCAGGAACCGCTTCCGCGAGGCCGGTAGCGGGAGCCATTGGTTTCTCGCTGCGCTGATGGCGATCTCTTGGTTTGGAAGCACGATTTTGTACGGCGCCTCCACCACGACTCTCGGTCAGTTGGGAACGGTACTTGCATGGCCTTTGTTCATGACGTTGATTGTGATCACCGCCACCATTTGCGGCGTCGTTACCGGCGAGTGGAAAGATGCAGGATCACAGCCTTTTCGTATGATGGTCTCGGGTGTGGGCGTACTTATCGCAGCCATTTTTGTTTTAGGTCTCTCGAGTCGACTGCTTTGACGGCCGTCTGCTTTCAACACCTTAGGTGCGCTTAGTTCATTTGCGCCGCAACGCAATACAAACGCTCCGGATGAACCCGCGGGCAGCATTTCCGGTGATCCACGCGCTCCTCATTGTCCATTGGCCTGTTTGGTCGTGGCCTTATGATTCTGCGAATGGGCGGGCAAACATCGGGATGGGATGCCTGCAAATCGAAGCCTGATTACAACGTGCTAACCTTCCGAGAGCAGTGGAACGGCTCCCAGCAGAGCTGCGTTGTTGCCCAGTTCGGCTACGCGCACTTGCACCTCGCCCCAAGGCGTCCAGGAATACTGGCGCAGATAGGATTCAATATACGGGATGATCAGGCCGGCGCTTTGCATCACGCCTCCTCCCATGACAATGATTTCCGGATCATAGGCATGAATCAAGCCCACTGCATCTGCTGCCCATATATTGAGACACCTGTCCCGAATGGTTACAGCAACCCTGTCGCCGCGCCCCGCCTCCTCGAAGAGCTCTTTGAATCCGACATGCGGATATTTTGAGAGAGCGCTTTGCGAAACTCCGGGCCAATCTTTGACCACGAGCGGAAGAGACCACCCGGAAGCCTCCGCTTCTGCGCATCCGATCCCGCCGCAAGTACACTTACGGCCAGTGAATAAGACCGGAATGTGACCTCCGAGACAACCGGCTTGAAAATGTTTTCCACGAAGCAGCTTGCCGTCGATCATCGCGACTCCGCCGATGCCCGTGCCCAGGGTCATCATCACAACTTCCGTGAAACCCCTAGCGGCCCCCGCGTAGAATTCACCTAAAAGGGCCATCCGCGTGTCATTCTCGATCCGCAACGGCAGGCCTAGAGTCTGCTTGCTCCACGCAGCAAGGTCGATTTCTTTCGCGTCCTCGTACTTCTCGTTAGTTGCCAACACGCGTCCCGCACGGGAATCTACGAGCCCGGCAAAACCAACGGCAACCGCGGAACACTCTGTGAGCGAGAGTCCCTTGGTATTGGCCAATCGATGGAAAACATCCACGACCTGCGGAAGCACTGCGCGCAGACTCTTCGCACGATCTGTGTCAATGGTCTCATGTGCCAGAATGGTTTGGTTCTCTACCAAACCGCAGGTGGCGTGAGTACCTCCGAAATCTATTGCCAGTGCTTTCATCGGAGTGTCCTAAGAAGTATATTCAGCGCAAGTCGGAGTCTCGGGAGATGGCAGATCTTTTCCCGAAGCCATTTCCAAACGCCAACCTGTCGCGAGCAAACGTCTCACCTGCGATTCAAAAGGCGAGGCAGGTCTATCGCATTCGTTTCCTACCCGATTCTTTTCTCCAGCCTTTTTTGGCGCTACTGGCAATGGAGCTATGGACATCATCTCCCATCCGACTGCCACTCCTTTTCGACAATTCGCGGGAAGTGGTACTCGACGTCTACAACCCCATCAGGCCGTTGAACACACTGTACCAGAGCTTGGGACGCTTATTTTGGGCGCGGCGGTGTACATAACGCACATTTCCAAAGAGAACGATCACCGTGCCATCCGTCATCTACGCAGGGGGAACAATTGTGAAGTGGCGACATCGCCGGCTGATACCAAGTTGGTTAGTACAGATCGGAGGTGCGGGCAAGCTTCCCGAGCAATATCAACGACGTGACTCAGCATGAAACCTGTGCAATTAACGAGGCGACATTGTACCAATGATTGATGCTGGCTGGGGGATCATACCTGATGAAGAAAATCGGTCACCCCCTTCAGACCTTTGGCGACAAAAACGGTAGCGCAACCTATCAACTCTTAGGGCTTTGTGACAAACCGAGTGAGACGCGTGCCGACCCGAATCAAAAAGCCGAATACAGCCACTTCCACCGTCTGCCCAGTTCGGAGTCCTTGTCTGGCACGCTCTTCTCGCACACAATGACCACCAACGAAGGAGGCTGTCCTGCCATGGAACATGCAGAATCTCCTATGCCAACCCGCATCTTCGGAGTCCCTTCTTGTCTAATTTGGGTTCTCCTTCAAACGCTGATTTCTTTACCCGTTTCCGCGCAGACGCGCGTCTCCCTCCAACCGTTTGCGCAACAGGTGCGTCAAGTAGAAACAAGCCTTGCGTACCTCGGACAGCCGTTGGCGCAGGGTGATCAGGACGCAATCAATCGGGCCGTCGGCAACCCGGACGAGGCCACGGCAATCTCGCAAATCGAGCAGGTCCTAGACAAGTACGTGCTTGCTGTTGTCGAGATCAATCCAGAAAGTCGAGTGAAAGTGCAACCCGGCCCAGCAAAGCCGGAACTAGTCGAGGCGGGCACCCGCATCTTCCTAGTACGAGTGATCAACAAGGCGGGGGTAACGGCAAAACTAAGAGTCGAGAGCCTGAACGCACTTCCGGTATTCGTTCCATCAGACCAAAGTTCGGAGCCATCCAAGAAGCTGTCGCCAGCAGATGTGCGAGACCGCTGGATGGACATCACACTCTACGACAAAGATCCTATGTCCGATCAACTCTCCGGTCTCCCACTCGAATACCGTGTGCTTGAAATTTACAGCCGCGACAAAGGACAGCGCTCCGCCAAGATTTCCTTCAACGTTGGCCAGGGTACTCAGGATATCGGCTTTCGCAACGAGACCGTCGTCTATTTCAACGCTCTATCTGCCCGCGCGTTGCGCCTGCTCGTTCGTGACGAGAATGGCGCCCCGTCCATGGCGGCCTTCATTGTCCGCGACACTCTGCGCCGCTTGTATCCCAATCCTTCTAAGCGTCTCGCGCCGGACCTCTTTTTCCAAGAGCAGGTCTATCGCGCCAACGGCGAGACCATTTTAGTTCCCGAGGGGACCTACACAGTCACCGCTTCGATGGGTCCTGAGTACCATCCTCAAACTAAGCAAGTTGAAGTTGTCGCAGCGGGACCAAATGAAGTTTCCTTCGCAATCCAGCGCTGGATCGATCCTTCAAAATACCGCTGGTACTCGGGCGACCATCACGTTCACGCTGCCGGATGCTCGCACTATCAGAATCCCACCGAAGGTGTACAGCCGGACGACATGGCACGCCAAATCCAGGGCGAGAAACTAAACGTCGGCGCGGTTCTAACTTGGGGACCGTGTTACTACTACCAGAAGCAGTTTTTTAGCGGCAAGGATCACCCGCTCTCAAAACCAGATGCCTTGATGCATTACGACCTAGAAGTCTCGGGATTCCCTTCCAGCCATGCCGGCCACCTGGTGCTGCTCGGCCTGACGAACCAGGACTACCCGCATTGCGTGCGCATCGAACAGTGGCCCACCTGGGATCTGCCCATCTTGCGCTGGGCAAAATCACAGGGAGCGTTGGCGGGTTTTGCTCACTCGGGCTTTGGACTTGAAGTAAAGTCACGCGAACTCCCCAACTACGAAATTCCCCCTTTCGATTCCATCGGCGCAAACGAATACATTGTGGACGTAACGCATCCAGACTCGGTTGATTTTATTTCTACGATGAACACCCCTTACATCTCGGAGCTCAACATCTGGTATCACACGCTTAACGTCGGATTCCGCACACGCATCTCCGGCGAAACTGATTTCCCATGCATCACGGACACTCGTGTCGGACAAGGACGCGTGTACGCCAAGGTGGATGGCCCGCTCAGCTATGGCACCTGGGTGGAGGCTCTTCACAGCGGCCGCAGTTATGTCTCCGATGGCCTGAGCCATCTCATGGATTTCAGCGCGAATGGAGTCGAAGTTGGTACGCAAGGTAGCGAGGTGAAGCTTCCCGTTGGAGGGGCGGTGCGCGTCCGACTCAAGGCCTCCGCCTACCTCACGCCGTCTGCGGGCGGCGAAGCGAGCATGGTAGTTGACCGAGAGCCCGCCTTTTTGGCTTCCCTCAATATCCCTAACCTCAGTGCGCGCTTTCCCGGCGCCACTTCCGCGGGGCGAATTCAGAGTCGACCGCTCGATCAGCAACCGTTCTGGCATATTGAGCGTGCGCGAGTCGGCAACACCCGAGACGTGAGCGTTGAGCTGGTGATGAACGGGGAACCGGTGGCTCACAAGAATCTTTTGGCCGATGGAGAAGTTCAGGAAATTGTCTTCGATGTTCCCGTTCAGCGGAGTAGCTGGCTAGCCGTGCGCATCCTAGGCTCCTCGCACACTAATCCGATCTTTGTCCTGGTCGACAGCAAACCCATTCGCGCTTCGCGTGCGAGTGCGCAATGGTGTCTGGCCAGCGTTAACCAATGCTGGACGCAGAAAGCCCCCAAAATTTCTAAGGCCGAACTTTCCGATGCGCAAGCTGCCTATGACCACGCACGTGAGGTTTATACCAAACTCGCCGCGGAATGCCCGCGGTAGTGTTCGAGGCAATTAGGAATTGCCTGCCGAAGATGAAGGTCTAGGGCAGTCTGCGCATACAAGCGGATTCACTGCTTTTTGAATGCTGCGTCCCAGTTCACGACGACGGTGATCGGGGAGGGCGACTTCTGCGGGACCGCCGTGACGATAATAAAGCGGCGGCCGTCAGGACTGACATCGAAACTGGGGAGAAAGGACTCCGCTTGCGTCTGAAAGAGAGGACGAGCCACATCTATTGCCACCTCCGAACTGCCAACGTCTTTTGCGCGGCAGCCATCGTAACGGGATCCCTCCCATAGATATTTGCGATTCCTGTAGCGATGACGATGCGACGGGTTCCCGCCAAGAGCAACCCGGCGAGGGTTAATGCTTCACGTCCGAATGCTTCTCCGAACCAAAGTGCTCCGAAGCCCCGGGCTTCTATTTCGGCGGCAATCTCCTGAGCGCGGGCTCCGGGAAGTGAATCCAACTGATTCGTCCAAATTCCAGTTGTTCCAAGTTGTAAAGCGCGCTGAGCCACGACTTCCCCCAGTCCGCAAGAGCTCGCTATTAGGATGAATTGAACGATGCGGTGGTTATGAAAACGGCCAGTAAGGCTAAACGGCTCGCAACGAATGCTCGCGATTGGCAGAACCATGCCAAGACTCTTGTGTCCTCGCCATTGTGCGCCACTTGCCCAAAATCCTCGATCTAGCCAGCCTGAGCATCGAACGGCTTACGGACTCGGAGGAGTCGCCGCCGGTTTCTGCGTAGCACCTTTGGCCGCAAGCGAGCGCACGAAGTTGACCAGGTTCCAGCGCATCTGCTCCGGCTGCCGGTCGCCTTCGCCAATCATTTTTCCCTTCCCTTTGGTAATGATGAAGAACAACTCTCCATCGGTCTTCCCGGCCAGCGTCGCCGGATCGCGCAAGTCGCGCATGACTAGCTTCATGGACTCCACGACTTCGCCTTTGCCGTCGCCTTTTGCGCCGTGGCACATCGCGCAGTCATAGCCGAATACGCGGCGCGCTGCCGCAAGGCCTTCCGGTGTGGGTTTTACGGGATTCGTTCGCGCACTGTCCTCTGGTGTGATTTTGTATTCTTCATCGGGCTTATTTTCTTGCGGAATATTCCCTAGTGAGAACGAAAGGTCCAAACCCGCAGACAGAAGAGCACTCAGTACAAGGAGAGATTGCTTCATAGCTGCCTCCTCGGATAACTGGAAGTTACCCTTTTCGTTGCAGAAGGCACACGCAAACCGCCAGACTTCCCGTCTTTTCAACAAGTATAAGCCTTCTCGGTCAGCTTTGAGCGTGGATGCGATCGGCGGGGACTTCGACCTCACTGACACCGCGGAAAGAGAACAGGAGCTTTACAAGATATTTTGGCGGCTGTTCGGAGGTCTGTTTCACGATGTGGCCAACGGCATCGGTCACTGCGGCCTGGAACATTACGCCTTCGGCCTGCAAGCCGGCGAGGTTCACGCGCACGAGTTGGCCTGCCTGGAACATCGGTCCTACAGGCAAATACTCGCCCTCTGAGGACTCGGATGCAACCGTTTCCTGGCGAGGCTTGAATCAGAACTTGTTGGTGAGGAAAACCCTATGAATGGGAACCTCGAAAGGTTCGGTCACGCTCGTCTCCACGTTGATCTGGAGGACCTTCCAGCGTTCACCTTTGCGGTCAACGAAGGAGCCTTGCTCGGGAACGGATTTATCACCGTCCATGTCAAGATCGATCTCTTCAGTTGTTGAATCGCCGTTGTACCGGAATACTATCTGCTTGGCTGCCCTCATACTTCACCGCCACTGAGAAGTCCCTTCAAACGGCGTCCACTTTGTTGCCGTCCAAAACCGGTCCGCCTATTCACTTGTAGAGCGTGGCGATCAGTGAAAGGCAGATCGTGCAGACGATCTCGAGCATGTCGTCTGCATCTGAGCTTTGCGGATCGGTTGGATCATCTTGCAACATGGTTCATATCTGGCGAAGCGCCCAAGGCTGAAATGGCCTTAATCCTATTCCTCGTGCTCGCGTTGCTTATCGTCGCTGATGGCGCTGCATACTTTTGGTATATGGCTAGAGACCCTGAAGACTCCTCGTTAGCCGAGCTTATTCGCAGAGACTTATCGAATGCCAGAGAATTGAAACGTCCTAGACTTTCATCTTCGGAAGGCGATGCCTTATAGCCTCAAATAAATAGCTCCACTCCAGACCTGAGCAATACTCCGCTGCGCTCGACTGAGGATCAGTGCGGGCCGTGCGGCTGAACGAGCGATTCAATACTTCCAAGGAGGCTCCATGCCTCGGTCTTTGGAACGATTGCGCTAATGCCCGCTTCCTTAGCTAGAGGTTCGATTCCGTCAATCCCCAGTATCGTAAATAAGACTATCGGAACCTTTGGGTTATCTGAGGACATCAATTGCGCAGTTTCGATTCCGTGATACCTAGGAGGTGTAGCACGCAATACCGGTATCGCTGTACGGGGACGTATTTGGGTTTCGAGGACAATACCGAGAAGTCTTGAGAAAGTCTGCAGGACGCATGCGTTCTAGGTGTACTGAGCTAGGCTCCGAGTCCCTCCGCAGCCAACTATCCGTCGCCAGTCAGCATTGAATTTTTATGAATTCAGGAAAGGATCGTATGGTTCCTTATCTCCAGTCTGCCTAGTCTTTCGAAGATTTTAAGCTTGGCCAGTTAGGAGAGCGATGACCATTGCGGAAACGATTGACGAATTTCTAGCCGAGCTTCAGAAAGACACAGAACGCAGAGCGAAGATGAAGTATCACTGGCAGACCGCCTGCGAAAACGCGATATCTGAAACAGACCCTGCAAAACGACCGGCACTGATTGCGTTTGCTGAAACTATCATGTACGCCCGTCGGAATTCCTTGGTCGGCGATCCGATTCCTTTCGAGGAACGGAAGGCTTTACAGACAGCAATAGCGAGGTTACGGAGCAAATAAAGCGATGTCTGTCGCACTCTCCGAGGTGGAGCGTTTACGGCAACGATTGCGCATGATGCCGGATGCCGAGCTTGTTCAGTTTTGTGATGCCGCTAGAATCCTATGCGCGGGTAAGAATCCGAGAAAGGCTTTTGAAGTGCAGCTTAAAGAAGCGCGTGCGGAATGGCTGAGGCGGCACAACAAGTAGGAGATGCCAGGCTGCCCAAGAGCCGGGCTGCAAAGAGCGGACAGCGTGGGGTTGCACAATCTTGTGCTTCTCGTCTAGAAGGGGGCAAAGGTTGCGCAACGAACGACTAAGCCTGACGTTTTGTTACGGAGTTGGATGCGGGGTTGTTCATTTCACGAACGAATGTGTCCATCCTGGCGATGATCTGGCGAATTTCTCTGAGAAGCGCTTGCCTCTCCGCCAAGTCGTGGGATTCCCTAAGACGACCGGACGCCGTCTCGAATTCGGCCTGCAGTACGGCGAATCGCTCGGCATTCATGGCAATAAGATAGCAGGAAGACCTATTTAGGGTCCTGTTCGTTCGCGGATTTGCCGCTCAATCGATTCCGCTTAGCTTCGAGGAGCCGGTTGATTTCCTGGACCAACACTTGCAGCTTAGCCGGGTCTTGTTCTCGCGCCGCCTGCGCACACTACTCCTTCCACGGTTCCTCGTTTTCACGCATACGCCACCCCTTTGCGGCCCATACACCACAAAAGCGAGGCTTTGTCTGTTCAAAGGGGAACTTCAGGCCCTGAACGTGATTGAGTCCAGCATCGAGGCGATATGGGCGAAAATTGCGACATCTGCGACGAGGACGAGTATTTCCATGTTGGGAAATTAGCCGCCTGGTGCGCTTAACGCAATCCAGAGAAACCTTCAGAACTTTCGTACCGTGAGGACTAGGAGCGAAGATTGCGAGATGGCCTTTAAGACTCTATTCTGAAATTAACGGTTGTAAGGTGTTAGAATCTGGCGATGAGCCAGTTAAGGTCGCCGGTTCCGGCGATAGGCACTACTCTCTATTTGCTGACGTTTGTCGGTACGGCCATCTATCCATATTTCTCGCGGGAGACTTTTTCGGGTTTACTCGCCGTGATGTTGGCGTGGCCGTGGATCGACTACCTTCCGAGTTGGCACTTCGCGATCCTGATCGCCGTGGCGCTAAACGCCGTCACAATTTATTGCATGTTAGCTCTGTGGGTTTCCGTCTTCGTCAGAGGCGGTGAGCCTGGTTGATTCGTGATTTTGGGGCACACCGGGCGCGGTCAACCAACAAAGAAGTCCGAGAACTGCCGGGCCCCGTCTTCTGTTCACTAAGTGAACTGACTGGCTCGAAACCCGCCAAGCGGAAATCGGTTCACGTGGTCAGTTCACTAAGTGAACAACCGCCCGGCCATGTTGAATTGACGCCGACAACTCCAAATGCCACCGTTGGCGCAATCTGAATCAAAGGGGCAGGAGGCAATGAACTTCCTTGAGAGGCCCTGCCCCAAAATCCCGCCAAACGCATACAAGCAGTTCACCATGTGAACTAATCCTAGCTACTAGCTAAGCTTAATGGATCGGCAAGCCATTCGACGCCAACGTGCGGGTGAATGAGCAAGAAGTCCGACCAGCAAACGCCGAAACCGCCAGAAATCGAGCCAACCGAGCCTTACGTTGAAGAATACGTCCGCGACGAAGTTGGGCGACTCCTTAGGAAATACAAACGTAAACGAAGAAAGCTCAAACGCCGCTCGAAGCCTGGACGACCATGAACCAGTTCACTTGGTGAAACGAGTGCCTAGGGCCTGCCCACATAGTGAACTACTTGATTTGCCCGATGGACCAGCAGGCCACGGCGGGCGACCCTAAAACCCGACAACTCGTATTTACCCCCAAGACCGGACCTGGCGTTCCTTCCACCCCGGAGGCGTCGGGTCTCTTTTTTTAATTCACATGGTGAACTGACCAACCTGAACCCCGCCAAGGCCCGAAAGCAGTTCACTATCTGAACCAGATCTAACAGCCATCCGAACAGACTCGTAGTCATCTGCAAGGAAAATCCTCGCCATATATGCGTGCCTTGCCTTCAGGCGTACTACGAAACGCCCTTGAACTTCGCGTTTTCCTCGCTCCCGGAGACGATCTCCTCAATGCATTCGATGAGCTTCCATGCTTCGGATTTTGGAATTACTCTACAAATGTCAGCGTTACGAGCAGGCGCTTCAAGTCCCCACAGGTCCAACAAGGTGAACAACACGATCGGCACGGAAGGATCAATCGCGTGCATTCTCCTTCCCACCTCTATGCCGCCTAAGTCGGGCATAGCTAAATCGAGGACAACCAAATCTGGCTCTAGTTCACGAAATCTTCTAACAGCCGAGGTTCAACTGTCCGCTTCCCCGCAAACTGTCCAGCGGGAGCTAACCATCGCAGAAACAACACGTCGCGTGGTCTTGGAATCGTCAACGACCAAAATTCTAGGGTTCATGGAATCCCCTTTGTGACATTCTTGCGATCGACAGCGTAGGCAGTGCATACCGTTTTTCCTGTAATTTCAGGGTAAGGGTAACGTTTTAACGCCAGAAAGCCACGATCCACCGAGCGCGACCAATGCCCGCCGATTCGTTAAGCTCACTACCCAAAGCCAAGGCTGCCTTCGTTGAGCCGATGGATTGTCTGTTCGACAGAAAGCCGGGTTCGTGCCGACCTCGAGTTGGCGGGCCAAACGGTCGCCTTGTCCCCTTCCTTTTGATTTCCGCTTAGAAAAACTCCCGAAGCCCGGGAGCAACTGGGCACTATCTGCGTACTGTTACTCCCGAAATCAGAACCGATGATCTCAATCAAATTGCGCAGAGTGCGGGAGTTACGACGATGGCAAGCAGAGTGCAATGGACAGTATTAGAATCCGAGAAGATCCGGACTCGCGCAAGTTGGTAGAAAGAGCAGTCCGCCGAGCCTTGACCCTTCAGTTGATTGCCGATTGCCGGTGTCAACCGGTTGACACGTCGTCCACGAATCGCCACCACGACAGACGGCACGATGGGATGCGCTTTAGACGTTTCTTCTTCCTGCATATCTCTTCCCGCTCAGCTATTTCTGAAGTGATTGGACCGCCTTTAGATTGGCACAGCGATTGCACGCCAAACCCTCGAGGGATGTAATCCCAGGGAGGAAAAATGATCGCATGCTTCTCGAATCAATGCGACTACTGCCGATCGTCAATCGTCTCAGGGCAAAGATGGGTTCGGGAGAAGATTTACGACCCCGCGCTCAATAGTCCAAGCTACAACCGTTACCACTCTGAAGTCTTCGCTGGACAGGGAGTAAGCTGCTGGGAAAAACACCAAATGGAACGGGAAATTGCCCGAACCACCGCCTACGCTGCTTAGAAGAGTCAGGAGATAGCGATGTTCTTGTCTTCATTTGACATTTTCAGGAGGGACCGTCGCGGAAATCACGTATTGCTTGCCGTGGCGGGGGACTTAGAGACTGCGCGCTGTCGTTTGAGCCAATTAGCCTCACTCATGCCTGGCGAGTACTTCGTTTTCGACTCACGAACCCACCAGGTCGTTGCCGCTGCGGAGGAATCTGAGTGGCAGGTCACATGAGCTTCTATTTTGATACAGGTATGCCGAGTATCGACCGAATCCGCTGACGATGAATCACCTCGCGTGGCGAACCGCCCCGACCTGTCTACCCAATTCGTAAAATCCGTCAATTTGACTTTGTGTTCGACTCGCACGTCCGCAACCGACACCTTGACGACGTTTGAACGAAGAGATCTCGAATTCGACTTAGTCCTGCGATCCAGCTGGCCTCTCTACGCCTTGTTCGCCTTTCGAACCCTTGCCCACCTTCTCTTAGCTGCTGCCGCGATCCGTGCTCTTCCCGCCGCAGACAGCACACGCTTCGTCATTTTGGTCATATCACGGTTAACTGATCGCTCGAGAGCCTCTGCCGCCGCACGGATGCCGCCCAATCGGTGCTGGAGCTTGCTCAATTGCTTTTCGATCTGTCGTTCTTCGCGTCTGATCGCCGCCAGAATATTCATCCAATCCTCCGCAGAGGAATGTATATCAAGCCGAACGCCGAGCCAAGTGGGTCAGAAAGTGGGTGCCTGTGTCACCTGTGGCGAGAGAGAAGATCAGCGGCCTCTTTCTCAACCGCTGCCCGTATAGCTAGGCACCCGATATCGCCCACAGCCTTGCGGAGTTGTTCGTCAACTTCGTCAGGGGCAATAGTTGTGAGCACTTCCATCCTGCACCGAGCGGCTCCACGCATTTCCTGAAATGAAACAATTCTGACTAGAAACGCCGATCAGCGCAATTCATATGGTTTTGGTCAGGTTCGTCGCGATCTCGAAGTGAAGAACACTCGATCAGTCAGCCCGAGAACGGAACTCCGCCGTTGGCAGACGTCCGCCAGGAAGGGTGGTTGGGCAGGTGGGGAGTGCTTTTCTGAGTTTTGTTAGCCCTCTGAGCAGTCCCCTTGGAAAGCCCCCTGTATTTTCGCAGACTTTGCTCCAAGGGTTGCCGGCTTTGCGTAGAGCCTCAATTAAGCGTCCATCCGCGACGACCCTCGGCCGACCAATGCGCTTCCCCTTGGCACGCGCGTTGCGGATGCCGGCCCGAACGCGTTCCACGATTAGCGCGCGCTCCAATTCGGCCACCGCACCTAGAACAGCGAAGATGAAGGTATAACTGGTTGTATACGAATACCTGGCGTTCTACTTGTTGACGTAGGAATCGAAGCATAGAATCCGGCTACGGCGTGCTTCCGCGGCCGGCCAGGCCCGATCGTGTGGTCGAATCGCAACGTCTCGAACCCACTGAACGAAACGTCACCGTTCCTTCCGTCACGATTTCCGATAGCAGCTTGTTCCCCGTCAGTAGAAGCTCCAACCTGCTTCCTTGGTTCGAGGGCGAGTATCCACCGGAAAAGTCAGGCCACCGTGTTGTTCAAACACGAAAGTCTCCGATTCCACCTATGCCCCCTCGGATAACCAAAGAAAGTCATAGGCCACGAGTCTCCGATAGGACCATGAGTTACCGCTTATCTGAGCGGATAACCGTTACGCTTGTTTTAGTTTCAAGAAACGCATGGCGTCGTCACCACAGTAAAATGGAACCACAGCTGGGAGGAACAGTCTCACCGTTTCGTGTGACGAAACGAAGCAACGACTTCCTGAGGAAGACCACTCGTCGATCGCGCGTGCCCGTTCAAACGATGGGGCTGAATGCCGAGACAAAAAAGTGTCGGCACCGAGCCGACGGCAAGTTCTGTCTCTTGA
>Ga0157378_10001638_pt1 | contig 20263 bp, 16 predicted proteins | sample M65metaG_FD_115309 | JGI IMG/M metagenome (GOLD analysis project Ga0157378, IMG submission 115309) | Miscanthus rhizosphere microbial communities from Kellogg Biological Station, Michigan, USA - M6-5 metaG | ecosystem: Host-associated > Plants > Roots > Rhizosphere > Soil | place: USA: Michigan...
TGCGTTCTTCCATGACCGACCGTTCCTTCCAAGGCATGGACACCTCCGTGCTGGACTAGTCCAGCACGGAGGTGTAAACCATGTCTCCGGAACGTTGTGTAAAGGGATGATCCGACCGCTCACGCAAAATTCACGTTGGTTCTGCAAACAAATCAGGTTCCTTCCAGTGTAGTAGCGCGGCGCCGAAAGAGAAGAGGCACGGTGCGCAAGCTCATCGTATTAGATCGGCATGAGCTAGAGCCCGATCGTGGCGCGCTTGGACCTGGATCGCAAGACGGTCCGCGAGTACTTGCATGGCCGCCGCAAAGAAATCCGCAGCGTTCCTCCCGAGCGAGCAAGTAGATCCCTATTGCCGCTACCTTCGCGAGCGGTGGAAACGATTCCGTGAGCTGTACCAACCCTCGCTATTCAGAAATTCAGCTTCAGTCCGAACTGTAACTGACGCGGGTTGAACGTGCCTCCAGCCTGACCGAACAACGGATCGTTCAAGCTTGCCATCTCTGCTTCGCCCAGCTGGAAATTGGTGTGATTGAACACGTTGAAGGCTTCTGCGCGAAATTGCAGCTGGAGCCGTTCGGGGAGTTGGAAGGTCTTAAAGATAGACGTATCTACCGCCCAATAGCTGGGCCCGAGAAAGGTGTTGCGACCCAGACTGCCTACGCAGCCCAAACAAGGCGCAGTGAAGAAGTCCTCGGGAAGATGGAAGCCGTCGGCCCATTGCGCGTCCGTTGCATCGACATGGTGCGCTATGGCGTTTGGACGGTCATTTACGATTCCGTCCAGGTTGTAGTCCCCACCGGTGTTGACACATTGCGTCGGATCGAAAGAAGCCGCGTCGCAAGCGCCAGTTACCTTGTCCTCAAACGAACGACCGGCCCCGCCGCGAAAGGGCGACCAGTGGGCACCGCTCTGGAATGACCACATCGCGTTCCATTGCCATCCGTTGAGGATGACGCCCTGCCATCCGCGACTCTTTCGATAAAAAGGCAATTCCCATACGTAATGAAAGGTAAACCGGTGACGGATATCGAAGGTGGAGTTACCGCGGTCCAATCTTGGCAACGTGAAGTCAGTAGTTACGGCGTCTCCCGCGGCAAAGCCGTTTGCCGTCTCTCCACCGCGCCAGCCAGATCCCGAATCAATCGCATGGCTCCATGTGTAGTTTCCTCCGATCTGCAGCCCATGGCTCGCCTGTTTCTGAACGGAAAGTTGGAGGCCGTGATAGATAGAGTTCCCGACATTCTCCCGCACCCTAAAGAATCCATAGTTGGGGTTGAGTCTCCCAGTGGGATTTATTACGAACCCGTTCGCATCACGATCGGTGTTGACCTGGCTGCACAGCTTACGGTCGAGTGCATCGATGACACAGGTTCCTTCCGGCAGGCGCGCTCCGGGTACGCGATTTACGGCCTCTGCGCGGAGCAGTTTGTGTCCGGCCGTGCCTACATAATTGAGTTGGATGATAATTCGAGCGCGGATTTGACGCTGCACTCCAATAAACCAGTTCTCGACATAAGGATCACGAATGCCGTCGGGAAGCACGACGGTCGTCCCCAACGCTAGATTTGGGTTGGTAGGATCCCAGCCGGATATGTTCCCCGTGGCCTGCACTCCGCTCCCGGAATTCTGCCGCTGCGGCGCGGGTCCCGTGAACGTGGGAGTTTCGCCATCCACGGGTCCGTATACAATACGGCTGACGTCACCAAGCAGGAAATTGGCTGCGCCATTTAGGGAATAGTAGGGCGGGTTCCATCGAGTACTGGAGAGTACATTATAGTGCGTGGCCTCATAAGACAGCCCAAAGCCGCCACGAAGGGAAGCGTGGCCGTCGCCGAAGACGTCCCAGGCAAAGCCGATCCTTGGCGCAAAATTGTTGTGGTCGCCTGCGCCAAGTTCGGAGGCAGGGGCGAACCCGCCGGGACCACACTCCCCGGCCAACGTTGCCCGCGGATTGCCGGGACATGGCGCGCTGGCAGCCTTGATCTGCCCAGCGCCGGTCGTGACGTCGTCCACCGGGCTCTTTCCCGGTCCCATCAGGAAAGTCGTGAGCAGAGAGTTCAGTTCGTTGTGACGGGTGAAGAGATCGTAGCGCAGGGCGAGATTCAACGTTAGCCGCCGGCTTAGCTTCCAATCGTCCTGAAGAAATGCGCCTGTTTCCCAGTTCCGGAAGTGGCGGATATTGGCCTCCAGGCGGGGGAGCGTGTTTGTGATTAATCCTGGGTCGACGCCGGCACTCTGGCTGTACGGTGCGTCGATCGCGAAGAACAGTGAGTCGAAGAAGACATAGGTAGGCCGTCCCGAAGTGTGGATGTTCTCAATATTACGCCGCAAATTTATACCTGCCCTGAGGTTGTGCTTGCCACGGTTGACCGAGACCGAGTCGGCGTACGTGTAGATGCTTTCGTGAAATGTCTCAGGAAAACCTTGGTCGGAACCGAAACCCAGGGTGGCGTCGTCAAAGACAATGCTTGGTACACCGGGGATGTTGACGCTTACATCGTTTGCGCTCCCTGCATATCCTGCCCGGAACTCATTGAGGACAGTCGGGCTGAAGCTGTGGATGAAGCTGAACTGTAGATTGGGTGTGGCCACCTCGGAAGGACTTCGGAAGCCCCGCAGGCTGACAGGACTGCCATTGTATTGGTCCTTTGAGCGTGCCCAGTTGAACTGGCCGAACAGCCGGTCTTTCAGACCAGCATAAAAGTCCACGCGTAGCGAGGCTTCGTTACCATTGAACAGATTGTCTGCCACTTGCGACTTTTCGATATTGATTGCCTGCTCCAAAAACGCATCGTCACGGTTGAATGTACCAGGCTGGGGCGATGAAAAAGGAGACCCTCCCGGGCAGCCGCCCTCATTCATCTGGTCAATATCGGCCTGCTCGACGCCAAATAGCCGCGCAAAGCGGTTCGACACGTCAGCTGCCGTAGGGGGATTGAAACCGGACGGATCCAGGTGTTGGGGACACAGATAGTCCGCGAAGCTGGAGAAACTGGACCCCGAAAACGGACCTTCCGGACTGGTCACGTACTCCCGAAGTGACATAAACGGGATTCCACGTGCGGACGGAGGGAAGTTGCCGTACAACAGGGCAGCGACCGAGTTGGGAAATGCGGCAACCACAGCGCTGCGGAATTGCGGCGACTCCGACTGTACGGGGCTGGCGCTTGAGGTCAGAAACCGGTCTCCCTGGTAAGCGCCGAAGAAGAACAGCTTGTTCTTGACGATGGGTCCACCGAAAGCAGCGCCGAACTGGTTCAGACGCAATGGCGCCGTCCTATGGCTAGCCGGATCCGGGTCATGATTCGCGAAGAAGGGATTGGCATCCAGGGCGTCGTTTTGGAAATACTCCCATGCGGTGCCGTGCAGCTGATTGGTACCGGATTTCGTAACCAGGTTAGTTATGGCTCCAGCGCTATTGCCGAACTCGGCCGAATTGTTCAGCATCACGACTTGACATTCCTGGACCGTGTCCTGGATGGGCTGATTGACCGGCCCGCCACTCAGCCCTTTGTTTGACAGTCCGTTAATCAGAAATCCATTGAAGTTTGCCCGAACCCCGTTCACAACAGTGTTGGCGCCTTTCTCGAAGATCACACCGCGCATATTGGTCGCACCCGGAGCATATTGGATCAGGTCATAAACGTTTCTCCCGTTCAGAGGCAAGTTGGCAATCGTTGTGGATTCTACCGTGTGGGATAGCATGGCATTCTCTGTGTTCACTGCTGATGTGGCGTCGCTGACGGCAACGATTTCTTCCATCGCTCCTATCTGCAACCGAAAGTCGCCGCGCACGACCGTGCCTGCGTTCAGCATCAAGAGGGCACTCATCGAGGTTCGGAAGCCAACCATTTCCACCACAACCCGATATTGCCCTACGATCATGTCCCGCCCGCTGTAAACTCCCTCCTCATTGCTGCGTACTTCGCGGGTGTAACCTGTGTCCAGATTACGAATTAGCACGCGAGCTCCGCTCACCACCGCGCCAGAGGGATCAGTGATCAGGCCGGTGAGTTCGCCGTTCTGTATCTGGGAAAAAGCCGGCAGCGCGAGAATGGTCAGAATGCAAGCGGCCCTGAGGACGATCCTGCTCATGTCCCTCCTAACGGAAGTTCCTGATAAGGACGACATCGGAAGAAGGCGTGCCGCGGCCGATAGCAACTTGTTTACCGTCGTGGGAGAAGGCAAAGGAACGAATCTCTTGAGAGGTGAAATGTGTCAGGGCTCGGCGTGGACCGCCGGCAACCGGTTGAGCCCAGAGATTGTCAAATTCTCCCTCATCCACCACGTAAACCACACTCTGGTTGTCGGGTGTCCAGCGCAATGGGGCCCTGGATCTGTCGAAGTTTGGCGGCAGGTCAAACAGCTTGACTGGCTTTCCACCTGAGGCCGGTATGACAGCCAATTTCCCAGTTTCGTGCACGCAGGCAACCCACTCGCCGTTGGGCGAAATTCCGGCACATTCGCACTCCTGATCCGTAAGCGAGAGAGGCTGCCCACCTTCGATAGACATCTTTTTCGGAATGGCCCTGGTGCCGTTATCGTAGTACACGACCCATCGGCTGTCGGGAGAGCACTGCGCGCGCCAGCCTGCAGCCAGGGGTTGTGGACGGCCTCCGTTAAGGTTTTGGATCATGACGTGGCGCCTACCTGCGTAACTTCCCGTGTACACCAGCGTATGACCGTCGGAACAGGCATCCGGATCCATTACGAAGGGAAGGCTTCTGGGAAGCGGACGGGGATTGCCTCCATCTGGATCCATTACGATCAAATCAAACGCATCACTACCATTGGTCCAATAGACGATGCTCCCAGACCCTGTCCAAGTGAGTCCTCGGTTGGCAACGAAATGACCGGACGGCGGTGTGACCGCGCGCGCTTGGTCCGGATCGGACACCGGTCCTACCCAGACGGCGGAAAACAGATCAGTTGCCACTGCCGCCAAGACGCTTGAATCGGAGGAAACGCTGGCGGCAGCGAAATAGCGGAAAGGGTCGTTCGTAATGCGGCGCGGGCTCCCGCCACGGTAAGGAAATTCCCAGAGCTCCGGGTAGTGGCCTTCATAATCGACTTGATCGCTGCCAGCCACCCTGCGACCAAGAGCGGTCGCCACCAGTCCACTACCATCCGCCAACCATTCCGGTTCGCCGATAGCCCAAAATTCACCAAAATCAATTCTCCTTAGCGGCCCGCCATCCAAAGGCACGACCAGAAAGCGGTTCCGTAGTTCATCCCCTCCTAAATACTCCGCGACTGCTAACATTCCGCCATCATGAGACCAGGAAGGGTCGGAGAAACCAGTTGCTCCCTGCGGCACTCGTGCAACGACCTTCTCAATTTTTCCACTGAAGGACACTACCACCAGCGCGTCCCGACCGTCCCGGGGGTCCGCGCCTAGGTAGGCCACCGACCTGCCGTCGGGCGAAAGCGCGAACCGCGAAGGAACGTTCGTGAATAGCTCTTCAGGAGTTCCTCCCAACACCGAAATTCGGTAGAGACTGTGGGCGGCATGATTCGGGTCAATGCGGGTGTAGTAGACATGGTCCCCATCGGGCGAAAACCTCAGACCTTCGTCGCCCGCCGGGCTAATGGAGTCAGGCGGTAGAAGCCGAGTGCGGGCTGATGTGCCGACCTGTTGCAGCCAAAGGCTCCATCCTGCATAGCCTTTTTCACTCTGGAAGTACGCCGCGTACCTGCCATCAGGTGAGATGGCCGCTTGACGCACACTACCGCTGGTAGTCAGACGCGTGACACGATGCAGCCCACGCGGTGCGGTGCTGGGCCTCAGGACCAGTTTGGGGGCCACCGTCCCAACCAGCAGCAAAACCAGTCCAGCCGCGCCGAGGGCCAAGCGCTGATGCGGGGAAGCCAGGAATCGTCTCAGGAACCGGTGGCTGGCCAGACGTCCGACGGCACCGGCGTCCGCCCCGACTGCCGTATGAGTCGGCGAGCGATGACTGCCGTTTACTTGTGCGATGAAACGATATCCCCGCCTTGGCAGCGTTTCTATGTAAGCTGGGGTCTCTGCATCATCGCCCAGCGCCTCCCGCAACCGCTTGACGGCGTTGTACACCCCAACGTCGAAGTCAACGAAGGTACCGGAAGGCCAGACTCGTTTCTGGAGTTCATCACGGGTCACGACCTCCCCGGCCTTCTCCAGGAGAATCTGAAGGACTTGCAAGGGCTGGCCCTGCAGCTTGATTCTTACACCCTGCTTGCGAAGTTCTCCCGCACGAGGGTCGAGTTCAAAGACTCCGAAGCAAAGGATCGCCGATTGCGAAGGACGCGCTACGCCCATGGAGGCAGCACCCCCTGGCAAGCGGAGTTTAGCACTCTTTGTCGGCTCCGGGGCTCCAGACTAACGACGACTTAACTCCTTGTCGCCCAGAGTCATCGCAAGACAAGTGAAAGACGGAAAAAGAACAGTTCCAAACGATTGACATGCACGCTCAAACCAAGTGAGAGTTCGCGCGACTTCTCTTTAGGTCCGGAAGAAAAAAGCAACAGAGTTACGCGTCGCCATTGCCTAGGAGGAAGCTCTATGAAACACACGGCGAGTGCCTCGTGGCTATCGCTCCTGGTACTGCTTTGTGGGTGCGGTGGAGAGGGAACGCAAGTCAGTCCACCACCAAACAGTCCACCACCCCCACAAGAGCGGGCCTACACTGTCCTCCACACGTTTAAGGAGGGAGAGGGGGGGAAACATCCTTATGGAGGTTTGGTTCGCGACGAGGCTGGCAACCTCTACGGCACGACGATCGAAGGCGGCGATCTTGCCTGTCCCGATGATATGAACGGCTGCGGGACAGTTTTCAAATTGGACACGAATGGAGTCTTTACGACCTTGCATGCCTTCGCGGGAGGACCGACGGATGGGGCAGGGGCAGGTTCCCAAGGGAGTCTAATCCGAGACGGATCGGGCAACCTTTACGGGGCCACAACTGGTGGTGGTGACCGAAATTGCATTCAGGGTTGCGGAACGGTGTTCAAGTTGGACGCGATGGGCAGGGCAATATTGTTACACCGCTTCACGGGAGGGGCGGACGGTTCAGCTCCGGAACTGGGAGTCCGTGATGCTGCAGGGAACCTATATGGCACCACGGAATTTGGGGGTGACCTGTCTTGTCCTTTCGAGCCTGGTCTGCGCGGCTGCGGAACGGTCTTCAAGCTGGCTCCCGGTGGAGCGCTCACCACATTGCATGTCTTCGCGGGAGGGGTGGACGAAGGGTCAAGGCCACAAGCGGGTCCAATACGAGACGCATCTGGCAACCTCTACGGCACAACCTCCAATGGCGGTAACTGCCTCTTTGGCCCTAGCTTCTGCGGAACGATCTTCAAGGTTGACCGAGACGGGATTTTTACGACCTTGTATCTATTCGGGGGATTTCCCGCGGATGGGATTGGTCCATCCTCTGGCCTGATCCAGGATGCATCCGGGAATCTCTACGGGACCACCATCGGCGGTGGTGCACAATTCGGCGGAACGGTCTTCCAACTGGATAGCAGCGGCCGCACCACCATCTTGCACAGCTTCACATCGCCAGAGGACGAAGGTTTCGATGACCCGGGCGGGCAAAGTCCTAATGGAGTGCTACTAGATGCGGATGGCAATCTCTACGGTACTACCAGCGCCGGAGGTGTTTCGCGTTTGGGAGTGATCTTCAGACTAAATCTTGAATCCGGTGCAAAAACCGTACTGCACACCTTCAGTGGAAAGGCGGACGGAGGTCAACCCTTCGGTGATCTCGTGGGGGACGGCGATGGCAACCTATACGGCACCACCTTCGCGGGCGGCGATCCCAGTTGCAGTCCTCCGTACGGCTGCGGAGTCGTGTTCAAGCTCAAGCTTCCATAGCAATCACGGCTTTTGTGCCAGAGCATGTTTGGAGCGCATGCAGGCCGTAAGTGCGACACCATCGAGCCTTTAGGGATTTCGACACGCGGGTTCGGGGACCAGGAGGTCGATGGTTTAAATCCTTTCGCTCCGACCACTAACCCGCAAAATTCACGTTGATTCGGCTGCCCTTACTCACCGACTACCCTCAGCGTGCGCCTAAAAAGCATCTACCTACAAATGGCTTATAAGCCGGACCTCTCGGATGTTGGACCGCAAGGATCACCCAATCGGAACGCCAATCGACAGGTGGGCACCACCGTGACTGCTCCCAATGGTCGTGAAGGCCGGATCCTGATCCGCGGGACGTGGAACACCGACATTGTCGAAGCACTGAAGCCTGAACCCGGCGACATCGCGCTCCACAAGACCAGATTCAGCGGTTTTTACCAGACCGACCTGGATTCGATTCTGAAGGGCTTGGGAGCACGCTCCCTGATTGTGACTGGATGCACGACAAGCATCTGCGTCGAATCTACGATCCGCGATGCTATGTTCCGCGATTATTCGCCCGATTCTGCTGTCCGACTGCACTGCAGAGGTGATCGGCTCTGGCCTCCCGCGCAGCAATCACGAAGCATCTCTCTTGCTCATCCAACAGAGGTTCGGCTGGGTATCAACTTCTGATCAGTTCCTTCGGACAATGTAGCAAGCGTATAATTAGACTCGTGACCCGACCTGCATCTGGTAGACTCGAGTGCCTTGTGCGCGAGGAGTGCCATGATGGTGCCTCTGCCCTCATTAAGCGATGACCGAGAAGCAGGGCTCCAAGAACGTCTGGTCGGATTACCGCCAACCCAGAAATAACTACTCAGAATGATCATCCCGATCACGCATGTCGAGTAAGTTGGTAAACTGTCGCGGTGAGCGCGATAGCTTGGGACACTTACCTAAGTGCTGTTGTCAGTTAGAGTGTCACACACAATCTACTTTCCGGGAACGCTTAGTTGTACCCTTCAACCGCGCTGCGGGCCGGTTTGGAAATCTGCCAAAGAATTTGGGAATCCGGAGCTTGATTGGGATACAACCGCACCGATTCGGTGTTGGTAGGCATGAGAACGATGTCAACGCGGCGATTGTAAGCCAGCCGAGTCGCACGGGAATCGCGCGCCCACTTTTCAGGAGGCTGGTTAGGATTGCGAGTCTGCAGGTCGCTAATCGTGGCTTTGTCCAGCGGTTTCTGCTTGCCAAACGCTGAGGTATCGATCTGCTCTGCGGCGATTCCCTGTGAAACCAGGAAATCCTTAACGCGTTGCACCCGAAGTTCGGATAAAGAATCGTTGTACTCATCCGCGCCGCGCTCGTCCGTGTTTCCGCCCAGTGACAATTTCGCGTCAGGGTCATATTCGAGATAGTGTTTGAATCCGATGGCGAGGGTCCTCAATACTTCCTGCTGACTGCGAACGAGTCCCACCATCGGGTCCTCCTTGTTAGGATAGGCGGTCGGGAAGAAAACGCTCTGCAGCAGCACAGCTGGAATGGGTTCAATGGAGCCCTTTAGGTGTACCTCCACCGTCTTGGTATCCGAACCGCCACATGCATTGGTCGCTTTCAGAGTGTATTTGAACTCTTCGTCCACTGGACCAGTGCCGCTCTGCGTTGGGCTGAGCGTAATGGACTTCGTGCCGCTGGCACCAACGGAGTCACCCGGATGCAGCGAGGCCGCGTCGGAGTTGGACGACGACCAGCTCAGCGTAGTGCTCCCTTGTTCGATGATCTTGTCGCCGATGCGCCGGTACCTGACCTCCGCGGGTGAAGCGTTCAGCGATGATTGCACGACAGAGTTGACTTCCACCGTCGTGCTCGGCGTTACCACGCCACCTGGTCCTGAAGCTGTAAGCTGATACACGGTGGTTTGCCGAGGCGAAATGGCTTTCTCGCCCGACGTCGGAACTGGGCTCATGCCGCTCATGTCGGCTTCGACAGTTTCTTTGGAAACCCAGGCCAGCTGCGTATTTTGGTTGCAATCGATTTTCGGCGGATTGGCAGAGACAGATCCGCTGACAGGAGCCACAACGACGGTGGCGCTTGCCATACCGGCCCTAAAGCGTAGCGCCGATTCAGTCAGCTGGCAGATTGGGCACGACGAGCCACGATACCAGGGCTTGGTCTGTTCTTTTCCATTCGAGATATCAACAATCACGCGCTGCTCTGCCGCGACCGTAATCGGGCCGGACCACAGTTCCTTGCCATCCCGAGTGACCGTCACTTGGTGCGTTCCTGGTGGCACAACCAATTCCTGGTGCCAAATAATGTCGTGATCGAACTCGTCCACATGGCCTACGAAGTACAGGGGCTTCTTGCCGTTCAGAAGAACGGCGGCGGCTGTTGCCCCATGGAGCCTTCCTGCTTCAATCTGGATGCGACCACGCGGGCCTGGCACGGTTGCGCCAACGGGTTCCAGCTTTATGTCCACAGGCACCGTCTTGTCCGAATCGAGCGAGACATCTTGCTCGACAAACTTGTACCCGTAGTTGGCCACAAGCACATGGTGGGTACCGACATCGAGCTTGATGACCCGATTGCCGGGACCAATGGCCTTGCCATCGACAAATGTGTAGGCCTGCTTGGGGCTTACCGACATCTTCAATTTTCCTGGTTTAGGGTTTTGCGCCAAGGTAACCGAGCCCGCTAAAACCGTGGCACTTACCGCTAGACAAAAGGTTTTGATTCTTTGAGCACTCATAAAATTGTTCCGCACACCTCTTCGACAAATTGCGCGGACTGCGGGACAGCGTGGACGTTCAGCGGCGGCCGCGCAACTGGCGATTCTGACAGGGTCCGCAATCATCCGCGCGATTCCGAAAATGGAGTTCCAAACACCCTCGATCACCTTGGAGTCCTTGCGTGCGGACAAAATCGCAGCCATCGTTAATCGATTATGAAAGTTCCGGGTGATTGTGCTTTCACGGACGCAGGAGACTCTGTATATATAATCCTAGTAGTTCTAGGACTAACTATGTTCCGCAAGCACTTCCGCCATACTATCGCTGGGCTCCTAGCCCTGGCCTTTGCAACCTGTTTGTTCGCCCAGGGGCAATTTTGGTATTTCTTGGGTTATATCCAAGTCGATAGTAGTCAGGATCATAGCCGAATCCAGATCACCCGTCGTGATGTTCACTCTCGCACGATTCAGTTGCGGGTCAGCGGCGACGCTATTTTTTTTGACCGCCTCGTTATCCACTTCGATGATGGCACCTTGCAGGAACTGATCGTCAGGGAACGGATTTCACCCGGGACAAGGAACTACGTCATCGACCTCCACGGCGAACGTTCGCTCGAAAACGTCGAGCTTTGGTATTACAAAGAGCCTTGGGGCCACAATCCGAGAGTGAGTCTGTATGGTGTGCGTTCGCCAGAAGGCGACGGCCAAAATATCGCGCAAGAACATTAAACCTCGTGGGCCAGTCGCGCGATCAGCTTTGCATCACGTCTACTGGAACGTGGAGCGAGCATTATTACGGTGAAAGAGCTCCTCGGACATTCCATGTTAGACAGATGCTGCACTTACTATCCTTCACTGCTAAGTCTGCCAAGCTAAAATCGGCAAAACCATCTGATTTCGGAACCTTTGTGTACGCGGTCAACAGCCAAACAGAATGAGGGAGTTACAAGCGCACGTTTGAAGGGGTTCTCGGAACCCTTCGAGTATTAGGGGATGAACCTACCCTCGCTGAAAGGGGCTGCACCGATTGCCTGCCGTCTAGGACCCACCGCCGCGTCTGCTCAATGGAGGGTGCAAACTCACTTTCTCACCTCATCCAGCTGCGCTGGCAGACTGTTTTTTCATCTCAAGGGGCACTCAAGCGGAGATCATGGTGCCACGGCTCGGCTCGGACTTGATGGACAACTCGCCGCCCACCAAGTGCGTTCTTTCCCGCATGCTGACGAGCCCCAGGCCGTGACGATCGACAACATCTTGCTGGTCAAAGCCAACTCCCTGGTCATTCACGCTCAGTTGTATCTCTTCCGATGTTGCGCGCAGTTCGACTCTGAACTGCCGCTCACCGCTGTGCTTAACTGCATGCTGCAGAGCTTCCTGTAAAACTCGGAACAGACAAAGGGAGATTTCCTTGGGAAGGTGCCCGGTATCCCCTCATGGATGAAGTCGATCTCTACGTGTTTTTGCTCGGACAATTCTCTGCAGAAGCCTTTGGCTGTTGCCACAAGGCCCAAGTATTCGAGTTTTGAGGAGCGCAAACGGTGCGATAGGGCCTGGATGTCCTTGGCTAAATTGCAGAGGTCCTGAAGGACATTACCAATGTGATTGGTAACATCAACGCCGAAGCTGGGCGGATGTTGGGCCCATTGTTCCAAAGCCACCGACAACAACGCTATTCGCTGATTGATGTCGTCGTGGAGCTCCCTCGCGATCCAAGTACGCTCCTCTTCGTGCGCCTCAATTAACCTGCGCCCCACATCGGCCAGAGCTTCCTCCGCCAGCTCGCGATCCGTTATGTCTACGCATGATCCAATGTAGCCAGCAAAAGAGCCGTCTAGACTCAGTCTAGGTACACCTATAACGAGCACCCAGCGGTATTCTCCATCGTGCCTTCGCAGCCGATACTCCATTCTGAATGATTCGCGAAGATAATGGTACGCCGCACGACGGGCTGCTGAAACGCAACTGGCAACGTCTTCAGGCACTTCCTAAGAATGGCCGTCGTCAATTTGCTTAGGATTTCGCTGCGGCCGCTTGGTCACCGTCGCAGCGATGTGGCTGCTGGAAATCTTCGGCGCTGAAAATCTGGCGGATTTCGGTGGCCCCTTCCCATCCGGGCCAGTGCTGGAGGTGGAGCTCCATGAATTTTTGTGCGCTTTCGATGGCTTCCTGTTTGGACTTCAGATCGAAGATGGCGAAACCACCGACGACTTCTTTGGCTTCGGTGAACGGGCCGTCTGTGGTGGTGACTTTATTGCGGGCGATGCGCACGGTGGTGCTGGCGGTTACTGGGGCGAGGCCGCCATTGGCGATCATTGCGCCGGATTTGACGGCCGCTTCGCCCTGTTTGTTGATGGCGTCAATGAGTGCCTGGGGCGGCGGGCCGGAAAATTCGCCTGTGGTTTTGACCAACATCATGAATCGCATTCTGTTTCCCCCTTTTGGTGTTCGGTCGAGAGCTTGGTGATCCTAGTCAGCGACCGGTAGAAGTTTGTTTCCACTACCACGACGAATGACTGAGTTCAGAATCGACACGACTGAAAATTATTTATTTGCGTTGAGTTCTTTGCCAAGTTTACGAAATGCCGCAAGGGAAGCACAACCTCCTCCGAGTTGACAAAAGACGGTTGACAAAACGAGCTGGCAGATGAGCTTAACTACCGCAGCGTCAATGTATTACGGAATCCGGTGTCACTTATTTATGTAACATAACACTAGTGTTTAGTTATGTTTTCCGGTTTGTAGGTTACAGATCGCAAACAACGCCTAACGACGAATTTTGACTCGCCGTCGTCCGCGGCAGGTTTTTCCCCGCAACCAGAACCCCGCACTGATCCACATATCGAATCCAAAAAAAGGAGGAGAGTAGAAGCGAATCTCCTCCCGTTCGACTTCGTGCTGGATTTTTTGACCTGCTATTTGGGCTCGATGAGGACGGTTTCAAGGGATTGTCGTTCAAGTTCTCAGGCAGATGTTCTTCGGCGGGCCGCTGCAAGAGTACAATTGCAACACAAGCAAGAAGAAGATGAGTGGGAAAGGACTAGCCCTACAGACGTGCGTGTCATATGGGGCATTCCACGACCCAGACAAAGGATGGAAAACGAAGTGAGGTGTACTCGCAACGGAAACCAAATCATTGAAGAGATTTTTCCAGCGCCTCTATACCCCGCGAAAGTCTCGGTTGCTGCTTCGTTGAACCGACGAGGATCAGCGTGGAGGAAACTCTGCGGCCCGTCAGAGAGCAACGTAGCCGAGAAAAGGGAGGCACTTAAGACCAATGTGATAGCGGCGGGTCATTTGCACGCCATATTCCGTATCAAGCTGTAGGGCAGTGATTTGCACGGATCGAAGAGATGTCTTTTACAGACAAAACGGTGGAACGGTTATACAAACCATGGCGCTGCCAAATCCTAGCTCATTTATAAATGAAAGCCAACCAAGCTCCGCCTGAACAACTTCGAGCATCAAACACTGAAGACTCTCAGAACGTAGGAAACAAGCTTGTTTGCAATGAAGCTCACAGCCAGAAACGAAGATCCGCGCAAAAAGAGTCCAAGCTGGCTTTTAAGTGCGTGCGCTTGGTTAATCCTTTTAGCGGTCTCCCCGCAACCCATGGCTTGGGCACAAAGTCAAGAAACAGCGCTACCAGACCGATCGGCGCAGGTTCCTCAGGGAGCGAAGAATTCATCCCAGGCCCAATCTGAAAAAGAATCGGAACGAATTTTTGGAATCGTTCCGGCTTACTCGATAACGGACGCACGGAATGCGCCACCGCTCACGAGCAAACAAAAATTCAAGCTGTTCGTCAGCGGCACTCTGGATCCGTTCCCATTCGCGGTTTATGCCGTACAAGCTGGGGTAGAACAGGCCAACGACTCGCATAGCGGCTATGGGCAAGGCGCTGCTGGATACGGAAGGCGTTTTGGCGCCGCGTTGGGCGACGGGACGTCGGGACGATTCTTCGCGACCTATGCGTTCCCGTCGCTTCTTCACCAGGATCCTCGCTATTTCCGCAAAGGTGAAGGAAGCGGCTGGTCTCGCGTCGGCTATTCGGTATCTCGCGGATTCGTGACCCGAAGCGACTCCGGAAAAACTCAGCCGAACTGGTCAAACGTCATCGGGAAATTTGCCGGTGCAGGATTGTCGAACCTTTACTACCCGCCAGACGATCGGGGAGCATCCTTGACCTTGAGTCGAGTGGCGATCAGTTTCAGTTACCAGATGATTGGTAATCTTGCCATTGAATTCTGGCCCGAAATTCACCGCAAAGTCTTTGGTGGGAACAAAAAGCAAACTTCGCAGAGTGCAAACTCCCGGTAAGTGGTGTTTCCCTGAAGAAGTCGGCCAGTGCTGCCGCCCTAGTCGCTTGGCGCTTCTTCCAGTCCAGAACGAGTCTTTCCTTCTTCAGGGTCTCAAGTAGCTCCCTCGCAACCTTTTTCACCTCGCGCTCTTCGGCCGTCGCGAGTTTCATATCTGGTTTGGTCAACAAGTCGATTATCACCAACTCTTCCTCGGTCAACTGTTCGGGAATCCCCGCTTTTCCTCGTATCTCTTTGTGAACGCAATAAGCCGATCGAATAGGGTTTCGAGATTCGACGCGCCGGAATTGTATTCGTCGATCATTTTTTGGAACTCTTCCAAAAAGTTCATTCGGGTCCGATTCAGTCTGACCATTTGAACGAGCTTGTGAGCGACCTGGCCTCTGAGCGTGCGATGGTGCATTTTTGAAATCTTCACTGGTAGGAGGCAAACTGTCAGCCCTTCTCATATTGTTTTACGGCTTCGTGTAGCAATTCCGTCAGCAATTCCTTGTTGTCCTCATAATCCTTCGCGGTCAGCGTAACTCGCAAGGCTTCGTCCTTCACGTGTCCCCCTGTTTTTGCCGGTTACCCGAACTTCCCTGATAGGTCTTTGTCAAGAAGTTCCGTTTACACAGGAAGCACACTTGCCCCTCAGGACAGGTAGTTGCGCGGCGACGTGTGCGCCAGAATCGGTGCTAGTCGAAATTTGGAATCACGGCCTACTTTGGGCGAAGAGAGATTCTCAAGAAAGCTGGTTGTAGACGACAGTTCGCCTGGGGTCCTCGAGTTGCGCGGCTTCCTCCAACACCGCCGCCGACTCCGAGAGCTTTCCCTGAGACATGAGAAGGTTGCCGAGAAGAATGCAGGGCTCAATCTCCTTGGGGAAGGTAACGCGCTTTTGAAGTTAGAGAGAGTGAAGGCGACGGATCTCCCACCCGCACCGTGAGAACTTTATGAACGATCTAAAGGAGAAGACGATTCGTGGTGGGCTGGCGAGATTCTGCGCGCAGGGTGCAAATTTCCTCCTTCGCTTGGTCTCTCTTTTGGTCTTGGCCCGGCTCCTAGGGCCGAAGGACTTCGGACTGGTGGGTATGGTCACGGTTTTCACTGGAGTCTTGACGCTATTCCGAGATTTCGGGCTTTCGGCTGCGACAGTTCAGCGTGCGAACATTACGGACGACCAGATCTCAACATTGTTCTGGATCAACATGTTGGTTGGCGCATTACTAGGGCTGCTGTCCGTAGCAATGGCACCGATTATGGCTGCTTATTACCACGAGCCCCGAGTCTTTGGTGTCATGGCTGTCTTGGCGGTTGGTTTCCTGTTCAACGCGGCAGGGGTGCAACACGGGGCGCTTCTGCAACGCCAAATGCGTTTTACGGCCTTGGCGGTCATAAACACCGTCGGTCTGATCGTAGGTACAGCTATTGCTATTGGCGGGGCCAAGGCCGGCTTCGGATATTGGTCTCTTGTTGCGATGACGCTCGCTCTTCCACTCACCTGCACTATTGGTTGCTGGCTGGCTACAGCGTGGGTTCCGGGGATGCCGCACAGGCGAACTGGAATCCGCTCCATGATGCGCTTCGGTGGCACTGTCACTCTGAATGGCCTCATATCATATATTACTGGTAATCTTGATAAGGTGCTGTTGGGACACTTCTGGGGGGTCGCTGCGCTCGGGATCTACGGAAGGGCTTATCAGCTTATTAGTATTCCAACGGATAATCTAACCTCAGCAGCCGGCGACGTGGTGTTTGCCGTGCTGTCCCGACTGAAGGACGACCGCAGTCGCTTCAGAAGCTACTTTCTCAAGGGTTACTCTCTGGTCTTGGCGCTGACCGTGCCCATCACGATTGCCTGCGCTCTTTTTGCTGACGATATAGTACTCGTTCTTCTTGGGCCAAAGTGGGAAGCTGCGACACCCATCTTTCGCTTGCTGGCCCCTACGATCTTGGTCTTTGCGATAGTCAATCCTTTAGGATGGCTGCTGTATTCGCTCGGACTGGTGGGGCGGAGCTTGAAGATCGATCTCGTCATCGCACCCCTGATGATTGCGGGTTACGTCTTAGCATTGCCTTACGGACCCAAAGGAGTCGCATTTGCGTACTCGGCGGTGATGTTGTTGTGGGTTATTCCGGCCGTTGCGTGGTGTGTGCACGGCACCGTGATTTCATTCCGGGATATTGTAGTGACTGTAAGTCGGCCACTGGCTTCAAGCATTGCGGCTGCAGGGCTCGCTTTTGGAGTTCGGTTAGTATACGGCCAACTATTGTCTCCATTGCCCCGGCTTGTACTGGAAAGTGTCGTTCTTCTTACAGTGTTCCTCGGGATGCTCTTATTCGTTATGGGACAAAAATCATTCTATCAGGATCTCTTTCGCGGATTGAACGTGCGTTCATCGCTTTCGACGGCGGCAGTGTTCGCCCGCAATTCCAACGCGGCCGTCCAACGTGCTTGGCGCGCCCCCACCCCTCGATTTGTTCGCTATGTTCAGTCCGTTTCTCACTCCTTCATTCGTGATTGCCGTTCCTCGTTCCGCGTTCGCGCTCTGCTCACCTTCGCTCTGGAATCCGGTTCTTCGGCCGAGGGAGCCAACGAAGAGTCGATCACGCATCGCAACATTCTCGCTGCCGCAGTCAACTGGTTACGGCAACCCATCACCCCGAGAAATATCTTCGCTGCCGTAGTCAACTGGTTACAGCAACCCATCACCTCCTCAGGGGTCAGTGCAAAACCGGCAAGTTCCCCCCGTCGCAGGTAGTGGTTCTGTCTCCCATTTCCATCCGAAACGGAAAAGCGCAGATCAAACGGCGAGTTCTATTCTTTCTCAGTCAGGGCTGGTGCTTTGCACGTATATGCGCGAGGGGCATTCCATTGGCTCAATGAAAGCGGCTGGGCGCAGCGGAAGGGAAATGAGTTGTCGGCGCACACCCAAAAGTATACTTGCGGGAAAGCAGTCACGAATTGGCTACTCGGGCGGGTTTAACTCCCGCAGTGGACCACCGCCTTTACACGACGCGCGGCTTGCTGACCTAGTGTGCCGCGCAGCCAAGGCACCGATACTGCGTCCCTACGCATTGCCAAATCTTTGACCGGTATGCTTTTCCACCGCATCAAGATTCAAGGAAACACCGAGTCCCGGCCCATTGGGTATCGCCAGCATGCCGTTTTCGTCTAATTGCCACTTCTTTTCACGAGCTCGTCAATGAAAGGAGAACCGGTGAGGTACTCCACCATGTCCGTGTCTCGGGTCGCAGACGCGAGATGCAGATCAGCAGCCAGCCCTAGCGCCGTGTTCCATCCGTGTGGAATGAAGCGAACGCCATTCTCTTCGGCCATCCAAGCAATTTTGCGCTCTTCGCTGATGCCGCCGACTTTGGTGACGTCTGGCTGCACAATATCGAACGCACGGAGCTGGAGCCATGGAGTGAAGGACTGCCGCCGAGCCAGAACTTCGCCACCCGCGATGGGTAGAGGTGCGTTTTGCCGTAGCAACACATAATCGGACAAATTATCGGGCACCAAGGGTTCCTCAAACCAATAGACGCCGAAGTCTGCCAGCATGCGTGCGGTGCGAGCCGCCCACTTGAAATGTTGATGCCAGAAAGCGTCGCTGGCCCCCGCATCCACCATGAGGCGCGCTTCGGGACCAACCGATTCGCGGGCAGCTCTGACAATCCGTTCATCCATGGAATCGCTTTGGCGACCGAACGGTCCCCAGCCGATCTTGAATGCTCGGAAGCCTTGCTCACCGACAGCGATTAAACGCTCAGCGAGTGCGCTCGGCTCACACATGAGCAGAGAAGCATAGGGAAGAACACGACTTCGGTAGCAACCGCCCAGCAGTCTGCCGACAGGTTGGCCCGTGGCCTTGCCGAGGATGTCCCACATGGCGATGTCAATGCCGCTGATGGTGTGGGTGATGGTTCCGCCGCGGCCCATCCAGAACGTGTGGGCATGAAGCTTCTCGCTGACACGTTCTGGTTCCAGCGGATTTTCACCGGCATATAAGGGTTCGAGTACCGACAAAGCAGCCTGCACTAATCGATCGTTGGTGAAGACCGATCCCCATCCGGTAATGCCTTCGTCGGTAAAGATGGCAACGAGCGTGTGCACACAATCCTGGGGCTTAATCTCGCTGGCCCATCCGCCTTCTGGTGTGCCACCGCGCAAACCCGCCGCTTTTATTTTCACGATTTTCATGGCGCTGCCGTCGTTCTAAACGAATGGATTTCATACGCTGATGGATGCCTTCGTGAGAATCCGCCTGTTTCGGTGTCCCCGGTCTTCAATTTGAAGCGATGAAGTCACCCGAGCGCACCAATTCAAGTTTTATCATGCCCGTACGTCTGTGGGCTCGAGGTTCAGCAATCCATTTCCCGAATTTTGGAACCTTCTGGGGCAAAACGGTAGAGAGTTCCGACTCCAACCCCCCATCTCGCTCGCGATCCGCTTCCAGCCGGCGCCCTGTTCAAGCTGGTGCAAACGACCGCGCAAATATTCCAAGAATGCTTCACGCTCATTAGCCAACGGCGCGGCCTTATGCCGAGCAATTGTTGACCGATTAGTTATTATTATTTCCTAAAGAAGTACGCGTACATTCATTTCATCACTCGGTTCAACGCTCGCAGACTCTCACCAACGCTGATGCTGCGTATAAACGCAAAATGAACGGTTATCATTTACCGTTATGTACTTCTGTAACTGAACAATTTTCGGCATTCGTCTCGGAGAAAACCGCCGGTGACGGGGATGGAATGATTGCCCTTCGCAAAGACGAGTCGGCATGGGATTAGACAAGCTCGCCACTTGTAGTCTTCCGTCCCGTTCTTGCGGCCATAAGCGGCGATGTCTTCTTGTGAAACCCCGTAGACAACTGCGCCAATTCTGGACCACACGCAGGCGCCGGCGCACATCGCACAGGGCTCGTGCGTGGAGTACAGGACAAAGTCGGACAGGTAACGGCCATAGCCGCTTGATACATACTTGAGGGTTTCCAACTCTACGTGTTTGATGCTGGATCCCGAAGTTTTCACGCGGTTACCGGCACTGGCAATGACCACTTCGCGGCCGCCGGTAAGGCGTGTGATGACCGCGCCAATGGGATAGTCACCCCGGTCACCGGCGCGTTTGGCTTCCGAAACAGCCAACTCCATGAACTTCTTACGCGGTCTGTAGGAAGAAGGGATCATCTGGATAGATTATATCCGCTTGCCACGATTGCTCTTCAGGGTATCCAACCAAGTCGGCATAATTCCGAAAGCAGTAAAAGCATTGCGGCTTGCGCTTGACGCTATGCACACGCATTGCAGCTACTAGTCGTGCGTCATGAACCTGGACGCCAGAGACGCCATGTGTCACCAAGAGTGTGCGCCACTCTTCGTGAACCGCGAGGCTGTCCGGAA
>Ga0157378_10001645_pt1 | contig 20181 bp, 18 predicted proteins | sample M65metaG_FD_115309 | JGI IMG/M metagenome (GOLD analysis project Ga0157378, IMG submission 115309) | Miscanthus rhizosphere microbial communities from Kellogg Biological Station, Michigan, USA - M6-5 metaG | ecosystem: Host-associated > Plants > Roots > Rhizosphere > Soil | place: USA: Michigan...
CACCTCCGCGTCGGCCGCGCGGCCGACCAGCAGCGTCCGCGGCGCATCCTCGACGCGTGCATGACGGCGGGTGCGCGAGTAACGGAAATAGCGATAGGCAAAGCGCAACGCGCTCAGCGCGAAGATCTCGATGAACCAGTACAGGATGATGGTGACGCGGCCAAAAAGTGCCTGACCGCCGTGAATGCTCGGGGCCATGAAAAGAAAAGTGTAGTCGACGACTACCAGCGCTGCGGTAAGCACGGAGGCAACGCGAAGAATGTTAAGGGCGTCAGGGAGCGAGATGAAACGCCACTTGGTCGTGGTCAACTTGAAGAAATAGCAGACGATTACGCTAAATAAGACAAAATAGGGGAGCAGATGAAGCAGCCGCGGGAGCCGCGCAAAGAAGCTGCCTCCGCCGTCGAAACGGAGATAGCAGGTCGCCAGTAGGGCAAACGCGGTCGCCAGCGCGTCGTGCGAAGCGATCAGCACATTTCGCATCGTCAAACGGCGGAGCAGCATGATTTCTAACCTGATTGACAAATGCCAATTTCTTAAAGCCGCTGATATCTGATTTGCAATCCAAACGCCAGAATAGGCTTGAACTTACACAGCCAGCTGATCACAGGCGCTTTGCACAGTTCCCGCTATCTGATAAAGCGAGGTGTAGGGGAGCGGTCGGCCGATTTGGGCGAGTTTGTTGGTTTGAATGATGTCTCGCACAGAAATCGCGGAACGACTTCTCGCTGCTCGCAGATTTGCGGCGGTGTTTTGCGCGTTCACGATTCCACTGAGTACTAGCGGGTTGGCGATTTCGTCCGCGGTTTTCGTTGTTCTCGCGTTGCTGACCGTTGGTCGATCTGAGTGGCTCGCGATTCTTGCGAGTCCCGTAGCCTTGGTTCCGGTTAGCTTATTCTTGCTGCTGTTGTTGGGCATGACTTGGTCGCCCACACCCTTGGCTTCAGGTGGAGGCATCGGTCATTATGTGAAACTGCTTCTAATTCCCATCGCAATGGGAGCCCGGTTCACAGCAGGAGACATTACGCGGATCGGTTGTGGGTTTGTATCCGGTTGCCTAATTGTTCTGGCTCTTTCTTTTTCGTCATTCTTTGTTCAACTGCCACCGCCTTTCCGTCCATTCATGGACGGCGTTCCCCTCAAGGACAATGCCGTTCAAACTGGATGTTTTGCGTTATGTGCTTTTGGCCTGGCCCTGCATGGCGTCCAATTGTGGACGCAAGACCGTAAGGCCCTAGGCGCAGCTTTGATAGCTTTTGCGATGGTCTTTATCGCGAACATTTTCTTGATCTTCATATCAAAGACCGGCGTGCTTATGACGGCAGCACTTGCCGTGTTGTTTGTATTTCATGTTGGTCGACTGAAGCGTTTGCTTCTCGTTGCCGCACCGGTCTTGCTCATTGCGGCCATAGCTGTCTGGTCCTCGCCGCTAGCTCAGCGCCGTCTAGCTGAAATCTCGGTTGATATACATGCTGTAGAGAACAGCAGCAGGGATCGGCCCGACGCCACATTCTCAACTGCGAGCCGGATCGACTTCTGGAGCAAAGCGGTTGAATTCATCAAACAGGCCCCGTTAATTGGTCATGGAACTGGGAGCACCAAGTCACTTTATCAATCTTTAGAAAGTTCGCGACCTTCCCCTTATGGAGAGGCAGTGCCTGATCCTCACAATCAGTTTTTTGCAATCGCTATACAAGTTGGTCTTTTGGGCGGAGGAATACTGCTTGCTATGTGGGGTGTTCATTTTTCGACGTTTCTTGGAACTGGGATAGTGAATGCATTAGGTCAAGCCATCGTCGTCCAAAATGTCATTGGTTCGCAATTTAACAGCCATGTCTCTACAGTAACGCAGGGAACGCTGTATTGTTTGTTGATCGGTTTGCTCGCAGGTGTCGTCGAGCGACCTCGGCGATGACCCTTGTCATCAATGAGTGACGAATTTTTTCAGCAACTTCGTCGTATTTTCAATGGGTTGTGTCGTGTCGAGTCACGTTGCTTTCTCGTCGAATTTTGATTAGATTTTTCATGGACTAGCTGACGAAGCTTTTGGGGTGCCCACGCCTTGGGAAAAGGTCAGTAGGTGGCGTATGGGTTCATGCGCCCCATCTAGTTAAACCCACCTCAATCCTGGACAGAAAAATCCAGATCGCAAAATTAGCGGATCAAAAAATGTCTGACGACTTCATAATGCAGATGCAACCTTGGTTTGGCGAGGAGGAAAAATCCGCGGTTTGCGAATATATGGACGAGGGAGGATTTATCACGGAATTCAAGCGAACAGAGCGCTTCGAACGTATGATTGCTGAACATACGGGCGCAAAACATTGCGTTGTTGTCAACAATGGTACGATCAGTCTGACCTTGGCCGCTATTGCCGTAGGGGTTGAGGCGGGAGACGAGGTTATCATTCCCAATTACACTATGATTGCTTCGCCTAACTCCGTTCTGATGTTTGGGGCCGTCCCGGTATTCGTGGATGTTGAGCCAGAGACGCTTTGCCTTGACATCGAGTTGGTTGCAAAAGCCATTACGCCGAGAACCAAAGCGATCATGTTGGTCTCCGCAAATGGGCGATACCCGAAGGCTGGTGTCAAAGCGTTTGAATCGTTGGCCGCTGATCGTGGACTTGTGTTGATCGAGGATGCGGCACAATCACTTGGATCGTTTTATCCAGATGGACGTCATATCGGTACCGTGGGTGCCGTAGGCAGCTTTTCCTTTTCCGCCCCTAAGATCATTTCGACGGGGCAGGGAGGCTGTCTCGTGACGAACGACGATACGATCTGCATGAAATTACGAAAACTAAAAGACTTCGGGCGATCAGGAGGCGGCAACGATATACATAGCTCGATCGGTTACAATTTTAAGTTCACGGAACTGCAAGCTTGCATTGGCATTGAACAAATGAAGAAGTTGCCGGCCCGCGTCACGATGAAAAAAGAGATGCTTTCTCGCTATCGTGGTAATCTGCTTGGGAAGGCGCCAGTAATGTTTTTCGATCAAGATTTGGGCTGCACCACGCCGTGGTTTATCGACGTCTTAGTTGAGGACAGAGATAGTCTGCAAGCCGCCTTGAAGAGCAAGGGCATCGGAACTCGCGTAATGTACCCCCCAATCACGAAGCAGGAAGCTTACCGTTTGGCGGGGAGCTTTCCGATCGCTGAAGATGTCGGCAAAAGGGGCCTATGGCTACCTTCCGCAACTCAACTGACGGCAGCTGAGATAGATTATGTCTGCCAAGCGGTAGTTGAGTTTTATCGCGGATAATCTGGTTAGCATCGAGCGTGATTTGTTGCTTGGTCTTTTTCCGAGTACCGATGTCGACAGTTGAGATGTACTTGTTGTGGAGGTTGGCGCCTTGAATTTTAATATGTCTGGGATCGAAAAAATGCTTAGGCGCTATTTTGATGCTCAGCATGAGCGCGATGACTGGGTCATTGAAAAGCTCAAAGCGCTGCCGGCTGGTAGCGTCTTGCTCGATGCCGGCGCCGGAAGTCAGAAATACAGACCGAATTGCGCGCATCTTCAGTATAGAGCCCAGGACTTCGGGGGCGTCACTCGCGACGCGCAGGAGGGCTTCGCCGGCTTAAAGCAAGATTACACATACGGAAAGGTAGACTATGAGGGGAACATTTGGGCAGTGTCTGCGGGAGACGCGAGCTTTGACGCTATCCTCTGCACCGAAGTCTTCGAACATATCCCCTATCCGAACGAGACGTTGACGGAGTTTTCTCGCCTTTTGAAGCCGGGCGGACAGCTGATACTGACGGCTCCATTCGCTTCTCTAAGACACATGGATCCCTTCTTTTTTTACACAGGCTTTTCGGACCGTTGGTACGAGCATTTTCTTGAACGGTCAGGCTTCCGACCGATCGAGATCGTTCCGCAAGGAGACTACAACCGCAGTATGGCCGTTGAGGTATTCCGTACGATGCGTACGAGAATGGGCATCTCGACGCTATTCCGTGTCGCAATGCTTCTTCCTGCGCTTGCGTACTATTATCTAGCTTCTCGGCGGCCAACGCCACAATCGAAGGCGACTATGGTAATTGGTTATTTCGTGTTCGCCGAAAAAAGGTTGCAGTAAGATTGAAAAGGCCGCTAGACCACTTGCGATTTCGAGCCAGATTTTTCGTTGAAAAGATCGCGGCTAGACGAGAGCACGCTGCGAATTTTTTAAGCTCGATCGTTTTTAGATCAGTGGCCTTCGTCTCCTATTTTGCTGCCGTCCCTTACTTTCTTAGCCATCAAGGTCATGAGACGTACGGCGTCGTGGCATTCTTAACGATGATCCTCGGCTATTCCTCGTTGTTTGATAACGGGATCACCTACACCGTTACACTACGATACGTGCGCTCGCTCTCTTCAGGCGGCGACAATCCAGAATCGGTAGTGGGATATGCTTTCCCGATATACACGATCCTAGGTGGAATAGTTTTCTTCGCTCTCTTTTTGTTTGCCCCCCGAATTAGCACTTCGATTTGGGGAAACGAAGAGTTTACAGGCGTTGTCAGGGGAATGTCATTCGTCATCTTTTTGCAAATTGTCGGAGCCTTGTTCGCGAGCGTCCTTCTTGCGAGAAACAAAGTTGTGCTCGTTAATGCTAGTCGCATGATCGCTGATATCGGGAGAGTTTTGGGTATAGTGTTGGCAGCGAGTTCAGCAGAACCGCTCGTGATGATTGTTTCAATGATGGCGGTTTCTTCGGTTGCAAAGATGGCGATCGATTTGTGGAATTGTTCGAAGTTGGTGGGCATTCGGAAGCTTCGGCCCCGCTGGTCCGTCGCTGACATTATTAGCATCCTAGGAGCATCTACCTGGATGTGGAGCATTGCGGCGTTCGGTCTGGCAGTTTTAGTTTACGACAAGTGGTATGTAAGTTCAGCATTCAGCTCAGAGAAGTATTCGTACTACAGCATCGCGAACGATTTCTCGACGAAAGTATTCTTTGTAATCTATGCCTTCACCGCCGCGATTTATACGCCGCTCATGCGCCGGCATGCGGTCAATCTCGGTTCGGGCCCTATCTATCGTTTTTATCTCGTGTTCCTTCTTGCGGTCGCGCTAGCCTATTACGGCCCGCTGTTTGTTTTTTCCAGGCCCCTGTTAACGTGGTATGTAAGCGCTGATCTTGCAGCCAATGCAGTCGTTCCAATGCGGGTGATGATTGGGTCTGCTGTGATCTATTTGCTATTCAATACCATCGAGATTGACCTTTATGCCAAAGGCATGGCGCGGTCCGTTTTGCCTTCATATATACTTGGGATGGCTTCCTTGCTCTGCTTTACGCCCTATTTGGCAGAGCATTTGCAAATTACGGGAGTGGCAATCTCTGTATTGATAATGCAAGTAGTGATGTTGCTGTCGTTACTATTCGTCCGTTATCAAAAATCATCTGAGAGCTGGTGTAGACTAGGATCCGAGGATCGCTCGGACAGCGTTGAGGTCAATTCTAAATAGTGATCAGCCGGACATGGATGGCTTGGAAGCCCAGCAAATGACGCATCAAATGTTTGGCGAGCAATCGTCTTCCGTTCTGATAACTGGAGCAACCGGCTTCGTGGGAAGTGCGCTTGTCGAGGAGCTTCGACGGCGGAGACGACCTTTCCTCGGAGGCTCTCGGACCGGAAATGGATTAGGTCTAATAAGGACGCCGCAGCTTGACGGTGCTGCCGAATGGCGTCGATGTTTAGGCGGGATCGATCGAATCATTCACGCCGCGGCGCACGTCCATGTACCAAATTCGGGTGATCAGTCAGCCTTTCATCGAGTTAATACCGACGGCACGTTGAGGCTTGCCACTCAAGCCGCTGAATGCGGTGTAAGGCGATTTGTCTTCGTCAGCACCATTGGGGTAAACGGGACATCGTCGGAGCATCCATTTTGTGAGGAGCAGTTGCCCGAGCCCGAAGATGCCTACGCGGTCTCTAAGTGGTCAGCAGAAAAAGGATTGGTGGAGATTGGCTGCCGGACAGGTATGGAAATCGTTATTCTGCGTCCGACCATGATTTATGGTCACGATGCACCAGGAAATTTCCGGACTCTAAAGCGAGCCATTTTGTCCGGGGTGCCCCTTCCGCTTGGCGCTTTCAACAATCCACGAGCACTACTTGGGCTGAGCAATATGGTCGAGGCTACCTGTATTGCTCTGGACCACCCTGGGGCTGCAAATCAGGTGTTTGTCGTGAGTGACTCGGAGGCTTTGACTGTAGCCGAATTGTGCCGATTGATGGCGAGGATACTTGGAAGGCCATCGAGATTGGTTTCGTGGTCTCCAACTTTATTGGAGCACGTTGCTGGCGTCGTTGGCTTTGGGGAGCGGATCCGACGTCTCAGCGCTACGATGCTTGTTGATTGTACAAAAGCTAAGAACGTCCTGGGTTGGGTGCCGCGGCTTTCAATCGAAGCAGGATTGAGGGATGCGCTGCGGATCGGTGGCGAAACCGGCGGCCGAGTATGACCCTAGCCAGTGTGAACATTGCTCGCGCTGCCGCTGTATCCTACTCCTTGTTGCAGATAGAGGAGCAGGTTCTGGCAGCAATCGATTCTGGAGCACGAATTTCGCTGATTTGCAGCGAATTTGAAACACTCGCACCAGATTTCCATCGCCGGATTGAGACGCTAATACAAGTTTCGATTGCCCGAAAGATCGCTCCCATCGCTGACTTTATTTCGCTGTGTCGGCTTTGCAGGGTCTTGTGGCAAAAAAAGTTTGATATTGTTCACTCCACTACGCCGAAGGCCGGACTGCTTTGTGCAATTGCTGGATGGTTTGTGCGAGTTCCTATTCGCATCCATACGTTTACAGGCCAACCGTGGGCAACTAAGGCTGGCTTTGCTCGTCAGCTGTTAAAGTTTTGCGACTGGATCGTGGCTCGATTGAACACGCATTGCTACGCTGATAGTCCTAGTCAAAGAGCGTTCTTAGTTGAGCAAGGAATCGCTCCATCAGACCGCCTTTCTGTGCTTGGAAGTGGTTCTCTCGCGGGGGTCGACACGAATAGGTTTAACATTACTGGCTACTCAGCGAATGATGTTCAAGAAATACGCGCCGAACTCGGTATTCCGACAAACGCCCGCATCATCTTGTTCGTTGGTCGATTGAACGCCGACAAGGGTTTATGCGAGCTCTACTCAGCATTCAGTCTTCTATGTAATGAATTAAATGACGTTTGGCTGGTAATGGTTGGACCTGCTGAGGAGGGAAGTGAACGAATCTTCCGTTCCAGCGCCAATGAGCAAGCGGCCAAGCGCATCGTTTTTTTGGGAAGTACGGAAAATCCGGAGCGTTACATGGCGGTGGCGTACCTGTTGTGCTTGCCTAGTTATCGCGAAGGGTTTGGGTCAGTCATTGTTGAGGCCGGCTCAATGGGAGTTCCATCTATTGGAACAAATATTTATGGTATTTCCGACGCGATAGTGCATCAAGAGACAGGACTCTTAGTAAAGCCGCGGGATGTTCTCGATTTATACCAAGGCTTGAAAACCCTGCTGGAGGATGCAAGCCTTCGTCAGCAGATGGGTGGAAAGGCTCGAACGCGTGTCAGGGAGCTCTTTGACAGCAGGCTTGTTGCGAAGTGCTTAGTTGACGAGTATGAACGGCTCCTTGGTTCAACTAGATCGAGACATTAAAGCCACAATTTGCGCGCGCAGGAACGTCGAATCGTTTATGTTTGGACGTAACTACTAAACGTAGTAGTTGTGCTTAACTCCGGCGCATGCATGTATCAACTATTGCTATTTATCGTCTTTGCATCGGCCGTTGGAGCTATTTTTTGGCGTCGGTTCGGTACGGTCTTCAACCCGCCGTCGTTGACGGCTTTCAGCCTTGCTGGGGCCAGTTCGATCGCAATAGTCTTTGATGCTTTTGCGCAGCGAAGCCCGACGATCCATGCTGGGTTTGTGGGCTCTACGACCACGGCATCCGTAATCTACTTGTTAGGCGTCACGACTTTTGTTGTTCCGTGGCTTGATCTCAACCGTAAGCAAAAAAGATCGGCCATGTGGGCTGATAAGAATCTGAGTCGGACGCTTTTGCAGATTTCTTTCTTGGTTGTAGTCGGTCTGGTTTCGACCTGGGCGTTATTAGGCGAAATACCGTTTCTTCAGATGGCCTTAGGAAAAGAATCGATCAATGATCATTTGGACAACCTAAAAAGATTAGCGCCAGGCATCATGATGGCCAATTTGGCCGCGCTTGTTATCTTGTGTTTATATGTCGCCAGTCGGTCTGCGTATCCAAGAACTTCTTTCTCTTCGAAGGTTATTTTCGCCGCGGCGATCCTAGTAGCGCTCGTTGCGTGCGGATGGCAGGGGAACCGGCAATCGTTCCTAATCCTTCTGTTTTTCATTATCGTGCGGAACTTTCTCGGCCGTACTGAGCGATACGGTCACAAGCCCGACAAGGGGAAGGTTTGGCGGATACGGATTTTTACAGCGATCTCGTTATTCTTGTTTGCCGTTGGCTTCACGGCAATCAACTACATTAGGCTCGCGAACGAAGGGCGGTTCAGTGGACCGGCGGAGCTTCTACTTTACTACTCGTGGCCAGTTTACAACATTGTTTCAATTACTTCGAAAATAGGCATCGGGGGGACGGGGGATTTCTCTTTCCTGTTCACCGAACTGTTGCCAGCTAGATTCGGGGGGAAGGCGCTACTGGGGGATATTTCCCGCTTGCTTTTCGAGCCGACTTCTCCGAGTGGTTTTTTTTCCTATTGGTACCTTAGCTTCGGGCTGAAGGGGGTGGCGGCCGGCGGCTTTGTTATCGGTCTCGCTTCAAGGTATGCTTTTGAAGTGTCTCTGAGGTCGGAACATCACTTGCGAGCTTATATTCTGCTGTTGTTTAGCTGTGCGACTATTTCGGTCTATAGCCATTTTCTATCATTGTCGTATTTTTGGGCTCCGCTTGCACTTCTGGTTGTTGTGAATTTTTGTTCCAAGATCAGGCTTCTACCGTCAATTCGGGAGCCTTTGGCGCAACTCTAGCGGCGCACAGGGCGTTGGTCAGGGGGGGGTGACCGATGGGAGTTTTGAACCTCTCTTGCGGCACTAAAATTGCCTTGCTAATAGCCTCCCAGATCTAGGGGGGCGCGCACGGCGACGATGAAAAGGGCTTTTGTAACAGGAGTGACGGGGCAGGACGGATCCTATTTGGCAGACTTTTTGATTGCCAAAGGATACGAAGTACATGCCATTTTACGTCGGTCTTCCGTCTTTACCACAAGGCGCATCGACCATTTGATGGATCATGATCGGTTCCACACCTATCATGGAGATCTGTCGGATTCGAGCAATCTACATTCGCTGCTCTCCCGCATCAAACCCGACGAGATATACAATCTGGGCGCTCAATCGCACGTTGCGGTGTCGTTTGAAGTTCCCGAGTATACGGCAGAGGTTGACGCCGTCGGGACGATAAGACTTCTCGATGCCATCAAAGACATGAATATCAGTGCGCGTTTTTATCAAGCTTCGACGTCCGAGCTGTATGGAGGTCTTCCGGGGACCGCTCCCCAAGACGAAGGAACGGCCTTCTATCCGAAGTCGCCGTACGGAGCCGCGAAACTCTACGCGTATTGGGTGACCGTAAATTATCGGGAAGCGTACGGCATGTTTGCGTGCAATGGCATCCTATTCAATCATGAATCACCCAGGAGAGGAGAGACCTTCGTTACCAAAAAGATTACCAAGGCAGTGGCCGCAATTTCGAAGGGGAAGCAAAAGCAACTTCGTCTTGGAAATATCGATGTTAGACGCGATTGGGGTTACGCGAAAGACTACGTCGAGGCTATGTGGCTAATGCTGCAGCAAGATTTCCCTAAGGATTATGTGATCGCTACGGGAAAATCATTCAGCGTCAGAGAATTTGTCGAGCTTGCGTTCCGAGAGGTTGATATCAAGATCGGATGGCGGGGACAGGGGCTCGACGAAGTGGGGATCAACAGCACTACAGGTGATGTACTGGTGACGATTGATCCAAAGTATCATCGTCCGGCAGAAGTCGAGCACCTCTTGGGAAATGCAAAAAAGGCCGAGAGAGAATTGGGGTGGAGACCAACGACATCCCTGGAAGATCTCGTTCGGATCATGATCCGGTATGACCTTATATTTGATGATTACGGCGGGGACTTGACATGATCCTGGTAACGGGCGCGACGGGCTTCTTAGGAAAGCGGGTGTGCCGCTTGCTGGAACGCGAGGGCCTCGACTTTGTGCGTGCGTCGTTGAGTCTCGGAACAGACCTTCGGGATAGCTCAGCGACGGTTGAATTGTTTGAGAGAGTGCGTCCGACATATGTCTTGAATTGCGCAGCCTTCGTTGGAGGTATCCAATTTGGCCTCAAGCATCCAGTAGAACTGTTTCAAAACAACTTGTCGATCATGCAGAACCTGCTTTCAGCAGCTCATATCAGTGGTGTGAAACGGTTGGTGAATCCAATTTCGAATTGCGCTTATCCCGCCCGAGCCAAGCTCTTCAAAGAAGAAGAGTTTTGGGATGGCCCGTTACATGAAACGGTCATGGTATACGGTTTTGTGCGCAAGGCCTTTTGGATCGGTTCATGGTCGTACGCGCAGCAGTACGATATGGATATCATCAATATCATCTTGTCCAACATGTACGGCCCCGATGATCACTTTGAAGAGGAGCGGTCGCACGCACTGGGGGCCCTGGTCATGAAATTCGTCGAAGCCAAAAGGCGGAATTCGCCGTTTGTGAATGTCTGGGGCACCGGAACGCCGGTGCGGGAGTGGATGCATGTCGATGACGGTGCACAGGCTATGGTGCGCTCAATGGGTGTGCCTCGCACTGTCGACCCGATAAACATTGGGGTTGCGGAGGGTATTTCGATTTTGGATATGGCGGTGCTGATTAAGGACAAGGTCGGGTACGGAGGCGAAATTCGGCTTGATCCCAGTAAGCCTGATGGTGCGCCGTATAAGACGGTTGATGGTAGCAAGGGTGAGGCATTATTTGGTTGGCGGCCGACTATCTCCTTCGATGCCGGCGTCACTGAGACAGTCTCATGGTATTTGCAAAACGTTCCACGGGAATTCCAAAATCATGGCCATTAAAGAAATCTCTCAAGGCGAAATCATTTTGGCTCGCCACATTCCATCTGAAGACGCTTGGAATGACGGTCTCAATTTTTTTTCTCCCGATGATGACTTCATCCAGGCGGGGACTTGGGGCTACGGCGCCGGGAAGGAATTGAAAGCTCACGCGCATAATCCCGTCACGCGCGAGGTTCTGTGGACTCAAGAGGTGCTCTACATCCGTCGTGGTCGTGTTCGAGCTGATGTCTATGATTTGCAGGATAAGAAAGTTGGAGAATTCGAAGGCAGCGCTGGCGACATTCTGATCCTTCTTCGTGGAGGTCACGGGTACGCAATCTTGGAGGACGGCACTCAAGTTCTGGAAATCAAGAACGGCCCCTATGTGGGCGCAGACGTCGACCGCCGAAGATTTTAAGTCAAAATACAGAGTTAAAGCGAAGTTGAAGACATCGTGTGGTTTCGACAACTTGGCCAAAGCGCGATAGGAGTCGGACAACATGGTTGTTACGCAGCAGCAGCGAGAATTTACTGATAATCAATTCCTCAATCGGCTGAGAAGTGATGTCAAATCGCAGTTCGGTGAAGATGGAATAATTGAGGGTATTTTTAAGATTATTCCAAGTGAGGTCCAAAATCACTGGTGTTGTGAATTCGGCGCCTGGGATGGCATGCATTGTAGCAACACATTTAACTTGGTTGTCAACAAGTCATGGAGCGGAGTTTTCATTGAAGCCAATGAGAAAAAGTTTGTCGACCTGAAGAAGACATATGCGTCCTTCAAGAAGGCGGTATTGATAAACGAGTTTGTCAATACGTCGGGGGAAAATACTCTAGACAAACTATTAAAACGCGCAGGCGCGCCGATTGACCTGGATCTGCTGTCGATAGATGTGGACGGCATGGACTACTACATTTGGAGTTCACTTTTAGAGTTTCGACCAAAGCTCGTGGTTATCGAATTTAATCCAACAATTCCAGACAACATCGAGTTCGTTCAAGCCGAAGACGCGTCTAAAAAACATGGTACCTCTCTGCGCTCGATGACGAAATTAGCGAAGGAGAAGGGTTACGAGCTCATTTGCGTCAATGCAGAAAATGCTTTCTACGTCGACAAAAAGTACTTTGAGCTGTTTGGTATCAAGGACAACTCGATCGGCGCTCTCAAGTACTATCCCGAACCTCTACAGGTGTTTCAGCTTTTCGATGGAACGCTTGTCTTCCACAACAACGCTCCGCCGAGCCTTGTTTGGTTTGGTCTGCCGGTCGACTTCGCCAAGTTGCAGATTCTGCCCAAGTTTATTCGCGATATCAATGCGCCTTGGGGAGGAGGTGTGCTCGGGGCACTGGTACGAGCACCTATTAAGTTAATGAGATCGTATCGTCTGAAAAATTGGAAGGGGCACCAGGGGGACCCGGGCGCTTGGAAAATGTGATAGCTGCGTCGCTTGCCAAATTTGCCAAATCGGTGAGTGGTCCGGGTCGATTGTTGATCAATTTAAGTCAGGTCAATCGCTAATGAATCTTTCGATTTGCATGGCGGTCCGAAACGGGGAGCTGACTGTCGAGACGGCTATTCGCTCGATTAGAAATCAAACGGTGTCTGACTGGGAGCTGATTGTTGTCGATGATGGGTCGGCCGATCGGACGGTTGACATCGTTGCCAGGATTCCAGACGAGCGGATCAGGCTTTTTCGAAACTCGAGAAGCATTGGGCTTGCCGCTTGCTTAAACCGGGCGCTTTCCGAAGTTAGGGGGAAGTTTGTCGGTCGCATGGATGCCGATGATGTATGTTTTCCAGATCGTTTTGAACGGCAGCTTGGTTTTTTAGCGCAGCATCCTGACGTGGATTTGGTTGGCGGACAGATGCTAATGTTTCGGGGGGACTGGGAATTGATGGGAGTGTTAAATGCTCCCTTCAATCACGACCAGATTACGCGTACGCCAAGCAAGTCCCTTCCAATTTTTCATTCTACGTGGACAGGGAAGGCAGATTGGTTCGCGCGGTACAAGTACGACGAAAAATATCTACGTGCCCAAGATTTTGAGTTGCTTTTGAGAGCGTTACCTTACAGCACTTATGCTAACCTACCTGATGTCGTGATGGGGTATCGCGTTGAAAGTGGGAATCTCGCGAAGCGGCGATTGAGTAGAAAATATCAACGTCTGGCTATAGCAAAAAATCGGACCTCGTTGGGATCAAGCTCGACGAGGGCGATTGCAATGCTGATGGTCAAAGACACCGCTGACATTTTCCTTTCGCTTGTTGGTATTGAAGCCTCGAGAATGCGCGCCGTGCCCGTGCCGTCTTTAGTGGAGCGGTGGGGACATCTGGTAGATTCATTGAGGTAAAGCCCATGTGTGGCGTCGCCGGTTTTGTTGATCGCTCGCTTCAGGTTAATGAAGTAGAGACGGCAATCAATGAGATGTCCATCGCGATTAAGAATCGTGGGCCCGATGGGGAAGGCTATTACATCGATCATGAGGAGGGGGTCGCACTAGCGCACCGACGTCTGGCAATCATAGACGTATCGAGTGCTGGATCTCAGCCGATGACGTCCATGTGTGGTCGCTACGTCATTTCATTCAACGGAGAAATCTACAATTTTCCTTCAATGCGGAGGAGCGTTGAAGCCGTCAGAGGAAACGTTCAGTGGCGAGGGCATTCTGATACCGAGGTGCTAATAGAATCTATCGCCCAGTTTGGTTTGCACGAAGCACTCAAAATGGCGACGGGAATGTTCGCGTTGGCGCTGTGGGACAAGCGCGAAAAAGCTATCTATCTTGCTCGGGATAGATTTGGCGAAAAGCCGATGTACTACTTTGAAGACGGCCCACGTATTGCCTTTTCATCAGAGTTGCTCAGTCTTACCAAGTCTCCACGATTTCAACCCTCGATTGACGTCGAAGCCGTAGGCGCATTTTTACAATATGGATTTGTTCCAGGTGAAAAAACGTTATTTGACAATGTAAGGAAGGTGCTTCCTGGGCACTACATTCGGTTTTCAGCTGAAAGCTCTTCGAAGGCCGTCACAGGTTGTTATTGGGATACGAGGACGGAGCTGTATGAATTACCAGAGATGGATTTGCCGCTAAACGAAGTGATCGATCAGTTGGAAGTCATTCTGACCGAGGCTATCGAAGGCCAGCTCGTCTCCGATGTCGGCTTGGGAGCTTTTCTCTCATCGGGGATAGATTCTTCGCTGATTAGCTCTATCATCCGGAGGCGCCTGGATCGACCGCTCACGACCTTTACGATGGGGTACGACGATAAGGACTATGATGAATCGGCGACCGCCCGTGCTATCGCGGCCAATTTGGGATCTACCCATTACGAACACCTAGTCCATAAATCTGAAGTATTGCAGACTGTTCAATCTGTTGCCGAAATCTTTGATGAGCCCGTCGGGGATACATCTGTATTGCCGACTTACTTGGTCTGCAAGGTCGCGAGAAGGTATGTGACCGTTGCCTTGTCAGGCGATGGCGGGGACGAGATGTTCGGAGGGTATAATCACTATCGATGGGGAGGTCGCGTCCTAAAAAATGTTGCGCGGATACCAAGGTTTGCGCGGAATTGGGTCGGAAGCTCGATCGCGAATGTTGGTACCGGAATGGGTCTGCGTTCGATCGTAAAATTTGGACGACTCGTAATAGCATCTCAATACTCAAGTCCGAGGCTCCTCTTGAATGGAGGGATTCTTGACGCGTGCGAGGGAGCGAAGATAGCGAGTGATCCAAGCGAGGCACTCGAAGATCTGATGGATCGGTCGGTGGAGCAAAAGCTGATGGCTGCCGACTTATCCGGATTTTTGCCGAATGACATCTTATGCAAGGTAGATAGGGCTTCTATGGGGGTTAGCCTCGAAACTCGGGCGCCGTTTCTTGACAGGAACGTTGCGCAATTCGCGTGGTCAATTCCTTCGAGATTTACCGTCGCCGGCCCCTCCAGCAAATATGTTTTGCGGAAGCTTCTATCTCGGTATCTGCCACGGGAAGTTGTCAATCGTCCAAAATTGGGGTTTGGTATTCCGTTAGACGCTTGGTTCCGCGACGAATTGAGATCGTTCGTCGACAAGAATCTCGGCATCTTGAAATCAAAGTATAGTCATTTGATCTCCCCTACGTTTGTGGACAAATATTGGTCGGAACATCTATCGGGACGCTTCAACTGGCAGCGAGAAGTGTGGACGATGGTCGCTCTAGTCCTGTTTTTGGAGACTTATTTTTAGTCTTGTTGGAGCGACTGCGAATGGCGGATTGGATAAAGTGCGTTGGTTGGCAGCAATTTTGAGTATTTCCCTGGCGGGCTGCTCGTGGTCCGGTTCGCCGGAGATTCCCGCGAGCTATGTTCCGCCGGCGGCTCCTCCAGATCCAGGAGTTGTAATCGCTGCGGCGAAGAACGCGGCGCTCGTTCGTAAGCTAATCGGCCTCGTGGAGATTGCGCCGACAAGGATAGCCTATCCACTCGCTCCTGGCTCGTATATCTCCTGTATTCGAGGCGCAACTTCGCTGAATGGTAGACGGCAGACATATTCGATTTTCTTCAAAGGTGGTGAAACGCCTGAGGCGACTGAAGGCGTACTTGCGGATGGGGGGCTCATATCTATGACCCGGATATCGGTCATGTATGATGATTGCGAGCGTCAAACATATTCTCCGCTGAGTTGAAGGGGCAAAGTGGTTGTCGGTTCAGTGGCTGAGAATGGGCCGGGTGCCGTCAGGGCTACGACTTCCTGGGTGTGTTGGATGCAAAGGCGAGCACTGAATCTGTCGGATGGCTTGGGTCCTTCCGAGCTGTGGAGTTAGGCTCGCAAGGGGACAAGAGTGATCACCTTCGGGCGGCCATTGACCCGTGCTTGTTCCTTTCGAAGGGCAACGACAGTGTCGATGAGTAGCATGCTGGTGGTATGGTTCGCGAAATTGGGAAGTGAGATGTCGCGCACCGTGATGATTGAAAGAAGTTTGGTGTGGGACAGAAGGCGTCGGACGTTGTAGTGCGACTGAAGTCGCGGATAATCGACCATGTGCTGCCGCTCTGGTCCATAGAAGGATGGGACAGCAGGTCGGGAGGTTTTGTGGAAAGCCTCGATCGAGAGGGGCGCGCGCAGGTGCTCGTCCCTCGGCGAGTCCGTGTTCAAGCTAGGCAGATTTATTGCTTCGCCAAAGCTGCAAAGATGGGTTGGTATCCGCAAGGTCGCGAGATTGCGCTGAGGGGACTAGACTATCTCTTGTCGAAGGCAAGGAGCCCCGATGGAGAGCCGGGCTTTGTCCATGTTTTGTCCTCTGAGGGGGCTGCAATTGACCCATCGCGCGACACATATGACCACGCGTTCGTCCTGCTTGCTCTTTCGACGGTTTATTCGCTCGATCGCGACGCGCAGATCCGCGCCGAGATGGTGGCGCTTTGTCATTTCCTAGATACGCAACTCAGTTCGCCAAACGGCGGCTTCGTTGAGGGCCGGCCGGCGAGAATACCAAGGCGTCAAAATCCTCAGATGCATCTATTCGAAGCAATGATAGCCGCATTTGACGCCACTCATGATGATGGTTTTCGGAGCCGGGCCAGAAAATTGTTCTGGCTGTTTGTGACCAAGCTTTACGACCAACAGAGGCAATCGCTTGGAGAGTACTTTACTGAGAATTGGTTACCAATCGAACCCATCTTGATTGAACCTGGGCACCAAGCAGAATGGGTATGGCTCTTAAAGGGCTTCGAGCGTGTCACAAAATGTCAGACTCAGCAGCTCCGAAGCAAATTGCTTGCTTCGACGTTACGCTATTGCGATGCCACCGGGTGCCTCGTGGATGAGGGCGATGTCGCAGGCGACATTAGGCGGCACACGCGACGGTTATGGCCTCAGACAGAGCTTGCAAAAGCGTGGATTGCACAGGCTGAATCTGGCGAGGCTCGAGCTACGGATCAAGCCCGCTTGGCGTTAGAGCGTTTCGAGCATCACTATCTTAGTCATCCGGTTTCCGGCGGTTGGTATGACCAATTTGACCGCTACGGTAACTCATTGCGTAATGATATTCCGGCGTCGTCGTTTTACCATATACTTTCTGCTGTCACGGAAGCAGAGCTGGTCCTTCGGAACGGATCTGCTGACGTTGCAGGGGCTGGCATATAGGCTGAGGTTTCGAGCTGGGACTGTCAGTGACCTTCTGGGAAACCGTCGCTGTCCAGATGCTAAGGCGATAAGCCCAAGGAATCAATGAGGACTCAAGTTTGGTCAAGTTATGGAACGAGTTGCGGTAATAACCGGAGCATCTTCGGGCATAGGAGCGCAATTAGCGCAGATTTTTGCTGAGAATGGGCACCGCATTGCTTTGGTTGGTCGCCGCAAGGGACGTTTGGAGGAGTTGGCGCAAGAAATCGTTGGTAGGGGCGCGGCAAGGCCAATTGTGATTTGTTGCGATCTCGAGTCGGTCGATGCTGGCGACAAGATTAATACTGCGCTCGAGTTAGAGAGAGTTGAGATAGAATATTTGGTGAATTGCGCTGGCTACGGCATCTTTGGGGATGCCTCAGATCAAGACTACGATGAGCAGTTGGGTATGATCTCGGTAAATGTCCGTGCTGTCACGGATCTTTGCTTGCGATTCAGCGACTCCTTGATTCGCAATGGTGGTGGCATTCTCAATGTGGGGTCGATTGCTGGCTTTCTCCCTGGACCTGGCATGGCTGTCTATTACGCCTCTAAAGCTTACGTTATGTCTTTTACCGAGTCGTTGCGTAGTGAGCTCAAGCACCGAGGCGTTCGTGTAACGCTCCTTTGCCCTGGTCCCGTGCAGACCGAGTTTCAAGATCGAGCGGGTGTTGGTAGGAGCGGGGATGTGGCGATTCTGGAAGTCTCCGCCGCCGAGGTCGCGCTGGCTGGCTACCGTGGTTTAATGGCAAATAAGTCTATGGTAATGCCGGGTCTCGGCGTGAAGTTCATACCAATGGTACTTCGCTTCCTTCCACGATCAGCTGTTTCTGCAGCCGTACGTCGATTTCAGCTCCGAAAACACCGAAAATAGGAATGTCTTTTGCGTGTTAGAGTTGGCCGTGCTGTTCTCCGTCATGCCGTACTGCTGCGACAATTTTTCCGAAACTACATATAGGGTCGGCACCAAAGGGTTTAGGATTGCTCATCCCATTGATCTTGATCGAAGGGAGTTGTCTGCCACGGCAAATAGATCGACCAGCAGACGTCTCACATCTCACTGGCGGTACGCAACAGCTAGTTTACGAAGAACGTTCTGTCCAAGCGAAGAATAGCCGAATTCGTTGCTCGAACGTAAGAGTAAAACGCGCCGGATTTCGCATTTCGCTAGCTGGAACAAGCCAGGTAGCGTATTCTAATCTGAAAGAGTTTTGGGGCTGGCTAACGTAGTAACCCGTCAGTAGAACAGAACTACGGCGTTTGAACTGCCTGAAGATAGCTCTCTGAGGGATTGATTATGCAACTGCTCGAGTCGGAAATTGAGGAAGTCGTCGTCGGACCGAGCGACCGCAATTTCGGGTTCACGATGGCGACGGTGTTCGCGCTGATCGGCGGCCTCGGGCTCTACAAGGGATCGTCCCACGCACCCGTCTGGCTCGGCGTAGCGGCAGTGTTTGCCGGGCTGACGCTGTGGCGGCCGCAATCGCTCGGGTTCGCCAACCGCCTGTGGCTGAAGCTCGGCCTGCTGCTGTACCGGTTCGTCAATCCGGTGATCATGGCCATTTTGTTTTTCGGCGCGATCCTGCCGATCGGCTTGGCGATGCGGCTGTTCGGCAAGGATTTCCTGACGCTGCAGCGTGACCGCTCGGCGTTGAGCTACTGGCAGGCACGCAGCGATCCCAGGCTGCCGTCTGAATCGATGCGACAGCAATTTTAGGGCACCTGCGATGTCGTTCCTGCGTGAGCTGTTTGCCTTCATCCGCGCCCGCCGCAAGTTCTGGCTGATTCCGATCTTTGCCGTGATGCTCGTGCTCGGGGGACTGCTGGTCCTGACCAAGGGGTCTGCGCTGGCGCCGTTCGTCTACACCCTGTTCTGAGGACCGTCGCTTGCGCATCCTCGGGATCTCCGCCTTCTACCACGACAGCGCCGCGGCGCTGGTCGTCGATGGCAGGATTGTCGCAGCAGCTCAGGAAGAGCGCTTCACCCGCAAGAAGCACGATCCGGGGTTTCCGGCTTCCGCGGTCCGTTATTGCCTGGCCGAGGCCGGGATCGCAGCCTCCGAACTCGATCACATCGTGTTCTACGAGAAGCCGTTTTTGAAATTCGAACGGTTGCTCGAAACCTATCTGGCGTTCGCGCCGCGCGGCTTTCAATCGTTCCGCAAGGCGATCCCGGTCTGGCTCAAGGAAAAGCTGTTCCAGAAGAGCGTGCTGCGAAACCATCTCGGCGAGATCGATGACGGCGTCGACTGGGAAGCGAAGTTGCTATTCGCCGATCATCACCAGAGCCACGCGGCATCCGCCTTCTTTGCCTCGCCGTTTTCGGAGTCGGCCATCCTGACGCTGGACGGCGTCGGCGAGTGGACCACCACGTCAGCGGGCCATGGCAGCGACAACACGCTCGACCTCACCCGCGAGATCAATTTCCCGCACTCGATCGGGCTGCTGTATTCGGCTTTTACCTATTACACCGGCTTCAAGGTCAATTCCGGCGAGTACAAGGTGATGGGGCTCGCCCCCTATGGCGAGCCGACGTATGCGAAGACGATCCTTGAACACCTCGTCGACCTCAAGGACGATGGCAGCTTCCGGCTCGACCTCGACTATTTCGACTACTGCACCGGGCTGACCATGACCAATGGCCGGTTCGACGCGCTGTTCGGCGGCAGGCCGCGCGATCCATCGGAACGGTTGGACCAGCGCCATATGGATCTGGCGGCTTCCGTGCAGGCGGTCACCGAAGAGATCGTCCTGCGCCTGACCCGCAGCCTGGCGCGCGAGGGACGATCGGAAAATCTCTGTCTCGCCGGCGGCGTGGCGCTGAACTGCGTCGCCAACGGCAAGATTTTACGAGAGCGCAAATTTGAGAACATCGGGGTCCAGCCCGCGGCCGGCGACGCCGGCGGTGCGGTCGGCGCGGCGCTGGCGGCCTATTATCAGTTTGCCGGACGGCCGCGGGCTGCGCCCACAGGCGACGC
>Ga0157378_10001646_pt1 | contig 20179 bp, 18 predicted proteins | sample M65metaG_FD_115309 | JGI IMG/M metagenome (GOLD analysis project Ga0157378, IMG submission 115309) | Miscanthus rhizosphere microbial communities from Kellogg Biological Station, Michigan, USA - M6-5 metaG | ecosystem: Host-associated > Plants > Roots > Rhizosphere > Soil | place: USA: Michigan...
CGGCGGGAAAGCGCCGCGCGTGCTGGCCAGGGTTGCGCCCGGCGGCCAGGTCACCCGCTACGTTTACGGCATCGGTCTCGCCTACGAGGTGCGGCAGGATGGCAGCACCCGCCAATATCATTACGATCAGGTGGGCAGCACTCTCGCGCTGACCGACGGCAATGGCGCCGTCACCGGACGGGCCGACTACTCCCCCTACGGGGCACTCCAGGGCGGCACCGGCGAGCTCGCCAATGCGAACACCACGCCCTTCCTCTTCGTGGGAGCGCACGGGGTGATTACCGACTCCGTCACCGGGCTCCACCAGATGCGGGCGCGGTGGTATGCGAGTTCCCTGCGGCGCTTCCTCAACGAGGATCCCTCCTGCTTCGCCGGCGGCGAGAACTTCTACGCCTACGCCGCGGGCAACCCCGTCAGCCTCATCGATCCGCTGGGCCTACGCCCTCAAATTGGTTCCGGCCGTGGCTCCACCATTCTCAATGCCGTCCAGACTGGGCTCGATGTCGTCAGCCTCGCCCCCGGCATCGGCTCGGTCGCCAGCGTGGCCAATACCCTCATCCACGTTGCCCGCGGCAATTATGGACAGGCCGCCCTCTCAGCCCTGGGGGCCATTCCGGGGGGAGCCCTCGTTACCAAGGGTGCCGCCGTCCTCGGCGCGGTCAGCGTCGGCATCAAGATCACAAAGACCACTCAAACAACTCTTCGGGCCGCAAATAACGCGGCAGAAGGATTGCGGCTTGCAAAATCTCTTGCAAGTGAAGCTCAGTTAACTGAGGTAGGAACAATAATGGCCGGTTCGGGTGGAAGAACCATTTTTCGGGATGCAGGAAGAGTGGCGCAACAATATGGTGGTAGTCCTGGTGATTGGGTTAAAAAAACAAGTTCCACCTTTATTGCCACGGATGGCACAAAGGTCGAGACACATTGGGTTGAAAATATTAAAACGGGGCAGCGCGTAGAATATAAAACTAAAACAAGTGAGTAATGAGTCTTCCTGATGTAATAGCAGCAGAAAAGGTGTCGAAGCTGAAGTCGACCGCTCAACAGATGTTGAACGGCAACTTAAATTTAATAGAGGGGGTGCGTATCATCTGCTCTTTGAGGCATGCGACCGAAGACCCCGAAAATCCAGCTTTTCTCTCACTTCGTGCGATTGAATCCGAAACAGACCATTTGCCTTTGGGCGATGAGCGCCAAAGCTGTTCAAAAGACTATCTAGAGAAAATCGACATCCAGATCGAAAATTTCATTGCCGATGCTAAAGATGATATTTTAGCGGCGTGCAGGGAAATTTTGCATATTTTAAAATAATTTCAACCCGCAGGCCGGCTCCGGCCGCGACGCCACCATCTTCAACGCCGTCCAGAACGGCTTCGACTCGTTCCCGGCGTCGGCTCGGTCGCCAATGCTCTCATCCACGTCGCTCGCGGCACTAACTGCGGCCGCGTTTTCAGCACTAGGAGCCATCTCGGGAGGTGCCATCGCCGCCAAAGCGGTCACCGTTTTCGCCAGCGTCAACATTGTCGACAAGTTTTCAAAAAATCACTTATACGGTTTCCTCTGCGGCAAAGACAATCCCAACCATAGCAAGGGCGGTTCCAACAAAGAATAAGCGCAACGGCAAGCTTCTTGAACGCAGCCCGGCGAACGCATACTCTTCTAAAGCCGAAACCACTTTCGGAAATTACGGAATTCGTGCGCGATACGTTGCTGAAGGCTGTAAGGCAGGGCGGCATAGACGCCCGAGCCTGCCGCCGTGGCGACGAGTCCGAAACTGAAAAAAGTCAGGCCCAAAAAGAGGCTGCAGACGACAAGTAGGCCGCAATCGGAAAGGAAAAAGGCCGTGAGAGTTTGTTCGCCACGAAGAACCACTGGGCCGGTGGCGGTGTGAATCGACCGGGCAATAGCGTCGCCGAAAAGTGAACCTCCGGCAAAAAGTAGCGAAATGGAAGCGATGGTCAGAAAGTGGTATCGAAGTGCACGGTGGATGTTCCGAACGCGAGTCCGGCTGAGCGACTTCAACGAAGTGCATTTTATCAATACGCCGAAGATTGCGCCCATCCCCAGAACAAATGTCCACCGGTGATCGTCGAAAAAGTTGGAGACCATTTGCCCCGACCAATAGGCGCAAGCCACAAGGAGGGTGGCAAAAATGAAGGCGGAAAGAACGAGCGCAAACGAGACACGGCGGAAGGATGTGAGAATGATTTTCATAACGCCTTAGTATAACAAGAAAATGAGTGCTGTCATGGGGGGGTATAATTCAGGTAAAGAAAGCCCTGCCATGCAGGGAAATACCAAAGCGCCCATTAACGAATTATCCGACGCAGTTTTAGACGACTTGATTTCGCAGGTATCCAAACTGGCCTGCACTTATCTGGAACTCACCGGCAGGCCATTGCCGGTTGATGGTGAGTTGGGGGAGCTTTATGCGCGTCGTCGCCTGGGCATCGACCTTTACCAGCACAATGTGGATGGGGCGGATGGATTCGAGCGCAATGGAACCGGGGGATTCGAGGTTCAGATCAAAACGATTTCGCCAAGCCGGACGCGTCGGAAGCGGAAACGCATTGTTCGGGTCAAGCGCAAGGCAAAATGGTCGAAACTCGCCATCGTTTCTCTCGGTGCAGACTACCAGTGCGACGGCGTCGCCATGGCGACGAAACAAGGATTAAAGGATGCCTTCAAAGCGAATGGCGGAAACTTCGGCAAGAAAACGAAGCCCAAGCCGGTGAGCCTGGATATGTTGCAAAAGGCGGCGCTCTTGGACTCGGCGCGGCAAACGGCAGCAGCCGGGTTCGTGGCGGTCGGGAACGATGCGCCTGTCTCGTCGGGTTAACGGAGCGTCATAGGTTTCTGCCGCGGTCGATGCCGACAAACTTCAACAGCCTGGCACCGGCAGGATAACCACTGATGAAGTCGGCGAGGGGGTGGACGAGTTTGCGAAAACGTTCCAGCAATTTTCCGGGCTGCTCGATGAGGAAGTCCAAAAACGCCACGGCGCGCTGGGCATCGGTGCCGGGCTGATCCCAGGCGCGGTCGGGAAATTTTTCCATGCGTTCCAATAACGCCGCGGGCACGACTTCGACGGGCGCGCGAGCGCGGAACGCGCCGACCTCCGCGGCGAGATTATCGACGGTGTCTTTGAGAGTAGTGCCAACGAGATCGGGAGGCACGGACTTCAAGACGATCTTTTCTTCGGCTGCAGCTTGAACCTCCGTCTGGGTGGTTTGGCGGTGGAGTTCGTCGAATTGAGCCTCGAGGAGGTCTTTTTGCATTTCGAGCTGCTCTTTCTCGACCGCGAGGCGCTCGGCGAGACTCGGCAGCGTCGTTCCATAGGCCGCGAAATCCCGAGCCATTGTCCGCCCGCGCTCGTCGGCCTGCCGGATGATTTCGGGCGGGGCGTCCTTCCGACAAAGACGATCCCATTCTTCGGACACCCATAAGTCCCACCAGAAATCCTCGAGCTTTTCGCCGGCCTCTTCCGCGGCGACCAAGCGCCCGCGGAACGAGTAAGGATCGTTGGCGGGCTTGTCGTGCAGCGCGGCGACGGCATCCTTGTCGTCGAGGGAGGATGCGCACCAGATTTGGAATTTCGACCGGAAGCTGTGCCCCAGCACATTGCGGCGAACGGGGTCGTCTTTGTCGCGGGCTCGGCGGTTCTCCACAAAGACGTGAGGAGCGGCGGGATCGGGCATTTCGCCGGCCGCGATTCGCCGGGTGATTTCCGCTGCTACCGCCCGGTTCGTGGCGGGCGCGCCGGCGGCCTTCAATTCGGAGCGAACCAAGGCTACGACCGGTTTCCGGCGCGCGGCAATCTCGCGCACTGTGGCAGTCTTCTTATCCGGCACTTCGCGGGTTTTCGAAAATACCAAGTGGACGTGCAAATCGTGTTTGGATTCGCGGTGCAGCACCACGCCGACGACATCGACCTTGTAACGCTGCCCGAAAGTCGCAGCCAATTCCCGGATCCGAAGCCGCAGTGCGTCCGGCTCCACGAGCAGGTGATCGCCCAGTTCGAGCGCGGTCCAGGGCTTGAGCCTCGCCAGCATGACCTCCAACGGGCGCGGGCCATTGGTGACAATGTTTTGCGAGGTCCGATAATTGGCTCGGTGGCGCTTTTCCTCCATCATGGCGAACACCCAGGGATCGCCCTCCAGGTCTTCCCATTTCCGTTGGCCGGGCTCGCCCACGAAGGCCATCGCCGCCACCAGTCCCGACTCGCCCAGCAGCTCTCGAATTTCCTTCTCGGCTTTGAGTTCCTTCCCGGTCGTTCTGTCGTCGCCGCGGTTGCCCGTGCCGCCCGTTTTCACAAACGCCTGATCCACGGCGACCTCCTCGTCCAAGTCCTCAGGCTTTACGCCGAGCTTTTTGGCTCGTCGGGTCCGCATCCATTCCCTCTGCTTGGCGGCATCGTGGTCATGTTTGTCTTTGTCGCCCAAATGGCGACCAGACTCGTAGCCCCCAAATTTCTTCACCGTTTTGGACAGCGACCGACGAGTGCGACGCTGGTCCAAATACCGTGACCGCTTGGACTTCCCTGCCATAAAGGCAAAGTGTATCACAGAAGACTTATTTAACAACAAAATGGCTATTCGCCGTCAGGAAGGTAAAAAACGCTTTTTGTCGATTTGCATGCAAATTCGACAAAAAGGCCACACCCGACAGGGTGTTCGTTTTTTGCTTCCTGCCTTCCCGCAGGGAAGGAAGTAACGGCACCATCCTGAACGGACGTGCCCCGAAAAGCCAATGCACACGGACCCTGATGAGACGGCCATGCCGACGCCGAGAGGTCCATCTCGCCGACTCGTGCCGAATGCGAAAACGCTCCCGCGTCAGGCATCCGCCAGCGAATAGCTCGTGCTACGACCGCCGGCGGCATCCTGCCGGAGCACGCCGCGCTCGATCAATTCCTTGATGTCGCGCAGCGCGGTGTCGGGCGAACATTTCGCGAGCTTCGCATACTTCGAGGAGGTGAGCTTGCCATCGAAACCCTCGAAGAGGCGATTGATGACTTTGCGCTGCCGGTCGTTGACGAGCTTGGGGGCGATGCGCTCCCATGCCCGCGCTTTTTCGAGCGCGGCTTTCAATCCGCTTTCGGCGCGATCAAGAGCTCGGCGGAGGCATTCGAGATACCATTTCAGCCACGGCGTGACGTCGAGACCGGCGTGCTGCGTGATCTCAAGTTGATGATAGTATTCCTTCCGCTCCGTTTCGATTTGAGCAGACATGCTGTAGAATCGCTCGGTGGTTCCATCCGAGCGAGCGAGGGCCAGGTCGGCGATGGCGCGGCCGATGCGGCCGTTGCCGTCCGCGAATGGATGGATCGTCACAAACCACAAATGTGCAATGCCCGATTTTAGAACCGGATCGAGCGGGCGGTTCTCGAAGTCATCCAAAAAGGTGTCCATTTCGGCGTCCACCTTGGTCGCTGACGGGGCCTCGAAGTGAACTTTCTCGCGGCCGATGGGGCCGGAGACGACCTGCATCGGATCACTTTCCGGCTTGCGCCATGCGCCCACCGTGATCGAGTGAAGCCCGCTATGGCCGGTGGGAAACAGCGCGGCGTGCCAGCCGAAGAGCCGTTCCTTGGTCAGTGGTTCCGAGAATTGCTGCGTGGCATCCAGCATCATTTCGACAACGCCCTCGACGTTCCGGCTCGGCGTGGCGGTGCCCGCGTATTCGATTCCCAGCCTACGCGCAATGGACGAGCGGACCTGCTCCGCATCCAAGCGCTCCCCCTCGATGGCGTTGGATTTGATGACGTCGTCGGTGAGCGCGGAGAGTTTGGCCTCCGAGCGGAAACGAAATCCCAGACCCTCCATGCGGCCAAGCAGCCGCCCTTGTTTATGACGAATTTCGGTGAGCAGGGGAAAGAGGACAGAATCGTTCCATTGCAGGTTGGGCCAATCGGGAAGTGCGTGGATAAGCATCTTTTTCGCCGCGAATATGCGGAGAATAGGGTCGATATTCTCCGCAAACAAGGATTCTCCGCAAGAATGCGGAATTTAAAGAGGAGAATCTCCGCAGCACGGTGATCTCAGGGGCCGGAAATTTTCGACCTATTCGAGCGAAGGGCGAAAAAATATCGTGGGAAGCAGGATTTTTCAGATCGCAGAGTCGCGAATTTCCGAGGAAGAAAGATTTTCGGGTGAGGGGAATGCAAAGTGAAGAGGCGCGAGAATGCAGTGGCGGGAAATGGCTCCGCGAGGAGGCGCTTTTTTCAAGGAGTTGCCGTCCGTCCGGAACTTCAAAAATTTTGATAGGTGAAGACCACTTGGACCGGAAAAAGCGAAGGTGACGGTTTGCGCTCTGCAACGAACGCAAGGGCGGAAATTTTCCGTAGTTCTGGCGAGTGGGCGAGATAGGGATTTTTCGAGGGAAATGCGGGACGGCGGACCTCGCAAAATGCGAAACCCGCAAGGCTGAGAATTTCTGACCTACCGCGACGGAGGATCGGAAATTTCCAGGGAAATGGGATTTTGCGGGTCGCAGGGTCGAGAATTTCCGGGGATTGAGGATTTCAAGGCCAAGGGAATCGAGGGGCGGTCGTGCGCGGGCCGGAATTTTCAAAGAGTCGCGGTCGGTCGGGAATCTCGAAAATTTCGAGGGCTGGAGATCAATGGTTCTGAAAAATAGGGGGTGCGGAATCGCGGCGGGCAGAGAAGGCAAAGGTCGGAGAATTTTCCGGAACAGCGGCGCTGCCTCTGAATTTTTCCAAGGTTGGCGAGGGTCGATTTTTTCCGGGGTAAATCATGAAGTCGCGAGGGCCATATTCCCGCGCGGCAGGGTCGAAAATTTCGTAAGGGTGCCGCCATTGCCCCCAATTTTTTCGGAGGAGGCGGCAATTCCACACTGTGCAGCCATGCCGAACGAGCCGGCTGTCGCTGGCTCGCCTCGGACTGGAAGGATGGTGGGGCCTGGCAAATGGAGCTTGGCAAACAACCAGAGAAGGCGGAGGCATGAGCGGTCTCATCCTTCCGCATCAGCGCGAAACCTTTGAGCAACTGCTCGTAGCGGCACAGGCATATTTTGCGGGAGGCTGGCAGGGACTGCCCATCAAACCGCGTTGGGCGCGGCTCTTGGTGGCGCCGACGGGCGCGGGCAAGTCCCATCTCGTGCGTGCCGTCGCGTCGGCGTGCGGGGCGCAATTTTTCCCCCGTGAGCTTCGGGAGTTGGATCCCGACGGGTTGCTCGCGTCAGCAAGGCAGGCAGACCGCGCAATCTCTGGTGGAGACTTTGGTCGAACACGAGCGCACCGCGCTCATGGTCGATGAAATCGACAAGCTGACGGAGGAAACTAGCTGGACGGTATATCTGCGCACGGAGCTTTATTCGGTGCTGGATGGACAGTGGCCGGCGGGAACGATTTTCTCGGATGAAACGGACCTTCACGCGAATCGGCGGGAAGCGCTCGCCCGACGCAGACTGAAATTTGGATGCTGGATCGTCGGCGTGGGAACTTGGCAAAACCTCTGGGACCGGCGCACCGGGCCGCGCATCGGGTTTCAGAAACTGGAGACCGAGGCATCGCTGGCCCTTGACGAGCTGACAGGCACGATTCCCCGAGAAACCCTCAATCGGTTTTCGTCGTCTCTCGTGGTCATGGTGCCGATGGTCGCGGCCGATTATTACGCGGCAGTGACCGTCGCCACGCGGGAGCTGCCAGATCATCTGCAGGAGCGGTTTCATGCCATCGCGACCGAGCAGGTTCCCATCGCCATCCACAATCGAAGTGGTTGCCGCTTCCTCGAAGAAGTCCTCGCGCAAATCCTCATCGAGGACTCTGCGGCTCTTCGCGTGCACGCTCCTGACATCGAACCGCTATGAAAATTCATGCGGTTTCCACGGTCCGCCTCTGCATGGGCCTTCCCGAAAGACCTTCGCCACCCCCTGAGCAGCTTTCATCGAATGGCTGAGCGCTCTCTACGATTCATGATTCCACTTCCTTTGCGCGTCGCTCTTACGCGCGTCGGTGAGCCGACGCCTGCCCAATATCTCGCCGCCCGAACGCCGATGAATCACCCACCCGAGGTGTTGAAATTCTGGAACGAGGTGGTCGCGGTCGATCCGGCGTTCGAGTCCGACAAAGAACATCTCGTCGTGGTCATGCTCAATGTCCGGATGTTTCCGATCGGCTTCAATCTCGTGTCGGTCGGGTCGCTGTGCGAATCCGTCGCGCACCCGAGGGAGATTCTGCGGCCATGCGTAGTCATGGCCGCCTATGGTTTCATTCTCGCGCACAATCACCCTTCCGGCGATCCGTCGCCCAGCGAGGCGGACAGGCGCCTCACGCGCCGGATCAACGATGCGGCCTACCTGCTACAGATGCGGTTTATTGATCACATCGTTGTCGGAAATTCGCTGACCAATCCGCCAGGCTACTGCTCGTTCAAGGAGATGAGATTGCTTTAGGCGTGCTTCCGAGAAGCGCTTTTCTCAACGGCTGAGGGAAAGACATCTCTGATGTCTTTTTTTAGTGAGCGCATGATCTGCGCCACCAACCAAAGCGTGGCGAGATGCTCGCCACTGATGATTCGGTGAATCGTCGAACCATCGATGCCTGCTTGTCGTCCCATTTCCGCATAGCTCCATCCGTGAGCTTGCATTTCCCTTTTTAGGAAGCCTGAAAGCTCCCGGTCCAGGTGGCTCGGCAATCTGTTGCTCATCCACAACAAAGTGCCGCTATCGGCGTTGGATATGGGCAATGATCGCTTTACAAGTCATTGCCTATACGCAATGAATCTCTCGTCGGCAGAGTGCTCGACCCCGAGGCCATGAGGTCAAATCGCTATATGAAGAAAACCCAATCGACATCAGCCGGTCGCATGGCCGGCCTCATTCAGCTCGGGCTTGCGCTGTGTTGCGCAAGCTTCTCCCACGCGGCGGACTATTATGACGTCACCGACTTGGGCCTGCCCGCGGGGTCCGAGGCCACGCGAAATTATGTCAATGATTCCGGGGTGGTCGCCGGCGCCTATATCGCGCACCTCAATCAGCCGGTGTGGACGGGCAGCAGTTGGACGACGACGCCCACTTACGGATATGTATGGTTCGCCGGCGTGCTGACGACGCTGCCGCTTCCCTCGGGTGCGCAAACAATCAACATTGCCGCGATCAGCAACGGCGGAGTGTTGGGGAGCTTCTACGACGGTGCTTCGCACAAGCATTACTTCACGTATCAGGCTGGCGTCGTCTCGGTGCTCACGCCTGCTGGCGCAGTGGCCAGCTCCGCGAGTTCGATCAACGCAGAGGGAGACGTGCTTGGTGCGTTCTACGGACCCGACTCCCAGAGCCACGCCTTCATCTTTCATAACGGAAGTCTCGTTGATCTAACCCCGGCTGGAGCCGTATCCAGCCAGGCCAGCGCGGTGACCGCCGACGGGCGCGCGGCAGGCTACTATTACGACAGCGGCGGGCATGTCCATGCCTTCGTTTGGGCCAATGGCGCGCAAGCTGACTTGAGTGTGCCTGTGGGAACGACGGACAGTTTTGCCTCGGCGGTGAATGCTGTGGGGCAGGTGGCCGGTAGTTACAAGACCGCCTCCGGTCAAACACGCGCCTGCGTTTGGACGAATGGAGTGTTCATGGATATTGGCGTGCCGGTGGGAGCGACTGCCGCCAGTCCAAACTTTATCAATGACGCGGGGGAGCTTGCGGGAAGCTGCTGGGGCTTCAACGGCGGAGACTACCACCTGCGTGGGTTTGTCTGGCGTGGAGGCGCATTTACGGTGATCCACCTGCCCGGCGCAAACGACGATTACGCGCAGCAGATTTTTTCGTCCGGCGCGGTGCTTGGAGGTTACAGCGATGGTAGCGGGGGCGGCGGAAAATTCATCTACGTGGATGGCGTCATCACGCTGCTCAATCCAACCAGCGCGCAGGCCAATTCTATTTCGGAAGTCACCGCCGATGGGCAAATCGCCGGCTATTACGTCGGGGCGGGGGTCAGTCTCCAACCCTACATTTACCAGAACAACACGTTTTCGGATTTCGCGGCCCTTGGACATCCCTACGGCGAATCCAACGCCATTAATGCGAACGGCGAAGTGGTTGGCACGTCGGGATACTCCATCGGGTTCCTTGTCGCTGGCGGGGTCTTCAAGGAGTTGAGCGCGCTCGTCGATTCCGCGTGGACGGTGACCGCCGCGTGGGACATCAACGCCTCCGGCAAAATCGCAGCACACGCCACGGTCAATGGCGTGGAGCGCGCTGTGCTGCTCACGCCGGCCGTGCCTCCGTTGCCGACACCCACCCCGACTCCAACGCCCACGCCGCCACCACCGGGCACGCCGACGCCAACTCCGAGCGTCAGCCCCACGCCCGTTGCGCCACCAGCGAACCAAACGGAATTTCCCGCGAAGGTGACGCTGACCCGGAATCGCCAATGGATAATCATCCCCATCAAGGCGGCGAACGCGGCGGGCATTTCCTCGCTGTGCGCCACCTTGAAAGGGCGAGGGATGGCATCGATCACGAACGTTTGGAACGTCCACCGCGCCACCTCGTTTTCCGAGCGGTGGAAGCTGCCGATTGGCCTGAACGCGCGTAAGGGGGCAATCCCCGAATCTGCTCTCAAACAGGGACTCCGGCTCGAACTGCGCACTGCCGATGCGGTGAAAGTCTACCCGGTGCGGCTTTCCCGGTAGGCACGCAAGCGTTACGCAATCCTCTGCCGGGCACCTGATCCGTGGCGGCTGTCGCCGGCTCGGCCGGTGCTGGAATGAAGACGGGACAAATAACATGATCGAACTCACCATTCTTGGAAACGTCGGCGCAGCCAGACTGCACCAGAACGAAAAAACCACCGTGCTTTCCGTTTCGCTCGCATCGAGCCGGAAAGCCGGCGAAGGGAAAATCTATACCGATTGGGTGACCGCCAAAATCTGGGGCGAGCGTGGCGTCACTCTTGAAAGGCACATCACCAAAGGTCAAAAACTGCTCATTCGCGGCCGACCGGAGGTGTCGCCCTATACGAAAGCGGATGGCCAGTTGGCGGCAGAGCTGCTCTTGCATGCGCGGGATGTCGAGTTTGTCGGGCCAAAGCCCGGAGGAACTTCGTCCGATGAGGACAAGCCGAAGCCACGAAAGCGTCGGCAGGTGGCAATATGATTTGCCGATCAACACGGTCGATGGGCGGGAGCATTCGTGCTCCCGCCTTTTTTTATTTTTCAAAAAATGGTTGACCCGGCGCAGCCCGCGCCGGATAGGAACTTTGAAGTATTTCCGTTCCGAGTGAACGCCCGGCTTCGTTTTTTGATTTTCAGCCCCGAGTGGGCCCGACGGTAAACCATTGCTCCCGCTGGCCGCTAGCCAGCAGGAATTTTCGTTCCAAGCGGAGTGAAGCCGTCGCCGAGCACGAGCTGCGAGAAGGCACAACCTACATCGCCTTCTTCGCGGCAAGCCCGCCAACCTCACTCATACCATGATCACAAAAATCATCCTCAATCCTGAACCGGAGTCGATCGACGCCTTCAGAATCCTCAAAATCCTCGAACTCGATTACGCGTGGCAACCTCTGGATGCCTCTCGCGAAATCTCAGTTCAGCATACCGTCAGCGACATCGGGCCGGGCTTTCTGTTCCAAGTTGGATCGCACGAGGGGGCCATTGCCCTCTGCCAGCAGAACCACCTCCTGCAGGTGGAATGGATGCACCTTCCCGACCAGAATGATTGCCCGCAAAACCGCGTCGAGCGCTTTTCCGCTTACGACCATCGCTCCGCAGCGGACCTGCTCCGCGATCAACTGGACCAAGCCTGTCATATGCTCGCCGCGCGCGACCACGCCATGGAAGCCTACAACATCCCGGACCTCGTGCATGTGGCCTTGGAAAACCTCGTTCAAAAGGAACCACTCCCAAACCCGGTCTGGTGTCCGCTGGTTTATGCCATCGACGCCGTGAACGATGGGCGAGGCCTAAACTTGATCGTTCGCAGCCAGAACTACGGAGCGCTCGATGCCGGGGAAATTACTTGGTTCCCGGCCGCCGGAGAAATCAACGTAACCTTCGACACGGCCTTGGAATGGATCTCGATCGGCGGCCATGAAACTCAATCGTTCGCCAGCGGTGATTACACTGCGCCCGCTCGCGCGATTTACGGCCATCTCCACGCCTTCGTCCGCGCTGTCCATCGCGAAAAACTCGCGCATTGGCTCGGCAAGCGCCCCTCGGCACGCCGTAACCAGCGATACCAGCTCGCATACTGAACTGGCTTCCTGCGAGAACGGCGCATGACCTCCGGGTCATGCGCCTTTTTCGTGTGTCGGGCAGAACTTCAACGAAGCAGGCCCCGGACATGCACGCTTTCGCGTCCCTTCTCGGTTCCCATGAGAAGGATGTTGGCCGTATGATTCTTCTAATCGTTGCAGCTATCGTTGCCCTTCTCATCGCCGTCGGTTGTGCCTTCGGCTCCCATTGCGAAAGCCGCTTTGACACCGATGTTTTCAGCGTCACCAACGTTCTCACCAATTTTGCAGGCTGGGGTCTCGTCGTGGCAGGTTCAGCTCCAGTGACAATCAATATCGTCCTCGTGGTGGCTGGAGTGGTCATCTTGGGTTTCCAGATTTTTCGCCTTATCGCTCGCACTTCCCTTTTTCATGGACTGGTCGCATTCACGCTACTTTCCGTGCTTTGCGCCGCGGTTGTCTTCGTCATCGCCCTTCTGGTTTCCGCGGCATCGAGCGGGAGTAAACGTCGCGTCGTCATCCTCGACTAATCTCAGGATCACGAGTCGCCCCTTATGAGAAACGGACGTCATCCCGCCATCTTCTCTGGAATTATTTATCGATTCAAACGCGGCCAAGTATCCGCGTATTCCGCGAATGTTCAACGATTCAATTGCTTGTCACCTGCCGACGATTGGCCGGCCTCAACGGTCGTCGGTGACGTATGGATTTGCGACGATCAGGGTAATATCGATCCGGGGCTCAATGTTTCTCCGGTCCCGGTTCCTCGGAGTTCCATTGATATTCCCATCGCGAGGTTTCCGGGACGGAAGCGGGTTTTGACGGCGCAGCTGGATGCAGGGAAATGGCGCGTATGAGGGATGCGGTGGTGATGTGATTGCGCGCGGAAATTGGCTGAGCGTTTCTTTCCATGGCGACGGGCGGCACCACATCCCTGGCTTTGGATTGTGTCTATCCGCGTCAAGGACACTACGACGCGGCAAGCGCGTCGTTCCTCCTTGACGCTCTCGGTGGCAATCGTTGGCCGAAAGTGTGCCGTGTTGTCGGCGATCTAGGGAATATAATAGAATGAATTCCGAAATTATGGAAAGGCTTGGCCGGGTTGCTCCAATCGAGCGAAATTCACTATTCAGTAACGTATCCTAAGTCGGAGTAGACTTCCTCTCTGATTCGAGCTGGAAGCGGCCAAACCCCCTCAAGGTCGAGACGCTTCTTTTCGGCCAGCATGTAAGTAGCCGGAGCGATTGCAGATTTGTAAAACGGATCAATGTCTCGCCGTTCTCGTATTCGTTTTGAAATATAGGGTTTCAAGTCGAGTGTTGCCTTTACTGCATCAGCTGTTATCTCCGTCGCGAGATTTCCGATTCCTTCAATGAAAAGTTGTTCCATTTTTCCTGGTTTGGAGGGAGGCATGCAAACGCTTTCAGAGTAAATTTGAACAAGCTCCCTTAGCACGCCGACTAATTGAGACTCCTCTGATTTAATAACATCGGCTACGTCTGTAAAAATATCCCCGGTAGTTTCAATCAGGGCCATGCTTTTCGCGATTTTGCGATAGACGGTTAGGTTCTCGATGGCGATCTTTGGCTTATAGACGGTATCATGTGCCAATTCCGCATAAGCATGCTGAAGGAGCGTGCGAATTTGCACTTCGCAAGGCATCCCAGAGGGAACCAGAATACCTTCGGGCGTTGTAAAGGCGGCTGATGGGCTCACCACAAAGTGCTTGGATTGGTAATCGAAATGCGTTGGTTTTTGCTCTTTTTCGAACTCAATATCCTTGTCTAAGCGGCAGTGCCACCCAATGTATGAAGTGATTATCTCAGAGACTTCTTCGACATCGCGATTTAAAAGAACGACAAAGCGAGTCCCTACTTTGTCACTGATCTCGGAAATTGGATCGGTATAAGGTTTGTTGCGATAGAGAGCTTTTTGAAGAAACGAGTCTTCGCTTTTTACACGCGCTTTTGGGGGTATCTTGAAAAAAAGATCCGGATCGCGTCCTTCCGATCTCAACTTGGTGGTAACTAAATCGATTACGATGCAGGTCAAAAAATCCCCCCAGGCTTTAAGCGAGGGGATTTGAAGTTTAAACGCCTCCCGAAGGTCGGCCGGCTTCATTACGTCTGCTCCTCAACAGTTCCTTTAATCTTCACTTCGGTCCAGCCATCCGTTCCCGTTGGACTGACCTTCACTAAGTCTCTAAACGTATCCGAGGGACCGGTGATGCGGACAGTGGATGAAAATTTAATGCGGCGCGTTCGAAGTTTGCTGACAATCAAGGTGGTATCTTTCACCACGGCGGTCATTGGAAACTTTTTTGCCTGCATGTGGGTGCAATACTGCGCTTTGATAATGGGATCAAAATATTGATCCGCAAATTCGCGAACTTGCACAGAGGCTTTCACAGTTCGCAAGTAGGCGGTCAGATCATTGCCATGGTCAATCCGCTTTTCCGTTGAGAGATCTAATTTGTCGATGAAATCTCGTGTGAGGGTATAGAAGTCTCTTGTCTGACGTTTTGCAGATGGTGCCGTATCGCAACCAAGGAAGCCGCGGAAAAAATACAAAGCGGCTTCTTGCGTCGATCCCGAAAGCAGATGGTCAAAGACGAAGACATTGAAATCGCCTTTCTTCCGTAAGCCATCAGTTCCGGTAACTTGTGTGGAAATTTCCTTGAAGGCCCCCACCTTATAAAGTCGTTGTTGTGGCGTAAGGAATAAATTGTCGATGAACTTCAAAATGACATGTTTCCCTCCTTCCGTAACAAATCCAGAATCAGTTTCCGCTTTCAAGATGATCGCCACTCGGTGTTCGTCTCTTGGCCCAACAGTTCCGGTCATTATGACGGCAAGACCCGGCTTGATGTTGGCCGTACGCTGCTCTGAAGTTAGCTTCTCTGCCAACTCCACGGAAATCGAAACAAACTGCGCATTGTCGCTATCCAGAAGTGCCGCAGTTTTTTGAAACGTGCTTCCAGCAGACTCGTCCTTCACTGACATCTCTATACACTGCGAATCAGTTCCCAGGGCCGTAGTAAGCCTTTTCTGGAATGTAACCGCACCATCGGTATCAAGAACGGTGAGTTCACTGCTGTATGAAGGTGCAGTCTGATTCTGGTGGGACGAAATCCCCAAACGATGCACGATCAATCTCTCAACGCGAAGGTTTTCGAAGCTCACGGTGTCAAGTTTTAATCCTAGTGAATTTCTTCCGCGAGTTCTAAATTCAATGGACGATTTGACACGGGAGCGGCGTTTCACAATCTCACAATAGGGAAGGCCATTGGACAACAGCGGTCCAACGGTAAAATAGTTCTTGGTTGTCTCGCAGGCCACGACCATCGACAACACGCCGCTGGCGCTGAAGCTGGGTCCACATATGGGGCTCGGGTTTCCAGGATGCGCCAAATAGCTTTCCGCAGCCTCTAGCAGGCCTCCCATGCTCCGTGGGCATCGAGTCAGCTGTCGCCGACACGCCATGCGCCAAGATCAGTCTTGTTCTTGAATGTACCCGCAAGACTCACCGCTGAGCAGGCCGCAATCGAACTCGGATTCGCCACGCACGACATTCCGTTTCTGATTGCTACGAAACTGCTCAAGCCGTTGCAAAAAACCGAAAGAAACAGCGTGAAATATTTTGCCGCCCTCAATGAGCGGCCAATCACCGCTGCCGTTGAATTTCGTCTCGATCAGGCAAATCGCGGGAGACGAGGACGCATTTCAACGGCTTGTGACCATGAAGAGCTGCGTGGTAGGACATTTTCTGAGCAAGAGCTCGGGCTCCTTTTGTGTCATTAAATACAAATCGAAAAAGACACTCGATTCGTGAAAGGCTCGCAGAGCCTCTTGTTTAGTGGTGCAGCCGGAAAGACTCGAACTTTCAACCTTCTGATCCGTAGTCAGATGCTCTATCCAATTGAGCTACGGCTGCGCGGGAGTGGAGAATAAAGCGGATAGCCGCGCGGGCGTCAAATGGGAAAATCCTTTTTCCTTTGCGCCTTCCGGCGGGCTGGCGCCGCGTCGGGCGTTTGGGCAGATTGGATTTCGTCATGACCGATCCGCAATCCCGCCGTCCGCTCAAATCGCGCGGCATTCCCGTCTTTCAACGGCTGGCGGCGCGTCTCGCTGGCGCGGGGGTGCCAGCGGATGCGATCTCGGCGGCCGGGTTGGTTTTTGGTCTGGCTGGTGGCGGTGTGCTCGCCGCGACCGCGCAGGTGGGAGGGCTCGCGCAGAGCGGGCTCTGGCTGGCGGCGGCGGCGCTGGTGCAACTGCGGCTGCTCTGCAACATGCTCGACGGAATGGTCGCCGTCGAAGGCGGGCGCAAGTCGAAGCTCGGGCCGCTGTGGAATGAAATCCCCGACCGCGTGAGCGACTCGGCGACGCTCATTGGCGCGGGCTATGCGGCCGGCGGCGTGCCGGAACTCGGCTGGCTCGCGGCGTTGCTTGCGATGCTCACGGCCTACATTCGCGCGATCGGGGCGCTGAACGGCGCGGGCGAGGCGTTTCTGGGGTGCTTCTCGAAACCGCGGCGGATGTTTTTCGTAACGGTGGCGTGTCTCGTGAGCGCGGTCGGATTTTCGCGCTTTGCGATGCCGGCGGTGCTTTGGCTGATCGTGGTGGGCAGCGCGGTCACGTGCATTCAACGGCTCGCGTGGATCGAGCGAAAATTATGACCGCCTTTGCGCATCCGGCCACGGTCGGAATCACCGCTTTTCTTGCGGCGTTGCTCGTGGCGGCGCCGGTGATTTTCGCGCTTCTTCAGCGGATGGGGCGGCTGACGCCCGCGCTGCGCAAGGAACTCTACGCGCGGTATTTTTCGTGGCTCGTGCTCGTGCCGCTGATGGCGGGTCCGATCCTGCTGGGACGCGGGTGGACGATTGCGGCGCTGGGATTGCTGAGTGTGCTGGCGTATCGCGAGTTTGCGCGGGCGACGGGGCTTTTTCGGGAGCGTGCGCTGAGTGCGACGGTGGTGCTCGGCATCGCGCTGATGATTTTTGCGATCGCTGATCGCTGGTATGGCTTTTTCGTCGCGCTGCCGTCGCTGACGGTTTCGGCGCTGGTGATCGTGGCGATGCTGGCGGATCAGCCGAAGGGCTATTTGCAGCGCGTGGCGCTTGCGATCCTGGCGTTTGCGCTGTTTGGGGTGTGCCTCGGGCACATCGGGTATTTTGCGAACGACAAAAATTTCCGGCCGATCCTGCTGCTCATTCTGCTGTGCGTGGAACTCAATGACATTTTCGCGTTTTGCTGCGGCAAGTTTTTCGGACGGCGCAAGCTGGCTCCGCATACGAGTCCGGGCAAGACGTGGGGCGGCGCGCTGGGGGCGTTTGTGCTGACGACGGCGCTTTTTGCCGCGGTGGGCGCATCGGCTTTCGCGGGCACGGTGCTGGCGACGCCGGTTCATCTGCTCACGATGGGCGCGCTCCTTTCGTTCACGGGGCAGCTCGGCGACCTGGTGATTTCCAGCGTGAAGCGCGACATCGGCATCAAGGACATGGGGGCGACGATTCCCGGGCACGGCGGGCTGCTCGACCGGTTCGACAGTTTGCTGTTCGTCGGACCGGCGTTGTTTCATTACGTCAATTACTTCGTCGGCGTGGGCGGATGAGCGATTGGGAATACAAGCCGGCATCGGATCTCGAATTGTCCCGGTTCGATCGGTGGCGCAGCCTGAAACGCGAAGGCGGATTGCCGTCGGTGGTGGCGCACGAAGTCTGGTGCGCGATCACGGGGGCATATCTGCGGATCTTTCATCGCCTTCGCATCGAGGGTCGCGAGCATTTGCCGGTGCGGCCGCCTTTCATCGTGGTGGCAAACCACGCCAGTCACCTCGATGCGCTGGCGCTGGCAGTTGGGCTGCCGGCGAGACTGCGTGCTTCGGCCTTTCCGATCGCGGCCGGCGACGCATTTTTCGAGACGAAGGTGCATGCGGCCTTCGCGGCGACCTTTTTGAACGCGCTGCCGATGTGGCGAAAGAAATGCGGGAGCCATGCGATGGAGACGTTGCGCGAACGGTTGATCGAGGGCGGGGTCATCTATTTGTTGTTTCCCGAGGGCACTCGCACGCGCACGGGCGAGATGGAGCCGTTTCGCGCGGGCGTCGGGATGCTGGTCGCGGGGACGGATGTGCCGGTCGTGCCGGCATGGCTGGAGGGGTGTTTCGAGGCGTTGCCGTCGGGAACGAAACTGCCGAAGCCGCGGAAGATTACGCTGCGTTTCGGTCGGCCGCTTTCGTTTGCCGACGTTGCGAATAATCACGCGGGCTGGCGGGAGGTTGCCGGCGCGCTGGAGGGAGCTGTCCGCGCGCTGAGCAAGTGAGCGCGAGGGAAAGGGTTTCGCATGGCCGTTGAGTCCGTCGAGAGCGCCTATCGCGCGGATCGCCCGTGGCGCACGCTTTGGGCGCTTTACCGGCCGGAGCGGCGCGCGCTGGTGACCGGCGAGATCGCCTATCTCTTGAAGGCCAGCCCGGTGTGGGTGATGCCGCTCGTGACGGCGAACATCATCGACATTATCGCGCACCGCAGTGGCGGGGGCATGGGCGCGTTGTGGGTGAATGCAATCATCGGGGCGGTGTTCATTTGCCAGAACGTCCCGACGGCGTATGTCTTTGCGAAATACACGAGCCGCGCGATTCGCAACGTGGAAAATCGTCTGCGGTCCGCGCTGGTGCGGCGGCTGCATTTGCTCTCGATTGCCTATCACGACACAACGAGCACCGGCACGCTGCAGACGAAGGTGCTGCGCGATGTGGAGTCCGTCGAGCAGTTGAGCCGGCAGCTGGTGGATCCCGCCGTGGGCTCCATCGTCAGCATTCTGGTGGCGCTGGTGGTGACGGCGTGGCGCATGCCGGCGTTTCTTCCGGTGTTTCTGCTGCTCGTGCCGATCGTGGTGGGGATGCGAAAGACGATGACCGCGCGATTGCGACAGTCGAATCAGCAACTGCGCAAGGAACTCGAGAGCATGAACTCGCAGGTGGTCGGCATGCTGAGCATGATTCCTGTCACGCGGGCGCACGCGGTCGAGGATCACGAGCTTTCGCGTCTCGAAGGAGGATTTGGCCGGGTGCGGGAAGCGGGGCAAACGTTCGACCGGCAGGCTGCGTTCTTTGGGGCGACGGCATGGGTGGTGGTGATGCTTTTCAATCTTGCGTGCCTCGTGGCGGCGGGATGGCTGACGTATCGCGGCACCCTTGCGCTGACGCCGGGCGACATCGTGTTGCTGACGGGTTACCTTTCCGCGGTGGTTGGGTCGGTGATGCAGCTCAATGCGATGCTGCCGATCCTCGCCCGCGGCTTCGACGCGCTGCGGAGCATCGGCGAGGTGCTGGAGTGCCCGGACATCGAGGAAAATCGTGGCAAGCGCGCCGTCGAAGCGGTGCGAGGCGAGTTTCGGTTCGAGAATGTCGGTTTCGAGTTTCGCGCGGATGGCGCGACGAAGGCAGCGCTGCGGGACGTGAGTTTCTCGGTCGCGGCGGGTGAGACGATTGGCCTCATTGGCCCCAGCGGTTCGGGAAAATCGACGCTGATGAGCCTGGTGATCGGGTTTCACCGGCCGACGGCCGGGCGCATTTTGCTCGATGGCGTGGACATGAACGAGATCGACCTGCGCACCTATCGGCACCGCCTCGCGGTAGTCGGTCAGCAGACGATTCTCTTCGAGGGCACGCTGCGCGAGAATATCGTTTACGGTCTGCCGGATGTCACCGATGCCGAATTGCAGGCGGCCGTGGAGGCGGCGAACGCGGCGGAGTTCATTCGCGATTTGCCAGCGGCACTCGAGACGGAAATTGGCGAGAGCGGGGCGCGGTTGAGCGGCGGACAGCGGCAACGCATCGCCATCGCGCGGGCGCTCCTGCGCGATCCGCGGGTGTTGATTCTCGACGAGGCGACGAGCGCGCTCGACACGGCCAGCGAGGCACTGGTGCAGCGGGCGCTGGATAATCTCATGCGCGGCCGCACGACGTTCATCATCGCGCACCGACTGAACACGC
>Ga0157378_10001649_pt1 | contig 20170 bp, 20 predicted proteins | sample M65metaG_FD_115309 | JGI IMG/M metagenome (GOLD analysis project Ga0157378, IMG submission 115309) | Miscanthus rhizosphere microbial communities from Kellogg Biological Station, Michigan, USA - M6-5 metaG | ecosystem: Host-associated > Plants > Roots > Rhizosphere > Soil | place: USA: Michigan...
AAAGAAAAGAGTCACCAGAAAAGAAAGCACGTGCGAGCAGAGCGCGCCATGGGAGGAGCCGCCCATGCATTCGACAGCGTCGCGAAGGTGGCACGTACGACTTTGTCTCGCACTTGGAATCGGCGTTGGCTTCGCTCGAAGGCAAGCGAAGCGGACAGCGTCGCAGATTGCTGCAACCGAGTCTTCCTGGGGAGCTGCGAATCGTCACAGCGCGCACGTGCAGGTCCTCCCATGGCGCGCGCTGCTTTGAAGTGCTTTCTTTCTTGGTGACTTTGGCTCTTACACAAAAAAGAAAAGACAACGCCCGAGAAAGAACGGGACTACACGCGGCATCCTGCCGGCGCTGTCCGGCTCTCGCGGAACGGACGAGATCGAGAAACCGATGGCGTTACTACGAGCGCAGACCGACGCCGCGCTTGAGCAGGCCCAGGCACACCGCGCCGAACACCACGACGAAGCCGATCATCACGGCGTAGGCCCAGCCGATGCTGATGTCGGACACGTCGAGCAGGCCGTAGCGGAACGCGTTGACCATGTACAGGATCGGATTGGCGTAGGAGATTTCCTTCCACGGCGTCGGTAGCTGATCGACGTTGTAGAACACGCCGCCGAGGTAGGTCAGCGGCGTCAGCACGAACGTCGGGATGATCGCGATGTCGTCGAACTTGCGCGCGTAGATCGCGTTGATGAAGCCGAGCAGCGCGAAGATCGTCGCGGCAAGCAGGAATGTGCTCAATGTCACCAGCGGATGGAACAGATGGATCTTGGTGAAGAACAGCGAGATGCCGAGCACGATCACACCGACCATCAGGCCGCGCAATACCGCGCCGGCGACGTAGCCGCCGAGGATCGTCCAGCCCGGCATCGGCGACACGAGCATCTCCTCGACGAAGCGCTGGAACTTCGCGCCGAAGAACGAACTGGAGATGTTGCCGTAGGCGTTCTGGATCACGCTCATCATGACCAGGCCGGGCGCGAGGTATTCGATGTAGGAAATGCCCGGCGCCATCTCGCCGACGCGGCGCCCGATCAGACTGCCGAAGATGACGAAGTACAGCGTCATCGTGATTGCCGGCGGCAACAGCGTCTGGCTCCAGATGCGCAGGATGCGCGTGACCTCGCGCCGCACGATCGTGCCGAGAGCGATCAGGGTGGCGTCGGCGTTCATGCAGCGAGCTCGCACGCAAATTCAGTCGATGGCAGCGTGTTCATGCCGCTTGCTCCTTGTCGTTCGCATCGATCAGCCGCACGAACAACTCCTCCAGCCGGTTCGCCTTGTTGCGCATCGACACCACGGTGACGCCACGCGCCGACAGCGCGGCGAACAGCGAATTGAGGTCGTGCGCGCGCGACATCTCCGCTTCGATCGTGTGATCGTCGATGCGCGTGAGCTTGACGCCGTCGACCGCCGGCAGTTCCGTGCAGGCGTTGACCAGGTCGAGCACGAACGTCTCGACGTCGAGCTTGGCCAGCAGGTTCTTCATCGCGGTGTCGACGATGATGCGGCCGTGGTCGATGATCGCGATGTTGCGGCACAGCTGCTCGGCTTCCTCCAGGTAGTGCGTGGTCAGGATCACCGTGGTGCCGGCCGCGTTGATGCCCTGGATGAATTTCCACATCGAGCGGCGGATCTCGATGTCGACGCCGGCGGTCGGCTCGTCGAGGATCAGCAGGCGCGGCTCGTTCATCATCGCGCGCGCGATCATCAGGCGCCGCTTCATGCCGCCGGACAACGTGCGCGAGACCTCGAACGCCTTGTCCCACAGGCCGAGCTGCTTGAGATATTTCTCGGCGCGCTCGGCGGCGACCTTGCGCGGCACGCCGTAAAAGCCGGCCTGATTGATGCAGATCTGGAACGGCTGCTCGAACAGGTTGAAGTTCATCTCCTGCGGCACCAGCCCGATCATCTGCATCGCCTCGGAGCGGCGCGTGCGGATCGGAACGCCGAACACCAGCGCGTCGCCCGAGCTCGAGTTGACCAGCGACGACACGATCCCGATCAGGGTCGACTTGCCGGCACCATTCGGGCCGAGCAGCGCGTAGAAATCGCCGGCGGCCACGCGCAGCGAAATGCCCTTCAGGGCTTGCACGCCGTTCGGGTAGGTTTTCTTCAGATCGCGGACTTCGAGGGCCGGCGCCGCGCTTGGGGAAATGCTCATGGCCGCGTAGTATAGCGGCCGTCGCAAAGCAGCCTGCTGTGAATTTAACTCACCGCTGCTTCCGCCGCGGGCAGCACGCGCGGCGCGCCGACACGCTTCAAGGCGTTGCCTGCGCAAGGGTTTTTGCCGGGCGCGATGGAGCGAGCAACTTCCGATCAGCAAACTATTGCACCAAATCCAGCACATCGATGGCCGAACATTTCTCCCTGCGTCTCGTCGCCAGCCGCATGCTCGCGCCGAGCGTGCGCCACCTCGAGTTCGAGCGCGCCGACGGCGCGCCGTTCGTGTTCATTCCCGGCCAATTCGTGCAGGTGCACTTCCACTATGCCGATGGCAAGCCGACCAAGCGCAGCTATTCGGTCGCAACCGTCGGCAACGGCGACGCGGCGCCGGCGCGGCGCATTGAAATTGCCGTGTCCTACGTCGACGGCGGCGCCGCGACCGCGCTGCTGGCGAACCTCGGCGAAGGCGACGAGATCCAGGCGAGTGGTCCGTATGGCCGCTTCTGCCTGATGGACGCTGATGCGAACAAGCGTTACTTGCTGGTCGCGACCGGCACTGGCGTGACGCCGTACCGCGCCATGCTGCCGCAACTGGCGCGGCTCGCCGCGCGCGGCGCCGAGGTCGCGCTGGTGTACGGCGCGCGCAACGAAGCCGAACTGCTGTACGGCGACGAGTTCGAGGCATTCGCGAAAGAAAATCCACATTTCCAGTTTTTCGCCTGCTTCAGCCGCGCGCCGCGCACGCTGCCGCGCGCGCACGATCGCAATGGCCGGGTGCAGGTCGCGCTCGATGAATTGAAACCGGACGCGGCGCACGACATCGCCTACCTGTGCGGCAACCCGGACATGGTCGATCAGGCGTTCGCGCTATTGAAGGAAGCCGGCCTGCCGATCCCGCATATTCGCCGCGAGAAATACGTTTCATCGCGCTGAGCGAATCACCACGCCCCTGCATGCTGTAAAGGACGCTTGACAGGCGACCTCGGTCGGGCGTACAGTCGCTGTCAAGTAAACTTTACACCTTCGCCAAGCGCGAAGGAGGCAGGAGCACCATGGCACGCGACAATCGCCGTTCCTACGATCTGCGCATCATGCTCGCCATGGTCGTGTACGTCGTGGTGTTCATGAGCGTCTGGCCGACCGTGCGCAGCACGAGCGAGCCGCTGGTCAAGCTCGCCTGCGCGCTCGCGCCGGTACCGCCGCTGCTGTACGTGCTGTGGGTGATGGCGCTGCGCATCCTGCGCAGCGACGAACTGCAGCAGCGCACGCATCTGATCGGACTCGGCGTGGCCACGCTGGTGGTGTCGATCGTCAGCATCGTAGCCGGGTTCCTGGCCGCGGCCGAGCTGCTCGCGCTCGACACGACTTCGATCATCCTGGTGTGGATCTTCCCGCTGCTGATCATCGTCTACAGCGTGGCGCGCGGTTATGCGGCGCGCCGCTACGGCGGCAGCGCCTTGTGCGACGACGACGAACGCATGCCGGCGTGGCAGCGCTTTGCATTCGGCGCAGGCGTGTCGCTGTTTCTCGCGGCGTTCGTGTTTCTGCGCAGCGGCGGCAACCCGGCCGTCGACGTGATTGTCGCGATGGCGCTCGTGCAGATCATCGCGGCGATCTTCTTCCGCCTGCGCTATGTGCGCGCGCAGCGCAGGCCGCCGCCATGAACAATCACCTGCGCCGCTTGCGCGAACTGCGCTCCTGGTCGCAGGGCGACCTGGCCGAGCAACTCGAGGTGTCGCGCCAGACCATCAACGCGATCGAGACCGGCAAGTACGACCCGAGCCTGCCGCTCGCGTTCCGCATCGCCAAACTGTTCCGCCAACCGATCGAAGCGATCTTCGAACCCGGCAAGGAGTGACTACACGTGAACCCCCGCATCCTGCTCCGCAGCGTCATCGTGCTGGCCGCGCTCGGCTATGCCGCGTACATGTTTGTTGCCAAGCCGGCGAATCCGGCCGCGTCGCGCGTTGCCGCGGCGATTCCCGCGCGCGCTACGGGATTCACGCTCGGCACGCTGAAGTTTTCCGCCTGCGAATTGCCGCAGGCCAAGTCCGGTGCGACCACCAGCGCGTTCTGCGCACCGTTTTCGGTGCCGGAGAACCGCGACCAGGCACAGGCGCGCACGATCGCGCTCAAGCTCGCGCTGATCAAGAGCGATGCGGCCGCCGCGGACAGCGACATCGTGGTGTTCCTCGCCGGCGGACCCGGCCAGTCGGCGATCGAAACCTGGCCGGAGATTTCCTACGCGTTCGCGCCGCTGCGCAAGCATCACCACGTGTTGCTGCTCGACCAGCGCGGCACCGGCGGCTCCAATCCGTTGACCTGTACGCCGGACGGCAAGCAGTCGCCGCCGGGCATGGACGAAGGCTTCGATCCGGCGCAGATGGACGCCCGCACGCGCGCGTGCCTGGCCGCGGTGAAAGAAAAAGGCGATCCGACTCAGTACACCACGAGCGCAGCGGTTGCCGATCTGGAAGCCGTGCGCCAGGCGCTCGGCGCGCCGCAGTTCGACCTGGTCGGTGTCTCGTACGGCACGCGCATGGCGCAGCAGTTCACCATGCGTCATCCGGACGGCGTGCGCAGCGTGGTGCTCGACAGCGTGGCGCCGAACGAGATCGCACTGGGCGAGGATTTCGCGGTGAATCTCGAGCAAGCGCTCAAGGCGCAATTCGCGCAGTGCGCGAAAACGCCGGCGTGCAGCAAGGCGTTCGGCGATCCGTACGCCACGCTCGGCAAGTTGCGCGCCGAACTGCGCGCGCACCCGCGTGACTTCGCGTTCCGCGATCCGGTCTCGTTCGCCGCCGCGCACCGCCAGATCAACGAAGGCGTGCTGGCCGGTCTGGTGCGCATGTTCGCGTACACGCCGGAGTCCGCCGCGCTGCTGCCGCTGTCGATCGCGGAAGCCGACAAGGGCAATCTCGCACCGCTGGTCGGACAGGCGCAGATCCTGACCGGCGACCTCGCCGGTCTCGCCGACAGCGGCATGCAGCTGTCGGTGATCTGCAGCGAGGACGCCGATCAGCTGGCGCCACGGCCGCAGGACGCGGACCTGGTGCTCGGCGTGGCGATGATCGAGGGATTGCGCAGCGCCTGCGCGATCTGGCCGAAAGGCACTCGGCCGGAGGATTTCCACAAGCCTCTTGCCACGGACAAACCGGTGCTCGTGCTCGAAGGCGAGCTCGACCCGGTCACGCCGCCGCGCTACGGCGAGCAGGTGATGAAGACGCTGCGCAACGCGCGCCTGATTGTCGCCAACGGCCAGGGCCACAACGTGATCGGTCGCGGTTGCCTGCCGAAACTGGTCGGCGAGTTCGTCGAGAAACTGACACCGAACGCGCTCGACACGAAATGCGTCGACGCGTTGGGGCCCATGCCGGCGTTCGTCGATTTCAACGGCGCCGCGCCGTAACGAGGAGAACGTCATGATCGAAGTCAGGGATCTGCACAAGGCTTTCGGCAAGGTGGTCGCGGTCGCCGGCGCGAGTTTCGTCGCACGCGACGGCGAGATCACCGGACTGCTCGGCCCGAACGGCGCCGGCAAGACGACCACGCTGCGCTGCCTGTATACATTGATGCGGCCCGACCGCGGCAGCATCCGCGTCGACGGCATCGACGCGATGGTCGATCCGGTCGCGGTGCGCCACCGGCTCGGCGTGTTGCCGGATGCGCGCGGCTTGTACAAGCATCTGAGCGCGCGCGAGAACATCGCCTATTTCGGCCGCCTGCACGGCCTCGACGAAGCGACCATCAAGCAGCGCACCGACGCGGCAATTGCCACGCTCGACATGCACGACATCGCCGATCGCTACGCCGAAGGCTACTCGCAAGGCCAGCGCGTGAAGACCGCGATTGCGCGCGCACTGATCCACGATCCGCGCAACGTGATCCTCGACGAGCCGACCAACGGCCTCGACGTGATGGCCACGCGCGCGATGCGCGAGTTCCTGAAGCGCCTGAAAGCGGAGGGACGCTGCGTGCTGTTCTCCAGCCACATCATGCAGGAGGTCGCCGCGCTGTGCGACCGCATCGTGGTGATCGCCAAGGGCCGCGTCGTCGCCGACGACACGCCACTGGCGCTGCGCGAACGCACCGGCGAGGCGAATCTCGAGGACGCGTTCGTCAAGCTGATCGGTTCGGAAGAAGGCCTCGCGGCCTGACCGGCGCCGCGCAACCTACGGAGTATACTTTGTCATGAAATCCACGATGGTGGTGTTCCTCAAGGAAGTGCGCGAGAACCTGCGCGACCGCCGCACCGTGATCAACACCCTGGTCACGGGTCCGCTGATGGCGCCGCTGATCTTCGTGCTGCTGATCAACACGCTGGTGACGCGCGAACTGGACAAGGCGGAAAAGCCTCTACCGCTGCCGGTGATCGGCGCGGAGTACGCGCCGAACTTGGTCGCCGCGCTGGCGCAAGCCGACGTCGAGATCAAGCCGGCGCCGAGCGATCCGGAGCGCGCGGTGCGCGACCAGGACGTCGATGTCGTGCTGCGCATCCCGGCCTCGTTCACGCAATCCTGGCAAAACGGCGAACCGGCGCAGGTCGAGATGATCTACGACGCCTCGCAGCGCGACGCCGGCGGAACGGTGGCGCGGCTGCGCGCGATGCTCGATCACTACAGCACGCGCACCGGCGCGCTGCGCCTGCTGTCGCGTGGCTTGTCGCCGTCGATCCTGAAAGCAGTGACGGTCGCCGACCGCGACCAGTCCACACCGCAGAGCCGTTCCGGCAACCTGTTCGCGATGTTGCCGTACTTCTTCATTCTCGGCGGCTTCATCGGCGGCATGGCGCTCGCGATCGACACCACCGCCGGCGAGCGCGAGCGTCAATCGCTCGAACCGCTGCTGGCCAATCCGGTGCCGCGCTGGCAGCTGCTCGCCGGCAAGCTGAGCGCGACCACAACGTTCGCGATCACGACCGTGCTGCTCAGTATCCTCGCGTTCAGCGTGGTCGGGCACTACCTCCCGACCGAGAAGATCGGCATGAGCATGCAGCTCGGCCCGCGCTTCCTCGTTTGCACGATGTTCGTGATGCTGCCGCTGGCCGCGCTGCTCGCCGGTCTGCAGACACTGGTCGCGGCATTCGCGAAAAGCTACCGCGAAGCGCAGACCTACCTGTCGCTGCTGATGTTCGTGCCCGTGATCCCGACCATGATGCTGTCGCTGATGCCGGTCAAGGCGCAGATGTGGATGTACGCGCTGCCGCTGATGGGGCAGCAGGTGATCATCACGCGCCTGATGCGCGGCGACCCGGTGCCGGACAGCGCGCTCGCGCTGAGCTTCGTGTGCAGCGCGATCGCGGCCTTGCTGGTGGCGGCCGTGACCGTGCGCGTGTACCGCAGCGAACGCCTGGCCATTTCGGCTTGAGCGAACATCGAGCCATTCGGGAGAAAGCCATGCAACGCGCCGTCCGTGGTAATGAATTGAGCGCCGCCGCCGTGATCGCCGCAGGCATCCTCGGAGCTTCGCTGCTCGCCGCGCGCGCCGGCGACGCCGCGTGGGCGCTGTCCGCGCCGGTGCTGTTGGCGCTGAGCATCCTGCTCGCGGACATGTGCAGCACGCGCCGCGCCGGCGCATGGCAGGCGCCGCGGCCGACGGCCGTGGTCCTCGGCGCGATCGTCGTGCTGGTGAGCTTGATATTGAGCGACCCGCATGCGGTCGCCTCGTTCATGCCGATCCTCGGTGCGGCGGGGTGGGTCGGCTTGCAGCGCAACGACTGTTCACTGCGCACTGCCCGCGGCTCGAACGCCGACGCGTAGCGCTCATCGGGCGGATCTCGCTCAGGCGCCGATCAAGGCACGCCGGTACTGGATCGCCTCCATCAGGTGTGCGGTCTGCACACCGTCGCTGCCGGCCAGGTCGGCGATCGTGCGCGCCACGCGCAGGATGCGGTGATAGGCGCGTGCGGACAGGCCGAGCTTGTCGAGCGCTCGTTCCAGCACGTTGCGGTCCGCGGCGCTGAGCGCGCAATCGCGCAACACCTCGCGGTTGCCCAGGCGCGCGTTTGGCTTGTTCGCGCGCGTCAGCTGCCGCGCGCCCGCCGCGGCGACACGCGCACGCACGACGGCGCTCGACTCGCCCGCGATCGCGTGATCGCCGAGTTCGGCCAGCGCCACGCGCGGCACCAGCAGTTGCAGGTCGATGCGATCCAGCAATGGGCCTGACACGCGCGCGCGATAGCGGCGGATCGCATCCGGCGTGCAGTTGCAACGGCCGGACGCATCACCGCTGTAGCCGCACGGACACGGGTTCATCGCCGCGACCAGCTGGAACGCGGCCGGGAATTCGGCTTGGCGCGCGGCACGCGAAATCGCGATGCAGCCGGATTCGAGCGGCTCGCGCAGCACCTCGAGCACGCGCCGGTCGAACTCGGGCAGCTCGTCCAGGAACAGTACGCCGCGATGGGCGAGCGAAATCTCGCCCGGCCGCGGCAGCGAGCCGCCGCCGACCAGCGCGACCGCCGAGGCGGTGTGATGCGGCGCGCGAAACGGGCGCATTTTCCACTTGTGGAAATCGATACCGCAGCCGGCGACCGAGCGTACCGCCGCGGCTTCCAGCGCCTCGGTTTCCGACAGCGGCGGCAGGATCCCGGGCAGGCGGCTGGCCAGCATCGTCTTGCCGGCGCCGGGCGGTCCGACGAACAGCAGATGATGGCCGCCGGCGGCGGCAATCTCGAGCGCGCGGCGCGCGTGCGGCTGGCCGCGCACGTCGGCCAGGTCGAGTTCGCCGAACAGGTCGCCCGTGGTCGTGGCCGGCGCGGGTGTCGTTTCGGCGCTCGGTAGTTCGATGGCGCCGCGCAGGAACGCGCACACCTCGAGCAGCGACGCGGCGCTGTGTGTGTCCGCGCCGGCCAGTGCCGCCTCGGCGCCGTTGTCGCGCGGCACGATCAGCGTGCGCCCCGCGCGCCGCGCCTTCAAGGCCGCCGGCAGCACGCCGCTGACCGCGCGCAATTCGCCCGACAATGCTAGCTCGCCGAGGAATTCGTAGCGGTCGAGCGCGTCCTTCGGCAGGTGTCCGCCGGCGGCGAGAATGCCGAGCGCGATCGGCAGGTCGAAGCGGCCGCCGTCCTTCGGCAAGTCAGCCGGCGCGAGGCTGACCGTGACGCGTCGCCCGGGATACTCGAGCTGCGCGTTCTGGATCGCCACGCGCACGCGGTCGCGCGCCTCCTTCACTGCCGTTTCCGGCAAGCCGACGATCGAGGTTCCCGGCAAGCCCCCGGACAGATGCACCTCGACCGTGACCGGCGGCGCGGCGACGCCTTCCTGCGCGCGGCTGTGGATGATGGCGAGGCTCATGGATGCGGCAAAGTATATTTTTAGACAAAGCGCGGCGTGGCGCGGGAGCGCGCCGCGGCCGCGAAACGGGGCAATCTTCGCTGCAGGGGCGCATTCAGCGCGCCCCGCTGTTCAGTTCCCGGCGTCCGGCTTGCCGAGCAGGGTGTCGAGTTCGGCCACGCGCGCTTCCAGCGCCTCGACCTTCTCGCGCGTGCGCAGCAGCACGCAGCGCTGCACGTCGAACTCCTCGCGCGTGACCAGGTCGAGCTTGCGCAAGCCCGCGCGCAATGCGTCGCGGAAGTTCTCGCGCATGTCTGCATGCGCGGCGCGTGCATCCGGCGGCACCAGTTCGGCCAGGCGTCGGGCCAGTTCGTCGATTGCGGTCACGTTGAGCATGGCTACCTGTCCGAAGCTGCGAGCTTGCGAGTTGACGATACTGCCGCGCGCGGGACGCTGCCGTGGCAAGGGTCGGAAAAACGCGTAGGAAATATCCTACGCCCAAGGCGCGGGAGCGCCGGTCGCGCCGACAGGGTAGACCATGCCCGGGCGCGCGCTCAAGCCGTATTGCCTGCGGCAGGCGCGGCGCGCGCGTGCCGACGGCAGCCGAATCTTTCGGTATAGTCGTCGCGTGTGGAACCAGGAGTTGCAAGCCGATGAAAATGGTCATGGCGATCATCAAGCCGTTCAAGCTCGACGACGTGCGCGAGGCGCTGGCCGAGGTCGGCGTGCAAGGCATCACGGTGACCGAGGTGAAGGGCTTCGGCCGCCAGAAGGGCCACACCGAGCTGTATCGCGGCGCCGAATACGTGGTCGATTTCCTGCCCAAGATCAAGCTCGAGATCGCCGTGCCGGACGCGCTGGTCGAGCGCGCGGTCGAGGCGATCACGCGCTCGGCCAACAGCGGCAAGATCGGCGACGGCAAGATCTTCGTGTATGCACTGGATCAGGTGATCCGCATCCGCACCGGCGAGACGGATGCCGAGGCGCTTTGAACAGATCGTGATTGGCGCGCGAAGGCACAAGGTGTAGAGGCGCGATTCATCGCGCCCGGCTCTTGTCGGACCCGCAGGCGCGATGAATCGCGTCGCTGCGAACAACAACCTTCTTCGCGTGCTTCGCGTCTTCGCGTGAAAACCGGCTCCGCTCAATCGTCCAACGAATACTCGAACTCGTACGAATGCGCGCCGCCTGCTGCAATCACGATGTTCATGCGCCCGCTCAACCCGGCGAGCTCGCCGGTGCCGGAGCCCGGCACGACGATGATGTTGAGCGCCGGCGTGCCGCGCGTCATGGTCGCGTTGTGCTGCAGCGCGAACGTGCCGCGGCGTCCGTGCAGCGAGCCGCTGACGCGCTCGATTGCGACATAGCCGCCGGAACCCTGGGCGCTGCCGCAGCTGAGCATTTCGCCGCGGCTCGCGGCATCGAGCTCGCCATGGAACTGCTTGTCGATCGACATGCGCGCCATGCCGGCGCCGTCGCTCACGTTGTACGGGTCGAGTTTGCCGAGCTTCACGTCGAATGGGCCGCGGGCGTGTTGTGTCATGACAGTCTCCTTGATCTTGGCTACGGATTCGGCGCCGGCAACGCCGGCGACGGCGGCAAGCAGGCCGAGCAACAGCCCCGCTGCGCGAAAACTTCGATGCTCCATGGGCGCTCCGGTATGCTGAACACGAACGCATGCTAGAGCGCCGCCGCGGCGCTGGATTGAACAAACGCGACATGTCGTACCGTCAGAAGATCGATCCGCACAATGGCCTGCTCAACTTCAAGGCGGGTACGGCGCTGCCGGGTTATTGGCGCTATTTTCCAGCGGCCGAGTTTGCTCCCTATATCGAACACTACTGGACGGTGGAATGGGATCTTGCCGAGCCCGCCTTGCGCGAGACGCTGCCGTACCCGTCGGCGCACATCATTCTCGAAGGCGACGTGTGCGCGCTCAGCGGCGTGAGCACGCGCAAGTTCAGCCGCATGCTAGCGGGGCGCGGGCGCGTGCTCGGCGTGAAGTTCCTGCCAGGCGGCCTGCGTCCGTTCCTCACGCACGCGGTATCCGTATACACCGATCGCGTGGTGCCGCTGCCGGATGTGTTCGGCGCCGCGGCGCGCCGCCTGAACACGCGCGCGCTGGCGCACGCGGATCACCACGCGGCGTTCGCGGTGGTCGAGCAATTCCTGCGCACGCTGGCGCCACAGCCAACGGCTGAGCTGGCGCAGGCAACCGCGATCGCGGCGCGCATCGCGTCAGACCGCGACCTGCGCCAGGCCGAGCAAGTCGCCGCCCTGTTCGACATCGGTCTGCGCCGGCTGCAGCGCTTGTTCGGCGATTACGTCGGAGTGAGTCCGAAATGGCTGATCCGCCGCTACCGGTTGCACGAGGCCGCCGAACGCCTCGCACACGCCGTGCGCGTCGACTGGGCGCAAGCCGCGCTCGATCTCGGCTATGCGGACCAAGCGCATTTCGTGCGCGATTTCAAACGCCTGATCGGCAAGCCGCCGGCGGAATACTTCCGTGCGCTGGCGCCGATGCCGCCGGGGTGACTGGTACAATTGCCGGCCAGATGCTGCCGGTGCCCGACATGTCCGCTGTTGTCCCCGAACTCGACCTCGACTACACCCTCGAGCACAAGTACACGCGCGCCGAAGGCCGCATCTATCTGTCCGGCGTGCAGGCGCTGGTGCGGCTGCCGTTGATGCAGCAGATGCGCGATCGCGCCGCGGGACTGAACACCGCCGGTTTCATTTCCGGCTACCGCGGTTCGCCGCTGGGCGGTTTCGATCTGGAGTTGTGGAAAGCAAAGAAGCACCTGAAGGCATCCAATATCGAGTTCACGCCGGGCCTGAACGAAGACCTCGGCGCGACCATGGTGTGGGGTACGCAGCAGGCGAACCTGTTTCCCGGCGCGAAATACGACGGCGTGTTCGCGATGTGGTACGGCAAGGGTCCGGGTGTGGACCGCTGCGGCGACGTGTTCAAGCACGGCAACGCGGCCGGCACGACGCGCAACGGCGGCGTGCTGGCGCTGGCGGCGGACGATCACGCCTGCCGTTCCTCGACGCTGCCGCACGGCTCCGAGCTCGAGTTCGTCTCGGCGATGATGCCGGTGCTCAATCCGGCCGGCGTGCAGGACATCCTCGACATGGGCCTGCTCGGCTGGGCCATGTCGCGCTTCACCGGGCGCTGGGTCGGCTTCAAGACGATTGCCGAAACGGTCGAGTCGAGCGCATCCGTCAACGTCAATCCGCACCAGCTCGACATCGTATTGCCGCAAGACTTCGAGTTGCCGCCCGGCGGCCTCAACATCCGCTGGCCGGATCCGCCGCTGGATCAGGAAATGCGCCTGCACCAGTTCGCGGTCAAGGCCGCGGTCGCGTTCGCGCGTGCGAACCGGATCGATCGCGTGGTGCTCGATGCGCCGAAGGCGCGCCTCGGCATCGTCACCACCGGCAAGAGCTATCTCGACGTACTGCAGGCGCTCGAATATCTCGGCATCGACGCGCGCGCCGCCGCCGACATCGGCATACGTGTATACAAGGTCGGCATGACCTGGCCGCTCGAGCCGGTCGGCATCCGCGATTTCGCGCAAGGTTTGGAAGACATCATCGTCGTCGAGGAGAAGCGCTCGTTCATCGAATCGCAGATGAAGGAGCACATGTACAACTGGCCGCATGCCACGCGGCCGAGCATCGTCGGCAAGTACGACGAAGCCGACGAGTGGATCCTGCCGTCGACGAACGAACTCACACCCGCGCGCATCGCGCGCGTGATCGCGAAACGTCTGGCGCGCTTCTTCACCAGCGACACGATCGCCGAACGCCTGAAATGGATCGCGGCCAAGGAACAGGAGCTGGCCCTGCCGCGCGCGCAGTTCCCGCGCGCCGCGCACTACTGTTCCGGCTGCCCGCACAATACTTCGACCGCGGTGCCGGAAGGGTCGCGCGCGCTCGGCGGTATCGGTTGCCACTACATGGTCACCTGGATGGACCGCCGCACCGACACGTTCACGCAGATGGGCGGCGAAGGCGCGACCTGGTGCGGCCAGGCGCCATTCACCGAAACCAAGCACGTGTTCCAGAATCTCGGCGACGGCACCTATTTCCATTCCGGTTCGCTGGCGATCCGCCAGGCGATCGCCGCCAAGGTCAACATCACCTACAAGATCCTGTACAACGACGCGGTCGCGATGACCGGCGGCCAGCCGGTCGACGGCACGCTGACCGTGCCCGACATCGCCTGGCAGGTGCGCAGCGAAGGCGTGCAAAAGATCATCGTGATGTCGGACGACATCGAGAAGTGGTCGGACGCGTCGATCTTCCCGGACGAGATCGAGTTCATCCACCGTGACGAACTCGACGCGGTGCAGAAGCGCATGCGCGAGATTCCGGGCGTGTCGGTACTGATCTATGACCAGACCTGCGCCACCGAGAAGCGCCGCCGGCGCAAGCGCGGGCGCATGCCGGATCCGAAAAAGCGCGTGTTCATCAATTCGCTGGTGTGCGAAGGCTGCGGCGACTGCGGCGAGAAATCGTTCTGCGTTTCGGTGCTGCCGAAGGAAACCGAGTTCGGGCGCAAGCGCGAAATCGATCAGTCGAGCTGCAACAAGGACTTCTCCTGCGTCAAGGGTTTCTGCCCGAGCTTCGTCACCGTGCACGGCGGCGCCCTGAAGAAGCGCCAGCCGTCGGCAAAAGTGGATTTTTCCACATTGCCGCAGCCGGCCTTCGCGACGCGCCTGGAACAACCCTGGAACATCCTCGTCACCGGCATCGGCGGCACCGGCGTGGTCACGATCGGCGCGCTGATCGGCATGGCCGCGCACCTCGAAGGCAAGGGTGCGACCGTGCTCGACCAGACTGGCCTCGCACAGAAGGGCGGAGCTGTGACCTGCCATCTGCGCATTGCGCAGAACCCCGCCGACATCCACGCGGTGCGCATTGCGGCAGGCGAAGCCGACCTCGTGCTCGGCTGCGACATGGTCGTGGTGAACGACTACTGGGCGCTGTCGAAGATCCGCGCCGGGCGTTCGCGCGTGGTGCTCAACACCTACCAGGCGATGCCGGGCAAGTTCACCACGCAGCCGAACATGCAGTTCCCGGCGCGCCAGATCGTCGACGCGGTGAAGACCGCGCTCGACGGCGAAGCGCCGGATCTGATCGAGGCGACCGACCTGGCCACGGCGCTGCTCGGCGACTCGATCGCCAGCAACCTGTTCATGCTGGGCTACGCCTGGCAGAAGGGCTGGGTGCCGCTGACGCTGGACGCGCTGATGCGCGCGGTCGAACTCAACGCCGCCGCGGTCGAGATGAACAAGGCCGCGTTCAACTGGGGCCGCCTCGCCGCGCACGATCCGGCGCAAGTGCGCGCGGCCGCCAGCGGCAAGGCCGCCGCCGCGATGCCGCTGACGCTCGACGACAGCCTGCTCAGCAGTACGCTGGAGCAGCGCATCGCGCGCCGTGTCGCGTTCCTGACCGACTATCAGAATGCGGCTTATGCGGCAAAGTATAAATCGCTCGTCGAGCGCGTGATCGCTGCCGAGCAGGCCGCCGTTCCCGGTTCGGGCGCGCTGAGCGAAGCGGTCGCGCGCTATGCGTTCAAGCTGATGGCGTACAAGGACGAATACGAAGTGGCGCGGCTGTATACCAGCGGCGATTTCGAAAAGCGCGTGCGCGAGACGTTCGACGGCAAGTTCAAGCTGCACTTCCATCTCGCGCCGCCGCTGCTGGCGCGGCGCGACAGCGAAGGCCGCTTGCGCAAGGGCGAATACGGCGCCTGGGTGTTCGGCGCGTTCAAGCTGCTGGCAAAGCTGCGTGGCTTGCGCGGCGGCGCGTTCGACGTGTTCGGCTACACCGCCGAGCGCAGGCACGAGCGCCAGCTGATCGTCGACTACTTCGCGACGATCGAGGAGCTGCTCGCCCGGCTCGGTCGCGACAACGTGGCGCTGGCCGCGCAGATCGCCGCGATCCCGGAACAGATCCGCGGCTACGGCCACGTCAAGGATGCGCACTGGCAGAAGGCCAAGCAGCACTGGGACGAATTGATGGCGGCGTGGCGCAACCCGGCCGCGGCGCAGGCCGCGGCATGATGCGCTGCCCGAGGTCGCGTGGTGGACTGGTTCGGCAACGCCATCGCGCCAGTTGAGCCGCCCGTCGGGAGCGCCGCCACCCGCGGCGACCATGCGCCTGGCGCGCGCGTGCCGTATGTGACGTTGCCCTGGCAGGTGCACGCGCCGTTGTCGCGCAACGCGCGTTGCGCCTGCGGCAGCGCGCGCCGACGCAAGCACTGTTGCGCGCGCTTGGAGGCCGTCGAAAGCGCCGTGGCGGAAAGCACCGAACGGCAGATCGCGCTGGTCTGCCGCGCCGCGGACCTGGCGCAACGCGGTGATGCGAACGAAGCCGCACAATTGCTGGCGCGGCTGCAGCCACACCGGATCGAACACGCCTTGCTCGCACGTGAAGCGGGCGAGATGTTTCTGGACATGCATCTTCTGGCGCAAGCGCAACCGCTGTTGGCGCGCTCGCTCGCGCTGTGTGCCGACGATCCGCAAACACTGCAAGCCTGGCGCGAATGCCGCGAGCTGCTCGATCGCCCGGCGACATGGCGCGCGGCGAGCGTCGCCGTACGCGCACAGCTCGCACGCCTGGAAGCGGCGGCGCGCGGTCGCGAGCGACCGACGTCGTCCGAGATCAGGCACGCGCACATCGTGTGCAAGCTCGACACGATCGGCGGCACCGAGCGGCGTGCGCTCAATTTGTACCGGCAGCTGTGCGCGCACGTGCCGACCACATTGTGGTCGACGCAGCCGCCGCTGGCGGTGCACGCGCGCGGCGCGCCAATCCGCGTAATCGGCGCCGGGGACGTGCCGAGCGGCGGCACGCTCGCGCTGATCGGGACCTACTTCGACTGCGGCCAGTGGCTGCACGAGCAACCTTTCGGGCGCGTGCTGATCTGTCACAATCTGACGCAGCAACATGCCAGCCTGTGCGCGCGGCTGGCGCAACTCGAAGCCAATGCGGCGCATCCGACGGTTGCGCTGACCTTCCCGTCGCGATTGTTCCGGGACACGCTCGACTTGCCGGGCGCGGTCGAATATTCACCGCCCGACATGGTCCTGTTCCAGCGTCGCCGACCGCACCGTACGCGCAGCCGGATGACGGTCGGCCGCCATGGTCGCGCCTACGCGCTCAAATTCCATCCGAACGATCCGGCGTTCCTGCGTGCGGTGATGGCGCGCGGACACCGCGTGAAGGTGCTCGGCGGCGCCGCGATCGCGCACGCGTTCGCGCACGACACCGGCGCGCCGGAGCTGCTCGACGTCGGCGCGCAGGACCCCGTCGCATTCCTGGACAGTCTGGACGTATTCCTCTACCGCAAGCATCCGCAATTCTTCGAAAGCTGTGGCAGCGTGATCCTGGAAGCGATGGCGATGCAGTTGCCGGTGATCGTGTTCCCCGAGCAGTGCGGCGCGGCGGAGTTGATCCGGCACGGCGAAAACGGCTTTCTGGTGCACGACGAAGCCAGCGCACTGGAATTGATCGAGCAACTCGCTGCCGACCCCGCGCTGCGCGCGCGCATCGGCGCTGCTGCACGGGACACGATCGATGACTTGATGCGGCGCCAGCACGCCGCGGTGCTGCGGCGTTACGGCGGCGCCATGCTCGCTGGCGGCGATGCACTCGACGCGGCGGCGTCAGACGCCTCGAGCAGATCCACGTACTGAAAGCGTCCCTCGCGCAATACGCGCTCGCCGCGGCGCAACGGGATCGGCGCGGCGAACAGCGGGCTGGCGTGCACGCAGGTGTGAAACTCGCCGTGCTCCCCGCACGGGTCGCAGTTCGGCGGCAAGTCGGCGAGCAGCGCGTGATCGAAATCGCGGCCGCAGAAGTCGGCGTCGAGTTGCTGTGTATCGACGCAGCTCAGGATCGCGCGATGGCCACGCGCGATGAAATGGCGTGCCAGCGGCACGGTGGCTTCGCCCCACAGCGGATACACGCCGCGCCAGCCCAGGCGCTGCAGCAACGCCTCGCGATACGCACGCACGTCGGCGAGGAACAGATCGCCGAACGCAATGTCGGCGACCGTCGCTACGCGTTCGCGCGCTTGCGCCAATGCGTGCGCGAACGCCGCCTCGTACTCTGCGTTGGTCGACTGCGGTGGAATCGACGCCTCGATCAGGGGCAATGAAAGTGCCGCGGCTTGGCGCTCGAGGATCGCACGCCGCACGCCGTGGATCGCGATGCGCTCGTAACCGGAGGTGACCGTGGTGAGCAGCGCGACCACGCGCCAGCGCGCATCGGCGAGTAGGCGTTCCAGCGCCAGCGTGGAATCCTTGCCGCCGCTCCAGGCCAAAACGAGCGGCGCGCTCATGCGTGATGCCGCCAGACCAGGCAGCGGTTGTTGGCCGGCATCGCGGCATCCTCGATCAGCTGGAAGCCGGCCGCCTGCGCCAGCGCATCGACCGCGGCGAAGTCGCGGATGCCCATGTGCGACGCCTGCGCCTTGAGGCTGCGATCGAACTCGGCGTTGCTCGGACTCGTGAAGCGCCCGGCGTAGTTGAACGGTCCGTAGATCGCGAGCTTGGCGTGCGCGTCGACGCATCCGGGCAGTGCGGCGAACAATGCTTCGACCTCGGGCCAGGCCATGATGTGCAGCGTGTTGGCGCTGAACACCGCATCGTAGCGGCTGCGCGGCCATGGCCCCTTCGCGGCATCGAGCGTCAGCGGCGGCGGCGTGTTCGGCAGCGCCGCCTCGTCCAGCCAGGCGCGGATGCCGGCCAGCTGGCTGGCGTGATCCGATGTCTGCCAGGTCAGCTGCGGCAGATGCGCGGCAAAATGCACCGCGTGCTGGCCGGTGCCGCTGCCGATTTCGAGCACGTGCCGGCAATCGGCAAAGTGCGTGCGCAACAGCGCAAGGATCGGTTCGCGGTTGCGTTCGCAGGCGGCGGAATAGGGCTTCGCTTCCATGCGCCTATTGTGCCGCAACGACTGCCAGGCTGGGTGCGCGTGAGCCGCCGCGGCGCGTGAAAAGCAGACTCAGTCGGCGCCGTGCCGCACTAGTTCGCGAGACGTCGGCGGCACGCCGCGGGCCTTCGCGTCGCGGGTATTGTGCATTTGTGTAGATGTGTACGCGGCATCGCTGCTGCGCTGCGGCGGCACGGTGGTTGCGCGCCGCCCGAGCAGCGCGAGATTCGGATTCGGCGTGCGCGGTGCTTTGAAACCCATCGCTGCTCCATATCGTTCGCGTTGCGTCGCCGCAGCGTAGTTGCCCAGGCTGCGACACCAGACCGGCTGCGCCGGCCGGATCATTCGTCGCTTTCTGCTTGCGGCGGCGCGGCGCCCGGGCCGGCGTGCGGCAGCGGCGGGGCGTCCGGCGGCATGCCGGGATGGCCATGCGGCGGCGCACCGTGCGGGCCGATACCGCGCGGGCCGCGATGCATGAGTTGCCATTCCGCGAAGCGGCGATAGCCCTCGTCGCCGAGCAGCTTGCGCAGCGCATCGCCGGCCTGCGCCTCGGCTTTCTCGTGTTCGGCGCGTTCGCGTGTATGCAATGCTTCGATCTCGGCGCGGGCCTTTTGGTGGATCTGCTCGTCCGCGTCGCGGCGCTGGATCAGGATCTGCCGGATCTGCGCCTGCTGTGCGGCGCTGAGCTCCGGCGCGGTGGCGAGCATCTGCGCCGGCGGCACCGCATCATCGGGCGGCGGCGGCATCTGCGCGCGCGAGGTTGCGCAAGCGGCGAGGGCAAATGCGATCAGGGCATGTTTGACGTGCGTCATGGCCAACTCCTGTTTCGTGGCAGTGTGCGCAGGCTACGCCGGCAATGCGTAAAGTTGCGGCAGACATTGCGGAGAAATCGAGGAGTTTCGCCGCGCCCGTTCACCGTGGCGCTTGAAACCCGTATCGTGTCGCCATGCGTCTGGCGCTCTGGCAACGATTGTTTCTTGCGTTCGCGGCACTCAGTGGCGCGGCGCTCGCGGGATACGCTGCGTGGCAGCAGCAAAGTTTCCGGCGCGGCTTCCTCGACTATGTCGACGAGACCACGCTCGACCGCCTGCAGCCTGGCGCGAACCGCCTCGCACAAGCGTACCGCGAACACGGCAGCTGGGATTTCTTGCGCAACGATCCGGAACGGTTCGGCGAACTGATCGAGCCGCGACCGCCACGCGACTTCGAGCGCCGCGGCTTCGGCGCGCCACCGCCGGCGGGACCGCCAGCGTTCGACCCGCGCGGCGTGCCGCCTGGCGAGCGCGCACCGCCAGCGCACGAGCGTAACGATGAGCGCGCACCGCCGCCGCCAGAGCCCGGTGACGATCGTCCGCCGCCGCCGCCGCCGCGGCGCGGCCCTCCCGATCTCATGCCACGCCTCGTGCTGCTCGACGCTGCCGGCGTACCGGTCGCCGGCAATGCACGTTTGCCGCCCGCCGCGCCGACGTTGCCGATCGAGCTCGCCGGGCAGCGTATCGGCAGCCTGTCGCTGGCGCCGTCGCCGCACCTGAGCGGCAGCGTCGATCTCGCGTTCGCGCAGGCGCAGCTGCGCAGCGCGGCGCTGGCCGGAGTGGTGATTCTGCTCGGCGCGTTGCTGTTGGCGTTTGCGCTGGCGCGCTGGCTGCTCGCGCCGGTGCGCGCGCTCGGCGCCGGTGCGCGCGCGCTCGCAGCGGGCGACTACGCACGCCGCATCGCGACCGCGCGCAGCGACGAACTCGGTGCGCTGGCCCGCGACTTCGATCATCTCGCCGCGACGCTCGAGCAG
>Ga0157378_10001650_pt1 | contig 20170 bp, 19 predicted proteins | sample M65metaG_FD_115309 | JGI IMG/M metagenome (GOLD analysis project Ga0157378, IMG submission 115309) | Miscanthus rhizosphere microbial communities from Kellogg Biological Station, Michigan, USA - M6-5 metaG | ecosystem: Host-associated > Plants > Roots > Rhizosphere > Soil | place: USA: Michigan...
AGATTGAAAAGCTGGTCGGTGCCGCCCATCTCGACGTCGGCTTTCAATGCTACCGAGTCGTACCCCTGCGCCAACGGGTAGAGCAGCTCGTGGATGGCGATCGGCTGATGGTCGTTGAATCGCTTGCGAAAATCGTCGCGCTCCAGAATCCGTGCCAGCGTGTACTTCGCCGCCAGCCGGATCATCCCCTCGGCACCGAGCGCGCCGAGCCACTCGGAGTTGAAGCGGATCTCGGTCGTCTTCGGATCGAGGATCTTGAAGATCTGCTGCTTGTAGGTCTCGGCGTTCTGCTCGATCTCCTCGCGCGACAGCGCGGGACGCGTGGCTTTTTTGCCGGTCGGATCGCCGATCAAGCCGGTGAAATCGCCGATCAGAAAGATGACCCGGTGCCCGAGTTGCTGGAAGTGCTTCATCTTCCGGATCACGACGGTATGGCCGAGGTGAATGTCGGGCGCGGTCGGATCGAAACCGACCTTCACAGTCAGCGGCTTACCGCGGGCGAGCTTGGCCTTCAGGTCATTGCGCTCAATGAAATCGACCGTCCCTTTGCCGAGGAAGTCGAGCTGTTCGTCGAGAGTCATGGGGGCGGATTGTAATCGTGAAACGTTTGCAGACTTCGCATCACTACTCAGAAAACGAGGTCCGATATGAATCAACTGATCGTGTTGTCCGCAATCGTGTTGTTGCCTCTCATCCCGGCGTACATCCTGTTCAAGACGCTGAAGTCGAGTGCGCAGGTGGACGGGCCGATGGGCGGGCTGAAAGTCTCCCTGGGCGGCTCGTTCGGCGGCTACGTGGCCCTGACCGTTTTCATCGCCACGTACTTCGCGCACATGCCGCACACGACGACGTGGCACGTCGAGGGCGAACTGCAGTTCCCCGAGGGCTCGCCGAGCGTGATCAACTGGCAGGTCCATCCGCCGGTCTTCAATGTCGACGGCGAGAACAAGTTCTCGATCGATCTGCCGATCGCTGACGAGACCAAGATCCCGAGCATCGTCATCGACGCCAACGGCTATCCGAGCAAGACCATCAACCTGACCGATCCCGACGGCCGCATCGGCGGCCAGTTCAAGGCAGAAAAGTACGTGTCGTCGTCAACCATCCACCTGACCAAGCCGATCACGTTCACCAATCCGGGACCGGCATATCAACCACCGAAACCCGAAGGAGGCAAATCATGATCCGTCGTCTCTCCGTTTCCCTGATCGTTGCGCTCCTGGCCGCCGCATTTGCCTCGGCGCAGGCAGCGACCACCGTCCGCGGGCTCGTGCTCGCCATCGATGGAACGCCGTATCCGAGCGCTGCCATCACGCTGAAGTCCGCGTCGGCCGCGACCCCGACCGTCTACACGGGACGCGATGGGATGTTCTATGTATCGAACGTCCCGCCCGGCGCGTACACGATGCACGTGAAGACGAGCCGCGCCGAAGCGACGTTCCAGGTGACGGCAAGTCCGCAGGCCTACAGCGACGTTCCGCCCGTGAAAGTCCGCTGACAGGTTTGACAGTTTGCCGTCTCGTTCGTAGACTGCTCGACCAATGTTCGCTTCGAGCATCCACCGCGCGCACCACCACCATCATCACCAGATGATGTAAGGGGTGCCGCACGCGCCCCGATCGGACAAGGGGCGCTCAGCGAAGATCACACAGCCGACTGACCTGAACCTCTTCTCCGATGCGGGGAAGAGGTTTTTGACTTTATGGCTACGAACACGAGATATCCGACAGGCGTTCACCCGTTGCTGGCCGAGGAGACCGCGCGGCGGCGGCGCATCGAAGCGCGCTTCGTCGAGACGTTCGCCGGCGCCGGGTTCAATGAAGTCGTCCTGCCGATCATTGACTATGTCGAACCGTACGCATCGCTCACCGGTGGCGCGGCGGCGAAGCAGAGTTATCGATTCGTCGACCGCGAAGGCGATCTGGTGGCCATCCGCGCTGACTTCACGCCGATGCTTGCCCGGGCCCTGGCGCCGGCGCTCGCGGAGGAGACGCTGCCGCTGCGACTCTTCTACCGCGGCGACGTCATCCGCGTCGAAGCATCGCGGCTCGGTGCGAACCGGGAGCTTTTCCAGATCGGCGCGGAGATCATCGGGGACGATTCCATCGACGCGGATGTGGCCATGCTCCGGCTGGCCGCCGGCTTAGCGAGTGAACCGGCCATCGTCTACAACGACGTCTCCATCGCCGCCGCTCTGATCGCGCAATCGCCGGCGGTCCGCGAGGCGCTGTCCGCCAAGCGAATGACCGCAGGCGTGCCGGCTGCACTGCAGACGATCGTGGCGAAGCTGATCTCGGGAGAAGCGACGCTCAGCGACGTGGCGCCATTTGCTCCCGAGGCCGCGGCGCGCTTGAGCGCGATCGGCGATGCGCTGGCAGGCGATGACACCTTCGCCCTCCATCTCGACGACATCGAAGACATCGGCTACTACACCGGCCTTCGTTTCCGCGTGTACGCCGGCCCGTCACGCGCGAAGGTGGCCCAGGGCGGGCGCTACGACAACCTCTACGAGCGCTTCGGCCAGCGTGCCGCGGCGATCGGCTTCACATTCACCATCGACGATCTGGATTGACCATGCGCATAGCCATTCCCAAAGGACGATTGCAGGACAAAGCGCTTGGCGTTTTCGCCGGCGCCGGTTACGACGTGCCGGATGACGCCGATCTGAAGACGCGCAAGCTGGTCTTCGACCGCGGCGGCATCGAGTGGATCTTCGTCAAAGATTGCGACGTGCCGGTTTACGTCGAGCACGGCGCCGCCGACGCCGGCATTGCCGGTCTCGATCAGATCCTCGAGCACGAGTGCTCGGCCTACCAGCCGGTCGAGCTACCGTTCGGCCACTGCAGGATGATGCTGATCGCCGCGCCCGGCGCCCCGCCGCTGACGAAGGTGGCCACGAAGTACCCGCGCATCACCCGCCAGTTTCTCGACAGCCGCCGCGTGCGCGCCGAGATCGTTCCCCTCGGCGGATCGGTGGAGCTGGCAGCGGTGCTGAAGCTGACCTCACACGTGGTCGACCTCGTCGAGACCGGCGAAACCGTGCGCGTGCACAAGCTGGAGTTGCAGGATGTGATCGCCGAGATCTCGCCGCGCCTGATCGTCGGCAAGAACTTCTATCGCACGGAGCCGAAGCAGGTGAGGGAACTGATCGCGCGGGTGGAGGAGGCGGTGAATGTCAGAAGCTAACCTCTCCCCTCAGACGATTCGTCATCCTGCCGGAGCCGGGAGCACTCCACCTTGCAGAAGCACAGACAAGAGTGTCTGTGCCACATTGACTCTGCAACAGGGCGGAGACGTGCAAGAAGCAGGACCGATGTGGCACAGACACTCTTGTCTGTGCTGTGGAGGGCATCATGCGAATCGCTGAGATCGACGCTGCCCTCTCCGCGCTCGAATCCCGCCGCGGTACGTCGAATGAAAACGCCATGCGTGTGGCCGAGGAGATGATCGCCGGCGTTCGCGCGCGCGGCGATGCGTTCGTGCGCGAACAGATCGCGCGGTTTGATGGCGTGACAGTCGATGAGATCATCGAGACCCCGCGCGAGGTCACGATCGATCCGGCCATGCGCGACGCCATCGAGACCGCCATCGAACGGATCGATGCCTTTCATCGCCCGCAGCTGCCGGAGTCATATCGATGGAAGGGGATGGAGCACCGTATCCGGCCGCTGCGGCGCGTTGGAATCTACGCTCCTGGCGGGCGGGCGGTCTATCTCTCGACCTTGATCATGTGCGCGGTCCCGGCGCGGATCGCCGGCGTGCGCGAGCTGGTGGTCATCACCACGCCGGCCGCGGCGGCGCGCGATGAGCTGCACTACGCCTGCACGCGCCTCGGCATCAGGGAGATCTATCGCTGCGGCGGCGCGGCCGGCATCGCCGCGGCGGCGCTGGGAACGGAATCGCTGGAACGGGTCGACAAGATCGTCGGTCCCGGCAATCAATACGTGACCGCGGCGAAGGCGCGGCTGGTTGGCACGGTCGGCATCGACATGACCGCCGGGCCGACGGAGCTGGTCGTCATCGCGGACGAGTCGTCGGATGTAGCGCTGGTGCAGGCCGATCTCGATGCACAGGCGGAGCATGGCGAAGACTCCGCGGTCATCTGCATCGCCATCGGAAACTTGCTCGACGTGCGCGCAACGCTGAATCTCAGCGTGTCATCAGTCGACGAAGCGATCGCCCTCGCCGACCGCATCGCCCCCGAGCATGTTTCGATTCATGCGCGCGGAGCGGCGGAGATCGCGGAGAAACTCGAGAACTGCGGGGCGATTTTCTGCGGACCGTTTTCGCCGGTGGCCGCGGGCGACTACGTGGCCGGACCAAATCACGTGCTGCCCACCGGCGGCAGTGCGCGATTCTTCTCGCCGCTCGGCGTGTATGACTTCGTCAAGCGCTCGAACGTCATCACGCTGTCCGCCGAGGAGCTGGGCGGGATCGCTGAGGCTGGGGAGAGGATCGCCAAGTTCGAAGGATTGCCGAAACACGCCGCATCGATCGCGGCACGGAGGAGCCATGTCGCGTGATGTCGTTGCGGCCATGACCGCGTACACGCTGGAGCTGCGCGAGGCGCAGATCAAGCTCAATCAGAACGAAGGTCCCACAGACTTTCCGCGCGCGCTGAAGGAAGAGGTGCTGGCCCGCGCGCTGGAGCGTGACTGGAACATCTACCCCGATTTCGAGTCGATACATCTTCGCGGTGCGCTGGCGAAGGCGTACGGCTATGAGATCGACAATGTTCTCGTCGGCAACGGCTCGAACGAATTGCTGGCCGCGGCCATCCCGACCTTCGTCGGGCCGGGAACGCCGGTGGTCTTCCCGAAGCCGTCGTTCGCGCTCTACGAAAAGCTCATCGCCGTCACCGGCGGGATCGCGCTGCCGATCGCCGTCGATCCGGCCACCGGCTTTCTTCCGCTCGACGAAATGCTGCGCGCGATCGAGCGTTGCGACAACGCCATCGTCATCGTCTGCTCGCCGAACAATCCCACCGGCGGCGTGCTCCCCGCCGGCGGCATCGATGCCCTTCTTGCCACCGGCGCCACGGTGCTTTTCGATCGCGCGTATGGCGATTTCGCCGAAGACACGATGCCGCTGGTGCACGACCGCCTGGTGACTTTTTCGACCTTCTCGAAGGCGTGGGGACTGGCCGGGCTGCGCGTCGGCTGGCTGGCTTCGACCGCCTCCACCTGCCGCGAGATCCGCAAAGTGAAGCTGCCGTATTCGCTCAATATCATCAGCGAAGCTGTCGCGGCCACGGCGCTCGAGCACCGCGAGATCCGCGATTGCAACGTCGCCAACACCATCGCCGAGCGGTCGCGGATGTTCGCGGCCATGCAGAAAATCGAAGGTGTGACCCCGTTCCCATCGCGCTCGAATTTCATCGCCTTCACCACCGCGCGCAATGCCAAGGACGTCTTCAACGACATTCACGCGCGCGGCATCCTGATCCGCGACATCGGCGCGGCCGTTCCTAACGCTCTGCGCGTTTCGGTGGGGACGCCGCAACAGAACGACGCATTCCTGGAGGCACTCTCGTCATGCGCGTAGCCACGATCACCCGCACCACCAAGGAAACGAACGTGGCCGTCACGGTCAATCTCGACGGCGACGGCACGCACTCGCGCATCGAGACGCCGGTCGGCTTTCTCTCGCACATGCTCGACGTGATCGCCCGCCACGGCCGCGTCGATCTCGACGTGGTGTCGACCGGCGACACACACATCGATTATCACCACACGGTCGAAGACACGGCCCTGGTCCTCGGCGAGGCCTTCGCCCAGGCCCTCGGCGACAAGCGCGGCATCCGCCGCTTCGGCCACGCCTACGTCCCGCTCGACGAGGCTCTGGCGCGCGTCGTCGTCGACTTCGCCGGCCGCCCGTTTCTCGTTTTCGAAGTTCCGATCGACCGCGAGATGCTGCTGATCCACAAGGATTTCCCCTTCGCCCTGGTGGAGGAGTTTTTCAAGTCGTTCGCCAACAAGTGCAACTGCAACATCCACGTCGATCTCATTCGCGGCCGCAACGGACACCATGCCGCCGAGTCGATTTTCAAGGCATTCGCCATCGCTCTTCGCGAAGCGAAGGCGGTTGTGGGAACGGAGATTCCGTCGACGAAGGGCGTGATTTGAAGATCTCGCGAAGACTCAAAGCACAGACAAGAGTGTCTGTGCCACATTGCTTCGCGCGAGCATCGACCGGGACCGATGTGGCACAGACACTCCTGTCTGTGCTTTGAGTTTTCGCCGCGCGTAACCATGAAAACCACTCTCATCGATTCACCCGTAGCCAACGTCGCCAACATCGCGCGCGCGTTACGTGTGGCTGGCGCTGAATTGGACGTGACGCGCGATCCCGAAACCATCGCGAATGCCAAAAAACTCGTCCTCCCCGGCGTCGGCTCCTTCATCGCAGCGATGCGATGGCTGACGGAAAACAACATCGATACCGCCATTCGCGCGGCCGTCAACGACGGCGCATCGCTCCTCGGCATCTGCGTCGGCCACCAGCTCCTCTTCGATTCGTCGAGCGAGATGGGCACCACGCGCGGCCTCGGACTCATACGCGGCGAGGTGCGGCAATTCGACTCCGTGCTCCCAGTGCCGCAGATCGGCTGGAATCGCGTGGCCACGAGCGGGCCGCTCTTCGAGGATGTTGAGAACAGCGTCTTCTACTTCGTCAACTCGTATGCGGCGATGAACACGCCTGATGAGATCGCGCGCGCCGACTACGGCGGACCTTTCACCGCCGCGGTGCAACGCGAACGCGTCTTCGGCGTGCAGTTTCATCCCGAGAAGTCGTCGGCAGCCGGATTGCGCGTGCTGAGGAATTACATCGCATGGACGTGATCCCGTCGCTCGATCTTCTCGATGGGCAGGTGGTGCGCCTGCTGCACGGTGACTTCGCGCGCGTGACGGCCTACGGCGATCCGGAAACCGTCCTCGACTCGCTCGGCGTGCCGCGCGGCTCGCGGCTGCACATCGTCGATCTCGAAGCCTCGCGCAGCGGCAGGCCTGTGGAAAAGGAGATCGTGCGGCGGCTGGCATCGCGCGGGTTGCGCATCCAGGCCGGCGGTGGAATCCGATCGCTCGCCGATGCGCGGACATGGATCGAAACCGGCGCGGAGAAGGTCGTCATCGGCACAGTCGCCGCGGACTCGCCCGAGGTCCTGCGTGCAATCGTCAACGACCTAGGCGCTGATCGCGTTATCGCCGCCATTGACGTTCGCGATGGCATCGTTCGCGTTGCGGGGTGGGAGCGCGATGCAAAATCATCGCTCGCCGAGGTGTTTGCAAGAGTCGAACAGCTCGGAATCGGCGAAGTGCTCATCACCGACATCAGCAAAGACGGCGCGATGCGCGGGCCGTCGTTCGCGCTCTATCGATCGCTGCGCACGAAAATGCGCATCATCGCCTCGGGCGGCGTCTCCACGATCAGCGACGTCGTTTCGCTCAGCCGCATCGGCAGCGTCGGCGCGTGCGTCATTGGACGCGCGCTGCTCGACGGGCGGATTCGTCTCGCCGAGGCGCGGGCGCGCGTGGCTACGCCAAACGCCATTCCCGAGCGAATCATCCCGTGCCTCGATGTGCGCGATGGGCGCGTGGTCAAAGGCGTGAACTTCGTCGACATTCGCGATGCCGGCGATCCGGTGGAATGCGCGATCCGCTATGAGGCCGAGGGAGGCGACGAGCTGGTCATCCTCGACATCTCCGCCACCGACGCCAATCGCTCCACGGCGCTCGACGTCGTGCGGCGCGTCTCCGAATCGCTCTTCATCCCGCTCACCGTCGGCGGCGGCGTGCGTACGATCGAGGATTTCCGTGCGCTGCTTCGCGCCGGCGCGGACCGCGTGGCCATCAACACCGCTGCCATTCGCAACCCGCAACTCATCGCCGACTGCGCACGCGAGTTCGGCGTACAGGCGGTGGTGCTGTCGTGCGACGCCAAACGCGCCGGCGATCACTACGAAGCGATGGTTCGCGGTGGGAAGGAATCGTCCGGCGTCGATGCCGTCGAATGGTGCCGGCGTGCGGAGGAGCTGGGAGCAGGAGAGATCCTCCTCACCTCGGTCGATCGCGACGGAACCAACAGCGGCTACGACATCGAGTTGCTGCGTGCCGTCACCAGCATCGTCAGGATCGGCGTAATCGCCTCGGGCGGCGCCGGCAACGTCGAGCATTTTCGCGACGCCATCGAAGCCGGCGGAGCCCGCGCGGTTCTTGCCGCATCGCTTTTTCACGACCGCCGCCTGTCGATCGGCGACGTAAAACAGTTTCTGGCAAGCGAAGGGATACCGGTACGATGAAACTAACTCCCGCAATCATCCAGGACGCGCGAACGGGCGAGGTACTCACTCTCGCCTACATGAACGACGAGTCGCTCGCGAAGACGCGTGAGACCGGCGAGACCTGGCTCTGGAGTCGCTCGCGCAACGAGCTGTGGCACAAGGGCGCGACCTCGGGGAACACACAGCGCGTCGTCGCCATCAGCGAAGACTGCGACCACGACGCGCTCGTCGTCAGCGTCATCCCGAACGGGCCCGCCTGCCACACCGGCGCGCGATCGTGCTTTACCGGCGTCCCGCCGCGCGCGCTCGACCGTTTGATGGGCGTTCTGCGCGATCGCCGCGAGAAACGCCCCGAGGGTTCGTACACGGCGAAGTTGTTCAACGGCGGAGGCGGACGCATCACCAAGAAGATCGGCGAGGAAGCGACCGAAGTCGTCATTGCCGCGCTGAGCGAAACACGCGAACGCCTCGTCAGCGAGATCGCTGATCTGGTCTTCCACGTCAGCGTGTTGATGACGAACGAGGGGATCGAGTGGGCGGAGGTGGAAGGGGAGTTGGAGTCGCGCGCGAGGTAGTTGCCCGCTGTCATCCTGAGGCTGCCGGAGCCGCCGCCGCATTGCGGCGGCGCGGCGGAGGACGCCGAAGGACCCCCCCGCGTGCTTGCCTCGTGAAAGTGCCACCGCCCTCCCGGGTTTACAGGTTGGGGGTCCTTCGACCGTCCTCCGCTGCTCCGCCTTCGGCTACGCAGCTCCGGCGGCTCAGGATGACAGCGCGTTACTCTTCGTCCGGACCCCAGATCGACGCCAGATCGATCTCCGCCTCGGGGAACGGATCGGCGCGAACGACATCGCTGCCCGAATAGGTGTGAACCAGGCTCCAGCGCTCGCCTTCAAGTGCGAACACTTCGAACAACCGCACCAGAGGATCGACGAGCCACATCCAGGGCACGCCGTACTCGCCGTAGATACGCATCTTCTTGCCGCGATCGATGCGCAACGAAGAAGGTGAGATCACTTCGCAAACCCAATCCGGAGTAACGACGAATCGATGGTCTCTCGGAATCTGAGGCATCCGCTCGCGCCGCCATCCGGCCAGATCGGGCACGAGTACTTGCTCGTCGAGATGCAACTCCGGCTCATCGACGATCCACCATCCACCCGGACCACCTCGGCCGCGATCGTAGGGCGTACCGATATCCATGCCCAGCGCGGACGCGAACCTTGCGTGTGGGCCGGCGGGACGAGGCGACGTGTACAAATCACCGTCGATCAACTCGGCGACAAGGTTCTCCGGCACCTTGAGCAGGTCCTCATATGTCGCACGATGATGCAACAGCGCAGTCATGTCCGAATTGTACGCGCGGCGCGATTCCGTTAAGGTTCCTGCCCATGCTGCAACGCCGATTCGCCGCGCTTCTGCTCACATTCATTGCTCTGACCGCCTATGCCGCTCCACGGCGGGTGGACATCGTCCTCACCCACGGCACCGTCATCACGATGGCCGGACCGAACATCGATGACGGCGCGGTTGCCATCGACAAGGGCGGCATCGTCGCTGTCGGCAAGTCGGCGGACATCGCCAAACGGTTCGAAGGGCGCGAGACCATCAGCGCGCGCGGGATGGCCATCCTGCCGGGGTTCGTTAACGCCCACACGCATGTGCCGATGACGCTCTTCCGCGGCATTGCGGACGATCGCGATCTGATGGACTGGCTGCAGCACTTCATCTTTCCGGCTGAGGCCAAGAACGTCGATCGCGATTTTGTGCGATGGGGGACGCGGCTCGCAGCGGCCGAGATGATCGCCTCGGGGACGACCACCTTCACCGACATGTATTACTTCGAGAGCGATATCGCCGCCGAGGCGAAGAAGGCCGGGCTGCGGGGCGTGGTCGGGGAGACCATGATCGACTTCCCGGCGCCCGACAACAAAACGTGGGATGCCGCCGTCGCTTACGTGCGCGACTTCGTCAAACGGTGGCACGGCGACCGGCTCATCACCCCCGCGCTCGCGCCGCACGCGCCGTACACCGTCTCGCGCGCGCACCTCGAACAAGTCCGTGCGCTGGCCACCGAGCTGCACGCGCCGATCCTCATTCACGTCGCCGAGACGAAGAATGAGGGCGCGCAGATCAAGGACAACACTAGCGGCCTCTCCCCTGCCGCGTATCTCGATTCGATCGGCTTCCTCGGACACGACGTCGTAGCCGCGCACGGCATCTGGCTCACCGCGGATGACATCAAGACGCTGGCCGCGAAACGCGTCGGCGTCGCGCACTGTCCCGAAAGCAACATGATGCTGGCCTCCGGCGTCGCGCCGGTGGTCGACATGCGCCACGCCAATGTCGCCCTCGGCCTCGGCACCGACGGTCCGGCCGGCTCGAACAACAATCTGGACATGGTCGAAGAGGCGGCCAGCGCGGCGCGGCTGCAGAAGATCACCCGCGGCGATCCGAAAGCGCTCAGCGCCCGCGATGTCCTGGAAATGGCCACGCTCGGCGGTGCCCGCGCCCTCGGCATGGAGGATCGCATCGGCACGCTCGAACCCGGCAAACGCGCCGACGTCATCGTCATCGACCTGCAAGCTCCGAAATCGCAGCCGGTCTACGCCGTCGAGTCGGCCATCGTCTACGCGGCTTCGGGAAGCTCCGTGGTCACCACGATCTGCGACGGGAAAGTCCTGATGCGCAATCGCAAGGTGCTGACCGTGGATGTGGCGGCGGCTGTGGCGAAGGCGAAGGGGTATCGGGATCGGGTACGAGCGAGCTTGCGGTAACAGCCCTGTCATCCTGAACCGCCGATACCCCGGAGGGGCTGAGGACGGTGAAGGACCCCCCTCGTGCTGCATCGTGAAAGCGCCACCGCCCATCCGGGTTATCAGCCGGGGTCCTTCGTCGTCCTCAGCCCCTGCCGGGGCATCGGCGACTCAGGATGACAGGTCAACTCCTGCGCTAAACTCCCACCATGAAACGTCTCCTCATCGCATCCCTCCTCCTCATCGCCTCGGCGGCGCAGGCCAAAGAGGTGCTTCCGTGGATCGAGAACGATTACGCGAAAGCGATTGCTCATGCCAAATCGGCGGACCTGCCGGTCTTCGTCGAGGCGTGGGCACCGTGGTGACACACCTGCCGCTCGATGAGGGCCTATGTCTTCACGGACAAGTCCCTCGAGCGGTATGCCGGACGGTTCGTCTGGCTCTCGATCGATACGGAAAACGCAACGAATACGGCCTTCCTGAAAGCGCATCCGATCAGCGTCTGGCCGACGCTGCTCATCCTCGATCCGAAAGATAAGGTCATCTTCCGCTACGCCGGCGGGGGGACCGTGCCGCAGATCCGCAAGCTGCTCGATGACGGCGAGCGCGCCGCGCACGGGTCGCATGCGAAAGCGGATACGACGCTGATCCGCGCCGATGCGCTTGCCGCGCAAGGCAAGCAGGCCGAGGCGGCCAAGGCGTTCGACGAGGCGATCGCTGAGGCGCCGAAGAACTGGCCGAGCCTCGGGCGCGCCTCGGAGTCGCTGGTGTTTGCTCTGCTGCAGAGTCGCAATCCGCAGCAATGCGCCGAGCGCGCGCTGGCGCTTTATCCGCGTGTGCGCGGTACGGGATCCGCCGTCAATGTGGCCGGCACCGGTTTGTCGTGCGCTACCGATCTCGACGCGAAATCGTGGAATCGGTCCGAGCTCGTCGCCGGATTGGAGAAGGCGACGCGCGAAACGCTCAATGCGGCGAACAAGATCGCCATGTCCGCTGACGACCGCTCCGGCCTGTACGAATCGCTGGTCGATGCGCGCGAACAGGCGAAGGACGAGGTCTCTGCACACAAGCTGCGCGAGGAGTGGGCGGCCTTCCTGGAGAAGGAGGCGGCCAAGGCGAAGACTCCCGATCAGCGCGCGGTCTACGATTCGCATCGCCTCACGGTCTACCTCGGATTGAAGCAGCCCGAGAAGGCGATCGCGATGCTCGAACAGGACGAGCGCGATCTGCCGAAGGATTACAACCCACCGGCGCGCCTCATCTCCGCCTATCGCGCCGCCGGCCGTTACGACGATGCATTGGCCGCATCCGACCGCGCGCTGAAGCTGGCCTACGGCCCGCGAAAGATCGGCATCTACCGCAACCGCGCCGCGGTCTACCTCGCCAAAGGCGACAAGGCATCCGCGCGAAAGACGATCGAGGAAGCGATCGCATACGCGGAGTCGCTGCCGGCCGAACAGCGCAGCGATGGGATGATCGCGTCGATGAAGAAGCAGCTGGATACGATGTGAATCAAACGTAGGTCGGACTCTCAGTCCGACTGGCTGACCCGGGTCTGAGCCGCAGTGACGAGGGGTATTCACGAGAGGTCGGACTGGAGAGTCCGACCTACGTTCTACTTCCGCACCGCGTGAACGCGCGACGGCGACACGATCGCGGCATCGCTGTCGATGAAGCTGCCGCAGTCTTCGCGGATGCGCACCCAGTAGCTGGCGTTGCCGCTGATCGCGGGAGTGGTGAATGAGGCTGAGTCGATGCCCACTTTCACGGAGATGTCGCCCTTCACGCCCTTGTACCACTGGTAGTGCTGCGAGGTGCCGACCGAGGAGACTTGGAGCGTGGGAGTGGTTCCGATGCCGGCCGATATCGCCAGCGGCTGGATGGTGATCCTCGGCGAGGGGCAGCTTGCCGAGATCGTGACCACGCCGGTGACGCTGTTGACGCCGATCGGGTTGCAACTGTTCGAGACATGAACCCAGTACGTTGATGTCGTCGCGGTCGGCGTCACCGTCAACAATGGCGTCGTCGCGCCGGCGATCGGATTGGTCAGGTTTCCCGACGTGCCCGTGTACCACTGACAGGAAAAGGGAGCCGTGCCGGCGGCGACGATGCTGAGCGTCGTCGAAGTGCCGGGAAGGATCCAAATCGCCGACGGGTGCGTCACGATCGAGGCCATCGTGCAGGGCGCGGTCGTCGCCGTGAACGTGGCAGCGGAGGCCACGGCAGAAGAAAAGGCGATCGCGAAAATGGCAACGGTCAACGCACGAAGGTGGATTCGCATTAGAGACCGGTGAACGCGCGCTTCCCTCATCCCTCTTCCCTCGTCCCTGCGTCTCAATGCCTCACCGCCCGTCCCCTCGGCGCGGCGATCGCGGTGACGATGGCGGCATTGCTGTCGGCGGGATTGCCGCACTGGCCGGTCACGTGAACCCAGAACGCGGTGTTGACATCGATCGCGCCGCTGACGAAGGTCGCCGAATCGGTGCCGACCGGCTTCGAGGTATCGCCTTTCACTCCCTGGAACCATTGGTAGTGAAGCGGCGTGGTACCGGCAGCGATAACCTTCAATGTGGCCGAGGTCCCGATGGGAACGGAGGCGTTCAGGGGCTGCGTGGTGATCGAGGGATTGATGCACGTCGGACCGGTCACGGTGATCGTGGCGGCGTTGCTGTCGGCGCTCTGCGTGCCGTTGCAGGAGTTCGAGACGCGGGCCCAGTACTTCGTCGTCGCCGCGGGACTCTGCGTCAGTGAAAACGTCGTCGCTCCGGCGATTGGGTGCGTGACGTCGCCCTTATCGCCGGTGTACCACTGATAGGTGAACGGAGCGGTGCCGCCAGCGGCCACGGTCAGCGTTACCGGCGAACCCGCACTGATGCTCGAGCTCGCGGGCTGCGTGGTGATCGACGGCGCGATGCAGGGCGCTCCGTTGACGAAGACGATGACGCTGCCGTCCTGCGATCCGCAGGGAGCGGTCACGTGGACCCAGTAGCCGGTGGTGCCGGTCGGAGTGACGATCGTGCTCGTACCGGTGGCGCCTGGGATCGGATTCGATGTGTCGCCCAGGCCGCCGGTGTACCACTGGATGGTGAACGGACCCGCGCCGTTGGTGGAGAAGAAGAGCGTCGACGATTGGCCGGCGTTGACGGCGGATGGCTGGGCGGTGACACCGCCGGGCGCGATCGGCGAGCAGGTGACGGTGACTGTGACCTCGCGGCTGTCGACGGGCGGCGCGCACTGGCCGGTCACGCGCACCCAATACGTCGTCGTCACCGACGGATTGACGACGACGAACGAGTTGGTCGCGCCGCCGATTGGCGTTGTGGTCACACCGGAGTTGCCGATGAACCACTGGTAGGTGAACGGCGACGTCCCGCTCGCCGTGACGGAGATGGTGCTGGTCTGTCCGTTGGGAATCGACGACGGTGACGCGATCGGCACCGACGCGCTCGGCGGAACGCAAGCGGCCACGGTCACGGTGGCGGCGGGACTATCCGCCGGCGGCGCGCACTGGCCGGTCACGCGCACCCAGTACGAAGTCGTGGTGGTCGGACTGACGGTGACGGAGGAGTTGGTCGCCCCGCCGATCGGGCTGGCGGTGTTCCCCGAGTTGCCCGTGAACCACTGGTAGGTGAACGGGCCGGTGCCGGTTGGAGTCTCAGTGATCGTGCTCGATTGTCCGGAGGCGATCGTGGAGGGACTGGCGTTGGGAGCGGGCGCGGACGGGGGAACGCAGGCGATGACGGTGACCGTTGCGCCATTGCTGTCCAGATGCCCGCCACACGCGGTCACGCGAACCCAATACGTTGTCGTGGTTGAAGGCGACACAGTCAGCGACGAGGTGGTCCCGTTCGTGGCGGTCGTGCCGGTGTTGGGAGGATTTCCGACATACCACTGATAGGCGGCGCTCGTGCCGGTCGCTGTCACATTCAACGTCGTCTGCGCACCCGAGGCGATCGACGTGCCGGATGGCTGGCCGGAGATCGTTGGCGCGAAGCAGTAATCGAAATTGATCGACGGAGGGCTCTGCCACTTTGTATTCGACAGATAGTCTGCGGGAGCACCGGTTCCGGTCTGGCCCGCATACACGGTCCGGATGGCATCAAGGTCCCATTGCTGCAGGCTCAAGACACTAACCGCTGAATTCATGATCGCGTTGCTGCTGCAGACCAATGGAGGATTACACGCAGAACCATTTGTGGTGCCTTCATTCGAGTGGCGAAGACCAAGCGTATGGCCCATCTCATGAGTCATGAGGGCATTGAGAGTCGCCTGACCGACACTGAAGTTCTTTCCAACAACCACATCAACCTCGGTCGTAAATACATTTGGACCTACGGTAGCTACGTCCGAAACGCCGCCAGCCGCGGCAACGCCTGGCGGAATGATGCCTGCCGGGTCGTTGAAAAGAACCGCGTTGATGTGATCGACGGTGCTCAGACCACCGCTCGCGTTCGGGTTCGAAACGCCAACGCCGTAATGGATGCCCGCGCCAGCGCCAGTCCAATTGCCGGTCGCGGCGGAAATCGCACTCACCCCGTCAAGGCCTCCCGGCACGGAGACGGCCGGCGCCGGCGTAAATGCCGACTGGTCCGGATGAAGGAGATAGTTCGCGCGCGCCGGTGCGCCCGAGTTTGCGGCTACGGTCTTGACGAACGCCGTAAACGCCGTCGCGTCACGCAACTTCTCGACGTGCGAACGGTTGTCAGGTTCATCCCATCCCGAGATTTCTTCGCCGATGCCGCGAGCGAGGAGCTGATGACCGAACGGATCCGTCGTGAATTGGAACTGTCCGAGGCCGAAGCCGTAGGTCGCCCATCCGTCGGCGGTACGTCGGAGGAAAACGAGGTACTGCCGGCCGGCGGCGTAACGCGGGGAGCCGGAGATGAACGTCACGCGGTCTCCGACCGCGCCACCCGGCTCGGTGAGATCGATCGTTGCCTGCTGCCCAAACTCACCCTTGAGCACCTCATCGAGGGCGAGCGTGGCGATGGTCATGACGCGTCCGTCGTGCGTGAGCTCGGAGTGGGACGACACCGCCGTGGCGACGACGATCGCCTCCGAGCGCATCACCAGGTCGCGGTCGGTTGGAACGATGTAGGTAGCAGCTTCCAGTGACGTCGCCAACGTCAACGACAAGGCGATCAACAGCCGAACGATGGTTCGCATAGATTGGGCTCTCTCTCGGAGCGGAAATCGGTGAACTTTACGGCTGACAGGCACCACCAATTGTGTCGCCAATCACGCGAACGTTACAAACCCGGCAATCACGGTTTCGATGCCCGGCGCCGGGCGGCGATCGACGGCGAGACCGTGGCCACCGCGCTATCCACGCTTCCGCACGGGCTGCTGATGCGCACCCAGAATTGCGTCGGGCCGTTGATCGCCGGCGTGCGGACCGAGGGGCTGTTGCCGCCGAGCGGGTGGGTGAAATCGAAGAGCGTGCCCTGGTACCACTGATAACTCAGCGACGGGCCGGTGGCGGTCACCGAGACGATCGTGCTCGTCCCGCCGGCCACGCTCTGGTCGTGCGGCTGGGAGGCGATCGACGGCGGCGTGCAGATCGGCACGATCGTCAGCCGGGCCGTGGCGCTGCTGGCCTCGCCGCACTCGCTCGAGACGTGCAGCCAGTACGACACCGGTGACACGATCGACGGAACGGCCAACATTGCCGAGGTGCCGTTGTTGGCCGGATGCGAGACGTCGGGGAATGTCCCCTCGTACCACTGGAAGGCGATCGGCTGCGTGCCGGTGACATCGGCGAAGAGCGTGGCCCCGAAGCCTGAGACGATGTCCCCGCCGGCCGGCTGCACCACGATCTTCGGCGCGTTGCACGGCAGCACGGTGATGGTGATGGTGTTGCTGTCCGCCGACGAGCCGCAGCTGTTCGATGCCCGCAACCAGTAGGTCGACGTCGACGGCGGAGTCACGGTCAGGCTCGTGCCGGTCGCGCCCGCGATCGGCGAGGAAGTCGTCCCGCTCGCTCCGGCGTACCACTGATACGACACCGTTCCGCCGCTGGCGGCGGCGAAGAGCGTGACCGACTTCCCCTCCAGGATCGTGGCCACGCCCGACTGCGAATCGATCGTCACCGGCGAGCAATTGTTGACGATGGCGAAGACCGTTCCGCTGTCGGCCGGCGGCGCGCATCCGTTGGTGATGCGCACCCAGTACGCGCTGGTCACGGCCGGCTTCACGGTCAGCGAGGCCGACGTCGCCCCGCCAATCGGCGCGGTGGTGTTTCCCGAGGCGCCGCTGTACCACTGGAACGTCAGCGGCGCGTCGCCGGTGGCGGTCACCGTGAACGTCACCGCGGTCGTACCGACGCTCAGCGTCTGCGGGGCGGTGGCGATCCTCGGCGCCACGCAAGCCGGCGGCGTGACCACGCCGGAACCGTAGACCGCATCGATCGCTTCGATGTCCCACGCCTGGAGGGTCGAGCCGTAAGGATCGGAGTTGAAGGCCACGCTCGAATTCATGATGGCGGTCGAGGAGGACGTTCCGCCGGCGGGCGGCTGGTCGGAATGGCGAAGGCCGAGCGTGTGACCGAGCTCGTGGGTGAGAACGTGATCGAATCCAGCGCCGGTCAGCCCCACGCCGGTGATGCCGTCCTGCACCACCAGGTCGGCTTCCTCGATCGAGAAGTACTGCTCGCCGTTGGCGCTGTGCGTGGCATCGCCATACCACGCGCCGCCGATCGCGAGCGTGGCGCCGCCGACAGCAGCGAACGAGCCGGGGATCTCGCCTGCCGGGTCGTTGAACTGGATGGTGTTGACGCCGTCCGAGGTGCCGCCGCTGAAGCCGGTGCGGGCGATGGCGGTCGTGCCGCCGTAGGTGTAGACGATGTTCGATCCGGCGTCGTTGGTCCACGCGGCCAGCCCGCGCTGCAGCGAGGTCACGCCGCCGTTGATCGCACCCGGCTGGGTGCCGTGGCTGAAGAAGACCACGGGCGTGGGGAAGCTCGGCCAGCGGATGCCCAGTCCGCCGCTGCCTTGCAGGAGGTAGCTGCTTGGCGCGATTGCGGTCGCCGTGGCATCGGCGACGACGCGCCGTAACGGCGCCGGATCGCGAACGATGTAGTCATCGTTCACCTCGCGACCCTGTGCGGTCGCGCGTACGAAGCGGAGGAATGCTTCTTCCGATCGCACCGGCTCTTGATGAATCGCGCCGTCCTCTTCCCATCCCACGATCTCCTCGGCGTCTCTCACCAGCAACCGCCGCCCGCGCAGATCCTCGGCGCGATCGAATTTGCCGACGGCCATGTTCTTGGCCACCCACTCTCCGCGATCGTTCCTCTCCAGAAACAACAGCACGCGCTGCCCGGCCGCGTATCGCGGGCTGCCGGCGACGACGTATCCGATGCCGTCGACGACCCCGCCAAGCTCGGTGACGTGGATGGTGTCGCCCGCCGCGATCGGTCCCTTGATCGCTTCATCCACGCGCAGCTCCGTCACCGTCTCGATCCAGCCGCCAGGCGCCCGCCGCGAATGCGTGTCGCCCGCCGTCGCCACCACGATCGCCTTCGAGGCGGTGACCAGCGCGCGATCGGAGGGGACGAGGAAAGTGGCCGCTTGCGCCGAAGCGGTCAGGAAGATGATGAAGGCGAAGGCGCGCATCGTCAGCGATGATAACTATCCCGCCCCCATTGCGTTCATGACCGCGGTCACGTCACCGTGACAGGAGCATCGCTACGCCGAGCGCGATCAGCATGGCCGCGACCAGGCGGCGGAAAAACCTCTCCGGAACGCGGCCGAGGAGCGACTTGCCGAGAAACGTACCGAGGATGACGGCGACGCTGGCGCCGGCGATGAGCGGCCAGACTGTCAGCAAGTCGCGTCCGGTGCTGAAGGCGTAGACCGGGAGACGCGCGCCGTCGACGACGAGGGCGATGGCCACCGCGGTGGCGACGAAGACCTCTTTGCGGACGTCGAGGGCCAGCATCGCGGCGGCGCGGATCCCGCCCTGGTTCCCGACCAATCCGCCCAGCATCCCCGACACGCCCCCCGCCACCCACGCTCCCCGGCGGCCGAATCGCAGATGGTCGCTCCAGCCGGTCACACCGAATGCGCCGACGATGATCAGCACCACGCCGAAGACGATCTTCAGCGCCGAGGTGTGGACGATGGCGTGCAGCAACGCACCGGCAAGCGCGCCGGCGCCGCTCATCAAACCGAAGGTCTTGAGCACCTGCTTGTCGACGCGATCACGCAGCGTCCAGAGGCGGAGGGCGTTGCCGATGAAGTGCGGGATGGCCGCGCCGGCAACCGCCAGCTTGACGCCGATGGTCAGCCCGAGCAGCGGCGTCAGGATACTGCCGATACCAAAGCCCGCCACCGCCGAGACCGCCCCGGCGAAGAACGCGGCGATGGCGATGAGAATCGCCGACAGCATCAGGGATTCCGGGCCCTCGTCAGCTCCGGCCTGGGGGCGTTCTGCAGTGCCGCCGGCAACCGCACCGCGCAGCAGGCGCGCTCTAGCGCCGCGCGATCGCGTTGCATCTTCGGATTGGCTTCAAGAACGCGCAGCACCGTCTTCAGCACCTCGGCCTGCGCCGGCTCCTGCGGCATGACCAGGCCGTAATGCATCCACTTGCCGTCGCGCCGCGCCGTCACCAGCCCGGCCCGCCGCAGATAGGCCAGATGCCGCGAGATCTTCGGCTGGGCCTCATCGAGGATCTCGATGAAGTAGCAGACGCAAACCTCTCCCGCCGCCACCAGGTTCAGAAGCCGCAACCGCGTCGGGTCGCCGAGGGCCTGGAAGAGGGAGATGAGGTCGGGTCGCATGCGGAGGGGAGTATATGTTTGGTTGCTGGCGACTGTTCTTTCGCGCGTTCTCGGTGCTCGGTTGTCGGTGCTCGAGAGCGACCGAATTGCGAGAACCGAACACCGAGCACCGACAACGCGCGAAGGGCAACCTATCCCGCCCCAACGGTCGTTACTATCCACACCCACGGCAACCTATCGGAGTCATAAGTCTGTAAAGTTGACGTTCCGTACAGAATGCCGTATAGTGCCCTTCATGGGTTCGGTGAGGGTTGGCCACCTTGCCGAGCGGAATGATGGACCGGACGAGTCGACAGGCCTGCGATCTCTCTCTAAGTTCTGTCGACTACCTTCACCTACGCCAGTCGATCTTCACC
>Ga0157378_10001651_pt1 | contig 20170 bp, 21 predicted proteins | sample M65metaG_FD_115309 | JGI IMG/M metagenome (GOLD analysis project Ga0157378, IMG submission 115309) | Miscanthus rhizosphere microbial communities from Kellogg Biological Station, Michigan, USA - M6-5 metaG | ecosystem: Host-associated > Plants > Roots > Rhizosphere > Soil | place: USA: Michigan...
CGGCGGGGGCGGGGGCGGCGCAGTCGGTGAAGTAGAGGTGGTTGGTCTCGCGCCCGCCCATCGTCTCGATCGGGACGACCTCCATCCCCTCGGCGTCGCGCGGCACCCAGATCATCGTCATCCCCTCGTGCTTGCTGCCGGCGTTGTTGGTGCGGCAGACGACGAGGACGTGGTCGGAGATGTGGGCGTTGGAGCAGAAGACCTTCTGGCCGTTGATGACGAAGCCGCCGTCGACCGCCTCGGCCTTGCAGGAGAGGGCGCCGACGTCGGAGCCGGCCTCCGGCTCGGTCATCGCGATCGCCTCCACCGCACCGCCGGCGATTCCGCCGAGGATCTCTTCCTTCTGCGCCTCGGTGCCGAAGCGCTGGGTGGCGCCGGCGACGATCAGCGTCGTCGCGTAGCCGCCGATCGGGGCCAGCCCGCGCGAGGTCTCCTCCATGAAGAGGCAGGCATCGAGCATCGTCCCGCCCGAGCCGCCGTACTTCTCGTCGATCGTCACCCCGAGCCAGCCCAGCTCGGCCATCTGCTTGTAGACGTCGAAGTTGTGGTGCTCGCGGTAGCCGTCGGTCAGCCGCTCGCGCTGGTCCGGCGTGCCGCACTCGCGGTCGCAGAAGTCCCGGATCGCGTCGACGAAGTCCTCTTGCTCGTCACTGAGAGCGAAGTCCACGGCGCGGAGCCTATAGCGGGCGAGAGGATCCAGCGTCAGCGGAATCCTTGACAGTGAAGTCCCCAATGACCGATGGATATGATCTGCCCCGAATAGACGAGGTCCCAGCCCCACGCGACACCACCGGCCCGAGATCGTCAGCCGTGAACCGGGGCGGCAGCGGCAGTTCTCGGAGCATCCCGTCACCTTGTGGCCGAGGACCTGCGTCGAGGTCTCCCTTGCCGCCGGCAACCGTGACAGGACCCCCGCCCTCTTCCGCTTCAGGGTTAGCTGAAGCCCGCAACGAACCCCCCAACGACCTGCTCCAACTATTAGCGCAGCACCGCCGCCATCTGGCGGGCCAGCAGCGCCTGCGGGATGTTCGCAAGCAAGGCATCGCGCAGCCGGACCGTAAGCGGATGGGAGGCCTGGACGACTCGGCCGACCGCGAGCGAGCGGCGGGCGATCCGGTCCGCGTTGCGCTTGCGCGAGTGCTCGTAGGCCGCGAGCGCCTCCGCCATGGGCCGATCGGCGAGCACATCCCGCAGAGCGGCGACGTCGACCAGCGCCTGGGCGGCGCCCTGGCCGAGGTTCGGGGTCATCGCGTGGGCAGCGTCGCCGACGAGGACGGCCCGATCGCGGTGCCAGCGGGGCAGGGGGCACAGGTGCCGCAGCTCCAGGTGCGAGCGCGCCTCCGGCGGAGTGGCGGCGAGAACCGCGGGGATCGGCTCGTGCCAGTCGGCGAAGGCCGTCTCCAGATCCTCTCCTGCCTCGCTTCCGCCGACCACCGCGAACCAGTATGTGCGAGCTTCGGTGAGGGGGACGAGGCCGAAGAGCCGGCCGCGCCCGAGCGTCTCGGAGACTCTGGCAGGGGTCAGCTCCCCAGTCGGTGCGATGCCCCGCCAAGCGGAGCATCCGGCCGACCGGGGGACGGAGCCCGGCGCGATCAGCTCCCGAACCGCGGAGCGGATCCCGTCGGCTCCGACGAGGAGGTCGGCCGCGACCGCCTGTTCGCCGACAAGGAGAACGTCCCCGCGACCGGCCACCGCCGCTCCGAACTCCACCGGCACCGGACAGGCACCATGGAGCGCCTTCAGCAGCTCTCCCCGATGGGCGCTTCGCAGGGGTCCGAAGCGGGCGGCGATCCGTCGCAGCGGCGCCTCCGCGATCACCTCTCCGGAGGGCCGCATGGTCACGCCCTCTTCGATGGGAAGCGAGCACCCTTCGACGACCTCACCCAACCCCAGCGAACGCAGCGCGCGCAGCGCGTTAGGCCAGAGGGTGAGGCCGGCGCCTTCGGCCCGCAGGGTGCGCTCCCGCTCCAGCAACCTGACATCCCAGCCCAGATCCGTCAGCCCACGGGCCACGGCGAGGCCGGCGACGCCGGCGCCGACGACTACGGAAGTGGGGGCGTAGCTAGCGATGGTGCAGCCCCTGCACGCTGCAGCCGTGAATTTCAGCCCATCGCGATTTCAGCAAAGCCCGGAACGAGACTCGAACTCGTGACCCCTTCCTTACCATGGAAGTGCTCTACCAACTGAGCTATCCGGGCGGGTCGGCATCCTGCGCAGCCGCGCGCTCAGGATGATTCTAGACGGTGGCAGGAGATCAACGGCGGACCCAGGGCATCGCCACCGCCACCTTCCAGACCTCCTCGATCTGACGCAGGACGACCGTAGGCGTCAGGGTCCTGGTGAAGGGCGAGCCTTCGGAGCCGGCGGAGGTGACGATCCAGCGCTCGCTGCCGAGGGCGACCTCGCCGGCGAGGACGATCGAGCTGTCCTGGACCTCGATCTGGGAGCCGGTGACGATCAGCTGGTGGAGGATCGGCTTGATCTCCTCCCGCCCCCGCACCGCAGTGGCGTCGGGGGTGAGGAGGCAGGCGTCCTTGGCGAAGCAGCGGGCCGCGGACTCGAGGTCGCCGCGGCTGATCGAGGCGGCGAGCGCCCGCGTGCTCTCGCGCGGAGTGCGGGCGCCCGTGATCACCGCCATCGGCCTAGATGAACTTCGAGGGCTGGAAGCGGCAGTAGCGGAATTCGAAGTCCAGCACGGTGTTGTTGGCCCGTTCGGCGGTCGATTTCAGCCGCAGGACCATCTTCTGGGCCTGGGTCTTTTCGCTGGCCTTGAGCTTGCGGCCGAGGGTTTCGAAGAGGGTGACCTCGTCCTTGACGTAGCCGAGCCATTTGCCCAGCCGGGCGGAGTCTTCGGGCGGCTGCGCGACGGCGAGCAGTTCGGTGCGGGTGCGCTTCAGCGCCCGGGCGGCGGCGAAGACTTTCTTCGAGGCGGGGCCGAGCTTGCCCGCCTTGACCAGCTGCCGCACGCCTTTGAGGATCTTTTCGTTGGCCTGGGTGTTGATCTTGCAGATCGGTTCCACTTCGGCCTTGTAGGTCTCCTCCGCGCTCGTCAACGCGAACGCCGGCACCGCCGCCAGCAGCGCAGCGAAGACGACAAGCGGCACGATCAGCTTTTTCCCAGGCATCGACGCCTCCCTCGAATCAAGTTATGGGCTTCCGGTCCTATGAAACCCCGACCAGGACCTGCGGCTCGGTCCCCGGCCAACCCGCGCGTGAATCATAGGCGCTCTGCGGCCCTGATTTCTTGCACTCGTCGGGCCACTTTGTACGTACCGAATCAAGCCCCATACCGTTTGCCTCGTGAGCGGCTGGGGCCAGCCGATCTGTAGGTTCCCGGGAGTGGTCCACCTGCATCGATCATTGACGGCCGCGGCCTGCGCGCTTCTCCTCTCGTTGCCGGGCTGCGGCGGGTCCGAAGACACCTCGCGCGCCGCACCGCCGGCCACCGAGTTCCCGGCAGCGAAGGGGAAGACGATCTCGGAGCTTCTGCACGACTCCGGCGCCAAGCCGTCGAAGCTGGTGATCGCCCCCGCCGCTCAGACCTTCGACCGCGGCCCCAACCGCTACCCGTTCGGCGTCTTCACGCTGGGCCAGGAACAGATCGACGACGCCGACGTCGCCCTCTACTTCGCCAAGGACGCGAAGGCGCCGGTGCAGGGGCCGCTGCCGGCGCAGGTCACCTCGCTGGAGACGAAGCCCGCCTACCGGGCCCAGGACGCGGGGGCTCCGGGCGAGGCGACGACCGTATACGTGGTCCCGAAGGTCGATTTCGACAGCAACGGGCCCGGGCTGGCGATCGCGATGCTGAAGGGCGAGCACGGGCTCGAAGCGACGCGGATCACCGCCACCCCGGTGGTCGGCGAGTTCCCGCGGATCCCCCAGGTCGGCGACAAGGCGCCGGTGATCCACACCCCGACCGCGGCGGACGTCGGCGGCGACATGGCCAAAATCGACACCCGGGTCCCGCCCGACCAGATGCACAAGGTCGACTTCGCCGACGTCGTCGGCAAGAAACCGGTCGTCCTCGTCTTCGCCACCCCCGCCCTCTGCCAGAGCCGCGTCTGCGGGCCGGTGGTGGACGTCACCCAGCAGGTGGCCGACGCCTACGGCGACGAAGCCGACTTCATCCACATGGAGATCTGGACGGACAACGACCCCAGCAAGCCGCCCCGCCCCCAGGTCCAGGCTTACAACCTGGAAACCGAGCCCTGGGCCTTCCTGATCGACCGCAACGGAATCGTCCGCGACCGCATCGAGGGCGCTTTTGGTGTGTCTGAACTGGAAGAAGCGATGCGGACGATAGTTCCTGGCTAATCGGCCAGGCTGCCGCTAGGCTTCGCAGGGCCGGTCAGGGGACCGGCGAGAAGTGCCCGCTGGGAGGCAGGGTCGAAGGCAAAACGACGCTGCAAGGAGCGATATGAAGCACAGGCTGGCAGTCCCTCTTCTCGTCCTCGGGCTATGCGCGCTGCTCGGAACCATGGCCTCCCCGGCCCTCGCCGGCAAGGGCGGTGGGCAGAAGAAGCAGGTGACGAAGACCTTCGAAGTCTGCAAGCACGGCTGCCGCTTCCGGACGATCCAGATGGCGGTCGACGCCGCCGGCTCGTTCAAGGCCAAGAAGAAGAATGCGAAGGCGAAGGCCATCGTCGTCGTTCGTCCCGGCAAGTACGTGGAAGGGGTCGTCCTCGACGGCACCCAGCACAAGAAGAGCTTCGACGACCTGACGATCAAGGGGGCGAAGAAGGACCGCAAGAAGGTCGTCCTCGAGGGCAAGAACGCGAAGGGGGAGCTCGGCGCCGCCCAGAACGGGATCGAGGCGATCAGCGTCGACGGCCTCGTGCTGGAAAACATGTGGGCCCGCGACTACCAGTCGAACGGGTTCTTCATCCACGCCGCCAACGAAGGCGGCCAGCACTGCGACGGCTACAAGATGAACAACCTGCTGGCCTCGGCCAACCGCTCCTACGGCCTCTTCGCCAAGAACTGCTTCGGCGGCAAGATGACCAACTCGGCCGGCTACCACCACGGCGACTCCGCCTTCTACGTCGGCGAAACGCCGTGTGACTCGAAGGCCTGGACCAACCACGGCGTCGCGCCGCCGCCGAAGCCCTGCCAGCGGAAGCCGAAATGGACGCTGCTGAAGAACGACCGCAGCTACGAAAACGTGCTCGGCTACTCGGGGACGAACTCCAAGTACGTGAAGATCGTCGACTCGGCCTTCTACAACAACGGCGCCGGGATCGTCCCCAACACGCTCGACAGCGAGGGGTTCGAGCCGAACGGCTGGAACGTCTTCGAAAACAACGACGTGTTCTGGAACAACTACAACTACTTCCTCGCCGGCTCGAAATTCCACACCGTCTCCGGCGGGCTCGGGCAGATTGCGGGGGCGACCGTCAACTACCCGACCGGCGTCGGCATCGTCCTCTACGGCGGCGCCCACAACGTGGTCAAGAAGAACAACGTCTTCGGCAACTACAAGTGGGGCATCGCCTCCTTCTCGGGGCCGGGCGAAGTCTTCGTCGCCAACGAGGGTGACGACGCCAAGAACATCAACAACCAGATCGCCGAAAACTCGATGGGCCGCGAAGGCGCCGACCCGAACGGCGAATTCGACTTCTGGAACGACGGCACGGGCGGCGGCAACTGCTGGGGCGCAAACAGCGCCGGCGCCAGCTTCGCCCCGGGCAACGGCAAAGTCCCAGTGAGCAAGCTCTACCCGGCCTGCCCGCAGCCCGAAGTCCTCGCCGACCAGGTCCGCAGCCTCGACATCGAAGCGGGCCTGCAGATCAACCTCGGGGAAGAAAGCGACCCGAAGACGATTCTCGGCTACGCCTCCTCGAACCCGCCGCAGAACCAGCAGTGCAGCTGGGTCCGGCGGGTCGCTGCGCACCCGACCTTCGAAAAGTTCAAGCCGGTCGAGGTGGCGCCGCAGCCGGGTGAGGTGAGCTGCGGATGAGGCGCCCGAGGATGTTCCGAGCCGCTGTTGCTGCCTGCTGCGTCGTCGCAGTCGCCCTCTCAGGGGTGACCGCGGCGGCGGCGCAGGCGCCGAAGAAGCCGCCGGTGAAGGTGACCGTGAACGACTTCTACTTCGCCCCCACCGCGGTGACGATCAAGAAGGGGCGGGCAGTGAAGTGGACGTGGTCGTCCTACAACACCTATCCGCACGACGTGCACCTGAAGCAGGGGCCGAAAGCGCTGAAGAACAAGTCCCGCTTCTCGACCACGACGACGGCCGTGACCGACGCCCATTTCCAGCGGACCTTCGAAGTCCCCGGTACCTACAAGTTCATCTGCACGGTGCACCCGTCGGAAATGAAGATGACGATCACCGTCAAGAAGTAGCCGCGTCGTGCCCAACCCGATCGATCGCCGGGGGTTCCTCGCCCTCTCGGGCGGCGCCCTGCTCTGCACGATCGCCGGCCAGGAGGTGGCAACCGACGAAGGGAAGATCGACGTCGAGGGGCTAGCCCGTGAGGTGAAGGTGCCGCCGAAGGTGACGGCGGCGGAGTGGCGAGGCGACGACCCTGGGGAGCGGCGGCTGGCGGCGCTGCCTGTCGGCGGCCGCACCCGCGAGTACTGGATCGCGGCCGAGCCGGTGCAGTGGGACATCGTCCCCACCCACCGAGACCAGATGATGGCCCAGAAGGTGAAGCAGGGGAAGACGCGGTTCGGGGCCTACGGCTACCGGCTCTACTCCGAAGGCTTCAAGACCCCGCTGGGGAAGGCGACGGTGCCGGGGCCGCTGATCGAAGCCGAGGTCGGCGACACCGTCGTCGTCCACTTTCGCAACAAGCTGGCGGCGCCGGTGACGATCCACCCGCACGGGATCTTCTACGCCAACGAGATGGACGGGGCCTACAAGGGCAAGTGGACCGACCCCGGTGGCTTCGTGCAGCGGAACCGCACCTTCACCTACGTCTGGGAGGCCCAGGAAGGGACCGCAGGCACCTGGCTCTACCACGACCACGGGCCGATGGACCCGCTGCCGGTCTTCAAGGGACTTTTCGGGCCGCTGGTCATCCGCAAGCCGGGCGAGGCGCGGCCCGACGCCGAGTTCTTCCTCGCCTTCCACACCTTCGACCCCTCGATCACGGGCCTGCGGGGGACTTACTACTGCGTCAACGGGAAGGCCTACGCCGGCAACACGCCGACCCTGGAAGCGCGGGTCGGCCAGCGGGTCGGCTTCCACGTCTACGGGATCGACAACTTTTTCCACACCTTCCATCTGCACGGCCACCGCTGGAGCGAACCGGACGGCCGGATCGTCGACAACAAAACCTTCGGCCCGGCGGACTCGTTCTCCTTCGAGCTGGTCGAGGACAACCCGGGGCGCTGGTTCTACCACTGCCACGTCTTCCAGCACCTGCACCAGGGGATGAACGGTTGGTATCTCGTCTCCTAGCCGTGACGGTCGCCCTGGGCCTGGTCTTCCCCGGCAGCGCGGCGGCGCTCAACACGCGCGTCTCGATCGCCAACTACGCCTGGTCGCAGCCGCAGGTCCACGTCGATCTCGGCGAGAAGGTGACCTGGGACTGGCTCGGACCCGACCTGGCGCACTCGGTGACCGGGATCTCGGCGAACGACCTGCAGTGGGATTCCGACCCCGGCACCGACGCCCCCGCCCACCGCGCCGGCGACAGCTACACGCTCCAGTTCACCCAGCCCGGCGAGTACTTCTTCCAGTGCAAGCTGCACGCGGCGGTGCGGGGTGAGGTGATCGTCTCCGACGTCCCCGGCAACCCGGACTCCGACCCGGGCCCGCAGCCGCCGCTGAACCTCGACCTGAAGGCGCCGACGCTTGGGTCGCTGACGCTGTCGAAGCAACAGGCGAAGGGGCCGAACGGCCTCGGCTTCAGCGTTCAGGTCAGCGAGCGGGGCTCGCTCGACGCCGAGTACTACCGGTTCAACTCGAAAGGGAAGCGCGTCTACAACGGGTTCAAGAGCTGGGGCGCGTTCATCGGTATCAACCACCTCCGCCTCGGGGCGCGGTGGAAGCACTTCCGGGCGCGGCCGGGGCGCTACCTGGCGGTGCTGCGGGCGACCGACGAAGCGGCGAACGAATCGAAGCCGCTGCGGCTGCGGTTCACGATCGTCGGCTAGACGAGGATCCGCGTTTGCGCCGGCGCCTGCCCGCCGGTTCGCCGGCCGCGCGCAGGGTGCGTTCGCCGGCTTTCTCGGTCGACTCGCCCATCGTGATCTGGAACATCGCCTGCAGCGCGTCGGAGGCCAGGGGACGCATGCGGTCGAGCGCCTCGCGCACCTTCGGCCAGTCCTCCTCGGGACGGCCGGCCTTGTCGAAGGGCTCCCAGATCTCGCGGACGAAGAGCTCGACGAAGGTCCGCGAGACCTTCTCGGAGGCGCGGCGCAGGCCCTCGGCGGTCTCGACCGCGGCCTGGGGGGAGACGCCGAGCTCGATCAGGGCGGCGCCGGCACGCTGCAGGCGGGGGCTGATCACCTCGACCTTGCCGTCGGGCAGCTGGCGGAGGACGCCGAGCTTTTCGACACGGCCGAGCAGGCGCGGGTCGAAGGTCTCGACTCCCCAGGCGGCCGCCAGCTCCTTTTCGTCGAAGATTTCCGGCGTCTCGTCCTCGAAGGGGGCGCGGACGGCGCGGGCGAAGTCGACCATCTCGCGCGAGGAGCCCTCGCTGCTCTCGAGCACGCGGCGGATCGCCTCCAGGTTGAGGCCCTCGGCCTGCATTTCGCGGGTCAGCTCGATGCGGGCGACGTGGTCCTCGTTGTAGTAGCCGGTGCGGCCGTGGACCTCGGGCGGCGGCAGGAGGCCGCGGGTCTGGTGCGCGCGGATGTTGCGGATCGTCATCCCCGTCCGCCGCGCCAGCTCCCCGATCGTCATCTTGCCGTCGGGCTTGGCGTTCTGCCCTTTCCGACTGCTCATCTGCCCATGGTAAGCGGCAGGCGCTGCCCGTTCATCTTTTTCGCCGCATCCGAGCAGAGGAATGCGATCGCGGCGGCGAGGTCCTCGGCCGGGGTGAAGGTGGGGAAGTCCTCGCCGGGGTTCTCCTCCCGCATCCGCGGGGTGAGGATCGCGTCGACGACGACGATGTTGGCGGTCGCGCCGCCGCCTTCGAAGCCGTCGGCGAGGGCGAGCGTCCAGGCCTCGGCGGCGGCCTTGGCCGCGGCGTAGGCGGCGTTGGTCGCGGTCGGCGCCTGCGCCTGCTTGGAGGAGACGAGGACGAAGCGGCCGTGGGGGCTGGCGGCGAGCTGGTCGTGGAAGGCGCGGGTCGTGTGCTGGACGGTGCGGACGAGGAGGTCGTGCAGCAGCTCCCAGTCGGAGAGCGGCGCCTCCTGCAGCGGTTGCCCGCCGCGCCAGCCGCCGACCAGGTGGACGAGCCCGTCGACGCGCCCGAAGCGTTCGACGAGCGCCGTGCACCAGGCGCGGGCGGCGTCCTCGTCGAGAAGGTCGACCGTGCGCCCGTCCCAGCGCTCGGGCGGCAGCTCGAGGTCGGCGGCGATCGAGTCGAGCGTCTCCTGCGAGCGATCGGTCCCGGCCACGGTCGCGCCCGCCTCGGCGAGCTGGCGAGCGACGAGCGGCCCGAGCCCACCCCCCACGCCGGCGACTGCGATCACACGGTCCTCGAGCATTGAGGTGATCTTCGCAGGCGACCGGATCAAGATTCTGAGCCGAAAGTTTCTGTCTGAGGGACCTGCAATGCTTCTTCACCTGGAGACCGCACCGCCGGCAACCACCCCACACCGCCGCGAGCGCGCGGTCAACCGCCGGGTTCAAGGTGATATCGGCGAGCTTTCCGCCATGGAGTGGCTGGCGAGCAAGAACGCTGTCGTCTGGGTGCCGTTCACTCACAGCCCGCACGTCGACTTGATGGCCGAGTTCGAGGATTGCCTCGTCCGTGTGCAGGTGAAGACCTCGACCTATCGCGGTTCCAACCCGGATGGCGATCGCTGGAACATCTCGATCGCAACAAACGGTGGCAATCGGAGCTGGAGCGGCGTCGCAAAGCGATTCGATCCCACGCGCGTCGATTACCTGTTCGTCCTGGTAGGGGACGGTAGGCGATGGTTCATCCCAGCGACTCTGGTTGAGGGGTCAACGGGTTTGGTGCTGGGTGGCTCTAAGTACTCCGAGTTCGAGATCGAGCGAGGGACGCCGTTCGAAGGAGCGGTCTACTCCCACGCCTCGGCCAATACAATCCTCCGTCCCACCCCGGGGGAGTGCCAGAGCGGTCAAATGGATCAGACTGTAAATCTGACGGCTATGCCTACGCAGGTTCGAATCCTGCCTCCCCCATCACCAAGTCGCCAGGTGCTGTTGCGACCGAAACGCCAAGCGACTTTTCCCAAGGCTCCTTGCGAGGAAGCGGGACTGGTCGCAGGCGACAGGCTCTGGGCTCGCGCAGATGGACCGGGAAGGATCGTCTTCGAGAAAATCGGGAGTACGGAGCCGGGACCTCCGGCTGCGGACGAAGCGCCGGTCTAACCTTCCGACGCTTCTAGCCTGGCCTTCATCTGCTCGTTGAAGGCGTTGAGGGCGGAGAAGGGGCGCATGAAGACGGTCAGCTCGCGGACGCGGCCGTCGTCGTCTAGCTCGAGGAAGTCGATGCCCTCGAGCTCTCGGTCGCCGACGGTTGCCTTGAAGCGGAGGACGACGGTGTCGCCCTCGGCCAGCTCGTCGGTGTAGGAGAAGTTCTCCAGGGTGGCGGCGACGTGGGAGATCACGGTGACGACGGTCTCGCGGCCTTCGAAGCCGCGGAAGAGGACCGGGCTGTGGAGGACGACGTCCTCGTGCAGCGTCTCCGTGAGCAGCTCGATGTCCTTGCTCTCGGCGGCGCGGCGGAAGGGGTGGGGCGCGGCCATGGCAACCACTGTACCCCCGGTGCGATACTCGCGCCCATGCCAAGCGATCAATTCTGGTCCCGGTTCTCGAATGCCCTCGGCGCTACCGGCCTGCGGCTGGTCGGCAAGCTGAACGCGCCGATCTACCGGCTGAGCGGCGGCCGCGTCGGCGGCAAGCTCGGCAAGGCGCCGATCCTGCTGCTGACCACCACCGGCCGCAAGTCCGGGCAGCCGCGGACGGCGCCGGTCCTCTACCTCGCCGACGGCGACCGCTTCGTCGTCATCAACACCAACGCCGGCAACGACAAGACGCCTGCCTGGTCGCTGAACCTGCGGGCGAACCCGGAGGCCGAGGTCGAGATCGGCCGCAGGCGAGTCCCCGTCCGCTCACGCCTGGCCGAGGGCGAGGAGCGGGCCGACCTCTGGCGCCGCAGCATGGAGCAGTACGAGGGCTGGGACTTCTACGAGTCGAAGCTGGACCGCGAGGTCGGCGTCTTCGTGCTCGAACCGCGCTAGCTGGCTTCGCGGAGCATCTGCGCCTCGGGGAGGCGCTTCAGCTTCTTCAGCGTGTTGTTCTCGATCTGGCGGATCCGCTCGCGGGTGACGCCGAAGGTGCGGCCGACTTCCTCCAGCGTCAGCGGCTCGGCCCCGGCGAGGCCGTAGCGAAGTTCGATCACCTGCCGCTCGCGGTCGGGCAGCGCTTCCAGCGCCTTTTTCACGCCCTCCTTCTGCATGTGCTCGCTCGCTTCCTCAAACGGCTCCAGCACGGCGTCGTCGGCGACGAAGTCGCCGAGCTCCGATTCGTCCTCGTCGCCCACCGGCTTCTCCAGCGAGACCGGCAGCTGGGCGACGCGAAGGATGTCCCGCACGTCGGAGACCGGCCAGCGCAGCTCTTCGGCGATCTCCGCCGGCTCGGGCTCCCGCCCCAGCTTCTGCACCAGCTGCCGTTCGACGTGGGCGACCCGGTTCAGCTTCTCGACCATGTGGACGGGGATGCGGATCGTTCGCGCCTTGTCGGCGATCGCCCGCGTCACCGCCTGCCGGATCCACCAGGTCGCATAGGTGGAGAACTTGTAGCCGCGGCGGTAGTCGAACTTCTCGACCGCCCGGATCAGCCCCAAGGAGCCCTCCTGGATCAGGTCGAGGAAGCTGAGCCCGCGGCCCAGATAGCCTTTCGCGATCGAGACGACGAGGCGCAGGTTGGCCTCGACCATCTGCCGCTTCGCCAGCATGTCGCCGCGCTCGATCCGTTTCGCCAGTTCGACCTCCTGCTGCGCGGTCAGCAGGTCGACCTGACCGATCGCCCGCAGGTAGAGGCGCAGCGAGTCGAGGCTTGGCTCGACGGTGAGGTCGAGCTCTTCCTTCTTCGCCGATGCGCTCTCGCCGCTGCGCTGCGCTTTGTAAGCGCTAACGCCGTCCTCGGCGATGACGTCGATCCCGTGCTCGACCAGGTGGGCGTGAAGCTGGGACACCTGCTCCTTGGTGATCTCCACCTCCTCGAGTGTCGAGGAGATCTGCTCGAAGGTGAGGTAGCCGCGTTCGCGGCCGGTCGCAATCAGACCCTGGAGCTCCTCGATCTCTCCGATCGGGCTCGTCTCCTGGTCGCGCTCGATGACGTCGGTCGCGGTCTCCAACGGTTCGATGCTCACTGCGCCGCTCACCCTCTCCCCAATCTGGCGGCCGGCCCTGACGCTCCGACCGCGACGGATTATAGGCGGATAAATCTCTCCAACGTCCGGCGAGAGTCCGCCGCCGCCGGCCCGCGGGCCGGGTTGCTTACTATTCGTTAGCCGATGGCCAGTCAGACGACCGCCACTGCCACCACCCCCGACGTCCAGGCAGCCCTGCCAGCGACGCAGGTCAGCCTCTCCCGCGTCGGCGTCACCGGCGTCGACAAGGTGATCCGGGTCAAGGCCGACGGCGAGGAGAACCTCTTCTACGCCAACTTCGAGTGCTTCGTCGACCTCAACCCGCAGCAGGCCGGCGTCCACATGTCCCGCTTCGAGGAGATCGTCGGCGAGGCGATCGACGAGGTCGTCCTCGGCGAGGCCTTCAAGGCCGAGGTCCTGGCCGCCCACGTCGCCGAGAAGGTGCGAGAGCGCCAGGGCGGCGAGCGGGCCGAGGTCTCGATCAAGGCCCACTACCCCGAGACGGTGCAGACGCCGGAAACCGGCAAGAGCACCCAGGAGATCTACGTCCTCTACGGCACCGCCGTCGCCTCCGCCCACGGCACCCGCACCCTGACCGGCGTCGAGGCGCAGGGGATGACCGCCTGCCCCTGCGCCCAGGAAGCGGTCGCCGCCCTCGCCCGCGAGCGGCTCACCGGCGACGGCTTCGGCGATGAGGAGGTCGAGCGGATCCTCGAGCTCGTCCCCGTCGCCACCCACAACCAGCGCGGCATCGGCACCCTCTACGTCGGCTGCCCCGAGGGCGGCCCGGCCTGGATCGAGGCGCCGGAGCTGCTGCGGATCGTCGAGAGCTCGATGAGCTCGGAGATCTACGAGCTGATGAAGCGCACCGACGAGCGTTCCGTCGTCGTCAAGGCCCACGAAAACCCGCGCTTCGTCGAGGACTGCGTGCGCGAGATGGTCCGCCAGGTCGTCGAGGGCTACACCGACCTCCCCGAACAGACCTTCGTGATGGCGCGCCAGGAGAACCTGGAGACGATCCACCGCCACAACGTCGTCGCCGAGCGCTACGGGACGCTCGCCGACCTGCGCGCCGAGCTGCAGACCGGCGAGCACCAGGCGCACCACGTGACGATGCGCGAGTGGCTCGAGGCGCCGGCCTCCTAGCTAAGCCGCCGAGCTCGCTTTCCGCGCCGCCCGTTCGCGCTCCAGCGCCTCGATCCGGCGCCGCAGGCCGAAGAAGTAGTCGAAGCCGCTGATCACGGTTACGGCGAGGGCGACGTAGACGAGGGCGTCGACCCAAAAGGGGGCCGGGTTGGCGGCGATCAGGGCGATGATCGCGGCAATCTGGAGGACGGTCTTCAGCTTTCCGAGCCAGCTGGCGGCGATGACGATGCCGCGCTCGGCGGCGATCGTGCGCAGGATCGTCACCGCGACCTCGCGGGCGATGATCACCATCGCCACCCAGGCCTCGAGCCGGCCGAGGGAGACGAGGGAGAGCAGCGCGCCGGTGACCAGCAGCTTGTCGGCGAGCGGGTCCATCAGCTTGCCGAAGGTGGTGATGGAGTCGCGGGAGCGGGCGAAGTAGCCGTCGAGGCCGTCGGTCGCCGCCGCCAGGGCGAAGACGCCGGCGGCGAGGGCGTCGCCGTTGGAGGTCTCGCCGAGGAGGGCGACGACCACCACCGGCACAGCGAGGATGCGGAGGAGCGTTAGGGCGTTGGGGAGGTTGAGCGGGAACATTCCCGCCTCACCTACCCCCGGCGGGCGCCGCCGCCAGCTCCGCGTCCTTCTTCGCGAAGTACTCCTCGCCCTCGATGCTGATCTTCGGCAGCAGGCGGTCCATCCAGCGCGGCAGCCACCAGGCGCGCTTGCCGAGCAGGACCATCACCGCCGGCACCAGCAGGCAGCGGACGAGGGTCGAGTCGATCGCGATCGCCACCGCGAGGCCGACGCCGAACTCCTTCACCACCGGGTTGCCGCTGAGGACGAAGCTGGTGAACACGCAGACCATGATCGCGGCCGCCGAGGTGATCACCCGGCCGGTGTTGGCCAGGCCTTCGACCACCGCCCGCCGCTCGTCGCCGTACTCCTCGTAGTGCTCGCGCATCTGCGTCAGCAGGAACACCTCGTAGTCCATCGAGAGGCCGAAGAGGATCGCGAACATCAGCAGCGGCACGAAGGAGACGATCGGGATCGCGTGGTCGAGTCCGATCAGGGAGACGCCCCAGCCGAGCTGGAAGACGGCGGTGACGACGCCGTAGGCGGCGGCGACCGAGAGCAGGTTCATCGCCGCCGCCTTGACCGGGACCAGCAGCGAGCGGAAGGCGACGAGCAGGACGATGAAGCTGAGGGCGACGACGATCGCGATCATCAGCGGCAGCTTGTCGCTGATCTGGGTGGCGAGGTCGATGTAGCCGGCGGTCTGGCCGCCGACGTAGGAGCTTGCCTGCGTCCCCTGCAGCGCCTGCGGGATCTGCGTCTCGCGCAGGCTTTCGACCAGGTCGACGGTCTCGTCCGCCCAGGGCTCGGATTTCGAGATCACCGTGAAGACGGCGGCCGTCCCCGCTTTGTCGAGCGTCGGTTCGGTGACGGCGGCGACGTCGGGGGCGCCCCCGACCGCTTTCTCAAGCTTCGGCAGCACCTGTTTGGCTTCTTCGGGCGAGGTGAATTCGGAGGCAATCAGGAGCGGACCGTTGACCCCCGGACCGAACCCCTTGTTGAGAGAGTCGTAGGCCTGGCGCGAGGTCGTTTCCTTCGGCAGGGCGCTGATGTCGTTCTGACCGAGCTGCAGCTGCAAGACGGGCAGCGCCAGGACGATGAGGATCGCCAGGGCGACCACGGTCGCGGTCCAGGGGCGCTCGCTGACGCGTTCCGCCCAGCGTCGCCAGCCGTGCGGCTCCTTGTCGTCGGGGTGGGTCTTGCCGAGCTTCACCCGCAACGAGTTGATGTGCGGACCTAGTGCGCCGAGCATCGCCGGCAGCAGCGTCGTCGCCGCGCTGACCGCGACCACCACCGCGACCGCGGCGGTGAAGCCGAGCGTCGAGACGAGCGGGATCCCGGCGAAGGCGAGCGAGCAGAGCGCGATCACGACCGTGAAGCCGGCGAAGACGACCGCGCCGCCGGCCGTCGCGGTCGCCCGCGCGATCGACTCGCGCAGCTCCATCCCGTCGGCCAGCTGCAGTTTGTGGCGGGTGACGATGAAGAGCGCGTAATCGATGCCGACCCCGAGGCCGATCATCGTCGCCAGGGTTGAGGCGACGCCTGGCACCTCGAGCACATGCTCGAGCAGGCGGATGATCGAGAGCGCGCAGGCGAGCCCGATCACTGCGGAGACGATCGGCAGCATCATCGCCGTCGCCGTCCCGAAGGCGAAGAGGAGGATGATCACCGCCGCCGCCAGCCCGATCACCTCGCTGGTCTCAGTCGCCGGCTTCGAGAGCTGCTGGCCGACGTAGGCGCCGATCGCCGCGTTCAATCCCGCCTTTTTCGCCGGCGCGGCGGCGTCGAGAATCCGTTCGGCTTCTTCTTCGTCGATTTCGCCCGGGCCGATCGCCAGCACCACCGGGAAGTAGCCGATCGACTTGTCCTTGCTGAGGAAGGCGGCCCCCTGGGGGCTGAGCGGGCTGACCGCCGAGTTGACGACCGGGAGCGCGTTCAAGCGCTTCTCCGTTTCGGCCACCGCGGCCGCGTACTGCGGCTGGGTCAGCTGCTTGCCCCGCGGCGCTTCCAGCACCAGCGGGTTGCTGCCGTAGGCCTGTTCGGGCAGGTTGTCTTCGAGCAGTTCGGTCGCGGTGGTGGAATCGGTTCCGGGCAGGGTGAGGTTTTCGCTGGTCTTGCTGCCGGCCGAGTGGCCGATCGCGAGCAGCGCGATCGCGAGGGCGATCCAGGCCCCGATCACGGGCCAGTGGTGGCGGGAGCAGAAGCGGCCGATGGCGTAGAGGGGAGCGGTCATGGCTTCATCATCTCCTTTGGAGCGGCCGTTTCGCCGGTCTCGAAGGCCTGGGGGACAGTTTCGGCCGGCGTGGCGCCGAGCGCGCGGCGGATCAGGACCAGCCGCTGCGCCTGATTCGCGGCCATCGCCGCCACCAGCGGGCGCGGCCAGCCGATCGTCAGGCGCTCGACCCCGTTCATCTCGGCGTCGATCGTCGCGCTTTCGAGCTCGTAGAGGAAGCGCCAGGCATCCTCGGCACTTTTCAGGTTCCCCGCTTCGACGGTTTCCGGCGGCGGGTCGGCTTCGCCTTCGAGGCCGCGAATCGTCTTCGTCGTGGAGTCGACGTGTTCCTGTTCCTGACCGCGGAAGCGGCGGGCGGTGGAGAGGCCGGCGCCACGCAGCAGCGGCAGCGCTTCGCCGTAGGCGTCGACCGCGGCGAGCTGGCGGGCGAGGATCTCGTTGAGGACGCCGAGGTCGGCCTCGCGGTCGGTGGCGCGGCCGCCGCCACCGCTCCCGCAGGCGGCGAGCCCGAGGGCAAGCGCGGCGACTGCGCCGAGGGCGAAGGCGCGGCGCACGAGCCGGCCGCGCATGATTCGGTTCGGTGCCATGAGGAGGAAGCCAAGCCTATGAGCAACGACCGCGCCGAGGCGCTCGCGGCGCTGGCCGAGGAGGTCCACCGCTGCCGCCTCTGCCCGCGCCTGGTCGAGTGGCGGGAGGAGCAGGCGGCCAATCCGCCCCGCCGCTATCGCGGCCAGGAGTACTGGGCGCGACCGGTCTCCGGCTTCGGCGACCCCGACGCCCGCCTCGGCATCGTCGGCCTCGCCCCGGCCGCCCACGGTGCCAACCGCACCGGCCGGATGTTCACCGGCGACCGCTCCGGCGATTGGCTCTACGCCTCCCTGCATCGGACCGGCTTCGCCAACCAGCCGACCTCGGAGTGGCGCGACGATGGCCTGAAGCTGCGCGACGCCTACATCACCGCCACCGTCCGCTGCGCCCCGCCGGCGAACAAGCCGACGCCGCAGGAGCGCGACAACTGCCTGCCCTACCTGCGGCGGGAGCTGGAGCTGCTGGAGCGCTGCCAGGTCCTGGTCGCCCTCGGCTCCTTCGGCTGGGACGGCTTCCTCCGCGCCGCCAGGGCGCTCGGCGAGGAGGTGCCGCGGCCGCGGCCCAAGTTCGGCCACGGCGCCGAAGCGGAGGTCGGCCGCTGGCGGCTCCTCGGCTGCTACCACCCCAGCCAGCAGAACACCTTCACCGGCAAGCTGACCGTGCCGATGACCGACGCGATCTTCGAACGCGTTCGTACTCTCCTCAACTAGAAACCCTCCCCGCCGGTCGGGCGGTCTCTCTTGCGCTATCGAGCTAGAGGGGGAGCAATTGCGCAGGCCACGGATCAAGCGGACCACGGAGGAGATCGAGACGCCGGATGGGGACGTCTACCTCCTGCGCCCAAGCGCCGAGAACGACATCCGTATCGAGCAGCCCGACACCGAAGAACGGCGGCTGCTGGCCGCCGTCGACGGCGAACGGACGCTCGAGCAGCTGCGGGAGGAGTTCGGGGCGAAGGAGGTGGACGACCTGATGGCGCAGCTGCAGGAGCTGGAGGTGGTCGAGGACGCCGCCGACGACGAGCTCGTGCCCGCCGCAGAGCTGGAGCGCTTCGACCGCCAGCTCCGCTACTTCAGCGACCTCGGCGGTGGGGTCACTCCCTCCGAATGCCAGCAACGGCTGCGGGAGGCGAAGGTCGCGGTGCTCGGGGTCGGCGGCCTCGGCGGCTGGTCGGCCTGGGCCCTCGCCTGCACCGGGGTCGGCGAGATGTGGCTGATCGACGGCGACCGGGTCGAGGTCAGCAACCTCAACCGGCAGATCCTCTACACGGAGGCCGACGTCGGCCTGCTCAAGGTCGAGTGCGCGGCGGCGCGCCTGCGGGCCTTCAACTCGGCGGGGAAGATCACCACGGATGCGCGCCGGCTGGAGGGGGAGGAAGACATTGCCGAGTTCATCGACGGCGCCGACGTCGTCATCGACGCGGCCGACTGGCCCGCCCACGAGATCGAGCGCTGGTGCAACTCGGCCTGCTTCGCCGCCGGCATCCCGTACATCACGATGAGCCACTTCCCGCCGATCGCCCGAGTCGGGCCGCTCTACGTGCCCGGCAAGACGGGCTGCTTCGTCTGCCAGGAGATCGGCTACCGGCGCGATTACCCGCTCTTCGACGTCGCGGTCGAACAGCGGCGGGCGAAACCGAGCCCGGCGGCGACGCTGGGGCCGGCCTGCGGCCTGATCGGCGGCCAGGTGGCGATGGAGGTGATGCACCTGCTGACCGGGCTCAGCCGGCCGGCGACGCAAGGGGTCGCCCACATCACCGACCTGCGGACGATGGAGGTCAAACGGGAGACGGTGAAGCCGGAGCCGGAGTGCCCGATCTGCGGCAAGCTGCCGCACGAGGAGGTCGCGGACGGGTAGGTTGCGCCGCATGCGGTCCGCCACGTTCCTTGCGATCCTCGCTCTCGTCGCGCTGCCCCTGGGCGGCTGCGGCGGGTCGGACGACGAGACGACTGGGACGGCCCCGGCGGATGACCCCGCCGGCGTTACCCGGGTGGTGCGGGCCGAATGGGAACACAACCCTGATTGCGAGCGCCCGGCGGGCGCCTCTCGCTGGGGCTGCTCGGTCGGCGACTACCGCTGCCAGAGCGTGGTCAGCGACCGCGGCTGGTCGACGTCCTGCTCAAAGCCCGGCCGCTCGATCTCCTTCACCGTCCGCCCCTGAGCGTCGCGCCAGGCGCGAAGAGGGGTCGAGGAAGAGGACCAGCCAGAGGTAGGGGGCGAGGTCGGGGGAGAAGTAGGCGACCGGGATCGAGATCAGGAAGATGCCGGCGATGTAGGTGCTGCGGATCTGCGTTTCGCGATGGGCGACGTCGTCGATCTTGGTGAGGCCACGGCGGCGGGCGTCGACGTGCATCAGCAGCCCGATCAGGACGACCGCGGCGAGGTTGACCGAGTAGAAGACGACGGCGGTCGTCGTCCCCCCGTACTCGCCCAGCAGCTCGCTGCTGAAGGGGATGAGGACGATCGAGCCGAGGTAGATGAGGTTGAGCGCGATCAGCCGCCCGTCGAAGGCCCTGACTTCGGAGAAGAAGCGGTGGTGGACGAGCCAGAAGCGCCCGATCACCGCGAAGCTGATCGCGTAGGCGAAGAAGAGGTCGCGCTGGTTCCAGAGGGCGTCGTCGATCTGCCCCTCGCTCAGGTGCTTGCCTATTCCGATGTTGAGGACCAGCAGCGTGATCGCGATCGAGAAGACGCCGTCGCTGAAGGCGACGATGCGGCCGAACTCGACCTCGTTCTCGCCCCGCTGCTTCGCTCCCCTCCGCGCTGCCACCCGCGGATCATCCCCCGCCGCCGCGACGGAACCGAAAGCCCCTCCGTCTCTACAATCCCCGAAGCCCGCCGGCGTAGCTCAGTTGGTAGAGCACTTCATTCGTAATGAAGGGGTCCCCGGTTCAAGTCCGGGCGTCGGCTCTATTTCCGCTTCTGGCGCCGTTCGAGGACTTCGCCGAAGGCTTTCTCGATTTCGGTGGTGAGGGTGAGGCGGAAGGTGGCGTTGAGGGCGTCGAAGGCGAGGGGGCGGAGGCGGCCGATCGCGACGATGATCTCCTCCCAGCCCTCCTCGGGGCGGCCGGCGTCGTCGAAGGGCTTCCAGACCCGCTCGACGAAGAGGTCGACGAAGGTGCGGGCGGAGGACTGGGCGTTGCGGTTCAGCTTCTCGATCGCGGCGAGGGCGGCGGGGAGCTCGATCCCCATC
>Ga0157378_10001654_pt1 | contig 20151 bp, 18 predicted proteins | sample M65metaG_FD_115309 | JGI IMG/M metagenome (GOLD analysis project Ga0157378, IMG submission 115309) | Miscanthus rhizosphere microbial communities from Kellogg Biological Station, Michigan, USA - M6-5 metaG | ecosystem: Host-associated > Plants > Roots > Rhizosphere > Soil | place: USA: Michigan...
CCGACTGCAGAATGTTGAATTTTTCGCTAAGGTCCTGAATGAGCCGGAAAAATCTCTGCGCGTACTGCATGAAGGTGATGAGTACGCAGACCTACACCGCGCCTGAGAGCGATCGCAGGCCGCCATACCAGAAGACAATTGCGATGGCCGTGGTGCTGAAAAGTTCCACCGCCGGGAAAAACACGGCGAAAGCGGTGATCGCGTCCTTGTAGGCTTCCATGTGGATGCGATTCAATTCCGCAAACTGCTCCGCCGATTTCTTCTCGCGGTTGAAGATCTGCACGATGCTCATGCCGCTGATGTGTTCCTGCAAGAACGAATTGATGCGCGCGATGGCGGTGCGGATGCGGCGATTGGCATCGCGCACGCGGTCGCGGAAAATCCAGGTGGAGATCATGATCAGCGGCAACACAGCGAACGTCGCGAGCGCCAGCCGCCAATTCATCTTGATCATCACTGCGCCGATGCACAGCAGCACGATGGCGTCATTGGCCATTGCGGCGATGCCCGCCGCGAACAGATCGTTCAGCGCATCCACGTCCGTGGTGACGCGTGTTACCAGGCGCCCCACCGGGCTGCGGTCGTAGAAACTCATGGGCAGACGCTGCAGCCGCTCGAAAATATCTCGGCGCAAATCGTAGAGCGTCTGCTGCCCCACGTTCTGCATGATGCGGACCTGCAGGTATTGCACTGCAAAGCTCAACAGCAGTGCGGCGAGGAATCCGAGAGAAACGAGAGAGACTCCACGCAACGCTTCCGCAATGGCAAGCGTGTGGTTGGAGCCGGGAACGATGTATTTATCGACGCCAAATCCGAAGAGGTACGGCCCGACAACCTCGAGCGGCCCGACGAGGACCGTGAGAAACACCGCAAAGACAACGCTCCACTTGTACGGCCGCAGATAGGTCATCAGCCGCCGCATCAACTGCGAGTCGTAGGCTTTTCCTAGGGCTTCCTCTTCGCGGAAGTCGCTCATTCTCGTTCCAATTCTTCCTCAAGCAATTGTTTCTGATAAAGATCGGCGTAGTAGCCGCCGCGGGCCAGCAGTTCCGAATGCGTACCGCGTTCGACGATACGCCCGTCGCGCAAAACCACAATCTGGTCGGCGTGCTGGACGGTCGAAACGCGATGCGAAATTAAGATAGTCGTTCGTTGACGCAGGATCGCGTCCAGGCGTTTCAGGATGCGCTCTTCGGTCCCGGTGTCCACGCTCGATAGAGAATCGTCCAGAATCAGAATTTTCGGATCGCGAATCACGGCGCGGGCAATGGCGGCGCGCTGTTTCTGGCCACCGGAAAGAGTAATTCCGCGCTCCCCGACCATGGTGTTGAACCGCGCCGGAAATTCCTGGATCTCCGCGGCAATGCTGGCGACGTCCGCGGCGTTCTGAATCTCTTCGTCCGTGGCGCTATCGACGCCGAACGCCACATTTTCGCGCAGGGTCTCGCTGAACAGGAACGTGTCCTGCGGCACATAACCCACGGCACGTCGCAGCGTTTCGAGGGGCCATTCGCGGATCGGGCGCCCATCGACGAATAGGGTTCCCGGAGGCGCTTCCCACAATCGCGCAATCAGCGCGGCCAGCGTGGATTTCCCGCTCCCCGTAGGTCCTACGATCGCGAGAATTGAGCCGGCCGGAACGCACAGCGAAATATCCTCAAGCACGGGTTTGTTGGTCGCACCTGATCCATTCGATTTCGCGCCGTCGGTATCGCTTCTGACAGTCGGATAGGTGAAGCTGAGTTTCCGAAATTCGATTTCTCCACGAATGGATTGCGCTGCGTCAGGGACAGCGCACGCGTCACTGATCTTGGGCTCGGAATCCAGAATGTAGTTCAGTCGGCCCATGGACGCGCCGCCGCGCTGAAAAATATTGGTCACAAATCCGAGCGCGACCATCGGAAAAATGAGTCGCGTCATGAACGTATAGAACGCGATCAGTTCGCCCAGGGTGATCTGGCCCAGAATCACCTGCCTTCCACCCTGCCAGAGTACGAGAATAAAGGTCAGTCCAACCAACATCTGGAGCAGCGGCATGAACAGGCTCCAAAAGTAGATCAGCCGCAGGTTGCGATCGATGTACTGCCGGTTCGGCGCATCAAATCCGCGAATCTCGGCTTCCTCCTGGCCGTAAGCGCGTACCACGCGTACGCCGGCCAGATTTTCCTGGGCCTTCGCCGAAAGAACGGCGAGGGAGGCCTGAATTTTTCCATACAGCGCATGGATTTGGCGGCCGAAGAGCCATACGCTCACGGCCACGACCGGCACAGGAAGGAGCACGTAGATGCTGAGGGACGCCGAGATCCAGAACATCAGCACCACGGCCAGCACCATGGTCGCAAACGTGTTGGCGCTGTACATGATGCCCGGGCCGAGCACCATGCGCACCGAGTTCAAATCGTTCGTGCAGCGGGACATCAATTCGCCGGTGCGATTGCGCACGTAAAACTCCGGCTCCATCAGCACCAGCCTGGCGAGCAAGTCGTTGCGCAGGTCGTACTCAATATCGCGCGACAGGCCGATCAGAATCTGCCGCGTCCAGTACGAAAACACACCCTGCAGCGCGCAAATAAAAATCAGCGCGGCGCAGAAGATTTCGAGCGTGTGCGCGCTGCGCGGATGGTAATAGGGAAGAAGAAAGCCCAGCGAAATGTGCGTGAGCCGGCCGAGCTGCACGAGCGGAGCCGCCGCGCCTTTGATGCAGTCGACAATCGCGCCAATAATCAGCGGCAGAAGCGTTCCGGTAATTCCCATGCCAATCTGCGTGATGAGGCCGACCAGAACTTCGGCCTTGTGGCGCGCCACGTACGGATACAGGCGGGTAAGCTGCGCCCATCCCGAGACGCGCTTGTGCGCCGTTGCCGGTGCCGTTCCTGAAAGGGTATTTGCCGCTGCGCTCATTTAAGAATGGACTGTGGAATCCCGATTGATGGGACCTCGCTCAGGTACCTTTCATGAGACTGGTCGAATGACTGATAGCGTTTCGCACTTTTGTTCCAGCGTACATCGAAAGTGGGTTGCGTATCACCCGAACTTTCCTCGGCGTTTTCCGGCGTCAAATCCCTCTTATCCGCCGGCGTGAATTTCATTTGCAAACCTTGCTGCGCGTCCTGCCGGTATTCCAGCCGCCAGCCGCTGACGCGTCCCGAAGGCGAACGTCCAAGATATCCGTTCGGGTTCTTGAGATATTCGTCGCAAAGCAGCACTTGCGACCATTTTCCGCCGTCCTTTTCCAGAACGGCCGCGCGCCGGATGAGAATCGCTGGATGCGTTGTACTCCCGCCGTCCGCTGCCGCCGCCGACATCCGATTCACGACCAGCACCTGCTCGCGCCCATTTTGCGCCAGGTCTCCATGCGCCAGGACTTCCGCCTGCTTTCCGAGCGAAGTCTCCGCAACATCGTGCGCTTCGTCCCGTGCAGCGGCTACATCGGCATTTTCCGCAACTCTCTTCGCCTCGGCTGCCGAAGGCTGCTGCGCCGTCTGGCATCCCGCGAGGGAAAATGCAAGCGACCAGCACATGACTCCCACAATAGTGCGCAATTTTCTCAGGTTCATCGTCAGTCAGCGCACTATAGGCTGGGAAACGCCAGGGTAATTTCCACCACTCGCCCCGTATCGCGGGCGCACAACACTTCCATCACCTGCGGCACATCGGATCCGGCCCAATCAAACTGATAATACAGCAGCACCAGATCCTGACCGTTTTTAGATGCCGGACCGCCGGAATTCGGTTCGCCATAAACAGCCACCACGCGATCCTGCGAATCACCCATGCGCAGGCCCAGCCCGGTCAGCCAATTCCGGGGATCGAGAAAATCCGGGCGACGGTCGCTGCATTTTCCTTCGGGCGTGCCAAGAGTGGTGATCGTGACGCTCTGAATCACGGACTTGGCGTCGAGTTCCAGGTGGATCGAGCGGCCTGAACAATCGTCGCGCCATTCCCTGGAGGTCGATCCCGCCTCGACGGGCGCGTTCTTCACCTTGAACCGCTTTTCAGCCACCGCTACCGTGTCGCGCCCGGGACGCAGGCCCGCCAGCAACGTTTCATTGCCGCGTCGCGCAGCACCCTGGCCGGTGGCGGCCGGAGGGGGAGTCTGCGCCGGGGGAGTTTGCGCCTGCGCTGTTGCGGCCGCGCATCCCAGGACACAAATCAGACTAGCGCACAGCCAGAATCTCATCGAGCCGCGCTTCAAAGTTTTCCTCTCCCTCGGACCACAGTCGGAAGCGCTCCACGGGCAAAGCGTTCTCCACCGCGCGCATCCAGCCCATGAGTTTCTGGATATTCTCTCTCGTTTTCTCCTGATATTCGCGCAAATTTTGCGGCTGCGACATCCACATCAGAAACCGCGCCTCTTCCGGATGCTGCGGCTCGGCCACGCGCCCGCCGTCGGAGGTCAGAAGCCCCGCATGTCCGGTGAACAGGTGCTCGAACCCGAGGTCGGCCATGATGTGTCCCGATTCCGCCGCCACGCCCCGATCGTATTCGGGCCCGTAGCAGAAAATATCCATGCGCTCGGGCTGCAATTTCCAGCTGGCAGTTTCCTTGTCGCGAATCCACAGGTCCCATCGCGCTCCGACTTCATACGCGACGTCGCTCGCTTGGTGTTCCTTCGCAAGGTTGGCAATTTCCGCGGGAGTTGTCAGGTAGCCGCGCAGATCGTGCTCTTCGAGCGGAGTTTCGGTGAAATCCACAGCGCGAATCGTCATTCCCGTGAATCCCGGCGGGGTGGAAGAGAGCGGCACGGTGGCGAGAAAATGCTCGAAGTGCGAGAGCATGTTTTCCTCGCTGAAGTCGCGCACCCAGACGCTCGCATACGCACGGTTCGGCATCCGGATATTATACAGGCAACGACCCAGAGTACCGAAAATGACCGGGCGATTTAAGTTTGGTGAATATCCGATGCTGCGACTAAGTTAGAGTCATAACACCCGGAGGTGCAATCTCCGGGCCGGGCGAGGAACAGTGGCGCACCCTTGTATTTGGATCGGCACAGTTGAAATAAGCTATACGAATGAGAGGGTGCCCGACGCGTTCAAGCCAGCGTTCACCGTAATCACGACATGGGCGTGCAGCGCGGAAGAATTTCGTGAAAAGTGCACTCGGATGCTAGCGTACTATGGATGGAAACTCATAGAAGTTGACCACGCTAATCCTGTCCCGGACGATGGCGAATTTAGCGAAGAAGTCGAAGATATGTTGGCAAGAACCCGAAGTAATCCGAACGCAATTATCTACGGAACATTCTATACGTACCCTGTGATGTAACAATGCATGAGGTCAGCGGAACTTATCATAAGTTGGGATTTGACCTGCCGGTCGCCTCCATAAATCGATTGCCAAGCTTTTGTTTCATTCTCACGTCTGCGAACGCCGCATTCAATCCCATCAGATTCGCGCGTAGTAAATCTTTTTCCGTCCAATCAAAAACACGTTGGATACATTCATGCTCGATAGTGAGAGTCGTCGGCGTCAGCATACGGCTGTCGGAGTTGATATTAAGAGAGACGCCCGCCCGATACAGGCGATCGATGGGATGTTCATCCATGCTGCGAAGCGAAGGAATGATCTGGACGTTTGACGTGGGACACAGTTCCAGGTGGATGCGTTTCGCGCAGAGATGCTCGACCAGTTTCGGGTCCTCGATGCTGCGCGTGCCGTGGCCGATGCGCTGCGGGTCGAGCAGGCGCAGGGTCTCCCACACGCTCTCCGGACCAAGTCCTTCGCCGGCGTGAGCGGTGCGGAACAGGCCATGCTCGCGCGCGTAGCGATAGGCTCCAATGTGCGCATCCAGAGGGAATCCGGCTTCGTCTCCCGCAAGATCGAGCGCCACGACCCGGCTGCCGCGGAATTTTTGCACCAGCTCTGCGGTGAGTATGCTCTGCGCTTCGGTGAAGTGGCGCAGGGTGCAAAGAATCAGCCCCGCCTGCATCCCGGTTTCTCGGATCAGGCGATCGGCGGCACGTTCCGCTACTTCCACGACGCGTTCCGCGCTCAAACCCTGGCCGGTGTGTAGCAGAGGAGCAAAACGGATCTCGGCATAGATCACGCCGTCGTCGATGAGCTGCTGAAACAAATCCTCCATAACCAGGCGCAGCGCATCCTCAGTTTGCATGAGCAGAAAACCCTTGGGCGCGCGGGTAAGGAAATCCGCCAGGTTTGCGCAGCGGGCCGGGGCGATGTAGTCGCGCTCGTACTCCTCGCGCGTGACGGATGGCGCGAGGGCGGAGACGGCCCGGTAGCTCAGCGAGCAGTCCAAGTGCAGGTGCAGCTCGATTTTCGGCAGTAATCGCAGATCCATCTATTCAGGATAACCTGCGGCTTGGTATTTTTTCTCTATCGTACTTCTCAAAATGTCGCGACGCAGGAAGCGCTAGCATAGGTGCGGCCAATATGGCTGATTGTTGAGAGAAAAATCCGACCTAGAATATTCAGCGTAATTCAGGAGGAGACTCATGGTCGCTACTAGCTTAATGCAACGGATTGGGATCACGCATCCGATCATTCAGGCGCCGCTCGCCGGCGGTGGTGATACTCCGGCGCTGGTAGCGGCGGTGTCGAACGCGGGAGGGTTCGGTTTCATCGGTGCGGCCTACTTGGCGCCCGATCAGATCCGGGAAGTCGCGGCGGACGTGCGTACCAGAACCTCGCGGCCGTTTGGAATAAATCTATTTGCTCCGCAACCGCCGTCCCAAAATCGCGGTAAACCGGAAACGATGCTCGCTCGCGTCGCGCCTTATTTCGCGGAATTAAATCTGCCGGCGCCCGAACTTCCAAAACCGGCCGCCAATACATTTGACGAACAGCTGGCGTCATGCATCGAAAGCGGCGCCGCGGTTTTCAGTTTTACGTTTGGAGAGATTCCGTCGAATGCCGTGAGGGCGATCAAGGCGCGCAACATCCTACTGATGGGTACGGCGACGACCGTGAACGAAGCTGTGGCGCTGGAAAAATCGGGCATCGACGCGATTGTGGCTCAGGGTAGCGAGGCCGGAGGGCATCGAGGCACGTTCAACGGCGATTTCGATGCCGGCATGATCGGCGGAATTTCCCTCGTGCCGCAAGTGATCGATGCAGTGCACGTTCCGGTGATTGCGTCCGGCGGAATTATGGATGGGCGCGGAATTGTCGCAGCCCTGGCCCTGGGAGCCTCAGCTGTGCAAATGGGCACAGCATTTTTGACGTGCGACGAGAGCGGCGTCGCTGACGCATATCGGACAGCGATTTTGAGCGCCGAAGAGAACCAGACTCGCATCACGCGCGCTTTTTCCGGGCGGCCCGCACGGGGAATCGAAAACCGATTTATGAAGGAAGTGGAACTTGGTGCTGACGATGATGCGATCCTGCCGTTTCCCACTCAGAACGCGCTGACTCGCCCGCTTCGGACAGCGGCGGGCAAGCAGGGACGCGCAGAGTTCTTATCGCTCTGGGCCGGGCAGGGCGTGCGGCTGGCACGTCGCCAGTCCGCCGCTGAATTAATTGCCCGCCTGGCAAAAGAGGCCGACGCGGTCATCTCTGCTTTGAAGAGATGAGCCTCAGCCTCTTGAATCACAAAAACTTCTGCGACCCTGGCCGGTCCGAGGCGGTTAGCTTCCAAACACTTTCTTAATCTGTCCGACTTTCTTCTGCACCGTTCCAGCGACCTCCTCATCCTGCCCTTCTGCTTCGATGTCGGGACGGTTCAGCGCGCGGCCTGCCTTCTGTTTGATCTTGCCCTTTATTTCATGGGCCTTGCCCTTCACTTCATCTTTCGTACTTTCCTTTGCCGTGTGCACTCCTTTTTCTCGTCAAACTGGCCTGTTCGTATGGCCGCTAACGTATGCCGCCAAGTAAATAGACGACCAGCACGATCAGAAGTACGGTACCGAGAATTCCCAAACCGCCTCCCGCTCCCCACCTGGAATATCCCCAGTACCCGCCTCCGCCTCCGAACAGCAGAACCAGAAGAATGATTAGCAGTAACATCTAAATCTCCTTTCAAGTGGTGAGAAATTCAATTTCTTTTGGGGCGTCCCCATAGCTCCGCATGTTCTTACAGGCGGCGAGTTCCGACAATGGAGTCAACGCTGTATTTAGTTGGATAACCGTCTGGTAGCAAGTTCCTGGAAGTTACACGATCGAGAGCGAGCGAACTGGCTGACACGGAGGAGAGTCCATCGGTTTATTTGTCTTGCGTAGGGGCTAAGTGCTGTCGCGCCATGCGAATCCTCCGTGTATCTGCCCAAACTCAATGGCGAAGTCGTACCGGCTGTTCGAGCGACGAGTGTTCACTAGTGCACAGACAGAAGATCCCCCAAACCCCATCATGGATTCACTCGTAATTCATCGGAGGTCTACCTTGGGCAATTCAATTCGACAGCGCTGTAAACGAAAATTCAATGCGGTTGGGAAATCGCTCTTGGCATCGTTGTTTGTTGCGGTCATGCTGCTGGCAGGCGCATCGACATCCCGCGCGCAAGTTTCCGTCGGCATCAACATTGGCCCGCCACCGCAACCACGGAGCTATCGAGCTGTGCCTCGAAGTCCTGGCGAGGGCTACATTTGGATCGAGGGATACTGGTACCCATCTGGACGACATTACAAATGGCATCAGGGGTACTACACGCGAGCTCCGTATGCGGGCGCTCGATGGGTAGGACCTCGCTACGAGGGGCGGCAGTATTATGCGGGCTATTGGGAAGGCGATCGTGGAAGATTTGACCACGATCACCATTGGGACAGGAATCATGACCGGGACCAAAACCGGTACCGCGACCAAGGCCAAAACCATGACCAAAACTACGATCAACATCAAAATCAAGACCAACGTCAAAATCAGGACCAGCGTCACGACGACGACCATCGCTAGAAATTCATGACACCGGGATCTTCATAGCCTCCCGATCATCCGCGTGCCAAGCCCTGCTCGCTAAAAGAGCAGGGCTTTCGGCATTAGGGACCGGCACAATAATCCCAGCCCTGGAATCCACAACCTCGCATATCCTTTTAATTTTAAAATTTGAGTGAATCCAGACTCACAACGCGAGAGGCGCGCTACTTCTTGTCGTCAGAGGGATTTACCGGTGGAGCGGGCGACATTGGCGTGCTCGTCGGAGGTCCGAATGCGGCGGTCAGTCCGGCGAGGCGCTGACGCAGGCTTTCGCCCATCTCGGAAAAAACGCCCGCGCAGACGGCCTTCAACCTTTTCTCTGTGGTATCCGCAAGTTCGTCAATCAGGGTTCCGGACTGCTGATTGAGCTTGGTGACGGTGGTAAGCAGCCAGGAGTTTGACGCGTTTTCCAGGCGCTGTTTGTGCTCATCCATGGCGGAAGTGCCCAGGGAAGTGAGGGACGCCTGAAAGTGGCGCTCAAACCCTTGAGACTCCATAAGCAGCGCGTCTTTAGCCTGGTCGATCTGGATACCGAGTTCTTGCTTACCCAAAGCCAGGGTTTGCTGGGCGTGCTGTGACAATACGCGCTGGAACTCAGCTGCGAAACCGCGCGCGTCGCTTTCGAGCTTGGAGCGAACCTGCGTGGTATGCGCTTCCATGTAGGCGGCGTTCTGGTCGAACGCCATCCTTGTTTTGGAAGCATAGAGGTCAAATTGCTCATTTCCCAGCTGCGCGGCGCGTTCGGTGAACTTCGCCGCCGCCGTATCTCCGGCTTCCGCCATCTGCTTGCTGCCATGTTCAGCGGCTTCGCGGGCATTTTCCTGCATTTGCCCTCGAGCGTGCTCCACATAGCTGCGGCTGTAATGATCGAGCTCGCTCGCGAACAGGCCCGACATCTCAGCGGCCTTTTCCCGCAGGCGTGACGCGGCCTGATCGAGTCCCTTTTCGAGCGTCGTCTGCATTTGGGTTTGAATTTTTTTCTCGTACCAATCGGCCGATTTGAAAAGAGATTCAAATGTACTGTGCGAAGTTTCCGTGGCGCGGGTCTCGATTTCGGCGAGCCATCTGCCGGAGGCCGTGCGCGCCGATTCGTTGAAGTCCTTTTCGACCTGCGCGAGGATTTCCTTGCCACGAGCGGCGGTTTCCTGCAGGCTGCGGTCGGAAACCTGCCAGACCCGGTGCTGGTGGTCGGAGACGGCTTTCTCCGCCAGGTCGCGGTCAAATGCGAGCTTGCCAAGCGTTTCCGTGACGCCGGTTATTTGCGGCGCCAGCCGTTGTTCGAGATCCTTCGCCAGCTTCTCAATGGTGTCCTGGCCGGCGGATTCGAGCATGGGCTGCAATCGCTGCGCGATTCCCTCAACGGCTGATTCCGCGCGGCGATTCATCTCGCTTGTCTGCATCTCGAGCATCGCAGCGCTGCGCTGCGTCAATTCGTCCGATGCGGCCTGAACCTGAGCGGAAAATTCAGAGCGCTTGGCGTCCATTTGTGCCGCGGATTCTTGAAATCGAGCGAGGGCAGCCTCACCCTTGGCAGTTTCCTGGCTGATCGCCGCGCGCCAGACGCCTAGAGCGCTTTCAGCTTCCGCATATCGCCGGGAGTCTAGTTGGGAGACGGATTCTTGCAATCGCGCGACCACGGCCTCAGCGTTAACCGTCTCTTGCTTGATCGCCGCGCGCCAATTGCCCAGCGCACTCTCTGCTTCCGAAGTTATTTGCGAATTCGCGCTATACAGCGTGTCGATCCGCTGCCGGATTTGTTCCTCGATCTGGCGCGCCGAAATTTCACTTTCTCTGGCAAGCTGCTCGTTGGCTCGCCGGGAAGTTTCCGCGATCGAGACTTCCATCTGTTCCTGCAATCGCGTGCTGGCTGCGGCGAGATCGGCTTCCAGCAAGCCGCGCCAGCCAACTTCTCCGATAGTCGTGGCCGCGGCGATTTGCTCTCCCAGCTTTCTGGCCGCCTGATCCATTTGGGCCAACCGCGCCTGAGCATCCGCCGTGCGCCGGTCCATCTGTTCCTGCCAGCGACGAATTTCTTCTTCCGCTGCCAGCGCCGAAGACTTCCGCAACTGATCCATCACGGCGAGGACTTCATCTCGATTTGCGCCCACGCTGCCGGTGAGGCTCTCCAGCTTTTTCATTGCGGCGTTCAGTTGGTTCTGAATTTGCTGCTCAAATTGTGCCTGCCGAGTGCGCTCTACTTCCGCAAGCTGGGAATCAATCTGCTGCCGCGCTTCGCTCAAGCGGCGGTCCAATTCGCCCGCGAGGCGATCGAGCATCGCAGCCATTCCTGCTTCGCGCTCTTTTTCCATGTGCTGCAGGGTTTCCTGCTGCGACTTCTCCATATGAGCTGTGACGGCAGCAGCCACTGATTTCTGCGCCGCGTCATTCAGCTGGGTTTGCAGTGCGCTGAGCAGGGGTGTGGTTTCTGCTGCCACTGCCTGGGCGGCGCTTTCGCGGGCCGCGCTCTGCATCTGAACTTTCGCTTCGGCCAAGAGTCGCGCGAATTGCCGCTGCAGCTGCTGAGATGATTCTTCGCCTGCCGGTAATGGAAGCACGCGCAAATTGTCTTCAGGTTCAGAGACGGGCGTCGGCCGGGCGCGATGCTGGGCCCACTCTTCCACTCTTGAGGGTGCCGCCGCTTCGGGTGCAGTAGGAGCTTCGGCAACAGGCTCCGGAATTGTGGGGGGTGCAGGAATCTGCAGTTTTGGCGTGGTGCCTGCTTCGGTGAAAGGGAACCAATCGCTGGGAGGAAAGGCAATACCCCAAACGTTCCCGCTGACTTCTAGCTCAACGCCTATTTGAAACAACTCGCGGACGGTACGCGGGCGCTGAATCCACGTGACCCGGCCGCGCACCGTTCTTGGCGGTTGGCCGGGCTCGTTGTGGGGCACTTCGAGCGTGACCCACATGTTTTTCAGAACATAATGTTTGGATTGGTATCGGGTTCCGTGGCAATTAATGATCAGTGTGGAGGTACGTTCCTGAAATGGGCGGCCCAGTGCGTCAACACCCGTGACAGTGAGCGGGACGGCTTGCACGATGCGCGTGCTACGCCGCTTCTGGATTTCCTTGTCGGGATGGGGGTTAGATTCAGCCACTAGCGCTCTCCACACCTAAGTTTAAAGCGTAACATCGTGGCACGGGGGCGTCGAGGCTCAGGCCAGCTAGAATTCGTAAAAGTTACGTGCCACTTGGCTGACCGGTCACGCCCCATGCCTCTGTTCGTTCCGACCTGCACAAATAAGGCGCGTAAAGTTTGACGTGGGCGTCGCGCCCACAGAGCCCGCAAAAAAATGAGGTGCGTTCGTAGATCCGAATCTACTATAAACCCCGTATTTGGGCCAGCCTTAATGCCATCCAAGAGGAAGACCGCGTAAGCCCGTCAATTACCTGGCCCGAACTGCACAAGCACGGATGGTTGCGGCGCCTTGCTCGTCTGCCCGGACACCTCCGGCTTGCAGCAACTTGTCTCCAGTTTCGCTAAATCCGCGCCCATATCAGGCATTTTCTTCAGATGGACCAGGGTTTCCCGCAGTATCGAAGATGCGGCGGGATCTTGGGGAACGACCAGACGGTAGTGCATCCAGCGGCCCTGCCGTCGCGCCGCCACGATGCCGGCCCGGCGAAGATACGCCAAATGACGCGAAATCTTAGGCTGGCTGATTCCCAGAATATCGACAAAGTAGCAGACGCAGATTTCCTTGTCTGCGATCAGGTTCAGCAGGCGCAGGCGTGTACGGTCAGCGAACGTGCGGAACAGGAGATCGATCGAAAAGGAACTGCGGTCCGCGGACATGTGAGAAGATTATATATGGCTTGACAGATATGATCAATAGGCGTATCTATAATACATACGTGCAAGCGTATGTATTACCATGGGAGGGTTCATGCCATCCGAATCTGTACGAGCGCTTAAAGCGCATATCGCAATATATGTAAGAAATGTAGCTGCGAGTATCGATTTTTATCGCAAGGTGTTTGGAATTGAGCCGTGCAAGGTGCGAGCCGGATATGCCAAGTTTGACGTCGCGAATCCGCCCCTCAATTTTACTCTGAATGAGGACCCGCAGGCCGGTCACGGATCGTTGTCTCACTTGGGTATTCAGGTGCGAACGACTGCCGAAGTCCTGGCCCTCCGCCAAAGCTGGCAGGAGCGGGGCCTGTCGGCTCGCGACGAAATGCAGACGGAGTGCTGCTTCGCCCTGCAGGACAAGGCGTGGGTGCGCGATCCGGATGGCAACGAGTGGGAAGTTTTCGCAGTGCTACAGGATAACCTTCCGGAAAAACCGGCAGCCGCACGATCGTGCTGCGCTTCGGATTGCTGCTCGCCGGTTGCTCCCTGAACGCAAATGTAAAAGGGATTTTGATGGATAAACACTTCAACGTGCTTTTCCTGTGTACGGGAAATTCCGCGCGTTCGATCATGGCCGAGGCGATTCTCAACGCAAAAGGGCAGCCTCTTTTTCGCGGCTACAGCGCGGGAAGCCATCCTTCGGGGATTGTACGTCCGGAAGCGCTGGCGCAAATCCAATCGACGCGGATGCCCATTGAGGATTTTCGGAGCAAAAATTGGGACGAATTCGCCAAGCCGGACGCTCCGAAAATGGATTTCGTGTTTACGGTATGTGACAGTGCCGCCGCGGAGGTATGTCCGGTATGGCCGGGCCAGCCGATGACGGCCCATTGGGGAGTCGCGGACCCGGCCGCGACGCACGGTACGGCTGAGCAGATCGAGCGAGCCTTTCATGATGCATTTATGATTTTGGACCGTCGAATATCGCTTTTCTTGTCTCTGCCCCTGAATACTCTGGACCAACTGGCGATCAAGAGCGAAATTGATCGTATAGGTCTGCAATGAAATTTTCACTCCGGCAACGTGTGGCCGCGGAATTTTTGGGAACAGGATTTCTGGTGGCCGCCGTCGTGGGTTCCGGAATCATGGGTGAGCGGCTCGCGGGCGGAAACGTTGCTATTGCGCTGCTGGCGAACACAATTGCAACGGGCGCCGCGCTCGCCGCGCTGATTCTTGCGTTCGGGCCTGTTTCCGGCGCACATTTAAATCCGGTTGTATCTTTGGCCGAGGGTTTTCGTGGCACGTTCAGCCGCATAGACACCGGGTGCTACATCGCGGGTCAAGTTTGTGGAGGAATTGCGGGCACCGCCTGCGCGAACAGCATGTTCGCGCTGCCCGTATTTTCACTTTCCCATCACGCCCGCACAGGATCTCCGCAATGGTTCAGCGAATTTGTAGCCACGTTTGGACTGCTGCTGGTGATCCGCAGTGGCGGGCGATTTTTCCCTGAGCGGTTGGCATTTGCCGTTGCGGCGTACATCGTTGCGGCCTATTGGTTTACGGCTTCTACGTCCTTTGCGAATCCGGCGGTGGCGATTGCTCGTTCCTTGAGCGACACATTCGCGGGGATTCGCCCGCAGGACGTTCCCGCATTTATCGCTGCGCAATTATCGGGCGGATTCTTAGCGGTAGCCGTTTCAGATTGGCTTTGCCGCCGCCCAGAGGATACTTGAAATTCGTGAAGTAGCGCTGTCTTTCCAGGTTGCGGAAAAACTCAAAAGGCTGTCATTCTGAGCGAAGCGAAGAATCTCTCTTTGTTTGTTCTCTTAGACTTAAATCGAAGAGAGATTCTTCGCTTCGCTCAGAATGACAGAACAAAGTCATTTTTCCGCAGTATGTTCAGCCTGTTCGGTCTGGGGCTTTTGTCCTGGCAAATATTAAACCCCGCATCCTGATGTCTGTTCCTTCGGATATGGGTTGCTGATTTTCGCGGGTGTGTCTGCGGAAACATGCAGTATGATAGCCGGCAAATGCGTATGCGCTGGGTGATCGTCAGCCTTTTGTTTATTGCGACTACTTTCAACTATTTGGACCGCGCGATCCTGGGCGTGATCCTTCCGGAAATCCGCGACAAGTTTCATTTCGGTCTACAGGCGTATGGCTTGATTCAAATGTTTTTCCAGCTGGCGTACGCGGGTGGATCTCTGCTTGGAGGTTACCTGCTTGATCGCCTCGGTACACGGATCGGCTACGGTATTGCCGCGACGGTTTGGTTTCTGGCGGCCACTCTCAATGCATTCGCTGGAAGCGTGCTGCAATTCGGAGTGTTTCGGACGGTTCTGGGCTTTGGCGAATCGGCCAATTTCCCCGCATGCAGCAAAGCCGCCGCGGAATGGTTTCCCCCCAATGAGCGTGCCACGGCGATGGGAATCGTCAATTCCGGTACAAATCTGGCGAACATTTTTGGGCCACCCCTATTCATCCTGATTGCGCTGACTCTGGGATGGCAGGCGTGCTTCGCGATCATGGGCGGGCTCGGATTTTTGTGGCTGCCATTCTGGTTTCTTACTTATCGACTGCCGAAGCAGGCCGGGACCGCTGTGACGACGGGTGCCAGACTCTCCATGAGCCAAGTGATGAAATACAAGCAGGCGTGGGGTTACGGGCTGGCAAAATTTCTTACCGACCCGGTGTGGTGGTTTTATTTATTCTGGCTCCCGACTTACCTGACGGAAGTCCGGCATTTTACGCCGCAGCAGCGCGGCAACGCGCTCATGGTCGTGTACGGAATTTCGGCGGTGGGCGCGGTGCTGGGCGGGGTAGTTTCAAGTTTCTTGATGAAGCGAGGGTGGACGGTAGGGAAAGCGCGCAAAACGACGATGTTATTTTGCGCTGTGGTCATGCCCGCATGCACTCTGGGAGTTGTGGTGCAAAACGCGCGGCTCGCCGTTCTGCTTTTTGGTTTGGCCACCGCTGCGCATCAAGCCTGGATGACCAATCTTTTTATCGCGCCTGCCGACGTTTTCCCTTCGCAAGCCGTCGGCAGCGCCAACGGGTTCGGCGTGTGCCTCGGAGGACTGGGTGGTGCGCTATTTTCCGGTATCATTCCTGGAACTGTGATCCCGCACATCGGGTACGTTCCGGTCCTCATGGGCATGAGCTGCTTCTACATCATCGCGTGGCTGATCATTCACCGAATGATGGGCGATCTCGAGATGGTTTCTCTGGAAATTGACGAACCCCGAGCAGCCTCGCTCGCGCCATCGCAAGCCTGAATCACGTAGCTGCCGCTACGGACTCCGTGTCGCCGCGACGCCGACGAAGATTGGCGACGACCAGGCGAATTTCGTCGTACGAAAAACCCGGCGGAAGGGCTTCCTTAATCGGGGTGAATTGCTCCAAACCCACGTTGAGGGCGGCAGCTTCGATCTCTGCTTGTCTGGCTTGATCGACCCATTCGTGTTTAAAGTCCACTAAGCCGCGCTCAACCAGGTCCGACACCATGCTGACAATGGTTGAGCGCCTGCGCCCGCGTATCGCGGCAATCTCATCCAGATTTTTCCCTTCCTCGACCAATCGAATCGTCTCTTCGCTGGGGCTGCTTTTTTTGTCCTGCGCCGCCGCGCGGGCTCCGGCCTGAAATCGCTTGAGCGCATCCAGGATCTGGCGGCCGTACAATTCGGCTTTGCGCTCACCGATTCCGGTGATCATCAACAGCTCACGAATCGACGCGGGACGCGACCTGCAGATTCCGTCGATGGTGGCATCGATGATGACGAGATAGGCGGGGACATTCTGTTCCTTGGCGGTTTCGCGTCTCCACTCGCGCAAGAAATCGCGCAAATCAGGATCCACTTCCGTGGCGGCCTGCATTCGTACGGGCTCGGGAGAGTGCCTTTGCCACGTAATTCTTGTGGGCACACTTACCGGCGGATTTGGCTGTCGCGACTTGGAACGCCTCCGCTTGGAGGGACGGCTCTGCATCGGCGCGGACAACCAGTCCGGCTCGTACGCGCAGACGTCACAAGCTCCGCAAGAAGTCCACTTCTTATTTTCTCCGAAATGGCCGCAGATGCGAGAGTGGCGACATACATTCGATTCGACGAACTCACGAATATCGTGATAGCGCTGCCAAGCCCGCTGCTTTTCTTCGGGGTCATTCATCTGCCCAATGAAATAGGCGTGAAGTCCCACATCTTTCTTCTGCCAGAGCATTACGCAATCCGCCGGAAGGCCGTCGCGTCCTCCGCGTCCGGCTTCCTGATAATACTGTTCGATGGATTTCGGCAGCGAAAGATGAATCACAGCGCGCACCGCGGCTTTGTTGATGCCCAGGCCGAAGGCAATCGTGCCGACCATCACGCGAACTTCATCGGCCATCCAACGCTCCTGATTGCGGCGACGTTCGGCGGCGTTCATCTGGCCGTGATACCCGATGGCGGGAATCCCATTCTCCTCCAGCAAGTCAACGGTCGATTCGACCGTAGCAATCGTAGGCGCATAAACAATGATGTTTTCGTTTCCGTAGCTGCGCATCGCGCGTAGCAGAAGTTCCGTCTGTGACGAGGCATCGCAGGCTCTCACCACGTAGCGCAGGTTGGGACGATGAAAGCTGGCGATACATTTGTGCGGATCGCGCAGCTTCAGTTGCCGGATGATGTCATGCCTCACCTGCTGCGTGGCGCTGGCGGTGAATGCGGCGATGGCGCGGTCCGGAAAATGAGTGCGCAGTCGGTTCAACTGGCGGTATTCGGGCCGGAATTCGTGACCCCATTCCGAGATGCAGTGCGCCTCGTCAATCGCAAAAAACAAAATCGGCACGCCCCGCAACCACTCGATCGTGTCTTCGCGAGCCAACCGCTCGGGAGAGAGATACAGCAGGCGAAATCCGCCCGCGCGGGCCTGGTCGATCACGCGGCCCTGTTGCGCACCCGAAATCGAGCTGTTCAGCAGCGCCGCGGAAATTCCCATTTGCCCGAGTTGCGCGACTTGATCTTCCATCAGGGCAATCAGAGGAGAAATAACGATCACGGTCTTGTCCGGGGACATTGCGGCGGGCAACTGGTAACACAGCGACTTGCCGCCGCCCGTGGGCATTACGACGCAAGAATCGCGTCCGGCGAGCAGGTTGCGTACGATTCCTTCCTGCAGAGGCCGAAAGGCATCGTAGCCCCAGTAGCGTCGCAGCGGAGTTTGCAGATCGGGCTCAGGATTCACGGGAAGAGTATAAGGCTCTGCGGTATGTACAGTCCATTGAGTAGTTGTCACCAATGATGACAGAATGGAAAGTAGAACAGGCTTCAACCGGTGGGGTTTTGCCGTTGCAGGGATTAAAACTCACAAAGGCTGAAGCCTGTGCTACTAAAGGCCCGTGCTCAGGACTGCGCGGAATCGTGCCTTCCCGTTCAGCATTCTTTCGTATGCTTCGGGTGCGCGTTTGAGTGGAAAGACTTCGGTCATGGGGCGGATGCCGGTTAGCGCGCAGAACGCCAGCGTGTCCTGCGAGTCAATCGGCGAACCCGAGGGCCAGCCACTGATCGAGCGGCGACCCGCGATCAGCAGGCGACCCGTGATTTCGAGGGGCTGGTCCGGGTTTCCAACCAGAATCGTCTTGCCGTTGATTCCCATGCCGCCGAGGACCGCGTTCACCGCTTTTCCGCTGGTGACCGTGGAGAGAATGACTTTGGCCCCGCCGAGCTTTTCAAGTTCAGCGGCGACATTCTGCGATTCGCTATCGAGATAATGTTTTGCGCCGAGTTTTCTGGCGAAGGGCTCTTTTTCTTTCCCGCGTGCGATGGCCACGGTTTCAAAACCCATCCTGGACGCAAACTGTACTCCGAGATGGCCGAGCCCTCCGAGACCCAGGATCGCGACCAGATCGTCGGGCCGCGCGCCGCTGTTGCGCAACGCATTGAAGGTAGTTACGCCCGCGCAAAGCAGCGGAGCCGCATCAGTAGCCGAAATCTCATCGGGAATGAGCGCCAACGCGGCGGCTGAGATGAGCATAAATTCCGTGTAACCGCCGTCGCAAGTGAGTCCCGTAATTTGGCGTCCCTTACTGCAGGTCACGAAATCGCCGCGACGACAGGAAACGCAGTATCCGCAGTGGCCGCCGTGCCAGCCTACTCCGACGCGCTGCCCGATCTCCCAGCCTTGAACGCCCGGCCCAACAGCGTCGACCACACCGGCGATTTCGTGTCCGGGAACTCGCGGGTACGTGATGCCAGGCCGCGAACCTTCCTTGGCATATTCATCGCTGTGGCAGATGCCGCAGGCTTGTACCTTGATGCGCACGGCACCCGCGCCCGGCTGAGGCATATCCCGCTCGACGAACTGAAATTCGCCGTGGGCGTTGGGAATTTGCACGGCGCGCATCTTGGGCATAATTCCTCCGGATATCGTCGGTGAAATCTTAAGAATAATGGATATGATGGGGCTGAACTTTGTAGCACCCGCCTTCAGGCGGGCATCTTCGGATGGCGCGAAAATGCCCGCCTGAAGGCGGGCGTTAAAAGCGATGCTAGTGCGTGGCGCTTGTCTGTTCGGTTGCACTTGTCGAGCCGGCGGCTTGCGCGCGCAGGCGGCGCAATTCCGCGTGAAACACAATCACGCTCATCCACATGCCGAGCGGGTGGGCTCCCGCCTTTACCAGCGGATGAACTTCGCCGTTGCGAAATTTCTCGATGTCCTCGTCCTGCAAAGTCTCCAGGACTTTTGATTCCTCAATCGGAAGTCCATATTCCGCAGCCACCGAGGGAATATCGTTGATCAGACGCACGCGAAGGCTGGGCTTGAAGCGCAAGTCGTAGAGAATTTTATTCAGCTTATAGGCCGAGGGCGACGGATGTTTGTAGAACTCGTATCCTTCCGAGCCTTTGAATTTGTAGGAAGCCGGACCTTTGGTCCCTTCCTCGGAAAGTTTTCCGGTCCTCTTATCGGGCAGGAAGCGCATGACGGCGTGCCCGTGGTGCCAGGTCGGTTGATAGGTGATGAGTTCGCCGGGCTGATCGCCAATCATTCCGAACATGATCATCCAGGAAAGCATTTCTGTATTTCCGACAACGTCGAGCTGTTCGGAGCTCAAATTCAGCAGCGCCTCATGGTTGCCTTTTTCCATCTGGGCAATGGCCCAGTAATCGAATTCAAAATCGGGTTGCGGATACTTCCAGGTGCCGGGAAAGTGCGACATTCCGCCACTGGCAATGACGGCAACGCGTTCGGGACGACCGGCAATCACTTTTGCAATCGCCTTTCCAAGCTGCGCGCAGCGCCGCGCCGTGGGCAGAGGCGGCAAGTATGCGTTCACGAAAATAGGGACGACCGGAATTTTTCGATCTTCGATCACCCATTCATAGACCGCCGCGAACGCATGGCCGAGGACGGCATCCTGCGAGTACGCCATATCGAAATCGGCGTTCACGAGTTTATCGAGCAGGTCTTCGGCAAGTCCCTGATGAACCGGCAAATCGTAATTTTTACGCGCAAATTC
>Ga0157378_10001657_pt1 | contig 20129 bp, 16 predicted proteins | sample M65metaG_FD_115309 | JGI IMG/M metagenome (GOLD analysis project Ga0157378, IMG submission 115309) | Miscanthus rhizosphere microbial communities from Kellogg Biological Station, Michigan, USA - M6-5 metaG | ecosystem: Host-associated > Plants > Roots > Rhizosphere > Soil | place: USA: Michigan...
AAACCGATTGCGGGTGAATGGCTTCATGGGTGCGGGACCGGTCCACAGGTCGTAGTTGACCCCGGCCGGCACCGCTTCCGGCTGCGCATGTCCAATGCTGGGCCGCCATTTGTAGCAGAGTGCTCGGGCCAAATAGGTATTGCCTATGGTGCCGTCATTCACCCGCTTGATGGCTTCGATCATGCCGGGGTTAGAGCGGGACTGGCTCCCATGTTGGCATATTCGGTTGTACTTCTTGACCGCCCGCACCAGTTGACGCCCTTCAAACCAGTTGTGCGAGCAGGGCTTCTCCACGTACACATCTTTGCCGGCCTGGCAGGCCCAGATCGCCATCAGCGAGTGCCAGTGATTGGGAGTGGCGATGGAAATGGCGTCAATATCCTTGTCCTCAAGAAGTCTGCGGATGTCGCCGTACGATTTCGGCCTGGCCAGCCCCATCTTTTCCGCGTCACCGAGACGCTGGTTCAATACGCTTTCGTCGACATCGCACATGCCAGCGATTTCGGTCCCAGGAACGTTGGCGAAGCCCTTGAGATGATCGTTGCCACGGCCTCGGAGCCCACAAATTGCCAGCCGCACCCGGTCGTTGGCGCCAAATATTCTGCCTCCCAGGGTAAGAGTCGCTGCGCCCACGGTCATTGCTCTTCCTGTCGTCTTGAGAAAATCGCGTCGATCAATTTCCATAGTGCCGCCTTCGGACAAGGATAATTTCTGCAAGCCGCATGATAACGCTTTCCACGAATAGAAAGGGCAATGCTCGCGGGAGTCCCTCGCTTTTTCACCTTAAGGGCGGCCCGCTGGAGCAGGGCGCGCCTGAATATCGCCAGATTGATGGACACTTGTCGGAGCCGTGCTTACCCGCGAAAGAGTTCCCGCAATGAGATTGAATGCGTGAGAACCAGACCCGAAAAGTGTCAATATCTCGGTCTCGAAAACTGGGGGTCAGGCGGTAGTGGATTTTGATTTAGTCGGATATAGCGAAAACTGCGACGGATGAATGGGATGGTGAAATTTTGCCGAACAGCCCGTGGTTCTCGCCCCTTCCGCCGGCGGTGAAATAGAGAGTGTTTGCGCCCCCTATCCCATCCCCTCGGAAGGTCAACGCCCAGAGTCCGGGGTTGACTATCACGTTTCCTGTCGAGTCTGTGATCTGGCCGAGAAAGCGTCCCGTCGCCGGATCAAAAGCGTTGATGATGCCGTCGCCAAAGTTGCCGATAAGAATGGCATTGCTGAAGGCTCCGAAGTTAGCGCTTGCCTGAACGATTCCCCAGGGCGCATTGAGGGGTCCATGGGTGACAAAACGTCGAACGAAAGTGCCGTCCTGGTCAAAAACGTTCACGATGCCGTTCCCTGGGCCAACCTGCGGATGGCTTCCAGATGCGTCCTGCAATGCGTACGTGACGAAAACTTGGCTGCCGATCTGCTGAATGTTGAAAGGCGCATAGCCGGCGGGGAGATTGTGATCTTGGAAAGAGCCTGAAGTAGCCAGCGGATTGAAGCTGACATCATAGGTAGCGACAAAACCGGCGTGGAACTCAGCAAGCGCCAGATACTCGCGGCAACACTGAGGGGTCAGGATGGCAAGCCCTGTGTACACTGCCCCGCTTGCCGAGTCGTCGCGGGCCAAGAGTGCGAATGTCGGATTGTTTCCATTGATCGATGCCCAGGTGGAAATCGTGCCATCCTCGGCGGCAAAGAGAAACTGGGTGGGGGTGCCACGAACAAGAAAATCTTGGGCAATTGGATTAAATACAACGCCCGTCGGACTTGAAGGTGGAGTGTTTCCGGAAGGAAGTGGAATGCCAACGACAAGCGGAATCGCCGGTGCGCCGGAGGGAGCGAACACTTTTGCTGTTCCGCGAACGTTGTCGACGACGAAAAAGGGCTGCCCTGGTTCGAACGCGAGGCCCCATGGGTTGAGCAGGCCCGGGTCGGTGTGGAGTGCACTTCCGGCGACGTCCGCAACTAGGCCGGTCTGTTGGAATCCGCTACCGGTTGCCGATGGTGCCGGGACTTGCATGCGGGAGGCATTGCACGCAAGAAGGCCTCCAAGCAAACACAGACAAGCGCTAAGTACCGAGATCTTACTGACCACAGGAATCGCCTCCCCCGATAGGTTGTCAGTGGCTCACTTTTGTAGAGCTGAAATTAGGATTCCGAGCCCCGTTCGTGAAGTAACGGCTCAAGCGGTCGCGCAGCTGCAGCCGCGCCCGCATAAGTCGCGTCTTAACCGCAGCCTGACTGAGATCCAAGACTTCCGATGTCTGCTCGGTTGAGAGTCCTTCTATGTCTCGCAGTACAAAAACGAGGCTCAAGGTCGGCTGCAGCGTCTTTAATGCCTTCCTCAGGATTGCTCTCAGCTCTGATGAACGGTAGCGTTCTTCAGGATTCGGTGCCCAGTCAGCAAACTCCAGCGCGTTTTGGCCCGTTTCCGCCTGAGAATCCTGGTCGATGCCCACTTCTTTTTTCGTGTGCACCTTACGTACTTTCATGAGCGACTGGTTTATGGTGATTCGGACGAGCCAGGTTGAGAATTGCGAATCCTCTCGAAATTGGCTGAGGTTACGAAACACCTTTAGAAATGCTTCCTGCACAACATCCTGGGCGTCCTCGCGGTTCTGGGTGACATGTTGAGCAATTCTGAAGAGTTTTCTGTCGTAGCGTTTTACGAGTTCCTCAAATGCGGCGACATCCCCCCTCTTGCAGGCGTGGACGAGAGCCATATCGTCATGCACCGACTCTGCTGCTGCGCCAGTTGGTCTCGGACCGCACACCATACAAGTTGTTGCCATCTCAGTTTCCTTTCCGCAATGCGAACTCGGACCTCACCTCGCGCGACACTGGGCAGTGCCTTAACGCTTTCTTAACGCTCCTTGAGTCTAAGACCTGGTGTCGGCGTACTTGTCGGCACCGTGTCGAACAATTGCCATTTTTCTGAAAACAATCACCGCGTCTGCTCCGCGGTGGTCGTTGTGCATTGACCGAGGTCCTTGCTCAGCTTGTGCACCTCAAATAGGGGCTCGCCGGATGAATCCTTCGTCTTTTTGCCTAGAAGTTCGACGAGTTCTCCGGGCTTGAGTGTCTGGTTTTGCTTGTTAGTGAGGTTGTAGATGTGATTGTCTTTCTCGCTGACCAGCTTGTCTCCGCTGCCAGCCAAACAGCCTTCCACTTTGGTTCGCTTGTGAAATTTCCAGTACAGCAGCCCGGCAGCGGCCGCTCCACCGGCGACCGCACCGATGACTGCACCTTTCGACCCATAACTTGGATAGGACCCTGAGCTGCCGGCACCCCCGCCACCTGGATATTGGGCAAATGCGGCGCTGGAAACTAAGACCAGCAAGACGATCGCTCCGATGGCGCGACGCGAATTACTGCGGAATAGTACTTGCGAACCTAGCGACGTTTCTTTCGTTTGATACACAATTCGATTCATTGCAAGATCTCCTTCTTTTGAGAAACTAAACGGATTTACGGCAAAAACTTGTATCCAACACTGTGGATGGTCAAAAAGTGCTTGGGCTGCGAGGGCTCTACTTCCAGTTTTTGGCGCAGTCTCAAAACGTGGTTGTCCACGGTGCGACTGCACGGATAATTGTCGTAGCCCCACGCTCGATTCAACAATTCGTCCCGCGAGATCACCCGCCCGGGATTCGAGACAAAAAATCGGAGAGCCTTGAATTCCTGAGCCGTCAGCATGATTTGTTCGCCGGACGATCGGCGCACTTCCATGCTGGCAAAGTTAATGTAGACATCGCCAAACCGAGTCACTGCATCCTTCGGGCGCGAGTGATCAAGGAGCGAGGCAACACGCCCTACGAGTTCTTCCCAACTAAAAGGCAGGACCAGCGCGTTCATCACAGGAGAAACTGATTTGGACCTGAAACCTGAAGTGAGATTCGTCCCATCGGCAAAGCTAATTTCCACCTGCAGCCCATCAGACTCGAAAAGGTCCCTTAAAGCTCCTGGCACGGAGGGCTCGCAGTAAGTCGTAGGAATACGGTCGACCTCAGGGATAGCGATCGCAAACAATTCTGGTCTCACATTCCTGGTTCGATCGATGGGGCTCACGTGGTTGGGTACTACCCAAGTCTCACCTGACAGATTCAGCGGGCTGTTATAAGCCATAGTCTTTTCCTCTCCAGAATTGGTGTTCGCAATCGCACCCTAGTTACGCAGCGTGCATAGGTTGTCGCGCACTGACCACAAGCTGAAATTCAACATCCTCGCTGGCTGTTGCAGCTCTTCTGCAATAAATAGTCTCGGCTTCTCCAGTCTCGGAGTTGTGCCGCAAAGTCTTGTCGAGAATTACTCTCTCTTGAACCGGGCTATTAGGATTACGCCAAACGATCTCCAACATGAAAAGCTCCTCTCCGCTTACCTCTTTCACTTGACATCCTTGAAGTGATCGCAGAATAGCTGCGTCTGCTTGCGAAGTCATAAGGTTCTGGTGGTGTTGTTGTATTGTTGGCGTGTGGACAGTGTTGCTTGGGGCTCATCTCTGTCGTGGAAGTCGCAGGCCTCTCGTTTCCGCCAAAAAAAAGAGCGAGGTGGGATTTACCTCTGGTGCCCACCCCGCTCGGGGAGTCCGACGCTGAATGCTGGCTACTGTATGGCGAACAATGGACCGCGCGTATCGGGGAAGTTCGTCGTGTTTAGTACCTGAATGCCAGCCTGATGGTCGCCATCGAATGGCGTCATCGTGCTGGGGCAATTAGCTGCGCCCGCGGCGTTCGGATCTGCGAACCAAATTCCTAGGTGATAGATCTGAACTGGAGGAGTGGCGGGATTAACAGCCGCATTATCGGGAAATACCTGCGGTGCGGGAGCTACATTGGGCGCTTGAATGAACGTCTCTTTGCTGAAAATGCCGGTAAAGTCGCCAACAGCCCTGCCATCGCGATTGGTCCGAATGTCACCCTGATACCAGGAGAGTCCGAAAGGACTGTGTGGAATCTGGATGAGGAATACTGTGAACTCAGTGTTCGGGGGCAGATTGGCGGTTTCTACGTGCAGGTTCTGAACCAAGCCGAGATCGCTAACGGTGACCCGACCCCCGGCGTTAGGCTTGAGGCATGCTGCCGCCCCGGCAGAAACTTTCAGATTAAAAGTGATGCTGTCGCCTTCTGCCGCGTTCGCACACGGGGTTAAAGCGACCAATGCGATGGCGACGGCCATGGCTGCGGGCAGTAAAGTTTTCTTCATAACGGGCGTCTCCTTGATTTGTGGCTCTGTTTTGAGTGTTCTGATGGGTTCTGCCTACGCAAGTTCATCTGCCTCCCCTTCCTTCTCTGAAGCCACAGCTCTCAGCATTTTCAACAAGATCTGCGGCAACTCTTCGACGGTCTGGAAGAGTGTGGTGCGTCCTGACGCGACGTGCTCCACTCGGCCCGAAAGCCTCTCTGGCGTCGCTTCCTCGGCGCCTCGGAACTGGATCACGAATGCATTTGCGTGTTGCAATCCCTTCATCACGAGCCGAGAATACCCGCAGCCTTAGAACCGAGTCATAACGAAGTCGTCACGTTGAAGTGGTGTTTCAGTGGCCAATCGGGTGGGATTCGAGTCGCCGAGGGGATCCCTGGAGTCGGGCCTTTCGATGGTTTGACAATTGTTTGGAGCCTCAAAGTCAATCGGCTCATCAATGTAGGGGCAATCGCGACACTCCGGCCTTATAAATGCAAGCCCCAAAAGAGATCGCGTTCGGGCAATTTCGTCTGGACCTTACGAACGAGTGCCTGTGGAATGGCGCACGCGCAATATCGTTGCGCCCGAAGGCCTTCGCGGTGCTTAAGCTCCTGATCGACAATTCGGGACAACTGCTCACAAAGCAACAAGTGCTCGACACCGTGTGGCCGGGAACCTTCGTAGGTGACGCGGTCCTCAAGGACAACATCCGTCAACTTCGCGAGGCGTTGGACGACGATGCCGGATCACCCGCATATATTGAGACCGCACATCGCCGCGGCTATCGCTTTATCGGGAAACTCTCCGAGCCAGGGCCTGCCAAGAGATTGGGCGCAGCGTCCAATATTCCTGCTTCAAAACGCACCTCCATTATCGAGGCTGTTACATCCACCACGGCGGAGGAAGTGCTAGGCCGGCAGGCAGAGTTGGCAATCATGCGGGGATGGCTAGAGAAGGCGATGTGTGGCGAACGTCAAATTGTCTTTGTTACCGGAGAGCCTGGAATTGGGAAGACTACCTTAGTTCAAGCCTTTCTCCAGCAGAGTTCTCGTGATTCGGCAGTTCTCGTCGCCCGCGGTCAATGCTTGGAGCACTATGGGTCAGGCGAAGCCTACTTGCCCGTTTTGGATGCGTTCTCGCGGCTGTGCCGCTCAGCGGCTGCAACTCAGGTCTTGAACTGTTTACGTCAGCATGCTCCGAGTTGGTTGGCTCAGATGCCTTCGGTTATTGAACCGGCCGACCAAAGCCTGTTGTACTCGCATGCCCAGGTAGCAACGCGCGAGCGGATGCTGCGCGAAATGGCTGAGGCGATCGAGACCCTGTCGTCAGAGAACCCCTTTCTACTGCTTCTGGAAGATCTTCACTGGAGCGACTACTCCACGCTTGATCTCATTTCGTACTTGGCACGCCGCCACGACCGCGCACGCTTGATGGTTATCGGTACCTATCGCCCGGTAGATGTAATTGTCGGGGACCATCCTCTAAGAGGTGTGAAGCGCGAGTTACAGGCGCATAAGCTCTGTCGCGAACTGCCGCTGGAGTACCTTGCTGAAGAGGCGGTCGCGGAATACTTGAACACGAGATTCCCCGGCAACCAGCTTCCCGCCCGTTTACGACGGACGATTTACCGGCGGACCGAAGGGAATCCGCTCTTCATGGTCAACGTAGTGGATTATTTGATCGATCAAAAGATGATCGTCGAAGAAAAAGGCGGCTGGAATTTGCGCGTAGAGCTATCGGCTGTCGAAAAAGGAATTCCAGCGAACCTGCGGCAATTGATTGAAAAACAGATTGAACGCCTTGCTCCAGATGAGCGAATGGTCTTGGAGGCGGCAAGTGTAGCTGGAATGGAGTGTTCGTCAGTTGCCATTGCCGCGGGACTCGAGAACACCGTGGAATGGGTCGAGGAACATTGCGAAGCATTGGTACAACGGCACCAGTTTTTGTCCCCCGCGTGGGTGGTTGAACTGCCGGATGGGACGATCACTCCACGGCATCGCTTTATTCATGTGCTCTATAGAGATGTACCTTACCGATCTATGGCTCCTATGCGCCGCTCGGGGATTCATCAGCACATTGCCGAACGGGGAGTAGCCATTTATGGCGATCGTGCCAACGAGATTGCCGCGGAACTGGCAATGCATTTTGAGGAGAGCCGCGACTGGCGGCGTGCAGTGAAGTATCTGACCCAAGCGGCTGAGAACGCTACCCGGAGGTCAGCCCATCACGAAGCTGCTGATCTTGCGGAACGAGGACTGGTGATACTGAAGTTATTGCCTGAATCTACCGAGCGGGATCAGCAAGAGATCGCTCTGCGCATAATCCTGATACTGTCACGCGGGGCGGCTAAAGGGTTTGCATGGGATGGGGTGGAATCGGCTTATGCCGACGGAAAAGATCTGTTCCGCTTAAGCAAGCCGTCGCCCCAAGTATTCAATTGGCTGTATCTGCTCGGCCTGTTTCGCATGTTCCGGGCAAATATTCGGGGTGCTTTGGAGATTGCAGATCAAGTGCTAGATCTTGCCGAGGACCTGAAGGATCCAAGACTGATCATGGAAGCACACCGGGCAAGGGGGTCCACGCTATTAGAAATGGGCAGATGCGCCGAAGCGCTTGAACACGTGAATCGGGCTTCGCACCTCTATTCTATGAACCAACCCTTCTCCGAGACTCTGATCAGTGGTCGTGACTGCAAAGTGCTCAGTGAATGCTCCGCAGGAAAAGCATTGTGGGCCCTTGGGTTCCCTGATGCAGCCATGCGACGAATGCAGACCGGATTGGAGTTCGCGAGGCAGCTTGCTCACCCGCAGAGCTTGGCTTATGCGGCTCGCTTTGTCGCGCAGCTGCATCAGCTAAGAGGCGAGCCCCTACTCGCGCAAGAGCGCGCCAAGGAAGTCATGAGAATAGCTGAGGACTATGGACTGGAGCTCTGGGTCTCGTTCGGCAGAATTGATCTTGGCTGGGCTGACGCTGAACTCGGCGAAGTCCGACGAGGGATCGAACGGATGCAGGAAGGCCTCTCAGCGTACGAGGCCACTGGGACAAAAATCTGGTATCCGGTCTTTCTGGGTTCTTTGGCTGATCAACTAAATAAAGCGCAACGGGTAGAGGAAGGACTGGAGGTGATCGCGCAGGCTTTAACATGCGCTGCGCAAACCGGAGAAGGTTATGCGCTTGCGGAGTTGCATCGCATACGAGGTGATTTATTGTTGAATCACAGCGGTCTACTGCAGGCTGGCAAACCTCCCCGAGATTCATCCACAATTTCGATCCTGGCGGAAGCGAGGGCGTCCTTTAGTGACGCCTTGACAATCGCAAAGCGACAAGAAGCAAGATCGTGGGAATTGAGAGCAGCATTGAGCTTGCACCGTCTTGATCTGATGCTGGGGAACCAAAACCCCACGCACCTTGCAGAAATATATTCCTGGTTTACTGAAGGTTTCGAAACCGCGGATCTCAAGAGCGCTAGAACGTTGCTTGATTCAGTTCCGATGGCATAAAGGCGTTAAGCATGGTAGCTGATGGTCGGACTGGTTGGAGAGGACGCTTTTAGTCACATTGTGACTGTGCGGACAGAATGTTTGGAACGTGGTTCGTACCAGCGATCCACAGCAGAAGCAGTCGAGTCGTCCTGGCGCAGTTTGTGATGTTTACCCGAAAATGCAAGCCGAGAAAGAGATCGCGTTCGGACAATTTCGCCTAGACCTCACCAACGAATGTCTCTGGCGGGGCACGCGAGCGATCTCTTTACGACCAAAGGCTTTCGCAGTTCTCAAACTCTTGATCGAAAATCCTGGGCAACTGGTCAGCAAGCAAAAGGTGCTGGACACTGTCTGGCCTGGCACTTTTGTTGGCGACGCAGTCTTGAAGGACAATATCCGGCAACTTCGAGAGGCATTGGACGACGATGCCGGCTCGCCCAGCTATATTGAGACCGCACATCGCCGAGGGTATCGCTTCATCGGGAAGACTTCCCAACGGACGCCGGGCAAGCCTTCCATCCAAGCAATGCCGGTTTCAGCGCTTCCGCCGAAAGGTTCCGGATCCAGCTCCACACCCGTTGAAATCCGAGTGCTTGGCCGCAAGTCCGAGTTGGCCAAAATGCGGGACTGGCTTCATCTTGCGCTCGCGGGAGATCGGCAAGTCGTCTTCGTCACAGGGGAAGCTGGAATCGGGAAGACCACTCTCGTTCAGGCCTTCCTCGAAGCAGCTGACGAGTTGCCGAATATGCGTATCGCGTGAGGACAGTGCTTTGAACAATATTGCGACGGGGAAGCATAGCTCCCATTACTGGATGGATTTTCGCGACTTTGCCGCTCGCAGGGCGGAGATCAGGTACTCAATTTGTTGCGTAATCAGGCCCCAACCTGGTTAGCGCAAATGCCCTCGCTGGTTCCGCAGTCGGAACGAGCCCACCTGCAATCTCAGGCAATAGGTGCAACGCGCGAGCGGATGCTCCGCGAAATAACCGAAGTGATCGAAATTTTGTCGTCAGAAACTCCCTTGCTACTAGTCCTGGAGGATCTGCATTGGAGCGATTACTCCACCCTAGACTTGCTTTCGTATCTCGCACGGCGTCGAGACCCCGCGCGCCTGCTGGTCATCGGCACGTATCGTCCGGTTGATGTCATTCTGGCTGACCATCCCCTCAAAGGTGTCAAACGGGAGTTGCAAGCACACGGATTATGCCGCGAAGTGGCACTTGAATGTCTCTCTGAAGAAGTCGTTGGGGAATACCTGGATGCGAGATTTCCCGGGCATCAGTTTCCCACCAGACTAAGACAGACGGTTTACCGGCGCACGGAAGGCACCCCGCTTTTCATGGTTGACCTGGTTGAGTATTTGGTGGATCAAAAAGCAATCGTTTTAGAACAAGGCAGCTGGAGGCTGTGCGTAGATCTGTCCGAAGTCGAACGGGGCGTTCCGGCCAATGTCAGAGAGCTGATCCAAAAGCAAATTGAGCGACTGAGCCCGGACGAGCGCACGGTCCTTGAGGCTGCCAGCGTCGCGGGGATGGAATGCTCGTCAGTGGCGATTGCCGCGGGACTTGAGAACACGGTGGAATGGGTGGAGGAACATTGCGAAGAATTAGCCCGACGGCACCAGTTTTTGTCGCCCGCGTTGCTGTTTGAACTGCCCGACGGAAGTGTTACGCCGCGTCATCGATTTATTCATGTGCTCTATAAAGAAGTGCCTTACCGATTGATTGCTCCGATGCGGCGTTCGCAAATTCACCAGCGGATCGCCGAGCGCGGAATCGCGATTTATGGTGATCGAGCTAACGAGATTGCTGCTGAACTGGCGATGCACTTTGAGCAAAGCCATGACTCATTACGCGCGCTTGAATACACACTGCAGGCGGCAGAGAACGCCGCAGCCCGTTCAGCCCACCACGAAGCCATTGACCTGGCCAAGCGGGGTCTGGAGACACTAAAAATCCGTCCGGAAGCTTCCGAGCATGCAAAGCAAGAAATGAAACTGCGCATGATTCTGAGTGCTTCGCTGATGGCGATCAAGGGATTCGCGTCGGCGGAGGTGGAGAAAATCAACGCTCCTGGGCGCGAGCTATTCTGGCGCCACGGTCCTTCTCCAGAGTTGTTCTACATGCTGTGGTCACAAAATTTCTACAAGCAGTTCAGTGGAGAGTTGCGTCCGGCGTTGGAGATTGCATATCAGCTTATGCAACTAGCCGAGGATCTGAGCGACGGAGCGCTAACGATGGAAGCCCACCAATCCATAGGGGCGCTGCTGGTCTTGTTAGGGCGCTGCTCCGAAGCACTCGAGCACCTTGAAAAGGGCTCAGCGCTCTACGCCACACATCACGATCACCGCAACCACATTTTTAACAACTTTGATAGCAAAGTGATGTTTGAGTGCTTCACAGCCCTGGCACTTTTGGAGCTTGGCTACCCCGATCAGTCGGCAGAGAGGTTGGCGGCAGCATTGGCACTCGCACGGGAGCTGGCGCATCCCCAGACTTTGGTGGTTGCTTTGCACGTTGCGGCGCAGCTCCATCAACTGCAAAGCGAGGCTCCCCTGGTTTACGAAACCGCCAAACAGGCATTGCAACTGGCCGACAAATACGGCTTTGCAGTTTGGCGGGCACACGGTTTGATAGAGCTCGGCTGGGCGGTTGCAGAAATGGGGAGACCACAGGATGGCATCAAGACGATGCAGAGGGGGTTGGCGGAATACGAAGCGACAGGCGCGAAACTCCGGTCGCCCTTCTTCTTGGGGCTGCTCGCTGACCAAGTTGGTAAAACGGGACGAATAGAAGAGGGCCTTTCAATAATCACAGATGCCATAACGCTCGCCCAAACCACTGGAGAAGGGTATGGAGTTCCCGAGCTGCATCGGCTCAAAGGCGAATTATTCTTCAACAGCAGTGATTTACGAAAGGCAGGTACGCCTCCTAAGGATTCATTCGCAAGGTCGGCTCTCTCCGAAGCGAGGGCGTGTTTTGCTGAAGCCCTGAGCGTTGCGCAACAACAAGGGGCAAGATGGAGGCAACTGAGAGCCGCGCTAAGCATGGACCGTCTGGAGTCGAGTCAGGGGAGCTGCGATCATAGACAGCTAGCAGAAGTGTTGGCTTCCTTCACGGAGGGGTTTGAAACCGCAGATCTCAAGCAGGCCAGGACTCAGCTAGTTTCAGATCTTTCGGAGTAAACCGAGAGTCTTTGCTCGGATAGTCGGTTGGCATTTGCTCTCGATCTTGTCGGACCACATCAGCCCGACCGGAGAGCGGGCAATCGCCCGGATGACGAGCAAGCCGGAAGATCGATTGCGTCGGAGACGCGATTTGACCGTTTCAAGATGCACACCCCCCACAAGCCTTGCCGTCCCAATTGCCCTCCGATTCTGCAGGTTTATCGGGAACTCCTCCCCGATAGAGATTCGTTTCCCAATCCAAAGTCGTGCCCCATGCCCCTCTCTTAGAGGAGGCACGTAGGTTACGCGCCAGTTGCAGTGATGAGCTTCATGATTGTGTGCCGGGTTTACGTCTGAATTGTGCATGGATCTCTCCTATGGCTTCTGGTAGCAACCCAGATCGATTTTTCCGGAATTCACTCGCGGTGAGCCATCGAGGTCAAGTTCTCCCACCGGCAATTCATCGATAGTGCCCGCAGCGAGGGCGGGCGAACCAGCCTGCAGATGAAAATTGTGTGCGGCTGGATCGACAAAGTCCGGGTCGAGGAAGCGTGACTGCCGATCATTCCCCGTGGACTTGACGTAATTGTTGAAGCCTTTGATGGTGCCCAAAGCCTTTACCCAGGCGCTTACCTCGGGACCGTCGGCGCAGTAATAAAGGTTATAGTCAATCAGGGCGGGCGGTTGAGTTTTGTTCACCTCGGTTTTGGTCACTGAGATCACGCAGCGCGGTCCGGCGTAAACGATGTTATTGGCAAAGACATTGTCCGACATGTTCCATTGCATCTGGAACTCGCCGCTGCCGGTGGACGACGTATCGTTCGCGTAGAGTGTGTTGTTGAGTACCTGGGAGTGTTCGGTATGTCCACGGTCGGGCGCATAGCCGCCAATGGAAACACCTGCGGTGTGGCAGTGATAGATAAGGTTATTGCGGGCAATAATGTAGCTGGTTGCGCGATCCTTGTGTTCACTAGCCAGCTCGATCCCGAAGTCCACATCGTGAATGGTATTCTGCTCGATCAGGATTCTTGTTCCACCATCCACGTAAATCCCGTCCGACGATTGATCGTTTCCGTATGCCGGATTGCCGCGTGAGGTGATGTTGTAAACCAGATTGTGGCTTACTGTCCCATCGCGGGCCTGGTCCACGGCAGGATCGTGTGCGGTACGCTCAAACCCAATGACATCGATCCCGATATTGTTATTGTCATGAACGATGTTGTGGGTGATGCGAAAATTCGTGACGTTTCCGTTTACCACCAGCGACTCGCTCGATCCAGTCTTGAGGTGGTGCACCTCATTGCCGTCAATAATCAGGTCCGTAATGGGAGCTTGGGCATTCGTACCGTAGACAGCGATGCCAAACCCGTTGCCACCGCTCCCCGGCTTATCACGGCCGGGGAAGGTCTGCTCGATGTGATGGACGTTATTTTTGAGCAATTCGATGTGCGCGCCGGATCCGATGACGTTGATGCCTAAAGGAGTCAGGTGATGTTGGGCGGTGCGAAAATTGCGAATTTCAAATCCTTCGATCCGCACGTAAGACTGGTTCTGAATAGTGAGTACACCCTGCCTGCCTTCAGGTGTGGCGTGGATTGCGTCCAAAACCGCGGTTTCGCCCGGGTAGCTTCGGAAAGTAATAAAGCCGTCGTTCGCATTTCCGGACACACTGATGCGCACCAACTCTTCGTAGATTCCGCCGCGCACGTAAACCGTGCTGCCGGCGTGGACCGTGTCGGCCGCATGTTGAATGGTTCTCCAGGGCGCGGATTGGGTACCGGGGTTGGAATCGTTGCCGGTCGTCGCCACATAATAAGAGGCATTCGGCTGGGCCGAGGCAGCCGAGGTACACGCAAACAGGATCAACACTCTCATGAATTTCACGCTTACTCCCCCTAGTTCATGTGATTGCTTCCGGGGTTAAAGTCAAAACCGTGTAACAACACAGGGCACAGAGTTCGACCGCGGACCAGAGCCTGCCAGTTTTGAGGTTTAAGTTCTTCGCGAAGCCAAGAGTTTCTCCGCATTGTCGCGATAAACCCCACGCAATGTTTCATCTGAAAGTCCGAAGCCATTCAGGCTCCAGTGGTAGCCGAACTGGCTGTTTTCATAGAAGTGCTCGTCCAAAGTCTCGAGAACCCGGAAAGTAATTCGATACATGGCCTTGTCAAATCCCATGTCGGTGCCGTAAAGCAGACGGTCGCCGTGCTTTTCATAAAACTTGGCGGTGAAGCGGGGAATGGGCGCAGTTTCGGCATAACGCGCGGAAATGTCCGCATACAGATTGGGATGAGCATCGAGTACTTGCCCCAGGCGCGCGAGATCGTAGTCGAGGTTGGCGAAGTGGCAGGCGATGAAAGTCGTATTCCCATGTTTCTGGACGGTGCGCTCCAGGATGTCAACCATCCCGGAAAGCCCGACAATGCCAGGCTGGTTGTCCAACCGCCAATGATAGGCATTCATCAAGCCGTCATTGGTGTTGTCCATTGGTTGGTACATCCAGATCGGGTCGGCGACGTGAATGCTTACCGGCATGCCTAACTGCCCGCACCTCTCAAACAGCGGATCCATGCGAGCGTCGTCGGGATGCATGCCAAGGGCCTTCACCGTGCTTGAAGTGAGTCCCTTTCCTTTGTCATGAAGCTCTCCAACGCCGCGCGCGCCCATATCATGACATCGCTCTAGGACCTTGACGGCCTGGGGACCGAATCCGGGCTGATCGTAGCCCGTGTAGTCAAAACCGCACCACAGCTCGAAGCGGCCAGGATACGCGGAGTATTTTCGATAGATATCTGAGAATTTCTCTCCCGTGGCCATGGCCAGGATGATTGTCTTCTCCAGGCCCACCTCGTCCATATTCCTGACCCACTCGGCGATTTCCTCCGCCGTCTTGGCGTAAGGATGGGAATGCATGTCAATGGCGGGAAACTTCGCTTTGGGGACCTCTGTAATCGGAATCTTGTAAATGGATTTCGGCCTGTAGTCTTTGAGCAGAATGTTTTCTGGGGAAGAAGCTGGGGATGCCTTGCTGGAAGACACTAGGTGACTTGCGTGTTGTGGGCCACCCCAGGCTGGCATGGCGCCGGCCATCACGCCCGCCACGCTGGCGGTTTTCAGAAAAGAGCGGCGTTTCATATGTTCTCCTCGTAATTGTTCCAATGCTAAGAAATCAATGCGAGTCCACCTTTAGGGCGGCGAGTGCTTGAGCGAGCGTAGCCATGAGCATCAATAAGCCGTATCAAGGTTTTGCAACAATGAGCAAGCACGGATTTTCTTCACTCGAGCGATCGCTATGGAGAAATTGGTAGCGAGGTGATCGCGAGTTCATGGCACCTCGGTAACCGTGTATTGGGTAGTCTCGGTTCCGTCCGGAGAGACGACGCGAATGTGGATTGATGGAGATTTTCTTTTAAGCTCGACTTCGTGCGGCACTCCAGCCTGTACAGGGTCCCCATCGATCGTCAGCTGACGCGATTGCGTCGATGTCGGCTGAGCCGTGATCTTAAGACTTCGCGCCCCTCGGGGTATCGTCACCGTGTACTCCTTCGTATTCGGTCTAAACGTCGGCGAAAGCTTCTCCCCCTCGACCACCAAGTATGTGAGCCCGGCAATTTTTTCCACTGCTGCGGGCAGGTAAGCGTTCGTGTTGACGTTGATTGCGACCCAATTGGGATCGTGAAAGCGGTCGCCCACCATTACCTGCTCGAACCCAACCGGCCGGTAAGACGGCATCAGCGCAGCATGACCCTTGTCCATCAAGGACTGCAGCGCGATCTCGAGATTGTCCAGGTATTTTTCGCCCGCCAGAGGGTGGTCGTTGTGGCCAGTCATTATGCGCTGCACCTTACCGCGGAATTTTGGTCGGCAGTTCTTCACAACTGAGAGATATTCATCGAGCGGTGTCTGGTTCCATTGCATGAAAAGTGCATCTGGAATCGTAGGCGAGTTGCTTCCGAAAGAATCACCGGTAAAGAGATTCCCCGTCTGCTCATCGAAAACAACCATTGACCCTGGCGTATGTCCCGGTGTTTCATAGACCAGCAGCGAACGGTCTCCCAGGTCGATGCGGTCGCCGTCGTGCAGCAGCAGAGCATGCCGTTCAATCAAATCGTCCGAAATGCCACGCTTTTTCAGCAAATCCTTTAAGACCGGGAGATCCGCTTCCCCGATGTGCTCTACGCTGTCCCGCACAAATTGATCCGCCTGCCCGATGTGATCTCCATGACTGTGCGTAAAGATGACTTCAATCGGCATGCCCCCGGTAAACTGGGACAGGTAAGCCTTCAAGTCGCCCCGTCCCATACCGCTGTCGATCAGCGCATACTTGTTTGCACCTTTCACCAGAAACATCTTGTCGTTATCTGCGTCTCGCACCATACGGACTCCGGGCAGAACCTCTTCCGAGATGTACGCGGTGCGATCACGCCGGTCGATGACGAACTGAAAATTTGCCACCTCACTATTCGTACGGCCCTCGTGCATAGCGACCGCACGGATCGTGTATCCGGTGTTCAGCCCATGGTCTCCGTCATAAATTCCATAAATAAAGAGGACTTGGTGCGGATCAAAGACTGGACTCTTCGAAGTAGGTGTGCTGCCGTCGAAAGTGTAGTGAATGATTGCCTGTGGATCATCATCGAGCAGCGTGATGGATTCTGTAGTGGGATAGGTACCCGGTGGAGGAAACACGGTTGGAGGATTCAGTTTCGGTCCTGAGCCTTGCGGCTCCGGCGGTCCAAACTGGGCATGCGACGGAGGCCCTGCGAGAAATCCAACGCATAGAAAGGTGAGAATCGGGAGCGAACGACGCGTGATTGTGCTCAAAGTGCGCATGTTGATTGTCGGCCTGGCAGTAAAGCCAGATTATCTCACTGCGCGCCCATGGTAGCTGATAACACCAATTCCAGGTAGGAGGTTTTCGAGCACTCGATCCGGCCTCTATGGAAGTAATGGCGACGGACGGAAAGGCGGTTTCTTACTTCAAGCCCTTTACCACGTACGATTGCGATAAGACTTGATTATAGATGTACGAGTACGCTCTTCCATCCGCTGAAAACGTCGGACGTGCGACAAATACTGCATCCTTCTCCAAAGACGCGCCGAATTCCTTCCAGAATTCCATTTTGCCGGTATTGATATTTACGCGATACGTCTTGGCCGTCTTTGTTGCATTGGCCGGATACACTAACAACGATTGACCGTCGGTCGACCACCCACTCACTTGGTAGTTCGTTTTGAGGTTGGGGACCGGCCGGAAACCACTCCCTGACTCGTTCAGCGGCCAGATGCCCCAGCTTCCATCTTTCATGACCGCAGTTGCGCGTCCATCCGACGATGGAACAACACCAAAAATTCCTTCCGGCGTAAGCGGCTTGGACTGGCCACTGCCAAGATCAATCACGTAGTCTCGCGCCCCGTGTCCCGGCTCAATCCCGCTTGCCAATATGGGTTGGCCATCCGGTAGAAAACGTACAACGCCGTAGTTGATGCTGTCGTGAGTCAATCGTCTGGAAGTTCCGGCGCCGGTTGGGACAAGAATCAGTTCATTGCTTCGCAGCGGCTGTGTAATGGCCCACTTCCCGTCGGGCGAAATAGCGCGTCCAGTGCCTTCGCCCATCCGCACCGGCGGCGAGCCATCCGTATTGCGAAGAAATACCGTGTAGTTGGGTCCGCCGCCATCCGCCTGTTCCTCAAAAAGGATTTTTGTTCCGTCGCGGCTGATGTCACGAAAATACGACCAGCCCAGCCAGCCCAACTCAATCTCCTCTTTTGCTCCTGGTCCCATTCCGCGAATCTTCAACCGTTCTTGGTTCGTGACGATCAACACCAGTCCATTTTGTTCGTCCTCAAGCCACATTCCTCCGGGGACATTTGCGATAGTTCGCATTTTGCCGGACCGTGTTACACCGCGGAGGTTATCGGAACTGCCGCTGTTCGAAGCCGAGAACCACACTTCATCTCCGTCCGGCGACCAAAGAATTCCCTCCAGCGAAGACCATCCGGAGGAAAGTTTCTTCTCGTGTTCATCGGCACCAACTATCGCGACTGAACCTTCGTCGTCGCCGTCAGGATTCTCATGGTCGGCAAACGCTACCGTTTTGCCATCAGGGGAAATTTTGGGATGGCTGATCCAAGTGATGCTGTCAATCAAGACTTTCCCGATGGGGTATTCCAATTTCCAGTGGTGAGTCTCGGGCACGAAGCGGACCACTGCCATATTTTCTCCATCGGCCGCCCAGTCCGCGTCCTGAACATTGTCGAGCACCTCGCGCGGGCTGCCACCGTTCAGGGAGACGCGAGCCAGCGTTCCTGTCCTCGCGTACCCGCCGAGCTGCACAGTATTCAAACGGATTGCGAGTTCACCATTTTTTGATATCGAGAGAACCTCGGCATGTTTCAGTCCAATGGGACGCGAGCCCGGGTCATCAGTCCTGACCAAGTAAAGCTCACTATCGCCTCCATCCCACGCGGCGCTATAAATAATGCTGCCATCGCGCGCAAAGCGGGCATTGCCCATGGAACCAGTGTTGAAAGTAATTTGTTTGTATTCAGGGGAACCAATGCCGCCGCTACCGTGCATCCACGAGAGGAGTCCTCCGCATGCCAGGAGAATCAGCACAGCGCCTACAATCGCCGCAGGTTTGAAGTAAGAACGTTTTGCTGCCCTAGGTGCCGAGACGGCGCTTGGCTTAATAGCCGAGGAGGTCTCGGTCAGCGCCTCCAAGCCAAACGCCAGATCGCCAGCAGACTGGAAGCGCTGCGTCGGGTTCTTTTCCAGGCAATGTCGAACAATGCGGTCGAGCGCCGGTGGAATGTTGCGTCCGGACTCGCTGAGCTCCGGCACGTCTTCCTTCAATATCGCAGTCATGGTATCGGCGGCAGTTTCGCCATGAAATGCCTTCTTGCCGGAGACCATTTCATAAAGAACAGCACCAAAAGAGAAAATATCGGTGCGCCCGTCTGTAGGTTTTCCCCTCACCTGCTCGGGAGACATGTACCCCGCCGTTCCCATGATCAAACCAGGTTCGGTCACGGCTTGCAGAGTCGGCGAATTGGGATCATCAACCGGTGCTGGGACGGACGCCAATTTCGCCAATCCAAAGTCGAGGATTTTTACTCGTCCGTCCTGAGTAAGAAATAAATTTTCGGGCTTCAGGTCGCGATGAACAATTCCCTTCTCATGCGCTGCTGCCAACCCGTGGGCAACTTGTAGCCCATAATCAATTGCTTTGCGGGTCGAAAGTGGGCCGTTTTTCAGGCGCTCGCGCAGAGTTTCACCTTCAAGAAGCTCCGACACTACGTACGGGCCGCGACCATCACCCACATCAAACACGGAAAGAATGTTGGGATGATTCAGCGCGGCTGCAGCGCGCGCCTCTTGGCTAAAGCGGTGGAGGCGGTCGGCATCCTCGGAGAAAGAAGCAGGTAAGACCTTGATCGCTACAACTCGATTCAGACGCGTGTCGCGAGCGCGATAGACCTCGCCCATTCCACCCGCACCGATTGACGAATGAATCTCGTAGGGTCCCAGTTTGGTGCCCGATGCCAGCGACATAAGAAAAGGAATTATGCTCGGCTACTATCTGATCACCTGAGCCGTCTGGGGGAGGGTCCTTAAGCAGGCTGTCACTAAACCCACGTCTTCTTCCAGATCAATCCAGCCGAGATCGTGTCCATCGAGCTGACCAAGCAAAATGCTGTGGTCAACTTCTTTGACTCGTGCGGCCTCTTCCGGTCGAACAACGAGGGGCAACGGGCAGGCGTCGAGAAAATTTGCTAAGCCCTGGTGAGATCGACCTCACAAGAAGCGCCGTCTGGCTCCGCTACGCACGTTTTGCAATCGGAAGAAAGCCAGGAACCGAACCCGAAGCAATCCCGCTCTCCATCCATTTCAAGCTGCGGATGCGGCTCGCGGCCACAGGCGAGTGTTCTTGATCTGCAATCTCGGCTGCGGTCTCAAGTGCTTCATTGATTCCCAGCATCACCATGCAGGCAGCTTTCGGCTTAAAGCTGGTTAAGGCGTATTTTGTGCGAAGCTGTTCAGCCAAGGTCATACGTTTCTCCTTAGCGGCCTGCGGCATTATACCCCCGAGGTCTCTGGAATCACCTGTGCACCCCAAATTTTTTTTTACCCCTGGAAGCTCGGGAGATCACGATTCCGATTATTCCCACCCAAAGCATGTTCTTTCTCTGAACTGAAGCGCCAATCAGAAATACCCAGGGTTGGATTGCTAAGGAACTCGGTGTATCGCGGGTACAACCATGCCGCGCTCCCCCGGCAGATTGCGAGGCACATTAGC
>Ga0157378_10001663_pt1 | contig 20099 bp, 13 predicted proteins | sample M65metaG_FD_115309 | JGI IMG/M metagenome (GOLD analysis project Ga0157378, IMG submission 115309) | Miscanthus rhizosphere microbial communities from Kellogg Biological Station, Michigan, USA - M6-5 metaG | ecosystem: Host-associated > Plants > Roots > Rhizosphere > Soil | place: USA: Michigan...
CAGTCCTGCAGAAAGACCATGATGACGAGCAACACGAGGAATCCGGTCTCGAACAGCGTCTTGTAAACCTCCGCGATCGATTCGCTCACGAAGATCGTCGTGTCGAATGGGATTTCGTATTTGAGCCCGGGCGGGAAATTCTTCGCGAGCTCGTCCATCTTCGCACGCACGCGCTTCGCGGTATCCAGCGAGTTCGAGCTCGGGAGCTGGTAAATGGCGACGCCGCCGGCGGAGTGCCCGTCGTATTTGAAAAATTGCCCGTATTGCTGCGAGCCGAGTTCCACGCGCGCGACATCCTTCAACCGCGTGATGCGTCCACCGTTCTGCGTGTCGGATTTTACGACGATGTCCTCGAACCCCTCGACCGTGCTCAGGCCGCCGTTCACGTTCACCGTGAGCGCGTAGGCCTGGCTGGCCGGCGCGGGCGCGGCGCCGATCTGCCCGGCGGTGACATCGACGTTCTGCGACTGGATGGCCTTGATGACGTCGTTCGGCACGAGCGAACGCGCCTGGAGCTGGTCGGGATTCAGCCAGATGCGCATGCTGTATTGGCCGACGCCAAAGACCGTGACTCCGCCCACGCCTTCGACGCGCACGAGTTCGTTCTCGAGATTGAGCGTGGCGTAGTTGTTGAGAAACAGGGCGTCGAATTCGTTGTTCGGCGAGGTGAGCGTGACGATTTGCAGAATGGCGGTGGATTTTGTTTGCGTGACCACGCCCTGCGTCTGCACGGCGGAGGGCAACTGCGCCACGGCCTGCGAGACGCGGTTCTGCACGAGGATCTGGGCCTCGTTCGGATCGGTGCCGATGTCGAACGAGACGATGAGCGTGTAGTTGCCGCCGTTCGTGCAGGACGACTGCATGTAGATCATGCCCTTCACGCCGTTCACCGCCTGCTCGATGGGCAGCGCCACCTTGTCCACCATCGTGCGCGCGCTCGCGCCGGGGTAGGACGCCGTCACCTGGATCGTGGGCGGCGTGATCGCCGGGTATTGCGCCACGGGCAGCGTCGCGATGGCCACCGCGCCGAGCAGCATCATCACGAACGCAATGACGTTCGAGAGGATGGGGCGCTCGATGAAGAACTTCGACAGCACTAGGTGGGAGCGGGTTCAGGCGCGACGACGGCGGCTTGCTTGCGCTCGTGCAGGCGTTGCAGCACGACGAAAAACGACGGAACGAACACCACGGCGAGGCACGTCGAAGCCAGCATGCCGCTCGCGACGGCGATGCCGAGCGACTGCCGCGACGCCGCGCCCGCGCCGGTCGCGAGGATGAGCGGCACCACGCCGAGAATGAAGGTGAACGACGTCATCAGGATTGGCCGGAAGCGCGACCGGGCGCCTTCCACCGCAGCCTCGAAGATGGACAGGCCGCTCTCGCGCTTCTGCCGCGCCATTTCCACGACGAGGATCGCGTTCTTCGCCGAAAGCGCGATGAGCAACACGAGGCCGATCTGCACGTAGAGGTTGTTTGGCAGACCCGTGAGCCGCAACGCGGTGAGCGTTCCGAGCACGGAAAGAGGGATGGCGAAGATCACGCCGAGCGGCAGAATCCAGCTCTCGTATTGCCCCGCGAGCACGAAATAGACGAGCAGCATGGCGAGCGCGAAGACGAAGACCGTGGCCGCTCCCGTGAGTTTTTCCTGATACGAGAGCGCGGTCCATTGATACTTCATGCCCTGCGGCAGCAGTTGCTTCGCGATCTTCTCCATCGTCTTCAACGCCTCGCCGGAGCTGTATCCGGCTTGCGCCGAGCCGATGATGGCCGCGGAGGGATAGAGATTGTAGAGCGCGATGGCGGCGGGGCCGTGCGTCGTGTCGATCGAGGCCAGCGACCCAAGCGGCACCATGTTGCCGGAGGAATTGCGCACCGTGTAGGTCTTGATGGCGCGGGGATCGAGACGATACGGCGTATCCGCCTGCGCATAGACGTCGAACGTGCGCCCAAACTTCGTGATCTGGTTCACATACGTGGACCCCAGATACGTCTCCAGCGCGCTGAACACGTCGTTCGCCGACACGCCATAGGTCTCCGCCTCGCGGCGGTTCAGCGTGAAGGCCAGCTGCGGCACGTCGGCGCGGAATGGCGTGAGCACCGTCCGCCCGATCTCCGGGCGCTTCGCGGCTTCGTTCACGATGGCCTGCGTCACGCTTTGGAGCCGCTGGTAGTCGAACGTCCCGTTGCTCAGCTCGACCTGCATTTGGAAGCCGTCCGAAAGGCCGAGTCCCTGGATCGGCGGCGGCAGCATCACGAGGCAATTCGCCTCCTGCACCGTGGCCACGGCCTTGATCATGTTTCGGTTGATCACGCTCAATTCCTCGGCGCGACCGCGTTCCTTCGAGGGCTTGAGCACGGCGTAGATCACACCGGAGTTGAAGAGCGACGCGCTGCTGTCGATGGGCGATGATCCGCTGCCGCCGATCACGATTGTCTCCGCGACGCCCGGCACCTTGCGGATGACATCGGCCAGCGCCTGCATTGCGACCTGCGAACGGCCAAGCGCGGCGCCATCCGGCAGCTGCACGGCGACCATGATGTAGCCCTGATCCTCGGTCGGCAGGAAGCCCGTGGGCGTGCGGAAGAGACCGATGAGCGAGAGCACCACGAGGCACAGCGCGACGATCGTCATCACCATGCTGTGATGCACCATGCGGTTGATGAGGCCCGCATACCAGCGTTCGAGCGGCTCATACAGGGCGTTGAAGCCGCGGAAGAAGGCGTTCTTCCTTTTGTTCGGATCGTGAACGCGGAGCCAGAGCGCGCACTGCGTCGGCTTGAGCGTCATCGCATTGATGCCGCTGAGCAGCGCGGTGACCGCGATCACGAGCGCGAACTGCCGATACATCTGTCCGATGATTCCGGGCAGAAACGCGGCGGGCAGGAACACCGCCATCAGCACAAGCGTGACGGCGACGATGGGCCCGAAGAGTTCCTTCATCGCGGCGATTGCGGCATCGTGCGGAGACAGGCCCCGCTCGATGTGCTTCGACGCGCCTTCCACCACGACGATCGCGTCGTCCACCACGATACCGATGGACAGCACGATCGCGAAAAGCGTGAGCGTATTGATCGTGAATCCCATCGCCGCCATTCCGGCAAACGCGCCGATGATCGTCACGGGCACGGTCGTCGCCGGAACGAGCGTCGCGCGCCAGTCCTGGAGAAAGACGACAATCACGAGCAGCACGAGGAATCCGGCCTCAAACAAGGTCTTGTAAACCTCCTGCACCGATTCCTTCACGAAGAGCGTGTTATCGAGCGGGAACGAATACTCGAGCTGCTCGGGAAAGGCCTTCGAGAGCTCCGCCATCTTGGCCCGCACGCGCTTCGCCGTCTCGAGCGCGTTCGAGCCGGGAAGCTGATAAATGGCCACTCCGCCGGTCGGCCGGCCGTTGAACTCCGAGAATTGATTGTAGGAGACCGCGCCGAGCTCCACGCGCGCGACGTCCCGCAGGCGCGTGATTTGCCCGCCGTTCTGCGTGTTCGATTTCACGATGATGTCCTCGAATTCCTCGACCGTGTTGAGCTGGCCGTTGGAATTCACCGTGAGCTGGAAGGCCTGCGTCTTCGCGGATGGCGGACTACCGACCTGCCCGGACGTGACCTCTGCATTCTGATCCTGCAACGCCGAGACGACATCGCTCGGCACGAGCGAGCGCGCCTGCATCGCCACGGGATTCAGCCAGATGCGCATGCTGTATTCGCCCACGCCGAAGACCGTGACTCCGCCCACGCCGTCGATGCGTGCGAGTTCGTTTTGCAGGTTGAGCGTCGCGAAGTTGTTCAGGAAAAGCGCGTCGTAGCGGTTGTCCTTCGAATCGAGCGTGATGATCTGGAGGATCGCGGTAGATTTACTCTCGGTGACGACGCCTTGCGTTTGCACGGCGGAGGGCAATTGGGCGAGCGCCGCGGAGACGCGGTTCTGCACGAGCACCTGCGCGGCATCAGGGCTAGTGCCGATCTTGAAGGAAATCGTCAGCGCGTAGTTGCCGTCGTTGCTGGACGAGGACTCCATGTAGATCATGCCCTCGACACCGTTCACCTGTTGCTCGATGGGCAGGGCGACCTTGTTGATTACCGTCTGCGCGCTGGCGCCCGGATAATAGGCCGTCACGAGCACGGTGGGCGGCGTGATCGAGGGAAATTGCGCGATGGGCAGCACGCCGATGGCCACGCCGCCCAGGAGCATCATCACGCACGCGATGACGTTCGAGAGGACCGGTCTTTCGATGAAGTATTTCGAGAACATCCGGCGCGTGGTTGGCGGAGGCCTACTTCTCCTCGGCGACAGGATCCGGCTCGAGCGTGGCCTGCACGGTCTGGCCGACGCGCACATTCGGGATGCCGTTCACCACCACGCGGTCCGACGAAGCAAGCCCCTTCGCGATGGCGCGCACCGCGCCATTGAGCGGACCCTTCACCACGCTGCGGCGCTCGATCACATTTTGCGCATTCACGACGAGCACGAAGTCGCCCTGCTGATCGCTCAGCACGACGGCATTCGGCACCACGAGGCCGGGCTTCGGCGCGCCCAGCGGCACGCGCACCGTGGCGAAGAGCCCGGGAAACATCGCGCGATCTTCGTTCGGAAAGACGCCGCGCAATTGGATCGTGCCGGTCGAGGTGTCCACGCTGTTGTTGGAAAAATCCAGCATGCCCTGATGCGGAAAATCGGTTTCGTTCTCCAATTGCGCGAAGACCGGCGTCTTGTTCACGGCGCTTTTGTCCGCCATGCCGGCGGCCTTCATCATCTGGCGGAGCTTCAGCGCGTCACGCGTGTTGATCGAGAAGTTCACGTAGATCGGCACGATCTGCTCGATCGTCACGAGCTGCGTGGGATTCACCGGACTGTTGCCGACGAGATTGCCGACATCGACCTGATGCTCGCCCAGCAATCCGTCGAAGGGCGCGGCCATCTGCGTATAGCTGAGATTGAGCTTCGCCAGCGCCACGTTCGCCTCGCCCTGCTGCTGCTGGGAGTAATATTGCTGCACGCTTGCCTCGGAGGTCGCGTTCTTTTTGATCATCACGAGCTGCCGGTTGTATTCCTCGGTCGCGTAGTCGAGCTGCGCCTGGTAGAGCTTGAGATCCTGGATGTATTGGTCCTGCTGGATCGTGAAGAGCGGCGTGCCCTTCGTCACGTAGGTGCCGTCCTGGAAATGGATCGCCTCGAGGAAGCCCTCGACGCGCGCGACGATGTTCACGCTCTGCACCGCGCCGACCGTGCCGGTGAAATCCATATAGTCCGTGACCTCGGCCGTCTTCGGGTTGGCCACCGTTACGTGAACGGGCGCGGCCTCGCCCGCATCCTTCTTCTCGCAACCGGCGAGGAAGGCCACCGCGAGGATCGCGCCGACTGCAAAAGGCGTTCGTGTTTTCATTTGTTGATGTTGAGCAGATTCCAGATCCACGGGCGTCCCTTGGGCACTTCGACGGGTTGATCCTCGGGCGACGTCTGGGGGATGTGGCGGGCGGGTTCCATCATGCGGCCCCATCGCGTGGTCTTCTGCATCTCCGTCTTCACCTCGTCGGAGATCACATCGCGGCCCTCTCGCAATTGCCAGCCGCCGCCGACCGCGCGGTAAACCGCGACCACGCCGAGCATCACGTCGCCCTGCGTGCCCACAAGCGAATTCTCCACGCTCAGCTGCTGCTGCAGGGCGTTGAGGACCGTCGTGAAATCGGTCTGGCCGGCCTTGTAACGATCAATCGAGAGACGCGTGGAATCCTTCGCTGAGCCCACGGCGGCCTGGAGAAAGCCCTCGCTCTGCCGCCCATATTTAAAGCCCGCGAGCCCGTTCTCCACCTCTTTCTGCGCGGTGAGCACGGTATTCTGGTAGTTCAGGATCGCCTCCTGGAAGCTGGCATCCTGCACCCGCACCTTGTTGATCAATCGTCCGTAATTGAAGATCGGCATCGTGAACGAGCCCGCGCTCTGGAGGATGCTGTTCTGCCAGTTGAAGATGTCGGAGAGCTTGTTGTCGCCCACGTTGTTCGACGAGTAGCCGAACGTGCCGTTGAGCGAGAAGGCCGGGAGCAGATTCGCCACCTGCACGCCGATTTTCGCGGATTGCGAGGCCGCATCAAGGCCGGCCTGGCGCACATCCGGACGGCGGCGCAGCAGATCGCGCGGAATGCCCGCGAGCAGCGTCCGCGGCGGCGTGGGAAGCCTGCCTGGCTTCAGCAGGCGATCCACGGCATCCGGCGGGACGCCGAGCTGCACGGCGAGACCGTTCTTCGTCTGCCGCAGCGTGTTCTCAAGTCCGGGAATCTGCGCCTGCGTCTGCGACAGCTCCGTCTGCGCCTGCGCCACGTCGAGCTGGCTCGTTTGCCCGGCCTGGAAGCGGTCCTGCGCGATGCGGAGACTTTCCTTCTGCACCTCGACATTTTCCTCGTTCACGCGGATCTGCGCCTGCGTGGTGCGGATGTTCACGTAGCTGTTCGCCACGTCGCCGATGAGCGTCACCAGCGCATTGTCGTAGGCCGCCACCGAGGAGAGGAACGTCGCCTTGTCCGACTGAATCTGCCGGCGGTATTTGCCCCAGAAATCGATCTCCCACGTCGCGGAGAACAGGAGCTGATTCATGAACAGATTCGGCCCGAGTTGCATGCCGCTGCCGCTGTGGTTGTTGCTGAGCTGCTGCGAAAGCGCCTGACCGAGCGGCGTGCCGGGCTGGAACGAGGAAAGCGAATTGCCGCCGCTCTCCTGCGGCGGCAGGTAGTAGTAGCTCGTGCCGCCGGAGATGCCCTGCTGCTGCGGGAAGAGATTGCCGATCGAGCCATTGAGTTCCGCCCGGGCCTTCAGAATCTTCACACCCGCGATCTGGAGCGTCGGGTTATTCCGGCAGGCAATCTCGACGAGCTGATTCAGCACCGGGTCGCGAAACGCCCGCCACCACAGCGCGTCGGCGGCGCTCTGCGCGTGCCCCGACACCACGCCGCCATCCACCCAGGCATTTTCCACCTTCGCGTTTGGCGTGGAATAATTCGGCCCCACCATGCAGGAGGGCAGGCCACCCGCGACGAGGAGCCCGGCAGAAACGCGGCACAAGGTGGTGAAACTGGGCGGCAATTTCAAGAAGGGGGAAGAGGAATTTGGCCCCAACCGTTGCGTGTTCCACCGACCGGCGGGGGGCGGTGGGAGTGACTAACTGAACCAGCAGGAAATGACGACCAAAAGTTCGGACGCTTGTCAAAAAGTCCGGCTGGCTGGCCGTGGAGATCAGCTAGAGTTCCTCGGGAGCGTTCAGGAGTTCGTCCACGCGCTTGAGCAGGCGGCCGGCGGCGCCGCCGTCGAGCACACGGTGGTCGAAGCTGAGCGTGAACATGGCCTCCGTGACGGGAAGGAATTCCTCGAGTGCCGCGTCCCATTTCGGATTCACGACGCCGGCTCCCATGCCGAGGAGAACGGTTTGCTCGGGCAGCGGAATCGGCGTCGCGAGCGTGAGGCCGAACGTGCCGTAGTTCGTAATCGTGGCGATGGAGCCGCCGGTGTCGGCAGGCGGAAGGCGACGCAGGCGCGCGAGTTCGACGAGGCGGTTGTAGCGCTCGACGAGATCGCTAAGGCTGGTCTGGTCGGCATTGCGAATGACGGGAACGAGCACGCCGTCCGCGGCTTCGACGGCGAAGCCGATGTCGATGGAGCGTGGGTGGACGATCTTTTCGCCGATGAGGCGACCGGCCGGGGCGCTGTTTTCACCGAGGGCAATGGCGAGCGCGCGCAGGGCGTAGAGGGCGGGGCCGGGCTTGAGTGTTTGTGCCTTGCGGTGCGCGAGCAGGCGGTCGAGCGCGATGTGTTTGCCGACGGTGGCGAGCGGACGCGTCCAACTGCGGCGCATGGCGTCGGCGACGGCCACGCGCATGGACGAGGCGGGCGTGATGCGGTTGCGTTCGAGGTCCTCGAGGAAGCGCTCGAGGTCGTCGATGGTCACGCGGCCCGCGGCGCCGCTGCCGGCGATGCCGGCGAGGTCGGCGGCGTGCATGCCGAGCTCGGCCATGCGGGCCTTCATGCGGGGCGAGAGATAGCTGGCGCCACCGGCGTGGGCGGGCACGGGCAGGCCACGGACGGTCGGCTCGACGCGGGTGGAGGACTCCAATTCCGCCTTCGGACGACGCGGCGGATCGGATTTCTTGCGCTCGGGTTCCTCGGTGATGCCGAGTCGTTCGGCCTCGGCGTCGGTCACTTCGATGTAACCGAGCACGGCACCGACGGGGTAGCTTTTGTCGAGCTCGGCGGTGATTTCGGAGATCGTGCCGGTGCAGGGCGCAGCGACGCACATGACGGCTTTGTTGGTCTCGACTTCGAGCACATCGGCGTCGCCCTCGATGGCATCGCCAGGGTTGAAGAGGACGCGGACGAGCGTGGCCTCGGCCATCGACTCGCCGAGTTGGGGCATGATGATCGGAACCTTGGGCATGACGATTAACCTTTGAGGAGTTGGCGCATGGCGGAGGCGACGGCCGAGGCGGTCGGCCGGTGCGTGCCCCAGAGCGCGGGATGGTAGGGGACGGGCGTATCCTTGGCGTTCAGGCGCTGCGGCGCGGCGTCGAGCAGGCCGAAGCCCTCGGCGGTAACGCGGGCGATGACTTCCGCGGAGACGCCGCCCCACGGAAAGGCCTCGCTCACGCAGAGCAGCCGGCCGGTGCGGGCGACGGAGGCGAGGATGGTGTCGGTGTCGAGCGGTTTGACGGAGCGCAGATCGACGACTTCGATCTCGAAGCCATCCGCGGCGATTTCCTCGGCGGCGGCGAGGGATTCGTGAAGCATCGCGCTGTAGGTCACGATCGTCGCGTCGCGTCCGGGACGGGCGATGCGGGCCTTGCCGATGGGTGTGGCCTCGGTGGGCAGGCCCTCCGCCTTGAGGTGATTGTAGAGGAACTTATGCTCGCAGAAGATGACGGGATCCTCGATCGCGACCGCGCCGAGCAGCATGCTGTAGGCATCCTCGACGGTCGCGGGCGTGAGCACGAACAGGCCGGGATAGTGCGCGTAGAGCGCCTCCATGCTCTGGCTGTGGAACGGTCCGCCGCCCGGCGTTCCGCCCGAAGGCAGGCGCACGACGAGCGGACAATTCACGCCGGTGCGGTAGTAGAGCGTGGCGGCGTGATTGATGATCTGGTTGAGTCCGCAGGTCGAAAAGTCGGCGAATTGCATTTCGACAATTGGGCGTGCGCCCTCGATGGCGGCGCCGAGGGCCATGCCCATGATGGCGTCCTCGCTGAGCGGCGAGTCGAGCACGCGGCCGGGAAATTGCTGGGCGAGACCTTCGGTGGCCTTGAACGCGCCGCCGAAATTTCCGACATCCTGCCCGTAGATGAAAACGTTCGGATCGTCGGCGAGCGCCTTTCGTTGGGCCTCCCGGATCGCGTCGAGATAAGTGATGCTCATGCGAAATCGTCCTCGAGTTCGCGGGTGGAGATGGCGCACCAATCCTCCTCCGCGGGGTCGGGCTCCGGCTCGCGCTGCACGCGGTTTGCCGTGGTGTTGACCTCCGCTTTCGCCTCGCTGCGCCAGGCGGCGAGGTCGGCCTCCGTCGCCCAGCCGTTTTCGACGATCAACGCGCCGGCGGCCGCCAGACAATCGCGGCCGACATGCTTTTTCCGGAGCTCGGGATCAATATAGGTCGCGGGATCGTGCTCACCGTGGCCCACGAGACGCAGCAAATCGCCGACGATGAGCTGGGGACCTCCGCCCGCGCGGGCCGCGGCAATCGCGCCGCCGACGACTTCCAGGCATGCCGCGAGATCGGTGGCATCGACCTTGTGTCCCGCGACGCCGTAGCCGACGGCCTTGTCCACGAGATCGGCGCAGGCGAACTGCCGCGTGTTTGGCGTGGAGTAGGCGTATTGGTTGTTCGCGACCACGACGACGAGGGGCAACTTTTCCACGGCGGCGGCGTTGAGGCCCTCGTGGAAGGCGCCGGTCGAGGTGCCGCCATCGCCCAGGCAGGTCGCTCCGACGACGCCGTTTTCGCCGCGGAAACGCCGGGCAAGCAGGCCGCCGGCGACGGTGGGAATCATCGCGCCGAGGTGGCTGATCATCGCGTAGTAACCCTCCCGCGGCCGGCCGCGGTGGATGTTGCCGTCGCGGCCGCGCATCGAGCCGAGCGATGAACCGAGATAGGTGCGGAGCGTGTCGAGAATCGTGTCGCCGAAGGCCATGCGGCCGGCCTGGTCGCGAATGAGCGGGGCAAAGATGTCGCCGCGCCGCAGATTGATGCCGACCGAAACGCTGAGCGCCTCCTGCCCGCGCCCGAGAAAGACGCCGCCCTTGATTTTGCCGGCCCGGTAGAGTGCCGCGAGTTTTTCCTCGAGCACGCGGGCCGTCAGCATGATGCGGTAGGCTTTGACAAACTCGCGCTCCGCGGGCTTTTTTCCCGCCGCGGCCGGCCCTGCGCTGGTGCGCGTCTTCACGACTTCAGACATTGGCCTGCGACGTTATGAAGAAAGCCAATGCGCTGCAAACGAAGAGTTCGATGGACGGCGCGACCGGCTACGTCGGCGGAATCACGCGCAGGACCATGAACGTGATGATCGCGAGAATGATGATGCAGACGATGAACTGGAGCTTCGCGAGATTGCGTTCGGCCTTGCGCGGGCGGGGGCGGCGAAGTTCGGTGCCGGCCGATTGAAATTTATCGTTCAGTCCACCGAATTTCGTCTGGTTGGAGCGCGAAGCGTGGAGATGAATTTTGATTGGCTCGCGCTGGCGGCGCTTGAGCTGTTCGAGTTTTTTCGGAGCTTCCTCAATGAGACGGCGGGCACGTTCCTGCTGGCGGATGAGGGCTTCCTGCTCCTCGAGCAGTCGCTTCTGCTCGAGGCGGAAGGGGTCTTCGCCCTTCTTGCGACCGGAACCTTGCGAGGAGGATTTTTTCGGCGGCATGGCGGGTTATTTCGCGCTGAGGGACCAGATCACGACGAGAATGGCGATCACGAGGACGACCAGCAGGGGCAGGGTGAAAGCGAAGCCCGCCTTCAGCCAGTAGAAGAACCCCTTGTCCGCGCCGGCGTAGTATTCTTCATACTCCGCGGGCAAGCCGCTCTCGCCCCGAGGCTCTTCGAGAGGGTCGAGCGAGAGGCGCGGCTGCGAGCGATTGTATTCCGCCCGGGAGTCGTCGACGATGCTGAGCGCCTTGCTGAGTTCCTTGGAAAGATCGAGGCCGACCCACGCCTTGGGATTGATGGCCTCCAGCGTCTGGAGATGGGTGGTGAAGGAATCGTGGATCGTGTTGAGCTGATCGAGCCGCTTCTCAGCCTCCTGCGTCTCGCGCTGCACCACGACCAGCGCGCGGGTGAGCTTGTCGAGCATTTCGGACCGGCCGACCTCGAGTTCGTCCTGTCGCCGGCTCAGTTCCTCGAGCCGTTGCTTGTCGCGTTCGATTTGCTCGGACCGGCGCTTGAGTTCCGCCAGCTCGGCCTGGGCACTCTGCACCTGGGCCTGTAATTCCTGCGACGTTGGTCCGTCATCTTCGTCGAAATCCAAAACGTCTTTTCGGTCAGCCATGAGCGTGCTCAATGAATAAATCAGTTTGTCGCCTTTTCCAGCGAAAACCCATCGGGGAAACGGCGGAACGTCAGCGGCCGGGCATCATTTCCAGCAGGAAGCCCTTCAAATAAAACGTTTCGGGCAAATGGACCACGATGGGATGGTCCGGAGATTGGCGGTATTCGTCGATCAATCGGGCCGAGCGGCGCGCATCCTGCAGGCCGGCACTGGCCTCCTCGAGAAACGACGACGCGTCGATGTGGTGTGAGCAGGAAAAGGTCGCGAGCAGCCCGCCCGGCTCGAGCAGCGCGCCGGCGCGAACGTGCAGATCGCGGTAGCCGCGCATCGCATCGTGAACCTTGCCGCGCGTCTTAGTGAACGATGGCGGATCGAGAATAATGAGGTCGAATTTCTCGCCGGCGCGGTCGGCGCGGCGCAGATATTCGGCGACGTCGGCGCGCTCGCAACGCACGTCGAGGCCGTTGCGGGCGGCATTGGCAGTGAGGCGCGCGTGGCTTTCCACGCCGGACTCGACCGCGACGACGGACGCCGCCCCGGCCTTCGCGCAGGCGAGGGCAAAGCCGCCCTGATTCGCGTAGCAATCCAGCACGCGCCGGCCCACGGCGTGGCGGGCGACCGCGGCGTAGTTCGCGACCTGGTCGAGATAGAAGCCCGTTTTCTGCCCGCCGAGCAGGTCGAGCTCGAAAGTCACACCGTTGATCTCCGCAATTTGCTGCGCCTGGGGTTCGCCCCACAGCACGCCGGTCGACGGCGCCATGCCCTCGGCGGCGCGCACCGGCGCGTCGTTACGCTCGATCACGCCGCACAGGCCCAGCGTCTCGGCGAGCGCAGCGGCGATCTCCGCCTTGCGCTGGTCCATCGCGAGCGTGAGCGTTTGCAGGACGGCGGTCTCGCCGTATTGATCCGCGATCACGCCCGGCACGCCGTCACTTTCGCTCCACACGACACGCCGTAAATCCCGCCGACAACCGCGGCGGTCGCGCACCTCGGCGGCCTGGGTAATGCGGCGGCGGAAAAAATCGGCGTCGAGATCCTGGCGGTGCCGAGAAATGCGCCGGGCGACGATTTTCGATTTCGAGTTGTAGATCGCACTGCCAAGCAGGCGGTCGCGACCGTCCTTGATCGAGATGACGTCGCCATCCTGCGGCGCGCCAAAAATCTTCAGCACCTCATTGCCATAGACCCAGTCGTGTCCATGTAAAATTCCCGCCCGTGGGCGAACGATCAAACCTGCCATCGGGCGAGGCTAGGGCTTTGTCGGCGGCGAGGCGAGGCGCAAGGCGCTACGGTTTTTCGCGGCAGCCCGAAGCGCATTTTTCCTCGTCGCGCAGGGCGGCGCCGGTCTTGGCGACACCGGGCTCGGGATATTCGAAGACCTTGCCCTCGTAGTTGCGGATGACGACTTTTTCCTCGTCGTGGTAGAGCACGTAGCCGGGATTCAGCGGGACCTTGCCGCCGCCGCCGGGTGCGTCGATCACGAATTGCGGCACGCCGTAGCCGGTGGTGTGGCCGCGCAGGCCCTCAATGATCTCGATGCCTTTCGCGACGGACGAGCGCAGATGCGACGAGCCGCGGATGAGATCGCACTGGTAGAGGTAGTAGGGCCGCACACGCGACTGGAGCAGCTTGTGCGAGAGCGCCTTCATCACCGCAACGGAGTCGTTCACGCCGGCGAGCAACACGCTTTGGTTGCCGAGCGGCACGCCGTGGTCCGCGAGGCGCCAGAGGGCTTCCTTCACCTCGGTGGTGAGCTCACGCGGATGGTTCACATGCACGCTCATCCAAAGAGGATGATATTTCTGCAGCATGCGGCAGAACTCCGGCGTGATGCGTTGCGGCAGGAAAATCGGGACGCGGGAGCCGATGCGCAGGAACTCGATGTGCTCGATGGCGCGCAGGCGCTTGAGGATGCCTTCGAGCCGCGCGTCGGAGAGGAGCAGGGCGTCGCCGCCGGAGAGCAACACATCGCGGACCTCGGTGTGCTTTTCCAGATAGGCGAAGGCTTCCTCGAAATCGGTGTGCAGCTCCTGCTCGCCGACGCCGCTCACCACACGGGCGCGGGTGCAGTAGCGGCAATAGCTCGCGCAGCGGTCGGTCACGAGGAAGAGCACGCGGTCGGGGTAGCGATGCACGAGGCCGGGCACGGGCATGTGACTGTCCTCGCCGCAGGGATCGGCAAGTTCCCACGGGGCAACGTTCGCTTCCTCCATGCGCGGGATCACCTGGCGGCGGATCGGGCAGCCAGGGTCCTCAGGATCGATGAGGTTGAAGTAGTGTGGCGTGACGGCGAAGGCGAGCTTGTTGCCGGAGAGGATGACGCCGGCTCGTTCCTCGGGAGCGAGGCGCAACTTCGTTTCGAGGCTTTCGAGCGTGGTCACGCGATTGCGCAACTGCCACTTCCAGTCGTTCCACTGCTCGGGCGGGACATCGGGCCAGTGGCCCGGCGCGTGAGAGCGAAACGCCTTTTCCTGCAGGTTAAGGGCGGCGTCCATGTTCGGTAGCGATCAAACTAGAGGGCACTTGCGCATTGTCAAACGCCCGAGGTGTTTCCCTCGGGTTGGGAGCCGCCTATTCTGCCGCGGCGGCCGCGGCCTTGCGAGCCTCGCGTCGGCGCTGGGCATCGGCGAGGAATTCCGCCTGCGCATCGAAGGGCGGCTCCGTTGTCTTCAGCGGGAGATAGGTGCCGTCGGGGAGCATGCGGCGGGCTTTCACATTGTCCTTCCAGAACCAGTCGAGGATTTCCTCCACGTGGTCGCGCATGCCGGGCATGACGACGGGAAAAACCGTCTCGACACGGCGCAGGAGGTTGCGCTGCATCCAGTCCGCGCTGCCGAGGTAGAGCAGGGGCGTGCCGCCGTTCTCGAAGCGATAGACGCGGCTGTGCTCGAGGAAGCGCCCGACGAGGCTGCGCACCTCGATATTCTCGCTCACGCCCTTCACGCCCGGCCGCAGCGCGCACATGCCGCGCACGAGCAGGCGCACTTTCACGCCGGCGCAGGACGCGCGGTAGAGCGCCTCGATCACGCCTTCCTCGATGAGCGCGTTCACCTTTGCGTAGATGCCGGCCGGCTTCCCCGCGACGGCGTTGCGCGTCTCCTGGTCGATCATTTCGATGAGCTTCGTGTGGAGATTGAACGGCGCCACGAGCAGCTCCTTCAGGCCGGTGAATTTCGAAACGCCGGTGAGCAGGTTGAAGAGTTCCGCGAGGTCGGTGGTGACGTCCTCCCGGCAGGTCAACACGCCGAGGTCGGTGTAGATGCGCGCGGTGGAGGGATGGTAGTTGCCCGTGCCGAGGTGGGCGTAGCGGCGCACGCCATCGCCTTCGCTGCGGACGACGAGCGCGGCCTTCGCGTGCGTCTTGAGGCCCGCCACGCCATAGACGACGTCCACGCCGGCCTCGCGCATGGCGCGCGCCCACTTGATGTTCGCCGCCTCATCGAAGCGCGCCTTCAGCTCGATGACGACCGTCACCTGCTTGCCATTGCGCGCGGCCTCGATGAGTGATTCTACGATGGGCGAGTCCGAGCTCGTGCGGTAAAGCGTCTGCTTGATCGCCAGCACGCGGGGGTCTTCCGCCGCGAGGGCGAGAAAATCCACGACGGTCTGGAAATTGTCGTAGGGGTGATGGAGCAGGATGTCGCCCTTGCGAATGTGGTAGAACAGATCCGCCTCGGCTTCGAGCGAGACGACGGTGTTCGGCGTGAAACGCTTGTAGCGCAGGTCGGGGCGGTCGATCTGCAACGCGAACGGCATGAGGCGCGTGAGATTCAGCGGGCCGTCGAGGCGGAAGACATCCTCCTCGGCGAGGTTGAAGAGATCGAGCAGGCGAGCCACGACGTGCTTCGGGCAATCGTGCTCCACCTCGAGGCGCACGGCCGCGCCGCGGTTTACGCGTCGGAGTTCCGCCTCGATGGCGTGCAGGAGATTCTGCACTTCTTCGTCGTCGAAATAGAGGTTGCTGTTGCGCGTGACGCGGAAGAGCGAGCAGCCCTTCACCTTCACGCCCTTGAAGAGCCGACCGACGTGCGCCTGGATGATGCCGCCGAGGAACACGTAGTCCTCACCGCCCGGCTGGGGCTTCGAAAGCGGCACGAGGCGCGGCAGGATGCGAGGCACCTGCACGACGGCGATGTCCGTTTCCAAATCGTCGCCCTCGAGCTCCACGATCACGTTGAGGCTCTTGTTCAAGAGCTGCGGGAAGGGGTGCACCGGGTCGATCGCCAGCGGCGTCAGCACGGGATAGACCTGCTTCGTGAAAAACTCGTCGAAGTGCGCGCGCTCGGCGGCCGATAGATCCTTGTAGGAGTGGAACGTGATGCGCTGCGCCTCGAGCTGCGGCCGCAGTTGCTCGCGCCAGCAACGGTATTGATCGTCCACCAGCCGGCGCACGCGCTCGGAAATGCGCGCCAGCGACTCGGAGGCGGAGAGCCCGTCGGGGCCCGTTTCGTGCGTGTGTGTTTGCCGCTGTTGCTTGAGACCCGCCACGCGCACCTCGAAAAATTCGTCAAGGTTCGACGTCACGATGCAGAGAAATTTCAGCCGCTCGAGCAACGGATTCGCCTCATCCAGAGCCTGATCGAGCACGCGCTGGTTAAACTCCAGCCAGCTCAACTCGCGATTGATAAAATACTTCGGGTCTCGAAAATCTAGTGCGGCCATCGTCCTTACTTCCCCTTTCTCCGCCCAACGAACGGCCTGCGTTCGCCGATTCTGTCGCGGGGAAGCCGGCAAATTAATCAAGCGGGGCGGATGCTGCAAACGGATTTCGGATTGCGCCGGTCGGCGGACTGGAAAACTCTCGCGGGATGATGCCCGACGACGCCCGCGATTTTCTCACCCGTCTGCTGGAAACCCCCTCGCCCTCCGGCTTCGAAGCCGCCGGACAGCGCGTGTGGGCCGAGCGGGTGCGCCCGGTGGCCGATGCCTTCGAGAGCGACAGCTACGGCAACGCCTGGGCCACGCTCAATCCCGCCGGTGCGCCGAAAATTCTTCTCTCCGGCCACGCGGATGAACTCGGCTTCATGGTCGGTTACATCAACGACGACGGCTTCCTGTATTTCAAAGGCATCGGCGGCGTGGACCCCGCGCTCATTCGCGGCCAGCGCGTGATCGTTCACGGACGCAATGGCGCGGTGCCCGGCGTGACGGGGCAGCTCGCGATCCATCTCCAGAAAGTCGATGACCGCAAAAAAGTGCCGGACATCGACGAGCTGACGATCGACATCGACGCCCGCTCCCGCGCCGAGGCCGAGAGCGTCGTGGCGGTTGGCGATGCGATCACCTACTCCGCGGGCGTGCTGCCGCTCATCGGCGACCGCATCGCCGCGCGCGGTTGCGACAATCGCATTGGCACCTGGGCCGCCGCCGAGGCGTTGCGCAGGATCGCCGCGCGGCGCGACGAATTGCAGGCCTGCGTGGTCGCGGCGTCGATGATCCAGGAGGAAAACGGCCTCTACGGCGCCACGATGGCCGCCTATCGCGTGCGCCCCGATATCTCGCTCGTGGTGGACGTCACGCATGCCACCGACACGCCGCAGGCCAGCAAGACGAAGCACGGCGACGTGCGCCTCGGCAAAGGCCCCGTCATTTCCGTCGGCAGCTCGAATCATCCCGTCGTGAACGCCCGCCTGCGTCGCGTGGCCGAAGAGGCCGGCATTCCACTCCAGACCGAGATCAACCCGCGCCACACCGGCACGGACGCCGACGCCATTTTCCTCACGCGCGGCGGCATTCCCACGGCCAGCATCGGCCTGCCGAACCGCTACATGCACTCGCCCGTGGAAGTCATCGAACTCGCCGACCTCGACGCGCTCGCGAATCTCCTCGCCGCCTTCGCCCTCGACGTGCGCGCGGACGAAAAATTTCGCGTCGAAATCTGACGCGGGAACGGTTTGGCTGGAGGCATGAATGCCCTCCCGTTCGTTCGATCCGCCGTTCTCGCCGTCGCGTTGACGGGTCTGCTCGTCTCGCGGCCGACGCGTGGCGCCGATTACCAATGGTCCGTGCCGGTGACTTCGGTCACCTCCAGCGAGAACGATGGTCATCCGCGCGCGTTCCTGTGGATTCCGCCCGGCTGTCAGCGGGTGCGCGCTGTGGTGCTTGGCCAGCACAACATGGAGGAGGAGCCGATCCTCGAGAGTCCGCGATTCCGCGCGGCACTGGCGGAGCTGGGCTTTGCCGAGGTCTGGGTGACGCCGGGCTTCGACCTGTTTTTCCGGTTCGATCGGGGAGCCGGCGAGGCCTTCGACGAAATGATGAAATCGCTGGCCAATGTTTCCGGCTACTCGGAGCTGGCAACGGCACCGATCGTGCCGATGGGCCATTCCGCGACGGCAAGTTTCCCGTGGAATTTCGCGGCCTGGGCGCCCGACCGCACGCTGGCGGTGCTCTCGATCAGCGGGCAATGGCCGTATTACAAGGATGTGAACACCCCCGACTGGGGCGACCGGAAGGTGGACGGTATTCCGGGCCTCGTCTCGATGGGCGAATACGAAGCCGCCGAGAGCCGCGCCGGCGAGGGCCTGGCAGAACGGCAGCAGCATCCGCAGACCGCGCTCAGCATGCTGCAAAATCCTGGCGGGGGTCACTTCGACGAGACCGACGCGAAGATCGATTATCTCGCGCTTTACCTCAAGAAAGCCGCCCAATACCGACTCCCTACCAACGCGCCGGTCGATGGCCCGGTGAAGCTCAATCCTATCGATCCGAGCAAGCATGGCTGGCTCGCCGAGCGCTGGCACCGCGACCAACCGCCGAAGACCACCCCGGCCCCCGTCGGCCAATACAAGGGCGATCCGAAGGATGCCTTCTGGTATTTCGACGGCGAGCTGGCAAAGGCCACCGAGGCCTTCGAGGCGCAATATCGCGGCAAAAAGGCCGACCTGCTCGGCTACGTGCAGAATGGCAAGGTCGTGGAGCAAAATCCAAAAACGCATCAGCAGGTGACGTTGAGCTTCCTCCCGTTGGCCGACGGGGTGAGCTTCAAGCTCAAGGGCGCGTTCATCGACACGGTGCCCGAGGGCCGGCCGGAGGGCTGGACGGGCCTGCCGAAGGGCTCGCCTGTCGATCACGCGAGCGGGGGCGGCCCGGTCATCATCAGCCGCATTTGCGGTCCCGTGGAGCAGACGGGGCCGGACACCTGGGCGATCCGCTTCTACCGCATGGGCACGGACAATAAGAAGCGCTCGAACGAAATCTGGCTCGAGGCCACGCACCCGGGCGACGCGCAATACCGCCGCGCTGTGCAGCAGTCCGTGCTGCGTTTTCCGCTGCGCAACACGGTCGGCGCGGACCAGACGATCACCTTCCCGGAAATTCCCGACCAGCGGGTGGGCACGGCCTCGCTGCCGCTCCACGCGACCTCGAGCGCGCACGTGCCGGTTTATTTCTACGTGAAAGACGGCCCGGCGGAACTCGTCGGGAATACGTTGAAGTTCACCGCAATTCCGCCGCGCGCAAAATTCCCCGTGGCGGTGACGGTCGTGGCCTGGCAATGGGGCCGCTCCATCGATCCGAAGCTCAAGACGGCCGAGCCCGTCGAGCGCACGTTTCACCTCGTGAAATAGGGGACTAACGGTCGGGGACAGCCTTGCTCGAGACTGAGAGTCGGTGCACAAAAAAGGCCGCTCCTTGCGGAGCGGCCCTTTTCTTGGTGGGAAGTTTTCCGAAGCTTACAGCGTCTTCGAGAATTCCTCGATGCGGTCGAGGCCTTTTTTGATGACGTCGAGGCTCGTCGCGTAGCTCAGGCGCACGGTGCGGTCGTCGCCAAAGGCGATGCCGGGCACGACGGCGACGTTGGCCTTGCTGAGGAGACGGTCGGCGAAGTTCGTGGAGTTCAGGCCGAGGGCGCTGATGTTCGCGAGCACGTAGAAGGCGCCGAGCGGCTTCACGGCGGTGATGCCGGTGATGCTGTTCAGGCGGCCGAACATGTATTCGCGGCGGATGTTGAACTCGTCGCGCATGTCGATCACGGGCTGCTGATCGCCCTTGAGCGCGGCGAGGCCGCCCTTCTGCGCGAAGGAGCAGGGGTTCGACGTGCTGTGGCTCTGCATGGAGTCGATGGCCTTGGCGATGGCCTCGGGCGCGCCGAGGTAGCCGAGACGCCAACCGGTCATCGAGTAGGCTTTGCTGAATCCGTTCACCGTAATGGTGAGGTCGTAGGCCTCGGGCGTGAGTGAGGCGACGCTGACGTGCTCGGTGCCATCATAGACGAGCTTCTCGTAGATTTCGTCGGAGAGCATGTAGATCTCTTCCTCGGCGGCGACTTCGCTGATGGCGCGGAGTTCCTCGCGGGTATAGACGGAGCCGGTCGGGTTGCCCGGGGTGTTGAGGATGATCATCTTCGTCTTGGGCGTCATCGCGTCCTCGAACTGCTCGGCAGTGATCTTCCAGTTGTTTTCCTCGGTGGTGGCGACGAAGACGGGCTCGGCGCCGGCGAGGCGGACCATTTCCGGATAGCTCAGCCAATAGGGTGCGGGGATGATGACTTCATCGCCGGGCTCGCAGATGGCCATGATGGCGTTGTAGCAGGACTGTTTTGCGCCGTTGCTGACGATGATCTGGCTGGGCTTGTAGGTGAGGCCGTTATCGG